>Ga0079224_100010687_pt1 | contig 12603 bp, 9 predicted proteins | sample Stecom2015_FD_80414 | JGI IMG/M metagenome (GOLD analysis project Ga0079224, IMG submission 80414) | Agricultural soil microbial communities from Utah to study Nitrogen management - Steer compost 2015 | ecosystem: Environmental > Terrestrial > Soil > Agricultural land | place: USA: Utah...
GCAAGTACACGCACGAGGAGTCGCGGGCCACGGCGTCGCAGGTCAACCAGCATCCGGGCGGCAAGTACATCATCGTCCGCGACATGACCGAGGCCGGCCTCGTCTTCGACTACATCGCGGCCCGGCCGGGGCACCTGGCCCGCGAGGAGTTCATGGAGCACTTCCGGGGGAAGGCCTCGCCCGGGTTCGATCCGGACATGCACCTCGCCAAGGTGGGCGTGGCCAACCAGACGACGATGCTCGCGAAGGAGTCGCTGGCGATCGGCATGAAGGTGCACGAGGCCATGGTCGAGCGCTTCGGCGAGGAGCACGCCGCCGCGCATTTCCGCTCGTTCGGAACGATCTGCTCGGCGACCCAGGAGCGGCAGGACGCGGTCGCGGAGATGATGCAGGATCCGCCCGACGTCATGCTCGTGATCGGCGGCTACAACTCGTCCAATACCAACCATCTGGCGCATCTGTGCCGGCAGCACACCCGGACGTTCCACGTCGAGGACGCGGCGTGCATCGACGTGGAGCGGGGAACCGTTCGCCACAAGCCGGAGCTGAATCCGACGGCGGACGAGATCCTGGAGACGGATTGGCTACCGGAGGGTCCGCTCAACCTCGGGATCACCGCGGGCGCTTCGACGCCGAACAACAAGATCGGGGAGGCGCTGGTGCGCATCCTCACGATCCGCGGGATCGAGATCGGATCGGAGGCGGGCGCGGGTCAGCCGGCCTGAAGCCCCCGCCGGACCGCGACCGGAAGCCTGCCGGTCAGCCGACCGAAAGCCCACGAGCCGAGCAGCCCTACGCGCGACCGATCAGTCCGTCTGGAGGGTGCTTCTCAGATCCTGGCGCGCGACGCCGGTCCCGAGCTTCTTCAGCAGGCGGCGCAGCTCCGCGCGCTCCTCCCGCTCCAGATGGCGGGTCAGGTGCTCGACGTACTCCGCGTGGCCCAGGAAGACGCCGTCGATCAGCGACCGGCCCTTCTCGGTCAGCTTCGCCTGGATCACGCGCCGGTCCTCGGGGGATCGCTCACGGTAGACGAAGCCGTGGTCCTCGAGCCGGTCCATGACGTAGGTCACGTTGCCGCCCGTGACGAGCAGCTTGGCGGCGAGGTCGCCGAGGGAGAGGGGTCCGAGGTGGTAGAGCGCCTCGAGGACGCCGAACTGCGGGGTGGTCAGGCCGTATTCCTGGATCTTGATGGCCACGGCCCGAGAGAATGTCGAGTAACATCGGGCCAACGCGATCCAGACCCGGAGGGCTTCCTCCTGGTCGGACGACCAATCCCGGGAGGCCGGTTGGTCGATGTCTGGGGCCATCACCGTGTCGAGCTCCTCCATGGGATCAGCGGATCGCTCCTCTACACATGGATCGCCCGCCCGAGCGCGGCCAGCGCGCCCTCCGCCACACCTTCCGACAGCGTCGGGTGCGGATGCATCGCACGCTCCATCTCCTCCACCGTGGACTCGAGATGGCGTCCCACGACGAACTCCGCGATCAGCTCGGTCGCGTGGGGCCCTACGATATGTGCGCCGAGGATCTCGGAGTACTTCTTGTCGCGGATGACCTTGATGAAGCCCTCCGAGTGGCCGGAAGCCACCGCGCGGCCGATGCCGACCCACGGGAACTTCCCGACCTCGATGTCGTGCCCCGCTTCGCGGGCCTGCTCCTCGGTCATGCCGACCGAAGCCACCTCCGGGTGGCAGTACGTGCAGTTGGGCACGTTGCCGTAGTCCAGCTCGTGGTGACCCTCGCCGACGATGTGCTCGACGCAGACGATGCCCTCGTGGCTGGCCTTGTGCGCCAGGAGCTGCCGACCGGCGACGTCGCCGATGGCGTACACGCCCGGCACGTTGGTCCGCATGTGCGCGTCGATCTCGATGAAGCCGCGCTCGTCCACCTTCACGCCGGCCGAGTCGAGCCCGAGATCCTGGGAGTTCGGCACCCGGCCGACGGCAGACAGCACGAACTCGACGTCGAGCGTCTGATCCTCGCCCTTCGCGTTCTTGAAGGTGACAGTCACGCCGTCGTCCTTCACCTCCGCCTTCTCGAAACGCGCGCCGGTGTGGATATCCATGCCGCGCTTCTTGTAGGTGCGCTCCATGAACTTCGAGACCTCCGCGTCCTCGAGCGGCAGGATCCGGTCGAGCGCCTCCACGATCGTGACCTTCGTCCCGTACGACGCGTACACGTCGGCGAACTCCATGCCGATCGCCCCTGCGCCCACGATGAAGAGCGTCTCGGGCGCCTTCGTCTGCATGAGCGCGCCCGTCGAGGACCAGATCCGCTTCTCGTCGATCTTCAGCACCGGGAGGTCCCTCGGACGCGAGCCCGTCGCGATGATCACATGGTCGGCGGAGTACTCGGAGCGCTTGCCGTCCCCGTCCTCCACTTCGACCTTGCCCTTGCCCTTCAGGCGTCCGAAGCCCTGGAGATGCGTGACCTTGTTCTTCTTGAAGAGGAAGCCGATGCCGTTGCGCATCTGCTCGGCGACCCGGCGGCTCCGCTCCTGAGCCGGCTGGAGGTCGAACGTGACGTCCTTGGCGATGATGCCGTGCTGCTCCCCCTCCCGCATCTCGTTGACGAGCAGAGCGCTCGTCAGCATCGCCTTGGTGGGGATGCAGCCGATGTTCAGGCACACGCCCCCGAGGTGCTCGTCCTCGACGCATGCGACGTTCAGCCCCAGCTGGGCCGCACGGATGGCGGCCACGTAGCCCCCGGGGCCACTGCCGATCACGATCAGGTCGAAGCGGTCGCCGTTCTTACCAGCCACGCGGTTCCTCACTCGATGAAGGGGGCGGACGTGCCCCGCGGATCCGGACGAAATCAGGAGTCTACGAAGGTAGAGCCCAGCGGAGAGAGGGTAAAGGAACCCCCCTCCCCGTCGTCCCGGTCCGGGCACCTCCGGGTGGGCTTCATCGTGCAGGGCGAGGGGCGGGGACACATGACGCAAGCGCTCGCGCTCGCGCGGTTTCTTCGGGATGCCGGGCACGAGGTGGAGCGCGTGTGGGTGGGCAGGAGCCCCCACCGGTCCGTCCCGGGTTACTTCACGGGCGGGATCGGCGCCCCGGTCGAGACATTCGATGCGCCGGTGCAGGTCCCGGACCGTCACGGGCTCGGGGCATCACCGGCGGCGACCGCGCTGGATGCCATCCGCCGCGCGCCCGCGTTCGCGCGCTCTGCCCGGGTCCTCGATAAGGAGACGCGCGGCCTGGACGTGGTCGTGAATTTCCTCGACCTCGTCGCCGCCGCGTCGCGCGCGGTCTTCCGGACGCCGGTGCCTGCGGTGGCGGTCGCGCACAACTACGTCTTCCTCGGTGCGGGATCGCGAGGACTGCCGGGGGCGTTCTGGACGCGGCACGCCGTGCTCGCCTGGACCCGCGCGACCGCCGCGGGCAGCAGCGCCCGGCTTGCGCTTTCGTTCGGGGCCGGCGAAACGGGGGAGGGAGCCGCCCGAACGGGGGCTGCTCGGGCGAGGGCTGCCGCCACGCCCCCAGGCCGGTCGTCCGGAGAAGCCGCGGCCGCGGTGCGGACCACCGCATCGGCCTGCAGCGCCGGCTCGCCGCAGCTCGTCCCCCCGCTCCTCCGCGCGGGACTCGACGCGCTGCCTGTGGCGGACGACGGCTTTCTGCTCGCGTACGCGCTCAACCCGGGCTACGGCGACCGGCTCGTCCGGTGGCAGCGCGCGAATCCTGCCGTGCGGGTCCGATGCTTTCTCGACGGTGGGACGCGCGCGCTGCGCGAGGAGCCGGGTGAAGGCTTCGAGACGCACGCGCTCGACCAGGAGCTGTTCCTGTCCAGCCTGGCGCGTTGCCGGGGGTACGTCGGATCCGCTGGCTTCGAATCCATCTGCGAGGCGTTCCATCTCGGAAAGCCCGTGCTGGCGGTTCCGACGCACGGGCAGTACGAGCAGCGCCTGAACGCGTGGGACGCAGAGCGGCACGGGGCCGCGCGCCAGGGCACCTACGAGGACCTGGACGCCTTCTGGGCGGCGCCCACCGCGCCCGAGCCGGCCGCGGTGCGGGCGTTCCGCGCCTGGGTGGCGCGCGCGCCCCAGATCCACGTGGCGGCCATCGAGCGGGCCGCACGGGCCGAGCCATGAACGAGGCGGAGGCAGCCGCTTCCCGGACAGGGGCGGCTGCGGTACACTGCGGCCCGGGCGGAATCGACGCAGGACCGGCCGCGAGGGTGCCCGTGACGAGAAGCGTCGAGAGGGTCGGGAGGCGGATGTCGGTACAGATCGAGCAGGTGGAGGGCCGCCGTGGCGTAGGGCGATTCATCGACGTGCCGTGGCAGGTCCACCGGCCCTCGAGCGGCTGGATCCCGCCCCTCCGTCTGGTCGTGCGCGACCTCCTCGACCGGAAGGGGAACCCGTTCTACCGGAACGCCGAGCGCGCGCTTTTCGTCGCGATGCGGGAGGGCCGACCCGTCGGCCGCGTCGCGGCGATCGAGAACCGCTGGCACAACGAGCACCACCGCGACCGCATCGGCTTCTTCGGCTTCTTCGAGTGCGTGGACGATCAGGAAGTCGCCGATGCACTCCTCGAAGCCGCGGAGCGATGGCTCGCCGCCCGCGGGCTCGGCACCGTGCGGGGGCCCGTGAGCCCGTCCATGAACCACGAATGCGGGCTCCTCGTGCACGGGTACGAGCGGGCGCCGGTGCTCATGACGCCCTGGAATCCCCCGTACTACGCGGCGCTCCTGGAGCGTCGCGGCTACAGGGCCGCCAAGGACCTGCTCGGCTACTGGATTCCGGCCGGCGATCGCCTGGCCGTGCCCGAGCGCGTGCGCAAGCTCGCCGAGCGCACCCGCGCCCGCACGGGCGTGACGTTCCGCACTCTGGACGTGTCGATGCTCGAGCAGGAGGCCCGGCGCGTGCTGGAGCTGTACCACGAGGCGTGGACCGGGAATTGGGGCTTCGTTCCCCCGGCGTGGGACGAGTTCTGGCATACGGCGAAGGATCTGAAGGGGGTGCTCGCGCGCGACTTCTCCTTCGTCGCGGAAGTCGACGGCGAGATCGTGGGGTTCATGATGATCGCCCACGACGTGAACCGGATCCTCGCTCGCATGCCCTCCGGCCGCCTCTGGCCGTGGAACATCCTCCGACTGTGGCGCGGCGTGCCCCGGGTCCTGAGCGGCCGCGTCGTGCTGCTGGGCCTCCGTCGCGAGCACCGCAACCGGAAACTCTTCCCGCTCTTCGCCTACGAGGCCGCCCGCAGGGCCCTCGAGATCGGCGCGGAGGGCGCCGAAGCTTCGTGGCTGCTCGAAGACAACGTCTCCATCGTCGCGCCCCTGGAGGCGATGGGACTCGATGCGTACAAGCGCTGGCGGATCTACGAGCGGGCCGGACCCCGTTCGGCGTGGGTCCCGTAGGAGGAACTGCGGCGTCTACACCCGCCGCCCCATGGCCCCACCGGCAAACGCCGGTGGGGCCCTCTTCTTGTGGTGCGCTGGAGGCGCCGGGAAGCGGACCGTGCGGGCGACGAAGCTCGGACCGGCCCTTCGCCCTGGCTCCCCCAGCAGGTCAAGGCGTCGGGTTGCGCATCGTCCTGTAGATGTCGGAGTCCCCATCTCCGCCGGGCCGACCCGAGCCGAAGTAGAGAGTCCGCCCATCCCAGGAGAGCGACGGTCGTGATTCGCCGGCGGGGCTGTTGACGGCAGCGCCCAGGTTGACCGGCTCCGACCAGACATCGGAGGGGCGCTCCCGCGTAGCGGACCAGATGTCGGGGCCACCCGCACCGCCGGGGCGCGTGCTGTAGAAGAAGATCTCGCGACCGTCACGTCGGACGTTGGGTTGCCCGTCGGTCGCATCGCTGTTCACGCCCGGTACGAGCGCTGGAGCACCGAACGCGTCTCCCTCCCATTCGCTCATGTACACATCGGCGTCCCCCGCCACGGCGCCGACGGAGTCGGGCGAATACCCGCCGACACGGAAGCTCGAGAAGTAGAGCGTGGGACCCGCGTCCTCCCGGGGCAGGGGGAACGGGCTGTGCTCGTCCGCGCTGCTGTTCACCTCGCATCCGAGGTTCTCGGGATCCTCGAAGGTACCATCCGACCGGAGCCGGCTCTGGTAGATGTCCGCGCCGCCGCAGCCGCCGTCCCGGTTGCTCACGAAGAAGAAGTCCTCTCCGTTGTGCGCGAGCGTCGGACAGAAGTCGTTGAACTCGGTGTTGACGGGCGCGCCGACGTTGACGGGCTCCCCCCAGGGATCGTCGGAGCCGGCACGCTGCACCATCCAGATGTCGATACCACCCAGGCCGCCGGGACGGGTGGACGCCATGAAGAAGGCCTTGCCGTCGCTCGATACGAACGGGCATCCGTCGAGTGAGGGGCTGTTGAAGTCCGCGTGCGTCCCGGCGATCGCTTCGACGCTGAGCGCCGTGGACCAGGGTTCGAACGCGAGCGGAAGGTCGAGCGTGTCGAGTGCCTCGGCGTTCGGCTCGATGACGTCGGTGCCACAGCCGACGGCCGTGAACGCCACGGTGGAGGTATGGTATGCAGGGCCTGTCGTGCTGCTCTCGCGGCGCCCTCGTGCCCCTCTCGTGACGCGACCCATGGTGTGCACCCTCCGGCTTTTTGGGGCGCCGTCCCTGGACGGCCCCGACGGTCCGATGGCCGGGCGCGCGGTCCATGGGAGGCGACTCGCTCTCCTGGCGATCCTCACGCTCGCCCGTGACCGCCGCGTGACGCGCGACCGCGTCATCGGGCTTCTCTGGCCCGCGAGCCTTCCGCATCGCGCCCGCCCCCAGCTGTCGGATGCGCTGTACATCCTGCGGAGCGCGTTGGGGGAGGATGCCGTGCGCACGGCCGACGATGTCATCGTGCTGAACCCCCTCGTCGTCTCGAGCGATGTCGAGATGTTCGAGCGGCTGATCCGCGAAGAGCGACTCGAGGACGCGGTGCGCCTGAGGACGGGCCCGCTGCTCGACGGATTCCACCTGTCTGATGCCGCGGAGCTGGAGCACTGGCTGGACGGTGAACGTGCTCTCCTCGATCGGGAGTATGCCACGGCGCTCGAAACGTTGGCTACCGCATGCGAGGCTCGTGGAGACTTCATCGGGGCGAGCGGATGGTGGCGACAGGCATGCACCCACGATCCCTACAGCGGACGCCTTGCCCTGCGACTCATGCGCGCGCTCGAACGCACGGGAGACAGGGCCGCCGCGCTCCGACATGCCGGCGTGCACGTGGCCATGCTGCGGGAGGAGTTCGACGCGGGCCCGGACGCGGAGTTGGCGGCTTTCGTCGAGGCGCTGCGGCGGGCGCGACCGGAGCCGATCGTGACGGCCCCTCCCATACCGCCTCCGACCCCGAGCGCGGTGCTTCCTCCGCCCGACGATGACATCACCACCTCCGCCATGTCGGCGGAAGACCCGATCGTCCGCCCTACCCCCGCGCGGCGAGGCGCTCGCGCGCGGACGGTCCCGGCCGCGGCCGTCGTCATGCTGATCGGCGTCGTGCTGATCGGTGTCGCCGCCGTGCTACGCGGCGGGGCGCCCACGAGGTCCGGGACGATCACGACCCGTACCATCGGTGTGCTCCCGTTCGCCAACATGGGATCGGAACCGGGCGACCTCTACTTCAGCGACGGCTTGACGGAGCAGATCATTACCGTGCTCAGCCGCATCGAAGGGCTGCGGATCGCGGCACGGACGTCGTCCTTCGCGCTGCGGGACCGCGCCATGGACGTGCGGGCGATCGGCGAAGCCCCCGGCGTAGGGGCCGTGCTCGAGGGCAGCGTGCGCCGCGACGTGAACCGGCTGCGCGTGAGTGCGCAGCTGATCGATGCGGAGACCGGCTATCACCTATGGAGCGGCGAATACGATCGGGAGCTGCGCGATGTGCTCGCCGTTCAGGACGAGATCGCTCGTGCCATCGCGGTAGCGCTCAGGCTGCACCTCGCGGACGACCCCGCGGGCCGCTCGCCGACCGGCCTCGTCGACATCCACGCCTACGACCTGTACCTGCGTGGGCTGCTTCTGCGCAACGGGCTGACGGGCGACGCGCTGCGCCAGGCAGCCTCGTATTTCGACAGCGCGGTCGCGGTCGATCCAGGATTCGCCCTCGCCTATGCCGGCAAAGCGACGATCATCGGCCCGCTCATCACCTTCGGTCACGTGTCGCGGGAAGAGGGGCTCGCGGAGTTCAATGCGCTGACGCTACGCGCGCTGGAACTGGACCCGACACTCGGCGAGGCCCACACCGCGCTGGGGCTGCTGCGGCTGTTCTTCCTCTGGGACTTCGAGGCTGCAGGAACGTCGCTACGACATGCCGTCGAGCTCAATCCGAGCGACGCGCACGCGCGCCACCACTACGCCAACTGGCTTCGCATGATGGGGCGCATGGACGAGGCCGTCACCGAACGCCGCCACGCCGTGGCGCTCGATCCACTGAACGCGAGAACGCACCTGCTGCTCGGCTCCGACCTGGTCGTCGCCGGTGACCCGGAGGCGGCGCTTCCCGCGCTCGAGAGAGGAGTGGCACTCGATCCGGTCCAACCTCTCGCGCTCGGCGAGGGCCCGTGGCTACCCGCGACCCCCGGTGAGGCTCTTCGGATGCTGGGAAGGCATCGCGAGGCGGTCGAAGACTACGTCCGGGTCGCAGGCCAGCGAGGCGCATCCGCAACCGAGGTGGACGCGCTGCGTCGCGGCTTCGCCACCGATGGCATGCCGGGCTTCTGGCGCAGCTGGATCGCGATGGATACGCGGCAGTCCGGCGGCCGTCCCGATGCGCTGCGAGCCGCCACCCTGTGGGCGTTGGCCGGCGATACGGCGCAGGCCTTCGAGTGGCTCGATCTGGCCTACCGGGAGCGGAACCCCGGTCTGATCAACCTGCGTGAGGAACCCGCGTTCGCGTCCCTGCGGTCGCACCCGCGCTTCGAGCGCATCGTGGACGGGATGCATTTCCCACCCGGACCGTAGGATCCCGCGGACCCTCACCACCCCCGGGCTCGCACGGGTCCCCATGGCTACACCAGGATCGCCGCCGGCTCCTCGAGCATCGCCTTGAGCGTCTGCAGGTAACGCGAGCCCAGCGCACCGTCGATCACCCGGTGGTCGCAGCTCATCGTCGCCCGCATGCGCGGCCGGACCACGACCTCGCCGTCCACCACCACCGGCGTCTCCACGATGCCGCCCACCGCCAGGATCCCGGCCTCCGGCGGGTTGATGATCGCGGTGAACTCGTGGATGCCGAACATCCCCAGGTTCGACACCGTGAAGGTCGCGCCCGTGTACTCGTCGGGCTGGAGCTTCCGCTCCCGGGCACGGCCCGCCAACTCGCGGACCTCCTCGCTGATGCGCGCGACACCCTTGCCGTGCGCGTTCCGGACGACCGGCGTGATCAGCCCGTCCTCGATGGCGACTGCCACGCCGAGGTGGACGACATTGAAGCGTCGCACGAATCCGTCCTGCCACTGGGCGTTGCACTCGGGGTGCTGCCGCAGTGACGCCGCGACGGCCTTCAGGACGAGATCGTTGATGGAGACCTTCATGTCCCGCTTCTCGAGCATCGCGTTGATGCTCTTCCGCGCCTCGAGCACCCGGGTCATGTCTACGTCGATCGTCAGGTAGAAGGTAGGGATCGGGCCGATCGACGTGACGAGCCGCTTCGCGATCGTCTTCCGCATCTGCGAGGTCGGCACGTCCTCGTACTCGGCGCCCTCCTCGATCCAGGCACCCCCGCCGGGTGCAGCGACGCCGCGCTCCTTCGCCTCCTCCACGTCCCGCTTCACGATCCTGCCGCCCGGCCCGGAGCCCTGGACGCGCGACAGATCCACCCCCGCCTCGTCGGCCAGCCGCCGAGCGATGGGGGAAGCCTTCACGCGCCCGGACGTTGCGGGCTCGGATGTTGCGGCGCCGGACCCGCGCCCCCCGGGCTGGCCGCCTCTCGCCTGGTCGCCCTTCGGCTCTCGGCGAGCTCCCTCGTCCGGGCGCGCCTCCGTCGTCGCCGCCGCGCCGGCGCCCGATTCCGCGTCGGCGTCCTCGCCGTCGTCCGGACCCGCCGCCGCCTCCGGCTCCCCCCCGCCCGCGGGGGTGCCGCCCCCGGCCTCACCCTCGACGCCGGAGATGTCCTCGTCGGCGGCCGCAATGACCCCGATCACTGCGCCCACCGCAGCGGTCCCGCCATCGGCCAGGAAGATCTTCCGAAGGACGCCGTCCCCGCGCGCGACCAGCTCCATCGTCGCCTTGTCGGTCTCGATCTCCGCGAGGATGTCCCCGTTGGAGACCTCGTCACCCTCGGACTTGAGCCACCGCACGAGCTGGCCCTCTTCCATCGTCGGGCTCAGCGCCTCCATGTGGACCTTCGTTACCATGATTCCGTCCCGGATCGAGCGGCTTTTGAGCGCCGGAGTGGCTGTGAGCGCGGTGGGCGACCGGTCAGCGCGCGGTGCATGTCAGCGGTACAGGACGCGGTTGCAGGCTTCGACCACGCGGTCGGTGGTCGGCTTGGCGAGCGCCTCCAGGTTCTTCGCGTACGGCATCGGCACGTCGGCCTGCGTCACCCGCAGGATCGGCGCGTCGAGGTGGTCGAACGCCTCCTCCTGGATGAGGCTGGCGATCTGGGCGCCGGTTCCGGCATAGGGCCAGCCTTCCTCCACGTACACGACCCGGTTCGTCCGTGCGACCGTGGCGAGGATCGCGTCGACGTCGAGCGGCCGGATCGTGCGCAGGTCGAGCACGTCGGCCTCGATCCCCTCCTTCTCGAGCTTGCCCGCCGCCTGGAGCGCCACGTGGATCATCTTGCCGTGCGTGATGATCGAGATGTCCGAGCCCTGACGCTTGAGGTCGGCAACGCCCAGCGGGATCACGAAGTCGTCGTCGTCCGGCACTTCCCCCTTCAGGTTGTAGAGGAGCTCACCCTCCATGAACGCCACCGGATCGTCGTCCCGGATCGCGGCCTTGAGCAGCCCCTTGGCGTCCGCCGCCGTGCCGGGCGTGACGACCTTGCAGCCCGGCGCGTGGGAGTAGTAGGTCTCGACGGCCTGCGAGTGCTGCGCCGACAGCTGGAGCGCCGCGCCGGTCGGTCCGCGAAACACGATCGGCATCGGAAACTGCCCCGCGGACATGTAGTACATCTTCGCGGCGCCGTTGATGACCTGGTCGATGGCCAGAAACGCGAAGTTGAACGTCATGAATTCGATGACGGGACGCAGCCCGGCCATCGCCGCGCCCACCCCGAGCCCGGCGAAGCCGAGCTCGCTGATGGGGGAGTCCACCACGCGCTTGTCACCGAACGCCTCGAGCAGGCCCTTCGACACCTTGTAGGCGCCGTCGTACTCGGCCACCTCCTCACCCATGAGGAAGACGTCCGGGTCCCGCTCCATCTCTTCGCGCATGGCGGCATTCAGCGCCTCGCGATAGGTCATGACCGCCATCAGCGACCCCGCTCCCGTCTGTCGAAGAACAGCCTGCCGTGGTTTTCCTGGGCCCAGACGTGCGTGTACAGCTCCGCGGCCTCCGGGAGCGGCGACGCGTCGGCGAAGTCCGCGGCCTCACCCGCGATGCGCCGCGCTTCCTGGTCCATCTCCTCGAGCCCGTCCTGGTCGAGCGCTCCGGCGTCGAACAGCACGTCGCGGAGCAGGGCGATCGGGTCCTCCTTCTTGCGCGCCTCGACCTCCTCGACCGTGCGGTACGTCCCCGACACCGGGTCGGACATCGAATGGCCCCGGAAGCGGTACGTCTGCAGGTCCACGAAGCGCGGCCCGCCGCCGCCCCGAACCTCGGCGATCAGATCGCGGAAATGCGCATATGTCTCGAGCACGTCCTGCCCGTTCACCGAGCTGGCGGGAATCCCGTACGAGAGCGAGCGCTCCGCCACCTCGGTCGCCGACACACGCCGGAACGCGGTGCCCATGCCGTACTCGTTGTTCTCGACCACGAAGATCGCCGGCAGCGCCCAGATGGCGGCCATGTTCATCGCCTCTTGGAACGCGCCCTGGTTGACCGCTGCGTCGCCCATGAAGCACAGCACGACGCCGTCCTCCTCCTTGTACTTGATCTTCCAGGCGATGCCCGCGCCGAGCGGCACCTGGCCGCCGACGATGCCGTGGCCGCCCATGAAGCGCACGCGCTTGTCGTAGATGTGCATGGAGCCGCCCTTCCCGCCCGACGACCCGTCGGCGCGGCCGTACAGCTCCGCCATCACGATGTTGGGATGCACGCCCTTGGCGATCGCCTGCGTGTGCTCCCGATACGCCGTGATCACGTAGTCGTCGTCCCGGAGGGGCTTGATCGATCCGGCCGCGGCGGCCTCCTGTCCGATGTGCAGGTGGCAGAAGCCGCCGATCTTCCCGATGGCATAAGCCTCCTCGGCCTTCTCCTCGAAGCGGCGGTAGAGCAGCATCTCCTTCAGCAGATCGACGGCGAGCGGCTCGTCGACGCCGTGCTTCTTAAGCGCGCCGGCCCCGCGCCCCCCGCCGGCGGTATTCCCGCCGGCATTCGAGCTCACGCGCTTCTGACGGGTCTTGGTATCAGCCATCTCAGGCTCCGTTGACGGGTCGGCCGGGGCGTCCCACTTCGAGCTGGACAAGATCCAGCCGGACCTCGGCGGGTGCGGGCACATCGGCTTCGAGCACGCTCTGGATCGCTCCGGGCCCGCCCGCCTCGACCTCCC
>Ga0079224_100010688_pt1 | contig 12602 bp, 10 predicted proteins | sample Stecom2015_FD_80414 | JGI IMG/M metagenome (GOLD analysis project Ga0079224, IMG submission 80414) | Agricultural soil microbial communities from Utah to study Nitrogen management - Steer compost 2015 | ecosystem: Environmental > Terrestrial > Soil > Agricultural land | place: USA: Utah...
ACGACATCGGATTTTTCGATCACGAAAGGAACAGAGTGGAACCAGCGCAGAATCCCTTCGCGCCATAAAAAGTGTTAACTATGTGTCCAGAATAAACTGTAAACCATCTGTCCGGAACGGACCGAGTTAATTTGGTGGAGCTGATGGGATTCGAACCCACGACCCCCTGAATGCCATTCAGGTACTCTTCCAACTGAGCTACAGCCCCACCATATGGGAAATTGACAGTTTAACCTTCCTGTGTCCTGAAAAGCAAACCGCCTGACCCTCTCCCTGAGGCGGACCCTCACTCACTTCGATGGCGGCGTTCGCCGAGACACAGGTCACCAGGTTAACTCGTTAGCTGGTCGACCAGCTGCTGATTGATCGTAATCTGCTCCTTCTTGCGGAGCTGATCGACCAGGTTTCGCACGTAGGCGGTGAAGAACTCATTGCGCTTCCGCTCACTAACCTGTTCAGCCAACTCCGCTTTCTGCTGCTCAAAAAGCGCTTCGTCAACTTCGCTCTTCTCTACAACCTGGAAGACAACGTAGTTATCCGCTACCTGCACCGGCGGACTCACTTCCCCTTCCGAAAGTGAAAAAGCCCGGTTATGCACCTCAGGAGAGAATCTCAGAATGTTGTCGATATTCTCACCCTTCTTGAAAAATTCGGTGAGCGTCACCTGCCTGTTTCGTTCACCGGCAAGCGACTCTAAGTCCGCACCCTGTTCAATCTGCCGGTAAAAGTCGAAAGCCTGCTCCCGGGCTACGCTTTCCCCTTCATTGGCCCTAAAATCGGCGACTACACGATCGCGAATTTCGTCCAGAGGAGGAATGCGGGCCGGCTGAATTTCTTCCAATCTAGCGACGATGTACTGGTTGGCTGCCGAGTGAGGATCCGTGATCTCACCTTGTTGCAATGAAAACACCTTCTGTACAAAGTCAGAACCAGCTGTCAGCCCCGGAATCAGCCCGCCAGCGGGGAAAAGCCCCGTCTCTCGAACCTGCAGCGACTCCTCAGCCGCCACGTCTTCCAGAGTCGCTCCTTCACGCACCGCATCAGCGATTCGTTGGGCCCTGGCGGCCGTCTGCCGGTCAGCCTCCTCGACCCGTGCATTGAATTCAGCCACTTTTCGCCGTCCCACAGGGCTATTTTCCGCTTTACCCAGGACCTGGATGATGTGGAAACCAAATGGGCTCTGAACCAGAGAGAGTTCCCCTTCATCCATCTCGAAAGCTGCCTCCTCAAACTCGGGCACCATCTGTCCACGCGTAAAGTATCCGAGATCTCCGCCCTGTGTGCCGGAAACCGGATCATCAGAATGCTGCTGGGCGAGCGTCCGAAAGTCGGCTCCGTTTCTGAGTTGACGTAACAGCTCCTCCGCCTGCTGCTGAGCCACCGATTCTTCATCTGGAGTAGCGGCCCGAATCAGGATATGCCGGGCTCTTACCTGTTCCTCTTCGGGAACTTCGGCAAGCTGAGCCTGAATCTGCTCCTCGGTAACTTCCACCGAAGATGGATCAACAATGAGTGCTACATAACTGATTCTCCGCTGCTCACTCTCACGATACTCTTCCTGGCGCTCCTCAAAAAATTTCTGCAGCCGCTCCTCATCCACTTCTTCCTGCACCGCTTCGGAAGCACCAAAATAGACATAGCGTACGCGCACGCCCTGGTTGGCATCGAGAAATTCCTGCCGGACATCCTGTGGAGTAGCGATAATTCCGTCGGTAATCACGTTTTGAAATTTCTGCCTCAGGATGCTACGTCGCACGGCTTCCTCGAACTCCCTGGGAGTAAGATTGTTGGCCATGAGGATCTGCTTGTAACGCTCAGCTCCGATGAAACTATCGTTCTCTCGAAAGACCGGAAACTGACTGATCCGTTCTACAACCTCATCCGGAGTGACTGTAATCCCGAGATTCTCAGCTTCCTTCCCCATCGCATATTCACTGATTAGCTGATTGAGGGCCTGCTGGCCGATCCCCAGTTGCCTGACAATCTCCGGATCCTGCTGGTCCAGATTGTAGGCTTGTCGATAGAAGTCGTATAGCTGAAGGTACTGGCGACGAAATTCTGCAGCCGTGATACGCTCTCCGGCCACCACCGCAACCTCCTGACCTGCCGGGCCGGTGGTGAATCCCGTAGGAGTCCCGACGAATAGAAACACGGTCGAAATGCCGAGGCCGGCGATAACCAGGACCAGCACCCATTTGAGCCAGCTCTTTTTTCTTCGAAAGAGAGGAAGCATCTTAAGACACCTTTGTTATGATAAGGATTCGGGGAACGACTGAAAAAGGCCGTTTAGCAGGGGTAAATTTCCCTCACGAACGAGTCCTGCAGGCACTTTTCGTTCCCTCTTGAAATTCGAAAGTATATCACAATCCGGGATAGACTCGGAGGATCGCCTCGGGCCGGAGATGGTACAGAGCGGACGGTTCGACCGCCGATTCTGATGCTTGTAAGGACCAGGGGTCTTGTAGATAATCATCTCCTCACAAGCTTTTGCGCATTTGTCCCGACTTTTGTCGTCATTAAAGAGAATATATGAATCTGCGTTCAATCTTTAGCGTCTTTTCCAACGATCTGGCGATCGACCTGGGCACGGCAAATACACTGGTGTATGCCAGAGGCCGAGGTATCGTCGTCGATGAGCCTTCCATTGTGGCGATCAACAAGCTCACCAACAAAGTCGAAGCGGTCGGGCATGAAGCCAAAGATATGCTGGGGCGCACTCCAGGCAATATCGTCGCCATAAAACCAATGAAGGATGGCGTTATTGCAGACTTCGACGTCACCGAAGAGATGCTCAAGTACTTCATCAAAAAGGCTCATAACCGCAATCATCTGCTCAGTCCACGTATTGTCATCTGTATCCCGTCTGAGATAACACAGGTAGAAAAGCGAGCGGTTCGGGAATCGGCGTTACGGGCCAAGGCGAGTGAGGTTTTCCTGGTTGAAGAAGCAATGGCCGCGGCAATTGGAGCCGGTCTTCCGATTACCGAGCCAAGCGGGAACATGATCGTCGACATTGGAGGCGGAACCACCGATATCGCCGTAATCAGCCTTTCCGGGATCGTCTACAGTCGCTCGGTACGGGTGGCGGGCAATGAGATGGATGAATCCATCACTCAGTACATCAAGCGAAAACACAATCTCCTCATCGGTGAGCGAACAGCCGAACAAATCAAGATTCAAATCGGCTCAGCCGCCGTGCTGCAAGAACCTCTCACTATGGAGATCAAAGGACGAAATCTGATCGAGGGTATTCCCAAGACGGTGACGATCACAGACGAGGAAGTCCGAGAAGCCCTTTCTGATTCCATCTCTACGATCGTCAATGCTGTCCGGGTTGCACTGGAGCGAACGCCGCCGGAACTTTCAGCGGACATCGTCGATAAAGGTATAGTTCTAACAGGCGGCGGGGCGTTACTGAAACATCTCGATCAGAAGATCAAGGAAGAAACCGATCTCCCTGTCTTTCTGGCAGAGGATCCTTTATCTTCGGTTGTGCTCGGCGTCGGAAGAATGCTGGATGACATGTCGCTGCTGAAACGCGTTAGTCTCCAATGATTGGTCTCTCTCACCGAAACCCGTTGTTCAGTCTGTTCCTGTTCACGCTTATCAACATCCTTCTGCTTTCGGTACAGGTGCGTAATGAAGATGGCCGGATCCTGCTACGTTCGTGGAGCCTGGCGTTAACCAGCCCGGTTGCAACGATTAGCCATTTCTTTGCCGATGGCGTCAAAGGTCTAATATCACGCTACTTCTTTTTGGTCGATGCTGCACGTGAAAATGCCGAGCTTAAAGAGGAAAATCAGCGCCTCAAACTTGAACTGTATCACGCCCAGGAACTGCAGCGTCTTTTTGACCGGACTCGCGACTTTGAATTAATCCGTGACCAATATCTCTTTGACTGGCTGCCAGCCGCAGTTATAGGAGGGAACGCCCCCTTTGCAGCCAATCGGTTGCTCATTAATGCTGGGACAGAACATGGAGTTGGGCGTGACGCAGCAGTTTTTACAGCTGATGGGATTGTCGGTCGAGTGTTGACCACCTCCCCTTACAGTTCGGAGGTGGAACTCATTACCAATCCTACCGCTGCTGCAGGAGCGGTGATTGTCGGCTCGCGACTGCACGGTATTATCCAGGGCAATGGAAGTCAGATGCTGAGCTTAAACTTTATTCCGAATTCGGAAACCGTCGAAATGGGTCAATACGTCTTTACGGCAGGTAATGACCGGGTCTATCCAAAAGGTCTTCCTATTGGTGAGATCGTATCTGCTGAGAAGGATACGATGTACTACCAGATCGAGGTCCGACCCTTTGTCGATCTGGATCGGATCGATGAAGTGCTGGTAGTCACGAGTTACTGACGCACTGCTCCCAGAAAGGCGTCTGGTAGGTCTCTTTTTAATTTGCGGATTCCAGAAATCGAAAGGAAAGAGCGACGGGCAAGGGAAGTGAGGCTGCGATCCGTGGCCCTGAAGTCCTACTACTGCTGTGTATTACGACCCTGCTCCAGGTCCTGTTCCTTCGCTACCTCCCGGCCGGTCTTTATCTGGATCTATCGCTGATCCTGGTTCTTTACCTGGGCTGGCACAGTCCTCCCCATCGGGGGGCCCTGCTGGGGATGATTTTCGGCCTGACGCAGGATGCTGTGCTGGGGATGTATCTGGGGATCAATGGTCTGGTCAAGACTTTCTTCGGATTCATGGGATTTTACCTGGATCGCTGGATTCCACTGGAGCAGAGTGCACTCCGCCCGCTGGTGTTAATGATGCTGGCCCTGCTGGATAACATTCTGCTAGGAGGAATGCTTTTGTTGTTGAGACTGGGTCTAGAGGCTGACTTCTGGTTCGATGCAGGGATCGAAGCGGTAGTGACAGGAATAATTGGAACTCTAATCTTCAGAACGTATGACCGGCTGAAGTTTCCTCCTAAAGACTTCAGGAGATTGGATTGAATCTGGGGAGTCGGATTTGTAATCATGGCATGGCAACCGGACGGGGGGAGCTGCTCACTATCTCTTTTTTCGCCGGTGCCGACCACAGGATCGACCTGGCTGAACTAAAAAAATGGGGATTTGTGCACGCGATTACCAGCTCCGACTTGACAAATATGGTTGAGTATGGTGTGGATTGTTCTTCGCTTCCTATGGGGATCGCTTAGAAATGGCTATTTACCAGGATAATCGAGCCTTCGTTACACGACTGCGCTGGATGGGACTGGTTTTTGCCCTACTCTTTTTTGTACTCGCCCTAAAACTTTGGATGTTGACCGTCCTCGAATACGATCATTACCACGAGCTCGCTGAAAAGAATCATATTCGGACGATCCCTCTAATTGCCCCTCGAGGAATGATCTATGACCGCAACGGCCGGGTTCTGGCCGATAGCGTGAGCAGTTTCAACTTGTTGTTGTTTCGTGACGAAGCAGAAAGCCTGGATCGCACTGAATCCTTCCTGGTAGAGGGATTGAATCTCGAGCGAGAAACTCTCCGTGAACGGCTACGAACAGCAGAAACCTATGCAATCTATCAGCCCCTGGTTGTCAAAGAAAACCTTCGAATGGAAGAAATCGCCTACTTGATGACGCACCAGGCTGAGCACCCGGAACTGCGGATCTTCGAGCAACCCCGTCGTCGTTACCAATATGGCAAACTGGCCAGTCATGCCCTGGGTTATGTTGGCGAAATCTCGCCTGAGGAGTTGAAATCCACTGAGTTCAGTACTTACCGACCAGGAGACATCATCGGCAAATACGGAATCGAGCGTGTTCACGACACTATGCTCAAAGGTCGGGATGGCCATCGCCGCGTACTGGTGAACAGTCTCGGCAAGACTCTGGAGGAAATTGAGCGGGTGTTGCCCCAGGAAGGAGAGGCTTTGCACCTCTCTCTGGATCTGGAGTTGCAACGGTCGGCCGAAGAAGGCTTGGGCGAAAGTCCGGGTGCCGTCGTGGCACTAGACCCGCGGACTGGCGAGATCCTGGCCCTAGCCAGTAATCCATCATTCGATCCAAATCTGTTTGCCACGCGAATGACTTCGAGTGAGTGGAAAAGCCTGATTGAGAATCCTGACAATCCGTTTCAAAATCGTGCTATTCAAAATGCCTTCTCACCGGGGTCGGTTTTTAAACTAGTCCTTGCGGTGGCCGGCTTGCAGGAAGGTGTGATCAATGAATCAACATCCACCTTTTGCAACGGTGGAGCCACGCACTACGGCCATTACTTCCGCTGCTGGAAGGCTGGCGGCCATGGCTTCATGAATCTTCACGCCGCCATACAGCAATCCTGCAATGTCTATTTTTACCAGTTAGGCAAACAGCTCGGGCTCGAGACGATAGCACGCTATTCAAGAATGCTGGGCCTGGGGCGGCCAACCGGGATCGAACTACTCGGTGAAAACCCGGGATTGATTCCCTCGGAGGAGTGGAAACAACTCACGTTCGGAGAACCCTGGTACGCCGGTGAAACAATTTCTGTTTCAATCGGCCAGGGACCGGTCAATGTGACCCCTCTTCAGTTGGCTCAAGCCATTGGCCTGATTGCGACCGGGAAGATGCCGGAGCCTCGGCTTACCAAAGCCACCAGTAGGGCTGCCACGATTCCGGTCTCCCTGTCGTCAGACCTGTTCGAAGTGCCTCCGCTGGAGCAAGAGAATCTGCATGCAGTCCGAGAGGCGATGTGGAGCGTAGTCAATGACTGGGGAACCGGTCGGGGAGCACGGGTAGAAGGCTTTGACGTATGCGGTAAGACGGGAACCGTCCAAACGATCAGCAACTCGGCGCTTGCGAAGCTCGACAAAGAAGACCGCAAGCGTTTTGAACCAAACGCCTGGTTTGTCGGCTTTGCGCCTCTCGACTCGCCTCAAATCGTCGTGTCAGTTATCGTCCAGCGGGGGAGATCAGGCAGTGGAGCGGCAGCACCCATCGCCGGCCGTGTGTTCCAGACCTATTATGACCAGTACGTAGAGAAGAAACGGCCCGGACAGGAATATGCCTTGAAAGAGCCTCCTGCTTCTCGGACCCTGCTACAACCGTGATCGACCGTAGAATTTTTACTCAATTTGATTACCTGTTATTCGGAGCTGTGCTGGCACTCGCCATACTGGGTGCGATTGGAGTCTACAGTGCTACCTCTCACAGTGCAGATAGTGCACTCTATACTCGTCAACTTATCTGGATCGCTACTGGAATCGGGCTCTGCTTCGTCGTCGCTTCCTTCGACTATCACTTCCTCACCGAGAATGCTCTGTTCCTCTATATCGGCGCCATTCTGCTACTGATCGGTATTTTGTTGTTCGGCAAGGAGGTGAATGGAAACAAAAGTTGGATCGGCTATGGAGGTTTTGGATTCCAACCGTCGGAGATGATCAAGATCGTTGTAATTCTAGCGGTTACACGATATCTCTGTGAACTCAATCAGAACTTCCTCGATCGCCGCCATGTCCTGATGGTCAGTGCCATTGCAGGCTTACCGATGAGTCTGGTTATTCTTCAGGGAGATCTCGGCACTGCTGCGATGTATTTTCCGATCGTGTTAGCGATGCTGCTGGTCGCCGGAATCCGCCTGCGCGTCCTGATGATCTTGTTGTTGATCGGTGCCTTGCTCGCTCCCGTCGGATGGATGGTGTTGAAGGATTATCAGAAGCAGCGGATCCTCGTAACCCTCGATCCAGGACTGGATCCGCAGGGATACGGCTATCAAGTTCGCCAGTCTCAAATCGCGATCGGATCTGGAGGTATCACCGGAAGGGGGCTGGGCAACGGCATGCAAAGCCAGCTCGGTTTCGTTCCCGAAATCCACACCGATTTCATCTTTGCATTGCTGGCGGAAGAAACCGGTTTGATCGGAGGCATTTTCATTCTGGCTCTGTATCTTTTTGTGCTCTGGCGGTTGATCTCGATCGCCGAGCAAGCCCGGGACCGGCAGGGCATTCTGATTATCACCGGCATATCGGCACTCATCTTTGTTCACGTTGCAGTAAACGTTGGAATGGCTCTAGGACTTGTACCGCCTATTGGAATCCCCCTCCCTCTCTTAAGTTATGGGGGTTCTGCTACTCTGACGATTTTTCTGGCCCTGGGACTTGCGCTGAACGTCTATTACCGCCGGTTCGTCTACTCCTAGAGTCACTGTCTTAACCATACAGGCGCCAGGGACGCAGAGGGGTCGAATCGCACCCTTGCTGTCATCTTGACTGTCGAAGGATGGAAGCACCTCTATCCCGCCTGGCTCAATGGATCCTTGCTCGCTATAGCCGGAAATTGCTATAATTAGTTGGACTGTTACGTATTTATGGGATTCAACCCGCACGCCTCTAGCCCGGTCGCCGTGAGGTGGCGAGATAGCCGTCCTGGAAAGGTTAGAAGACAGAGCCTTTGATCTGCAAGGTCGAGAAGACCGACCTCGCGCAGCACAGCCGGGACGAGCGATGGCGACGCAAGTTGAGCGGAGGGTCGCGGGTGAATATGTCTTCAAATAGATTTTATATTTCACAAATTAACGGAGAAGCTTTCGTGCGGATCTTGAAGCGGAGAATGATTAATGGGGCCTGAAGTGGCCCGATCCGCAGGCACAAAGTCGTCAACTCGTCTGTAATGAGATACCCATCTCCGTCCAGAGATTTCGGTATTAGCCCAAGTTCCCGGAATAGACCCGGAGAGAACGATTACGAGCCTGAAAACAGGACCGGGTTTCGGCCATTTTATTTGGGCCGGGATTGCGTGCAGCTTCTCCGACGAAGCGGGGCGAGGTGCGGCGAGACCCGCAGACGCTCCGCTCGAAGGAGACAACATGTCCAAGGAACTGATTGTCAACTCGACCAGTCTCGAAACCAGGCTGGCTATTCTCGAAGACGATCTGGTTACTGAAATTTTCATTGAGCGACACCATGACAGGAGCAACCTCGGCAATATCTACAAAGGGAAAGTCACCCGGGTATTACCCGGGATGCAGGCCGCCTTCGTAGATATCGGTCTGGAGAAGAATGCTTTTCTCTACGTTTCCGACTTTTTTGCGGATTACGATGATTACGAAGAGTTGTTCGAAGAGACAGACCAGGCCATTGAGGAGTTTCTTGAGAAACAGGCCGACGAATCGTTTCAGCCTGAACCGCGACATTCAAAGAGAACGCGGAAAAGTTCTAGACAATCACGCGAAGATTCTACGAAGCAGGAAGCTCCTCGATCTGATAAAGAACAATCAGCAGCCCCAGTTGGTCTTCTCCCTGTGGCTTCATTGCCGATACCTCACCACCGAATTTCGATCGCTCCCGGCGGAATACTTCCCCCAACATTAACGTTTACCGGAGCGCTGCGAAGGAAAGAGGCAACGGTACCGGAGGGAATCCTCCCCTCTCGTCTTTCTCCTGCTCCGATTTCTCCTGCTCCGACCATTGGCGCTGACAGCGCTGAAGTGGGCGACGGTGAGGCTCGCTTTGAGACTGAAACGAACATTCAGGAACTGGCGGCCAGTCGAAATGCTTCGCGGAGAAGTAATGGAAAGCGGCGAGCTTCTAGGACAGACACACCGCTCATTGGTGACCTTCTGAAAGAGGGTCAGGAGATTCTGGTCCAGATCGCCAAAGAGCCGATTGGGAGAAAGGGAGCTCGTATCACCTCCCACATCGTTCTTCCTGGACGATACCTGGTCTTTATGCCTTCGGTGGACCACGTGGGGGTATCTCGCAAGATCGAATCTGCAAGAGAGCGACAACGGCTCAAGCAAATGATCTTGAATCTTCGCGGCGACATTGAGAAGGGATTTATCGTTCGAACGGCCGGCGAAGGAAAATCTGAAGAAGATTTTCGACAGGACATGGTGTACCTGACCCGACTCTGGGAGAGGATTCGCACCAAAGCTGAAAAAGCCTCAGCGCCAGCCCTGATTCATGCAGAATTGAATCTGGTTCAACGGGTCATCCGGGACTTCTTCTCCGACGAATACCGGGCCATTCGGGTGGATGACGAGCAGCAGTACGAACAGATCGTCGAATTCATTTCGAACTTCAATCCGAACCTTGTCAATAAAGTCCGGCTTTACACCAAGAAGATCCCCATTTTTGATGCTTTCAACATCACGCAAGAAATCGAAAAGGCTCTCAAGTCAAAGGTATGGCTGAAGAGCGGCGGCTATATCGTCATCAACCAAACTGAAGCCCTGGTGGCAATCGATGTCAATACAGGCAAGTATGTTGGGCAGACGAATTCGCTGGAAGACACAATCACGCGTACCAATCTAGATGCGGTCAAAGAAGTCGTTCGCCAGATCCGACTTCGGGATCTTGGGGGGATCATTGTCATCGATTTCATTGATATGACTGATCCCAGAAACCGCCAGAAAGTCATGTCGGCTCTCGAGAAGGAATTAGACAAGGATAAATCGCCGTCCAAGATCCTCCAGTTTAATGAATTTGGACTGGTCGCTATCACACGTAAAAGGGTTAAACAGTCTCTCGAGAGAACGCTTTGTCAGCCTTGCCTGTACTGCGGAGGGACCGGCATGACCAAATCACTGAGAACGGTTTGCTACTCGATCCACAACACCGTCCAGGAAATGCTCTCAACCATGGGACAGGGAAAAGAACTGATCATCCGATGTCACCCTGAAGTGGGACGCGCCCTGCGAGAAACTGAGCGCATAGTCGTCACTGAGATTGAACGGTTGACGAAAAAAGAGGTCACGATCAAGACCGACCCCCTTATCCATATCGAACAGTACAATTTACTGGAGGTCTAAAGGGACCGGTACCGGCAAGCTCCTCTCTTATTTGAAAGATTACGTCACATGGGCGAAAAAGACGACTTTGCACGGCTCGTAGAGTTGATGGACATCCTCAGGGGCCCCGAGGGTTGCCCCTGGGATCGGGAACAGACCAGAGAAACACTCAAGCCGATGCTGATCGAAGAAGCATTTGAAACCCTGGAAGCTTTAGATGGCGACCCTGATGAGCTGTGCGAGGAGCTGGGAGACCTCCTTTTTCAGATCGTGTTTCATAGCAGAATAGCCAAGGAAAGAGGGGAATTCGATATCTATGAGGTTTCTCGACGGGTTTACGAGAAAATGGTAGCGCGACACCCCCATGTCTTTGGTGACGCTTCCTTTGCCGATTCTAAGGAACTGCTTCGGAACTGGGAAGATATCAAGGCCTCCGAGAAGAAATCCAAGGGTCGCGAGATTGAGAAGGAGTCAATACTGGATGGCATCCCCGCACGCCTGCCCGCCATGTATACTACATACCAGATGACCTCGAAGGCCGCTCGTGTCGGCTTTGACTGGTCAGACATTGACGGCATTTGCCAGAAAGTTCTCGAAGAGTTCGAGGAGCTGGCCAGTGCTCTGGCGGAAGATGACCAGGAGAAAATCAAAGAGGAGGTCGGGGACCTCCTCTTCGCAGCCTTGAATGTGGCTCGATTTCTGGAAGTGGACCCGGAAACGGCTCTGAACAATGCAAATCGCAAATTTGCACGCCGTTTTCGGATGATGGAGAAGCACTTCATGTGCCAGGGCCGTCAACTCAAGGAAGTCAGTCTAGACGAAATGGAAAAGATCTGGCAGGAAAACAAGGCGGCCTCAAGAGAAGAAGACGAACCTGATAGTTAGTCCTGAGGTTCCAGAAAGGTGTGCTGACTTCATTTCTATCTTGCATTGTTATCCCACCATGTGGCGAATTCGGATCAAGGAGAGCCAACCATGACCGATGAAAAGAAAGACCAAAGAGAAGAAAAGGAAAGCTCAAAGTTTAAGGTTGAGGACCGGCGACTCTTCACTCCGGAAGGAGAACTCCGTGACCCGAAAGAGCAACCAGCAAGTTCCCAGGAATCTCCCCCACCTGAAGGACAGCAAGCTTCTACGCAGCGACCTTTCGTTGGACAGGAGAAAAAAGGCGACGCACCTCCGGTTGATTTTTCTTCCTTCCTGATCTCTCTGGCCACGACGGCCCTGGTGCATCTCGGCGAAATTCCGGATCCAACCACTGGCGAAACATCCGACAACCTCGAAGCAGGCAAACAGATGATTGATATTATTGCTGTCCTCAAAGAGAAGACCAAAGGAAACCTAGACGAAGACGAGCACCGCCTGATGGAAGAGCTGCTGTACGAACTGAGAATGAAATACCTTGCCAGGACGCGAGTGATCAATGTGTAAGGCTTTGACGTTGTTCGCTACGTGAACGCCGTTTCACTCTCGTACGCATTCCAGAGCTTTCAAAGCTGGGGCCTTCAACAGTTACCGAGATATCGAGCATGCGTGTCACTTTTCTGGGAACCGGAACCTCCCGGGGAATACCTGTCATCGGGTGCGATTGCGAAATTTGCAGGTCAAAAGACCCTCGCAATAAGCGTCTGCGTTCTTCGATTCTTATCCAGAAGCGCACCGCCGTTGTGATTGACACTTCAGTCGACTTTCGTTATCAGATGCTGCGAGCCGGAGTGCGTGAGTTGGATGGTGTCGTTTTCACGCACCACCATGCCGACCACGTGCTCGGATTGGATGACGTTTACCCCTTTAATATCTGGTCAGGAAAGGCTATTGATGCGTTTGCTGATCCCGAAACCGGGCGAGAACTAAGAGCCACTTTCCGATATCTATTCAACTCCGATCGACACGGGGG
>Ga0079224_100010689_pt1 | contig 12601 bp, 17 predicted proteins | sample Stecom2015_FD_80414 | JGI IMG/M metagenome (GOLD analysis project Ga0079224, IMG submission 80414) | Agricultural soil microbial communities from Utah to study Nitrogen management - Steer compost 2015 | ecosystem: Environmental > Terrestrial > Soil > Agricultural land | place: USA: Utah...
ATATCGAGGCTTCCGTGTGGGCAAAACTTCCTGGCGGTATTTATATCGTACAGGTGAGCTATACCGATGATTCGGGACAAAGACGGACCGAATCGGGGTCGGTGCTGTTGATCCGGTAATTCCGGAAATGAAGGGAATGAGTCAGGTAAGTGATTGGCAGTAGAGCTGAAGCAAGGGGAGGCTCTGGAACGAGTCCGGAGTGACGCGGGAGGGGTAAGTCCTTAGCACCCCGAATGGAAATTTTGCTTCTGGACAAATCGCGAAAACCAGCCATCTGGACTGCGAATCCAACGGAGGATCATCCCAATCGGACGAAGGACACAAACCATAATCCAGAGCAAAGCGGAAGATCATCCCAAACGGACGAAGGACACAAACCATGATCCAGAGCGAAGCGGAGGATCATCCCAAACGAACGAAGGACACAAACCATGATCCAGAGCGAAGCAGAGGATCATCCCAAACGGACGAAGGACACAAACCATGATCCAGAGCAAAGCGGAGGATCATCCAAAACGGACGAAGGACACAAACCATGATCCAGAGCAAAGCGGAGGATCATCCAAACGGATGGGGCGCTCCACGCCTCATCCCAAACGGCCACAACGCAGTTGTGGCCATTCCGCTTACGTATCCATCACTTGCTTCATTGTCCTACCGATATCAGCTGGAGATTTGACTACGGTGATCCCGCATTCTGCCAGGATGGCCATCTTGGCTTCCGCAGTGTCGTCTTTACCTCCGATAATAGCACCGGCATGTCCCATTGTACGCCCCTTGGGTGCGGTCTGTCCTGCGATAAATCCAACTACAGGCTTTGTTCCATTTTCTTTGTACCAGCGAGCTGCCTCCGCCTCCAGGTTACCACCGATCTCACCGATCATCACGACACCTTCGGTCTCAGGATCGTTCATAAAAAGCTCGAGTGCTTCGCGGGTGGTCGTCCCGATGATGGGATCACCCCCAATACCGATCGCGGTCGATATACCCAGACCCGATTTTACGATCTGGTCCGCAGCTTCGTAGGTCAACGTTCCGGATTTGGAGATCACGCCAATTTTGCCTTTCTCGAACACAAAGCCCGGCATTATGCCTACTTTTGCCTCCTCCGGGGTGATCACACCAGGACAATTCGGCCCCACCAGGCGGCAATCGTAATCAGCAATAAAAGCTTTGGCTTTTACCATATCTTGCACCGGAATACCTTCCGTGATGCAAATGATGGTCTTAATTCCTTCTGCAGCAGCCTCCATAATGGCATCTGCGGCAAATGCAGGGGGGACAAAGATGATGGATACATCTGCTCCGGTTTCCTCAATAGCTTCAGCCACTGAATTGAAAACCGGTCGGTCAAGATGGGTTTGGCCACCTTTGCCCGGGGTCACCCCGCCTACGACATTAGTACCATACTCTATCATCTGACCAGCGTGAAAGGTTCCCTCCGAACCGGTAAATCCCTGGACGATAATTTTTGAATTCTTATTGACAAGTATTGACATGCGATTTAATTCTTTTCGATGATGAAAACATCCTCATCACTTTTTTTAAAATAATATTTTTCCCGGGCAAACCGCTCAAGATTGTTATTGAGATCGGTACGAGCCTCCTGGACCACCTTGATTTGCTCCCGGTAATATTCCTTGTTTTGCTCCAATTCCCGTATCTCTCTACTGAGATCGATTTGATTGGTTAATCTGTTTTGATCAAAAAACACCATCCACACCAAAAATGCCATGGAGGCTACTATATATTTATTGAGAAACACGGGAGGAATAGCGGACAAAAATCGTCGGTAGGTGTTTTGGAAAATTTTCATATGATCGGCTTTTGAACAGTGAATCGGATCACCAATTCACCTTGAACACTTTAATGCTCCCAATATAGAAAAAATTCTTATCCCAATAGCGCCTTTCCTAAATAAATTCCGCTGGTATCCAACTGTTCCTCAATACGTAACAATTGATTATATTTTGCTATACGATCTGATCGTGAAGCTGAACCCGTCTTGATCTGTCCCGTATTCAAAGCCACAGCCAGATCTGCAATCGTCACATCTTCGGTCTCACCACTGCGATGGCTCATCACGGAGGTATAGGCATTGATGGTGGCCAGGCTCACGGCGTCAATCGTTTCGGTGAGGGTTCCGATCTGATTCACCTTGATCAGAATGGAATTGGCTGCACCATCAATGATGCCCCTTTCCAGTCGATCTACATTGGTCACAAACAGATCATCTCCTACCAACTGGACTTTGTGCCCTATGGCCTCGGTGAGTCGTGTCCAGCCCGCCCAATCGTCTTCATCCAAACCATCCTCGATCGAAAAAATAGGATATTTATTAACCCATTCTTCCCAGTATCCTATCATATCTTCCGAAGATAGTTTGCGTCCGTCTGAAGATGCAAAATGGTATACCTTGTTCTCACGATCATAAAACTCAGAAGCGGCAGCATCCATAGCAATATAAAAATCATCACCGGGTATGTATCCTGCTTTCTCGATGGACTGTAGTACAATTTCTATTGCTTCCTGATTGGACTTGATATTGGGTGCAAATCCTCCTTCATCGCCCACGTTGGTGGAATAGCCTTTGGATTTGAGAACGGCTTTGAGATGATGAAACACCTCGGTGCCCATCCGCAATCCTTCGCTGAAGGTTTCTGCCCCCAAAGGCATGATCATAAACTCCTGAAAATCGATGCTGTTGTCCGCATGCGATCCCCCGTTAAGGATGTTCATCATGGGAACGGGGAGAATATGCGCATTAGCACCCCCTATATAACGATACAGGGGCATGCCACATTCGTTGGCAGCTGCCTTGGCTGCCGCCAGGGAAACCCCCAGGATGGCGTTTGCACCTAAATTGGATTTATTGTGTGTACCATCAAGTTCGATCATCAGATCGTCGAGGTGCCTTTGGTTGGTCACTTCTGTTCCGATCAGGAGCCTTGAGATGGATTCATTGACATGTTCTACCGCCTTCAGCACCCCTTTCCCCAGGTATCGGCCCTTATCTCCGTCTCTGAGTTCCACAGCTTCATACTGTCCGGTAGATGCCCCAGAAGGTACAGCGGCTCTGCCTACAAATCCGGACTCGGTAACCACCTCCACTTCCACGGTAGGGTTCCCTCTGGAATCCAATATCTCACGACCTTTAATATCTATAATTGCACTCATGCTGGAATATTTTTATATTTTTTTACTTCTGAAATAAACTGATCAAATAAATATCGGGAATCGTGCGGGCCAGCAGAGGCCTCCGGGTGGTACTGGACCGAAAATGCATTTCGCCCCTTAATACGGATTCCTTCAATAGTATTGTCATTAAGGTTTCGGTGGGTGACCTCTACCTTATCGAGATTGTCATCAATTGCCTCAGGACTCACCCCAAAACCGTGATTTTGGGTGGTGATTTCTCCCAATCCAGATCCTTCATTGAGTACCGGATGATTGGCACCCCGGTGTCCGTGATGCATTTTGTAGGTGGGGATACCGGACGCCAAAGCAAAAAGTTGATGTCCCAGACATATACCAAAAGCTGGTCGATCGCCTTCAATCGCTTGCCGTGCCATTTCCACACCGTAATCCATGGCTGCAGGATCACCTGGGCCATTGGAAATGAAAATGCCGTCCGGATTCCATTTTATTACCTCTGAATAGGTGACTGATGACGGGAATATACGAAGAAAAGCCCCCCGGTCAGCAAGGTTTTTAAGAATGCTATTCTTGACCCCATAATCCACTACTGCAATACGAAGGGACGCACCAGAATCCCCGAAATCATAAGCTTCGGTTTGTCCCACTTTCGAAGCCAGTTCCAAACCTTCCATAGTAGGTACTTCGGCTACGATTCGCTTCAATTCCTCGATATCCGCAATTTCAGAAGAAATGACAGCATTCATTGCGCCTTCATTTCTTATTTTCCGTACCAAAGCCCGGGTATCGATATTGGAAATTCCTACGAGATGATTCTTTTCAAAATAGTTTTGGAGGGATTGATCGGCTTTCTTACGTGAATAATGATCACTAAAATTTCGGCAGACAAAACCGGCAATCTTCACTCCATTGGATTCTTCTTCTTCCTGCGAGCAACCATAGTTACCAATATGGACATTCGTACTGACGAGAATCTGTCCGAAATAGGAGGGATCTGTAAATGTTTCCTGATAGCCCGTCATACCGGTATTGAAGCAAATTTCCCCAGTGGTGGTTCCTTTTGATCCGATCGCACGACCTACGAAAATGGTACCATCTGCCAAAACGAGGTACGCTTTTTCAGGTGTGGATTGATGTATCATTGTATTGATTTAAAGGTCTTGATTTTGGATCCTTGCAAATATACCTGAAACATTTGATTTTAACCAAACGCACCGGGTCATTGCAAAAAAAAAGCCGGTTGAAACCGACTTTTTTTAATTCTATTCTTCTTCCTGACTGGATGCTGCAGCAGCTGTTGCAGCGGCTGGTACCTGACTACCTTGTCCTCCACCACGACGAGATCGACGGCTTCGACGGGTTTTCTTCTGGCCAGGAATATTTCCATCTTTGAGGTTGTAGGTTTCATTGAAATCAACAAACTCGATCATGGCCATAGGGGCGCCATCTCCTTTTCGGTATCCCATCCGAATAATCCGTAAATATCCACCGGGACGATCACCGATCGCCATTAAAATAGGGCCAAACATTTCTTTGACCGCATTCTTGTCCTGCAGGTTATCAAATACCACCCTGCGGGCGTGCATATTGTTGGCCCTGGTTTTGGTGATTAAGGGTTCCAGATAGGGACGCACAGCTTTGGCCTTGGCCAGCGTAGTGATAATACGCTTATTCATGATTAAAGCTACCGACAGGTTTTGAAGTGTAGCCTTACGATGGGAAGCCGTTCGGCCCATCTTCTTAATTTTGTTGGCGTGTCGCATGTTTGTTGAAATTTAATGACCTTCGCAGCACCCCGGGTAATAATACCTCGTCAGTTACTGCAATTCTGATTTATAAAGTATTATTCTTCGTCCAGTTTGTACGGTGTCAGATCCATCCCAAATTCCAGATCCTTGGCTTCAAGCAATTCCTCGATTTCCACCATCGATTTTTTACCGAAGTTCCGGAATTTCATCAGTTCGTGCTCCTCGTATTGTACCAATTCGCCCAATGTATTGATCTTGGCAGCTTTCAGACAGTTATATGCACGAACGGAAAGATCCAGATCTTCCAACGCTGTTTTCAGCAATTTGCGCATGTGGAGAATATGCTCATCCACGATGTCATCTTCGGACTGGGCATCCGCTTCGAAAGTGATGTTGTCATCTGTAATCAGCAGCAAATGCTGGATTAGTATCTTAGAGGCTTCCTTGATAGCATCCTCCGGGTGGATGGTACCATCGGTCTGAATCGCAATATTCAATTTTTCGTAGTCCGTTCTCTGGCCTACACGTGTGTTCTCTATGCTGTACTGGACATTCTTAATGGGGGTATATATCGCATCCACCGGAATGATCCCAATGGTTCCGTCTTCAGGCATATTTTCATCTGCTGGAACGTATCCACGCCCTTTAGTTACGGTGAACTCCATCTCCAGATTGACTGATGGATCCATAGTACAAATCAGCAAATCAGGATTGGTGACACTGAATACATTGGTGTGGTCTTCGATATCTCCTGCTCTGAATTCATCCTTTCCTTTGAGGGTAAGATAAATTTTCTCCTCTTCCAGATCCGGATCATCCAATTTGTTTTTGAGTCGAATCTGTTTGATGTTGAGTACAATCTCGATCACATCTTCCACTACCCCTTTGATCGTACTAAACTCGTGGTCCACGCCTGCGATACGAATCGAAGAAATCGCAAAGCCTTCCAACGAAGAAAGCAATACCCTACGCAGCGCATTTCCTATAGTTTGTCCAAATCCTGGCTCCAGAGGTTTGAATTCAAATTGTCCATGGAATTCATCGGCTTTCTGTAGGATAATTTTATCTGGTTTCTGAAAATTAAGCAGGCTCATATACGATATTTTAAAGGTTTGTATATAACGACCAAAGGCAAAGACCAAATAGCCTTTGCCAATGTGCGGTTGGTGCAATTCTTATTTTGAATACAATTCAACAATCAATTGTTCATTAATGTTTTCGGGGATATGCTCACGCTGAGGCATCATGAGAAAAGTCCCTTCCATCTTATCTCTATTAAACTCGAGCCACGGATATTTCCTGACATCCGATTTATTGTTCACTGATTCCGTAATCACTTCCAGTCCCTGGGATTTACCACGAACGGCTACCACATCGCCAGGACGCAACTTGGCAGAAGGGATATTGGTAAGCACGCCGTTCACGGCAATGTGTTTGTGCGTCACCAACTGACGGGCTGCCCGTCGAGTGGGCGCAATACCCAGTCGATACACCGTATTATCCAGGCGGGATTCGAGAAGTTGGATAAGAATTTCGCCCGTTACCCCCCGGGCCCGCTCCGCCTCATGGAACAGGTTTCGGAATTGACGTTCCAGTACACCGTAGGTATATTTGGCTTTCTGCTTCTCCATTAATTGCAAAGCATAGTCCGATCGCTGCCGTCGTCTCTTATTTGCTCCGTGCTGTCCTGGAGGATACTTCCTTCTTTCGTAGAATTTATCATACCCGTAAATAGGTTGACCAAATGCTCTGGATTTTTTCGTGGTTGGTCCAGTATATCGTGCCATGAACTATCTGAATTTACTTATCGTCAATTAAAATAATGGAAATTAGACTCTTCGTCTCTTGGGCGGACGGCAACCATTGTGCGGTAATGGTGTGGTATCAGTGATCCGTCGAATCTTAATACCCAGGCCATCAATAGCTCTGATGGCAGCTTCACGACCCGAACCAGGTCCTTTCACAAATACTTCTGCCGAACGCATACCCGCATCATAAGCTACCTGAGCTGCATCGACAGCGGCTACCTGTGCCGCATAAGGCGTATTCTTCTTCGAACCATTGAAACCGGCTTTACCAGCAGAACCCCAGGAAATCACGTTCCCCTGTTTGTCGGTCATGGTCACAATGATATTGTTGAACGAAGCCTGAATATAGACCAGTCCCTCTGGTCCTACATTCAACTTTTTCTTTTTCTTAGTTTTTCCTTTTGCCATTTTCCTCGATTAGACTCTAAGCTTTATTATTTGGTTACTTTCTTCTTGTTGGCGACCGTTTTCTTACGTCCTTTTCGGGTACGTGCATTGGTTTTGGTACGCTGACCCCGGACGGGCAGGCCTTTACGGTGACGCAAACCCCGGTAGCTGGCAATGTCCATCAATCGCTTAATATTGGTTTGTACCTCGGAACGGAGTTCCCCTTCCACAGTGTATTCCTCCTGAATGGTTCCTGAGATATCCCGAATATTATCATCGGTCCAATCCTGCACTTTAACATCCTCATCGATCGATGCGGCTTTTAAAATCTCTTTTGCCCGGGTGGAGCCAATACCATAGATGTACGTCAATGCGATGACGCCTCTTTTGTGCCTGGGTAAATCAACACCTGCTATACGTGCCATAGGTCAACATTTATTACCCTTGTCGTTGCTTGAACTTAGGGTTCTTTTTATTAATAATATATACCTTCCCTTTTCTCCGAACGATCTTACAGTCCGAAGACCTTTTCTTTACTGATGCTCTTACTTTCATATCAGTTTCTGTTTTTCCTTTATTTGTAACGGTAAGTAATACGTCCCCGAGTCAAATCGTAGGGTGACATTTCTACAGCAACTTTATCTCCTGGTAATATCCGAATGTAGTTCATCCGCATTTTACCAGAAATCGTTGCTGTAATTAAATGATCGTTTTCCAACCTCACCCGAAACATCGCATTGGATAACGCCTCTTCTATAATTCCGTCCTGTTTTATAATGCCTTGCTTCGCCATATGCTTTTTAATTCGGAGTGCAAATATCGGAAAAATATATTAGAAATCAATAAGATTGGCGTTCTTTTTCATATTTTCTTCAAGTTCGGTATGACTGGACAGAATTTCCGGGCCTTCCTGCAACACCGCAATGGTATGCTCAAAATGCGCTGAGACCGAACCATCCCGCGTACGGATCGTCCAACCATCCTGCTCCTGATAAACATCTTTTTTACCAAGATTGATCATGGGCTCAATCGCTATAACCAAACCGTGTTGCAATTTCACTCCCCGCCCTCGCTTTCCATAATTGGGTACCTGAGGGGCTTCGTGCAAATTTTTGCCGACCCCATGTCCCACCAAATCCCTGACCACCGCGTACCCATGTTGTTTTTCAGTAAAATCCTGTATCGCCGCTCCGACATCTCCAAGACGATGCCCCACGCGTGCCTTATCGATCCCTTCGTAAAGAGACTGCCGTGTCACTCGTAAAAGTTTTAAAATCGGTTCCTCTACTTCCCCTATACCGAAAGTATAAGCCGAATCCCCGTAGTAGCCTTCGGAATAAGATCCACAATCCACCGATACTATATCCCCATCAAGGTATTCATAATTCCCAGGGATTCCATGCACCACGATATCATTATGAGAAACGCATAAAGTGGCTGGAAAACCTCCATATCCTTTGAACCCAGGCTTAGCCCCCAAATCAAGGATCACCTCCTCCGCAGCTTTATCAATTTCCAAAGAACTGATGCCCGGTCGTAGAATTTCGGCCACACGTGCCAGCGCCTTCGAAACGATCAGACAATTTTTGCGGATAAGTTCAATTTCCTCCGGGGATTTTAGATGAATCCGGCCCATAGAAGCTTATTATAAATCGCTGCCAATGGTTTGCATCGAACTACTTCGTCCTTTGATTTTACCAGATTTTACCAGACCATCGTATTTTCTCATCAACAGATAGGATTCGATCTGTTGTAGCGTATCCAATACCACACCCACAATGATCAGCAATGACGTTCCTCCAAAGAAATAGGCAAAGAGCTGATTTACACCAAATACGGTTACAATGGCGGGTAAAATAGCAATCAGACCCAGGAATATAGATCCGGGCAGAGTAACCCTGGTAGTTACCGCATCGATAAAGTCCTGGGTAGGCTTTCCGGGTTTGACACCGGGAATAAAAGCATTTTGCCGTTTGAGATACTCTGCATACTGCTTAGGGTTGACCAAAAGCGCGGTGTACACATAGGTAAAAACTACCACAAGGATAAAATACACGAGGTTGTATGGTAAAGATGAAATATCTGTCAGCTGGGCCATCAGCCCGGTAGGACTGGCCGTTTGCCCCATAAAGTATTGTGAAATGGTAGAAGGTAAAAACATCAATGCCTGCGCAAAAATAATAGGCATAACTCCCGCTGCAGCAACCTTGATCGGAATGTAATCTCTGGCACCCTGCACCGGGATATTGCTGCTGCGTCCCACCATACGCTTGGCAAATTGAATAGGAATCTTTCTGATCCCCTGTACGATCAACACGCAGACCATAGTAATAGCAAATAGAGCGGCTATCTCAATTACAAAGATCAACAATCCACCAGATGCCATTTGGGAAGTAAGCTCAAAGACAAATGCCTGAGGGAGAGTTGCGATAATTCCGATCATAATGAGCAGGGAAATTCCGTTACCGATTCCTCTATCCGTGATCCGCTCACCCAGCCACATGGCAAACACTGTACCCGACGACAGGATAATCACGTTGGATATCCAGAATATGGATTCGGGAATACTAGCATCGATGGCACCCTGGCTTTTAATCCAGCTCAGGTAGGCCCCCCCCTGGACCAGGGTGATGGCCAACGTCAGTAAACGGGTTATCTGGGTCAATTTCTTCCGTCCGGATTCCCCTTCCTTTTGTTGCAGTTTCTGAAAATATGGCACTGCAAAACCGAGAAGCTGAACGATAATGGATGCCGTAATATAGGGCATAATCCCCAATGCAAAAAAAGCTGCCCGATTAAAGGCACCACCAGCAAAAGCATTGATCATGCTCAGGATATCCGTGGGGGCAGAGTTGGAAGTAGAAGCTTCCAGTGCAATCCGATCTACGCCTGGTAACAGCACGTAGGTCCCAAATCGATATACTAATAAGATCAAAAGCGTGAACAGTATCCGTTCACGCAGTTCTTTGATCTTCCAGATGTTTTTTATGGTGGTAATGAAACTTTTCATTGGAGTCTTTATTCGTGTATTTTAACAGTCCCGCCTTGCGATTCGATGGCTTCTCTGGCCGATTTTGAAAATGCATGAACCTCTACCGTCAGCGCTTTGGTTACTTCCCCGTTGCCCAATACCTTGACCAACTCCCCTTTCTGAATATATCTGTGCTCTTTCAAAAAAGGAAGATCAATCTCGGTCACATTGTATTTGTCCGCTATAGCTTCCAGTTCAAACAGATTAAAGGTATTATAAATTTTCCGATTTGGATTCTTAAATCCTTTTTTTGGTAAACGCATTTGAAGCGGCATCTGACCACCTTCAAAATTTCTTTTATTTCGATATCCGGATCTGGATTGAGCTCCTTTATGTCCCCGTGCGGCAGTATCACCTTTTCCACTACCTTCTCCCCGGCCGACTCGTTTGGAGTTGTGTACGGCACCAGTGGCTGGTTTCAAATTATGCAATTCCATATCTCTGATTATTTCTTTTTATGATAAATGGTCCTTATTCTTCTTCCTGCTTAGCAATGGCAGCAGGAGCAGCCTTTGCGCGTACCGGTGCTTCAGTTTTGGTCCTGGTTGGTTCGGTAGCCTCGACCTCACTAACTTCGACCAAATGGGATACTTTGTTGATCATGCCCTGAATCGTATCATTGAGCTCGTGTTCTACTGATCCGTTGATCTTCCTCAATCCCAGGGCCTGTAGCGTTCTTTTTTGCTTCAGACTTCGATCGATGGCACTTCGTACCTGTGTAATTCTTACTCTGGACATCAGTTTTTATTTTATTACGAGCGTAGTTTTATTGCTCTTTTTGATGAAACAATTCCTCCAGGGTCAGCCCTCGTTCCCGTGCGATAGTATAAGGGTCTCTCAATTTAAGCAATGCGTCGATAGTTGCTTTTACCACATTATGTGGGTTGGAAGATCCTTGTGATTTGGCCAGTACATTATGCACCCCGGCAATTTCCAATACGGCACGCATCGGACCACCAGCTATCACACCAGTACCGTCAGTAGCCGGTTTGATCAATACTTTACCTCCGCTGAATTTACCTTTCTGGGTATGTGGGATGGTCCTATTGAGCAAGGGGAAGCGAATCATATTTTTCTTAGCATCTTCGATTCCTTTCGCAATGCTTTCAGAAACATCCCGGGCTTTGCCCAGTCCATATCCCACCACGCCGTTGCCATCTCCTACCACAACCAGAGCGGAAAAACTAAATGTCCGGCCTCCTTTGGTTACTTTAGCTACACGGTTGAGACTGACCACTTTCTCTGTTAATTCACCGGCTTCGGTCGGATTTACTCGTTGTATCGCCATTGTACTTCTTATTGTTGTATGCTATTTTTAAAATTTCAGGCCACCTTCCCGTGCTCCTTCTGCCAGGGCTCGAACACGACCATGATACAGATATCCACTTCTGTCAAATACAATCTCTTCGATCCCTTTCTCTTTCGCCCTTTCCGCTATCAACTTCCCAATCTGTTTGGCTTGATCCGTTTTGGTACCCGGAACATTAAAAGATTTTTCACGGGTGGATGCGGAAACCAAAGTAACTGCAGCCAGGTCGTCGACGATTTGGCAGCTAATGCCCCGATTGGAACGAAATACGGTCAAACGTGGTTTTTCAGCTGTTCCTTTAACCTTCCGACGTACCCGGTGTTTAATCCGATTCCTGCGTGCTGTTTTATCTATTTTCATCCTATCTCAATTTCACCTTTGAGTCAAACAATTATTTAGATGCTGTCTTACCAGCCTTTCTTCGGACAAACTCGTCACTATATCGAATACCTTTACCTTTATAGGGTTCTGGTTTTCGGAAACTTCTGATCTTACTGGCTATCATACCCAGCAGTTCCAAATTACTGCTTTCAAGAATAATCCTGGGGTTCTTCCCTTTTTCACTCACCGTTTCCACTTTGATTTCATCCGGAACATAAAACATGATGGGATGTGAGTAACCCAGCGTTAGTTCCAGGAGGTTGCCAGTGTTTGAAACACGAAAACCGACACCCACCAATTCCAACTCGCGCTTGAAGCCTTCAGATACCCCGGTTAACATATTTTCAACTAGGGAATTGTACAAACCGTGAAGGGCTTTATGTCTTTTCTGCTCGGTAGGTCGTTCGATAGTCACCTGGGTATCCTCGACGTTTACCTTCAAATCCAGATCAATTTGTTGCTTCAATTCTCCTTTGGGCCCGGTTATGGTCAACATATTGCCTTTGGAGACTTCGATCCTGACGTCTTTTGGTATTTCCAACACCCTGTTTCCAATCCTAGACATAACTTATGCTTTTTTGTAATTTCAAGTATTAATAGATATAGCACAGAACCTCACCACCGACATTTTGCTGTCGGGCTTCTGCATCAGTCATCAATCCTTTGGATGTGGAGATTATTGCAATTCCCAGTCCATCGATTACACGAGGAATTTCGTTGGCCTTCTTGTAAATCCGTAAGCCAGGTCGGGAAACCCTTTTCATAGATCGGATCACCGGGG
>Ga0079224_100010690_pt1 | contig 12601 bp, 10 predicted proteins | sample Stecom2015_FD_80414 | JGI IMG/M metagenome (GOLD analysis project Ga0079224, IMG submission 80414) | Agricultural soil microbial communities from Utah to study Nitrogen management - Steer compost 2015 | ecosystem: Environmental > Terrestrial > Soil > Agricultural land | place: USA: Utah...
GCAACGAATCGGATGGGGAGACCTTTGACTTCGATGATCTTGACCCCGATTTGATGGTGGATGATTTGGACGATTAGTCCCTTGACCAACATCCAGGATCGAAGCAGGAGGCGATTGCCTCCTTTTTTCTTTGAGCTAACCTTCTCCCACGGCTCAACATATCATATTCAAAGGATTATACGGAACGCGAAAGGGGACAGCGCAATGACTACCCTCGATCTTCCTGAAAAAGCGATGAACGACGAGCAAGCAATTCGCGAGGAAGTGGTTACCGCTTCAAAAACCCTTTCCCCTTCGATCGCCCTTCATCCGTCCCTTCCCTGGTATTCCGAGGTCATGATGATACTGAATCCCCGTGATGCGGTGGAGAGGGCCCGGGACAAAAAGTTGCTGTATAATTGCTTGAACTTGCACGGCGTTCCCGTGGCGGCCGATCGAACCGCCCTGCTCCGCCAATATGTGGTTCCCGTGTTTCAGACCGATGTCCTCGCCATGTATCGTTCCAGAAACAGCTATGTCTGGTTGGCCAACCGGAACCGACGAAGCCGCTTGCCGTTTCACCGGGTCAGTGCATCGGACAAGAGCAAGGAGGTCCAGCGTACCGGACGGCTGGCGATCCGCGCTTTGTATGCCATGGGGCTGGATTACGGGGTTGTCAAAATCGGTGTGCAGCCCGGCGGACAGCTGGTGGTGTTGGATCTGATCGTCGAACCCAAATTGAATCGGGAGATGGAGGACGGATTCGTCCGATCGATTTATTTGTACGGAAAACAACTTCCCCATGCGGTCAAGCCGGTGGAGAAGGTGATGCTCGGCGCCGATCCGGAATTTATCATGCAGTCAAAGGAGGGGGACCTGGTCCTGGCATCCAAGTTTTTTCCCCGCTATGGACGGGTGGGATGTGATGCCATCTGGTACGGGTCCAACCGGTCGGACAAACCGCTCGTGGAACTTCGCCCGAAGCCGTCGACCACCCCTCGCAATCTCGTGGTGCAGATGATGCGGGGGATGATTTACGCTGCCAAGAAGGTGAACGATCCTTCGATCCGCTGGCTGGCGGGAGGCATGCCTTATCCGGGGTATCCCCTCGGGGGGCACATTCATTTTAGCGGTGTGTGGCTCAATTTCAAGTTGCTTCGGGCCCTGGACAATTATCTGACGTTGCCGTTGATGCTGGCGGAGGATCCGCGGGGGGTGAAAAGGCGGCCGAAATACGGCTATCTGGGCGATTTCCGGCCGCAGTTCCATGGAGGGTTCGAGTACCGCACCCTTCCCAGCTGGCTCATTTCCCCGACCTTGACCAAGGGGGTGGTGGCTTTGGCCCAGCTGATCGCCGCCAAATATCCCTATCTCCGCTATGATTTTCTTCAGGAGTATTCGGTGCAGAAAGCTTATTACCAGGGGGACAAAGAGGTGATCCGGGATAAGCTGATGGAGATCTGGACGGATTTGAGCAGCCTTTCCGAATACGGACATTTTCAGGAGGACCTGGAAGGATTTTTCGACTGGGTTTTTTCCGGGAAAACCTGGGATGAATCCGTTGATTTTCGGCCGCGGTGGAAATTGCCCCCCTACCATCGAAAAAAGGCATCGTCTTAAAAAGTTCGCTTGTTCGCCGGTATTCCGCGTGGTAAAATAAACCGTGCGACGATGAGAACGAAAAGATTACAGCAATCGGAGGGTTTCCCTTGGCGAATTACACTCCGATGATCCAGCAGTATTTGTCGATTAAGGCGGAATATCCGGATGCCTTTTTATTTTTTCGCCTCGGCGATTTCTACGAAATGTTTTTTGACGACGCCAAAAAGGCGGCCGAGGAGTTGGAGATTGTTTTAACATCCCGGGATGGCGGGAGAGAGCGCGTTCCGATGTGCGGCGTTCCCTATCATTCCGCGGAGACATATATCGAACGGCTGATTGACAAGGGATATAAGGTGGCCATCTGCGAACAGGTGGAGGATCCCTCCGAGGCCAAAGGGGTGGTCCGGCGGGAAGTGGTTCGGGTCATCACCCCCGGCACGGTGATCGAAGAGCAGATGCTGGAGGAAAAGGAGAACAACTTTTTGGTTGTTCTGGACGGAAGAGGACATCGTCCGGCCCTGGCGGCCTGCGATCTGTCGACGGGGGAGTGTCATCTCACCCAGCTGGAGGGATCCGACGATCTCCTGGATGAAGCGGCTTCCTTTCATCCCAGAGAGGTGCTCCTCAGCGGAGCCATGGCTCAGGACAAGGTATTCAGGAAGCAGCTGGTCGCGCGGCTCGGAAGCGTGGTCACCCCCGTTTCCGACGAGGAGCTTCCATCCCTTTCAGAGATGGAGCAGCAGCTGAAGGAACAGTTTCCGGAGGATTGGGGCGCGCTCACTTCCCCGGAACTCGTCCGGGTGTCGGGAGTGCTTCTTTCTTATTTGCGCCGGACACAGAAACGGACGTTGCGTCATCTCCACCGGTTGCACCGATATGATGTCCGGCGTTTTATGATGTTGGACGATTCGGCCCGTCGCAATCTGGAGTTGACGGCCAATCTCCGGGACGGCAAACGGCAGGGTTCCCTTCTCTGGCTTCTGGATCGGACCGCAACGGCGATGGGAAGCCGCCTGCTCAAGAAATGGCTGGACAAGCCCCTGTTGGACTTGAAAGCGATCCGATCCCGCCAGGAAGTGGTGCAGGCTTTTGTCGAGAATTTGATCCTGTTGGAAGAGGTGCGCACCCAATTAAAGGGGATTTACGATCTGGAGCGGATCGCCGCCCGCATTGCCTACGGTTCCGCCAACGGGAGGGACCTGCGTTCCCTGTGCCGTTCGCTACAGGCGGTGCCTTCCCTGAAGGAACACCTGGCTGAGAGCGGCGTTCCGGAACTCATTTCCCTGGCGGAGCAGATGGACCCTTGCTCCGATGTGGCTCGTCTGGTGGAAGAGGCGATCGTCGAGGATCCTCCTGCCGTCGTAAAGGAAGGGGGAGTGATCCGGGATGGCTATGATTCCGATTTGGATCGGCTGCGGAGCATTCAACGGGAGGGGAAGGACTGGATTGCCCGTCTGGAGGAGCGGGAGCGCGAAGCGACCGGGATCCGGTCTCTGAAGGTAGGCTATAACAAAGTGTTCGGCTATTATATTGAGGTGACGAAGGCCAACCTTCGCCATCTTCCCGAAGGCCGGTATCAGCGGAAGCAGACGCTGGCCAATGCGGAGCGTTTCATCACACCGGAGTTGAAGGAGCGGGAGCGACAGGTATTGGAAGCGGAGGAGCGGGCCGTCGCCCTGGAATATCGGCTGTTTACGGAGGTTCGCGAGGCGATTGCCCAGCAGATTCCGCGCCTTCAGGCCTTGGCGGAGGAGGTGGCCCGCCTGGATGTTTCGCAGGCCTTTGCTACCGTCTCCCTGGATCGCGCATATGTAAGGCCGCAAATGGAGGAGGCCGGCGAATTTCGGATCGAAGAGGGTCGCCATCCGGTGGTGGAGGCGGTCATGGAGGCGGGGACGTTCGTTCCCAACGATGTGCACATGGATTGTGACCATCGCCAAATCCTTCTCATCACCGGCCCCAACATGGCGGGGAAAAGCACGTTCATGCGCCAGACGGCCCTGATCGTCATCATGGCCCAGATCGGCTGTTTTGTCCCGGCCAGGCAGGCGACCATCCCGGTGGTCGACCGGATTTTTACGCGGATCGGCGCATCGGATGATTTGACCGGAGGCAGGAGCACCTTCATGGTGGAGATGGCGGAAACGCGCCAAGCCTTGATGCAGGCTTCCCCGAACAGCCTCATCCTGCTGGATGAAGTGGGCAGGGGGACCTCCACCTATGACGGGATGGCCCTGGCTCAATCCATCGTGGAATATGTTCACAATCACGTGGGTGCGAAAACGCTGTTTTCCACCCATTATCACGAGCTGACCGCGCTGGAGGAGTCCCTGCCGCGGGTGGTCAATGTCCATGCCCGCTGTATCGAAAAAGAGGGAAAGGTGGTTTTTCTCCACCGGATTGAACCGGGGAAGGCGGACCGCAGTTATGGCATTCACGTGGCTGAGCGGGCGGGTCTTCCGCAGGCGGTGATTTCGAGGGCGAAAGTGATCCTGGAGGAGCTGGAGAGCCGCGGGGAAACGGCGGCGGGCGGGCAGCTGAATCTGTTTCAGTTTATGGCGGAGCCCGAAGGGGAAAATGGAGGAGTGTCAGACCGGGAGAAGCAGGTGATCGAAGATCTCCTATCCTGGGATGTGCTTCAGGCGTCTCCGCTCGATACGGTTCAGTTTTTCTACGAGCTGCAACGACGGCTGCGGGATGGCGAATAGCCGGAGGGAGATGAGATGAGCAGAATCCGTATCTTGGATGACCGACTGGCCAACCAGATTGCAGCGGGAGAAGTGGTGGAGCGACCGGCTTCCGTCGTGAAGGAGTTGGTCGAAAACGCCATCGATGCGGGGGCGGATCAGATTCTCGTGGAGATCGAAGAAGGGGGGATTCGCTCCATTCGGGTGGTGGACAACGGGTGCGGGATGGGGCGCGAGGATGCACAGCTGGCCTTCAGCCGCCATGCGACGAGCAAGATCCACCGAGAGCGTGATCTCTTTGCCATCCGCACGCTGGGATTCCGGGGGGAGGCCCTTCCCAGCATCGCCTCCGTTTCCCGGATGACCCTGATCACCGCGGAGAAGGGAGCGGAGGCGGCCACCCGGGTTGACCTGGAAGGGGGAGAGCTGCGATCCGTGGGTGAAACGGCCCATCCCCCCGGGACGGATGTGACGGTGCGGGACCTTTTTTTCAATACGCCCGCCCGTTTGAAACACCTGAAAACCGTCAACACTGAAGTTAGCCACGTGGCGGATATCGTGGGGCGGTTGGCTTTGGCTCATCCGGAGATTCGATTCACCCTCCGCCATGATGGCCGGGAGTTGATCCGAACCCTCGGAGACGGAAAGCTTCTTCATGTGGTCCATGCCCTGTACGGCGGAAAAGTGGCCAGCAAGATGCTATCTTTGAGTGCGGAAAACGCCGATTTTCGCCTTTTCGGACTGATCGGCCGTCCGGAGGTGACCCGGTCCAGCCGTTCCTATCTTTCGACGATGGTCAACGGCCGTCATATCCGCAATTTGCCGCTGATCCATGCGGTCCTCCGCGGATATGACACGCTTCTGCCGACCTCTCGATACCCGGTGGCGGTGCTGGCGATCGAGCTGGACCCCAAACTGGTGGATGTCAATGTTCACCCGGCGAAGCTGGAGGTTCGTCTCAGCAAGGAAAAGGAGTTGACTGCCTTTATCGAGGCGGAAATCAAAAAGGTTTTCCGCGCCCGTTCCCTGGCTCCCCGGGTGGAAACCCGGGATCTCGCGCGAAAACGGCCGATTCAGCAGCGGCTGGATTGGCATGCCGAACCGAAGAGGATCCGGCTGGAGGAGAGGGCGGCAAAGCCCCGGGTTCCCGTCACGGACCGGGTGCGGGAGGAGCCGGCGCCTTCCCTCTCCTTCGAAAAGACGCCAAGCCCGTCGGAACATCCGGTCCAGGTTCAACCCCAACCCGTCGAGCCCGACAAGCCCTTCGAGTCTGACGCCGAAGCATCGGCTCCGGCTCCGGAGACCGAGGAGCGATTTCCGGAGTTGCACCCCTTGGCGCAGGTCCATGGCACCTATATTGTGGCCCAGGCCGAGGACGGTTTTTACTTGATCGATCAGCATGCGGCCCATGAGCGAATCTATTATGAGCGGTTTTCGGCGGAGATGGGCAGGGAAGAGCCGAAGAGACAGCCTCTGCTGATGCCGATTCCCCTGGAGTGCTCGCCGGGGGAGGCGGAAAGGGTGTCGGCCCATCTCTCCCTTTTTCGCGAAATGGGTTGGGAATTGGAGCCCTTCGGAGGCAGCACGTTTCTGATCCGGTCTCATCCAGGCTGGGTTTCACCGGGACAGGAGGAGGAGATTTTGCGGGAGCTGATCGATTGGCTGAAGAAGGAGGGGGCGGTTCACCCGGAACGGGTCCGGGATGCCGGGGCCAAACTGATGGCCTGCAAGGCGGCGATCAAAGCGAACCGGCACCTGCGCAGGGAGGAGATGTCCCAGCTGCTGGTCGATCTGTCCCATTGCGACAATCCCTTCACCTGCCCCCATGGACGGCCGGTGATGATCCATTTTTCGACGCGGGAATTGGAAAAGCTGTTTAAGCGGGTGATGTAGGGTGTTTGTGACAACGTCTTATCATCCGCATCCGGAGAGGGAACGGACAGCGCGGCAGTTGGCCGAGCGGTTTTCCGTCCCTTATATTCCGCGGGGTCGCCGGACGCTGAAACAGCTGTTTTCCGAAACCGGATCGGAGCAGGCTGTGGTGGTGAGCCGCGAGGAGATTCGTTGGGAAGATCAAGGGGGTCGCCGCTTTTTCTTCCACCCCAACATGTCCGCCATTCGGGTGAAACGGTTGAGAACCGGGGGGACCGATCCGATGGTGGCGGTGGGCGGCATGCGGCGGGGAGATGCGATTCTGGACTGCACCCTCGGCATGGGGGCGGATGCGATCGTCGCCGCCTTTGTGGCGGGTCCGGAGGGAAAGGTGGTCGCCCTGGAAAGCCAACCGGTGATTGCGGCGCTGGTGGAGCATGGAATGCGCACCTATGTGACGGACCGGGCGGAGCTGACGGAGGCGATGCGCTCGGTGGAGGTGGTTTGTGCCGATTACCGGGATTATCTCCCCCGCTTGCCCGACAAATCCTTCGATATTGTGATGTTTGATCCGATGTTCGGCGAAACGGTCCGGGAATCGTCGGCGATGCAGGCCTTGAGGCCCCTGGCCAACCCGGCTCCCCTGGATCCGGAATCGGTGAAGGAGGCGGTTCGGGTCGCCCGGCGCGCGGTGCTTCTCAAGGAGCGGCGAGGCAGTGAGGAATTTTCCCGGTTGGGATTCCGGATCGCCAAGGAAGCGTCCACCTACGCCTTCGGGATGATCGAGGTGGAGGGGGAGGGCGGATGAAGGGGCCCCTTCTGGTGATTGTCGGTCCCACCGCCGTTGGGAAAACCGCCCTCAGTCTCTCCCTGGCCCAGGCGTTTCGGGGCGAGATTGTTTCCGGCGATTCGATGCAGGTATATCGCTATATGGATATCGGAACCGCGAAAGCGACGGAGGAGGAGCGAAAAAGGGTCCCCCACCACTTAATCGACATTGTGGATCCGGACTATCCCTTTTCCGTCGAGGAGTACCAGCGGTTGGCCCGGAGGGCGATCGAGGATATCCACCGTCGGGATCGCTTGCCGATGCTGGTGGGAGGAACCGGCCTGTATATTCAGGCGGTGACCCACGAATATATCCTCCCGGGGGTGGAGGGCAATCCCGCGTTGAGGGAAGCCCTTCATCGATTCGCCGATGAAGAGGGAAATGAAAGGCTGTGGGAGAAGCTCAAAGCGGTGGATCCCGATACGGCCGCCCGCCTCCACCCCAACGACCGCCGGCGCATCATCCGCGCCCTGGAGGTGTATGAAGGGACCGGGATCCCCTTTTCCAAACTGCAGCGAAGGGCGTCGCCCCGCTACGACACCCTGTGGATCGGGCTCACCATGCCACGGGAGCAGCTGTATGACCGGATCAACCGCCGGGTGGATCAGATGTTGGAGGAGGGTTTGGTGGAGGAGGTGAAGGCCCTGCGGGATCGGGGGTACCACCGCGATTTGACGTCGATGCAGGCGTTGGGGTACAAGGAGATCCTGATGTATCTGGACGGGGAGATGCGTTGGGATGAAGCGGTGGAGGCGATCAAGAGGGGGACCCGTAAATACGCCAAACGGCAGTTATCCTGGTTTCGGCGGCTTTCGGAAATCCATTGGTTCGATGTGAATAAGCCGGAAAGCGCGGAAGAAATTTGGGGACTTGCAGCAGGAAAGTTCCCCGCTTACAAAGAATAGATTAAACTAAATGTGAATGTACATAGGAGGTACGGCCATTGAAACAGACAATTAATATCCAGGACACTTTTCTGAACCAAATCCGCAAGGAGTCGGTCCCCGTCACCATTTATTTGATCAACGGTTTCCAGCTGCGGGGTGTCGTTCGGGGCTTCGATAATTATACGATTATCATCGACAGCGATGGCAAGCAGCAGATGGTCTACAAGCACGCGATCTCCACTTTCACCCCTGCACGTCCGGTCTCGCTGATGCCTCAGGAGGAACATCCACAGAAAGAAGGATAATTTTTCCCTCGCGAGCAGAACATCGCCGGTACCGGGTCTTTGCCGGATGGCTTCCCACCCCCGCCAGAAACGCGGGGGTGGGCCCTTTTTGTTCGGTTCGACCACAGATTCTGTGTGATTTTTCCTCGTTTTTTCTCATGTTTCTCACCAATCCTTGGGCTTCCGCGTATATATGGGGTGAGCCGATTCGGAACAAGAGGTGACAGACATGGGAAAAACGGTTATCACCAGGGAATTGAACCGGATCCACGTGGTTTTGGAAAACGGCCCCCAGGGCAATCACACCTCTTATTCACCAATGCGCTCTCCTCTTCCCCCGACGGTCGATCCGGAAAAGCACCCGGCGTTAAGCCGGTGTTTTGAATCCTTGGACCAGTTGGTCGGACTTCGCCGAGTGAAGGAGTTTGTGCGCGAGATTTATGCCTGGCTGGAGGTGGGGCGCCGCCGCGCCGCCGCCGGCCTCTCCTCGGAACAACAGGTTTTGCACATGGTGTTCAGCGGTAATCCCGGGACGGGCAAAACGACGGTGGCCCGCATCATGAGTCAGCTGTTCAAGGAGATGGGGATTCTGACGAAAGGGCACTTGGTGGAAGTGGAACGGGCGGATCTGGTGGGTGAATATATCGGGCATACGGCCCAGAAGACCCGGGAGCACGTGAAGCGGGCCTTGGGCGGAATCCTCTTCATTGACGAAGCCTACTCCTTGGCCCGGGGAGGGGAAAAGGATTTTGGCAAGGAGGCCATCGACACCTTGGTGAAGTCGATGGAGGATCACCGGGAGGATTTTGTTTTGATCCTGGCGGGATACTCCCTGGAGATGGAGCGTTTCTTGCGCTCCAACCCCGGCCTTCCCTCACGGTTTCCCATCCATCTCACTTTTCCCGATTTCACCATCGGAGAACTGATGGAAATCGCTGACAGGATGTTGAAGCAGCGGCAATACTGTTTTTCCCGATCGGCCCGAGAGAAGCTGAAGCGGCAGTTGCTCAAGGAGATGAATCAATCGATCCATCCCTTCGGCAATGCCCGGTACATTCGCAATGTGATCGAGCGGAGCATTCGCCACCACGCGGTGCGCCTCTTAAATGACCCCTACCCGTCCAAAAAGGATTTGATGACCATCTGCGCGGAAGATCTGCGGTTTGAGGAAACGTCCGGAGACGGGCAGTTCATTCGTGGTATAATGAATAGAGAATAGCGATAAGACTATAGGTTTCACAAGGAGGATGAACTTCGATCGACCCGATCGGCGAACGTGAACGAGCGATACTGGTCGGATGCGGTCCGAAACAAGCCGCATGGGATCTTCGTTCCTCTTTGTCGGAGTTGGCTCGGTTGGCGGATACCGCACGGGCTGAAGTGGTAGCGACGGAAATGCAGTTTCGCGATAAAATGGATCCCTCCACCTTGATCGGCCGGGGGAAGGCGGAGGAGATCGCTCGGAAGGCGGAAGCCCTCGGGGCGGAAGTGATCATTTTTGATCAGGAGCTGTCTCCGGCCCAATTGGTTCAACTGGAGCGGATCATGAACCGCAAGGTGATCGACCGCACGCAGCTGATTTTGGACATCTTCGCCCTGCGGGCCAAAACCCGGGAAGGTCGCTGTCAAGTGGAACTGGCTCAGCTGGAGTATCTGCTTCCACGCCTGGTGGGGCGGGGGCGTGACCTGTCCCGGCTGGGGGGAGGAATCGGGACCCGGGGTCCTGGGGAAACCAAGCTGGAGCTGGACCGCCGTCATATCCACCGCCGTATCCGCGATCTGAAGCGGGAGCTGGAACGGATTCGAAAGCATCGTAAATTGCACCGGGATCGGCGGCGGAAAATGGAGATCGTCCAGGTGGCTCTGGTGGGTTACACCAACGCGGGGAAATCGACGCTGCTCAACCGTCTCACGGGGGCTGACGTGCTCTCGGAGGATCGGTTGTTCGCCACGTTGGATCCCACCTCCCGCTTTTTGCGCCTCCCATCCGGTGAGCAGGTGCTGCTGACGGACACCGTCGGATTTATCCGCCGCTTGCCGCACCACCTGGTGGCGGCCTTTCGCTCCACCCTGGAACAGGTGAAGGAGGCGGATCTCTTGCTCCATGTGGTGGACGGGAGCCACCCGGAGGCCATGGACCAGGTGCAGGCCGTGGAGCAGGTTCTCCAGGAATTGGGCGCCGCAGACATTCCTACGCTGACGGTGTTTAACAAGGCGGATCGGCTGCAGGAGGAAATGCCGGAGGAGGAGGGGATTCTTCGGATTTCAGCCTTCTCCGATGCCGATCTCGAACGGTTGAAGAGGGAGATCGATCGAGTGCTTCACCGGGAACAGGTGTATGGATCGGCTGAGTTTCCGGTGACCCGCGGGGAGTGGATCGCGGCCTTGTATCGATATGCGGAAGTGGTTCGGTCGGAGGTATCCGGTGTAACCGTCAAGATCGATTTTCGACTGCCCCTTCGCCGTTACCGCCGACTGTCCAGGGAAGTGAAGGAACACATTCGAGTCAGCAGCGAATAAAGCCGAAGTGCAGGAAAGGGGTTACAAGTGTACGGGGATTTGAGACACGGTCAAATCTTGAAGACATGGGCCGAACGCGTCGAAGAGCGCATCGAGTCCCGGCTCAAGGAAATCGATCGACAGGTGGAGCGGAATCAGTGGAAGGTGCTGAAGGCGTTTCGGGACGAGGGCGTAGGGGAGCATCATTTCACCCCCTCCACCGGGTACGGGTTTGACGATCTCGGACGAGCTGTTCTGGAGCAGGTGGTGGCCCGGGTTTTCGGCGCCGAGGCGGCTTTGGTTCGACCGCACATCATTTCCGGTACCCATGCCATTGCCGCCTGTTTGTACGGGGTTTTGCGCCCCGGGGACGAGCTCCTGTACATCACCGGTTCCCCTTACGACACGTTGCACCAGGTGATCGGATCGTCGGCGGACGGTTCCGGTTCGCTTTGCGATTACGGAGTCACGTACCGGGAAGTCCCCCTGACACCGGAAGGGGAGGTGGACTTTGAAGGGGTCCGGTCGGCGATCGGCCCCAATACCCGTTGTATCGGCATCCAGCGCTCCCGGGGATATGCGGATCGGCCCTCCTTTTCCATGGCCTCCCTGGAAGAGATGATCCGTTGGCTAAGGGATCACGTCCCCGAGGCGGTCATTTTTGTCGACAATTGCTACGGCGAATTTGTAGAGGATATGGAGCCGACGGCGGTGGGAGCGGATTTGATGGCGGGCTCCCTCATCAAAAACCCCGGCGGCGGTCTGGCGAAAACCGGGGGTTATATTGCGGGAAAAAGGAAATGGGTGGAGCGGGCCGCTTCACGGCTGGTGGCCCCCGGGATCGGCATGGACGGAGGGGCCACCTATGGTCATCTCCGGGACTATTTTCAGGGGCTTTTTTTGGCGCCCCACATCGTCGGCCAGGCGTTGAAGGGGGCGGTCTTCGCCGCGGCGTTGTTGGCGGAGGCGGGCTTTTCCACATCGCCCGCCTGGGATGAACCCCGCACCGACATCATCCAACAGGTCCGTTTCGGCGACCCCGAACTGCTTATCGCCTTTTGCAGGGGGATCCAGGCGGCTTCGCCGGTCGATGCCCGTTTGACGCCAGAGCCGGCGCCCATGCCGGGTTACGAGGATCCGGTGATCATGGCCGCCGGGACGTTTGTTCAGGGAGCCAGTATCGAGCTGTCGGCGGATGGTCCGCTGAGGCCGCCGTATATCGCTTACATGCAGGGAGGTCTCACCTATTCCCATGTGAAAATCGGCGTTTTGCACGCCCTGGATCGCTTGTTGTCTACCGGGAAAATGCCGGCCCCTAACTCAGCAAAGGAGACGTGAGGCATGGATGCAATATGGTGGATACTGGTCATCATCCTGTTTATCGCGGGGTATCTGGGACTTTTGATTCCGGTGTTGCCGGATGCCCCTCTGCTGTTCGTCGGATTTCTATTGTACCACTTCCTGATCGACTCCCATTCCCTGAACGGGCCCTTCTGGATCGCTGCGGTCATTGTCACTTTGCTGACGATTCTCGTCGATTATGTGGCTAGCGGTGTGGCGGCAAGGACCTACGGGGGTTCCCGGATCTCCGTATGGGCCGCCGTAATCGGAGCGATCGTCTTTCCCTTTCTTCTCGGACCGCTGGGAATCCTGGTCGGTCCGCTGGTGGCCGTCGTTGTCGTGGAGCTGATCCAGCGAAAGTCCTGGGAGGAGGCCCTTCGGGTGGGGTGGGGCACCCTGGTCGGTTTCCTCGGGGGTCTTTTCTTCAAGGGGATATTGATGACCGGCATGCTGATTTGGTTCGGGATTCTGGTGTAAACGCCGAAAACCCTGCCTTCCGGCAGGGTTTTCTGATTGAGATGCGATTTCGCCCGCTGAGTGAAGGTCGCTTTCTCCCTTCAAGTGTTGCGTCTGCCAACCGTTTCAACCCCCGGCGACTCGGCGGGGGGTTGTTAGGTTACA
>Ga0079224_100010691_pt1 | contig 12601 bp, 12 predicted proteins | sample Stecom2015_FD_80414 | JGI IMG/M metagenome (GOLD analysis project Ga0079224, IMG submission 80414) | Agricultural soil microbial communities from Utah to study Nitrogen management - Steer compost 2015 | ecosystem: Environmental > Terrestrial > Soil > Agricultural land | place: USA: Utah...
ATGGCCGGCGCGACGGTCAGCCGTGCCGGCGCCTCCCGGGCAAGGGCACGAGCGCCGGCACCTCCTCCCGGTAGCGGCGGTACGGCTCCCCGATGTGCCGCGACAGGTCGCGTTCCTCGAAGCGCATCGCGATCCCGATGTAGACGCTCATCCCGGCCGCGAACAGCAGGTGGCCCGCCGTCATCGTCGGCGTCCCCCAGAAGATCATGAGCCAGCCCAGGTACTGGGGATGGCGCACGAGCTTGTACAGCCAGGGGGTCACGAACGCCGGACTGTGCAACGGCTGCCCCCGCAGGGTATCCCACCCCTGCCGGAGCCCGAGCAGCTCGAAATGGTCGATGAGGAAGGTCGCCCAGAGCAGGATGGCCACGCCGAGCCCCATCACCGACCAGCCGATCGCGGCAGTCCAAGCCGTGTCCGCCTGCCAGATCACCGGCGTCGGGATCGGCCGCCATTGCCAGAGCAGGATGACCAGTACCGCGCTCGCGACCAGCACGTACGCGCTGCGCTCCGCTTCCTTCGGCACGATGCGGGTCCATGCACGCTTGAAGCCCGGCCGCGCCATGACCGAATGCTGCAGGCCGAAGAGCGCGATCAACCCGGCGTCGATGGCGAACGCCGACGCGAGCGAGCCCATGTCCCGCCCGAGGTCGATCGAGCGCGGCACCCATGCCTTGAGAGCCGGCACGGCGTCGGCGAGAGCGGTCACCTGGAGATTTCCGAGGAAGGCGAGCAGGTAGAGGAAGACGAGCAGGAACGCCCCGTAGCAGGCGATGCTGAACAGGAAGACGGACGCGCGAAACAGCGTCCCCCCTTCCCGCCCGACGCCGCCGAGCTCTGCCCGTTCTGCGCGGGTTTCCATGGCGTGCCTCCTTCAGTGCGCCTGGCCGTCGAAGGCCTCGCACGAGACCTCGGGATGCCAGTTCACGAACGTGCCTGAGGGGTTCTTCTTCCAGGCCCACACGTGCAGCGTGTAGAAGTCCGGCAGGCCGAACCGGTTCGGGCTGTGGAAGAGATGCAGGAGCTGGCCGACGAGCTCCGGCGGCGCGGCGCCGTTGCGTGCGTGCCAGTCCTCGGTGAGCACGAGGTAGTCGGCGCCGACCAGGCGCAGGCGGCCGCCGGGCAGCGGCTCGTAGATGACGATCTCCGGCCGGTCGGCGTGCAGCTCGCCGTCGCCGACCAGCGCCATGTTCACGTAATGCAGGCCCATCGCCCCGGCGTCGTCCGCGCTGACGCAACCGAAGTGGAGCTGGTATCCCTCGGCCTCGGCCACCGCGACGTCGTGAAAGCGCGCCGTCGCCTCGCGGACGATCCGGACGAGCTCGCCCTTCGGCTGGTGCTTGCCGGACGAGTGGCCGTGGTCGGCCAGGGCCGGCGGCGCCACGGCACCGGCCACGGCCAGGCCGACCAGCGCGCACGTGATGGGGATGATCGGGTTGCGGACGTTCATGCGTCACCTCCTTCCAGGGTCGGGTTCGGGAGGTGATTGCGCCGGAAAGGCGCCCGGGAGTCCTCAGGAAGGCTCAGGAAAAACCCCGGATCTCCACAGAGAGCCCCGGCGGTGCGGACGGTCAGCCTGCCGCCGCGCGCCGGACGGCTCCGACGGCCTGGACGGCCTGGCGATAGCGATGGTGGCAGGCGAGCGCGTCCTCGCGCAGGCCCGGGAAGCGCGCATCCCGCCGCAGCCGCCCCCAGATCGGGTCCCGGTCGAGGGCGGGAAAGGCGCAGAAGTTGCCGGCGACCGCGCGCGCCAGAAACTCCAGGGCGGCATCGCGCCGGCCGCAATACTCGAGCATCGGTGCGAGCGCGTACGCGAGCTCCGGGTCGGTCCGGTTCACGGACCAGTAGCCGACGAAGGCGGCTGCCCTGGCCTCCAGCGCTTCCCCCCGCGCGCCCTCCAGGCACGCCTCCATGAACCAGCGCGTGTGCCGGTCGGGTGCCACGCGGCGCGCCGCGACCAGCGCGGCCGCGTCGTCGCCGCGGCGCAGGTTCAGGAGCACGGTGCCCCAGTGCGAGAAGTACGAACCCTCGTCGGTATCGAGGAACGCCTGCACGCGATCCAGCTTGCCGTCATAGAGGAACGAGTAACCGCAGGACCGCAGGCGCGGGTTGCCGGGGTCGAGCGCGTACGCCCGCTCGCAATGCCGCTGCGACGCGTCGAGCAGGCCGCCGAAGCGATGCACCAGCGCGAGCGCGAGGTGCGCCTCGGCATTCGCATCGAAGCGCTCGACGAGGCGCTTCGCCTCCCGGTACGCCTCCTCGAGCTCCCCGGCCTCGCTCGTCATGACGACGATGCCGACGGCCGCCGGGATCGCGGCCGGGTCGAGCTCGAGCGCCTTGCGATACGCCGCGAGCGCGCGCGTGCGCGCCGCCTCCCGGCCCTCGCCGTAGTTGCCGTGCTCGTACCAGCGCAGGCCGAGCGCGCTCCAGGCCGGCGCGAACTGCGGATCGAGCGCGACCGCCCGCTCGAGCAGCTCGATCGCGCGCACCGTCTGCTCCGGGTGCTTCGGCAGGGCGAGGCTCCGCAGGTAGTCACGGTAGGCATCGGCAGCCGCCGGCCGCGTGCCCGGTTCCGGCGCCGCGACACCGAGGGCGGGCAGGAGCCCGCGCTGCACGCGCTCGGCGAGCGCCGCGCGCATCCCGAGCAGGTCGCCGGCGGGCACGGTGACCCGCGCGCGCCAGACGAGCCGCTCGCCGGCGACGTCCTGCGCTTCCACCGCCACCGTGAGGCGGTCGCCTTCCTCGAGGTAGTAATGCCCGGTGACGACGTGCGCGGCATTCCGCGCCCGCCCGGCTTCCAGCGGCGTGCCGTGCCGCTCGTGCTCGAAGGGCCGGACCACGAGGTTGCGCGAGGCGGTGAGCAGGGACGTGATCTCGTCGGGCAGGGCGAAACGCAGGTAATCGAGCCCGGCGTCGTCCCCGGGATTCTCGAACGGCACGACCACCACGCTGGTGGCGTGCTCCCGGGTGCCCGTGAGCGACCACCAGGCGAAGAGCACGAGCGCGCCGCCGACCGCCAGCACGCCCAGCACGACGCCCAGCGGACGGCGCCGGCCGCCAGGCGGCGCCGGGCCGCGCGGGCCGTGCGCCGGGCGGACGGGAGCGAGGAGCCGGTAGCCGCGCTTCGGCACGGTTTCGATGTAGCGCGGTGCGGCGCGGTCGTCGCCGAGGAGCTGGCGCAGCTCGGAGATGCAGTTGGTGAGCGCCTGGTCGCTGACGATCGCCTTGCCCCAGACGGCGTCGTAGAGCGCACCACGCGACACGACCTCACCGGCCTGCGCGGCGAGGCACACGAGCACGGCCATGACCTTGGGCTCGACGTGGACCTCGCCCTCCGGCCCGCGGATGCGGTTGCGCGCCGGCTCGACGAAGCGGTCGCCCACCGTGAAGCCCTGCTGCAGGTGATCCGGGATGTGCGCCATGCGGCCGGAGGAGCCTCGGATCCGTCCATGATGCCCGCTGGCTGCGGCCGCAGCCACTGCCGGGGCCGTGGTACGAGCAAGGTGGCACCCCGCGAACGCGCATGAAATTCCGGGGCCGAGGCGGCAATATACTGGCCTCGACCGCAAGAGCCGTGCGTGACGACCAGCCGAGGTGGCTTCGATGAAGACGACGAGGGAAGCCGGACGCTTTTCCGCCCGGGCCGGGAACCGGCGGGCGGGTTCGCAGGATTGCCGGCCGTGACCGGCGCCGAGAGGCCGATCCGGCTCGGCATGGTCGGCGGCGGCCAGGGTGCCTTCATCGGCGCCGTGCACCGCATGGCGGCCCGGCTCGACGGGCATTACGAGCTGTGCGCCGGGGCGCTCTCCTCCGATCCGGATCGCGCCCGCGCTTCCGGCCGCGAGCTGGGGCTCGCACCGGAGCGTACCTACGCGAGCTACGTCGACATGATCGCGGGCGAGTCCGGCCGCGACGATCGCATCGAGGCGGTTTCCATCGTCACGCCCAACCACCTGCATTTCCCCGTCGCCAAGGCGTTCCTGGAGGCGGGCTTCCACGTGATCTGCGACAAGCCGCTCACGGTGTCGGTCGACGAAGCGCGCGTGCTGCGCGCGATCGCGGATTCGCAGGGGCTCGTCCTCGCCGTCACCTACAACTACTCCGGCTACCCGATGATCCGGCAGGCACGGGCGATGATCGCGCGCGGCGATCTCGGCACGCTGCGCGTGGTGCAGGGCGAGTACGCGCAGCAGTGGCTCACCGAGGACATCGAGAGGACGGGCCAGAAGCAGGCCGCGTGGCGCACGGATCCGGCGCAGTCCGGCGCCGGGGGCTGCATCGGCGACATCGGCACCCACATCTACCACCTGATCGGCTTCGTCACCGGGCTCGAGGCGACCGCGTTGTGCGCGGACCTGACGGCATTCGTGCCGCAACGACGCCTCGACGACAACGCCCACCTGATGCTGCGCTTCAAGGGCGGCGCCAAGGGCATGATCTGGGCGAGCCAGGTGGCACCGGGCCACGAGAACGGGCTCAAGCTGCGCGTGTACGGCGACAAGGGCGGCCTAATGTGGCACCAGGAGTCGCCGAACGAGCTGATCTGGGCGCCGCTCGGCGAGGAGCCGCGCCGCATCACGCGCGGCGGTTACGGCGCGCTCGACGTCGCCACGCGCCTGACCCGCGTGCCGAGCGGGCACCCCGAGGGCTACATCGAGGGGTTCGCCAACCTCTACAGCGAAATCGCGGCGGCGCTGTACGCCGCGCGAACCGGGCGGCCGGTCGACCCGGCCGTCGTTTTTCCCACCGGGGCCGATGGCGAGAAGGGGGTCGCGTTCATCGAGGCCGCGGTGCGCTCGAGCAACGCCGGCGCCGCCTGGGTGAACCTGTAGGAGCGCACCGGGCGCACCTTCAATTCGGGGAGAGAGGTGTGACAAGCACAAAAATACGCCTGTCGGTGATGATGTTCATCGAGTTTTTCATCTGGGGCTCGTGGTTCGTCACCATGGGCAGCTTTCTCGCGAACAACCTGGGTGCGTCCGGGGCGCAGATCGGCCTCGCGTACTCGACCCAGTCCTGGGGCGCCATCGTCGCGCCGTTCATCATCGGCCTCATCGCCGACAAGTACTTCAACGCCGAGCGGCTGCTCGGGATCATTCACCTCGTCGGCGCCGTGCTCATGTACCTGGCGTATCGCGCAGAGGATTTCGCCGCGTTCTACCCGTGGCTCCTCGGCTACATGATCCTCTACATGCCGACGCTCGCGCTCGTGAACTCCATCTCCTTCCGCCAGATGGACGACCCGTCCCGCCACTTCGGAAAGATCCGCGTCTGGGGCACGGTCGGCTGGATCATCGCGGGGCTCGCGATCAGCTTCGTGTTCGGCTGGGACTCGGAGGAAGGCATTGCTGCCGGCATGCTGCGCCAGACTTTCCTGATGGCGGCCATTGCGTCGGTCCTCCTCGGCCTCTTCAGCTTCACCCTCCCGGCCACGCCACCGAAGGCCGGCAAGGAATCGGGGCTCAAGGAGCTTTTGGGCCTCGAAGCGCTGTCGCTCCTCAAGGACCGCAACTTCCTGACATTCTTCGTCGCGTCGATCCTGATCTGCATCCCGCTGGCCTTCTATTACCAGCACGCCAACCAGTTCATGACGGAGATTCGCCTGCCGAATGCCACCGGCAAGCAGACGATCGGCCAGATGTCCGAGGTGCTGTTCATGCTGGCGATCCCGTACTTCCTGCTGCGCGTCGGCATGAAGGGAACGCTGCTGATCGGCATGGCCGCCTGGGCGGTGCGCTACGTCATGTTCGCCTTCGGCAACGCCGGCGAGCTGCAGTTCATGCTGATCGTGGGCATCGCGCTGCACGGCGTCTGCTACGACTTCTTCTTCGTTTCCGGGCAGATCTACACCGATGCGAAGGCGGGCGAGCGCTACAAGAGCGCCGCGCAGGGACTCATCACGCTCGCCACCTACGGCGTGGGCATGCTCATCGGCTTCTTCATCGCCGGCAGGATCACGGATATGTACGCGGACGGCGCCCTGCACGACTGGCGCACGATCTGGCTCTATCCCGCGGCGTTCGCCGCCGTCGTGTTCGTGCTGTTCGCGCTGACGTTCCGCGAGGAGCGGAACGCGGTGTCGCGCGAGACCGTCGCGGCGGGCGCGCCTGGCCGCTGACGGGAACGGGCCCGTGAACATCCGCGCTCGTGTCGAGAACCGGGCCGGGGTTCACCGCGTGCGGGTGGCCACCGGGGACAATGCGAAGTCGCTCGACATCGCTCCCGGGGCCGGCGGCTTCGGGTCGAGTATCAACGGGGGCGAGCTCCTGTTCCTCGCCCTCGCCACCTGCTACTGCAACGACGTCTACCGCGAGGCCGCCAACGCCGGCATGACGATCGAGAGCGTCGCCGTGGAGGTGGAGGGAGAATTCGGCGGCATCGGGGAGCCCGCGCGCAACCTGCGCTACCGCGCCCGTGTCGCGGCGCGCGGCGCCAGCGAAGAGCAGGTGAGAAAGCTGCTCGAGCACACCGACACGGTCGCCGAGATCCAGAACACCCTGCGGCGCGGCGTCGCGGTGCGCCTGGAGGCCGTTGACGTGACCGTGCGGGAGTGAACCCCTTGGCGCGGGATCGAATCGGTTTTCGCGGGGATCTCGGCCCGGGGTGATGCGACGCACCGCGGCTTCGGACCTGCGCCTCGCGCTGGCCTACGCTGTCACCGTGCTCGGCGCGAGCTGGGCCTTCCAGTTCTTCATCATCGCCAACGGCGGCGTCGATCGGTTCGGCCCGGTGTGGCTGGTCGTCCTGATGTGCATCCCCGGTGTCGCAGGCGTCGTGCTGCGCCTCGTCACCCGATCGGGCTTCGACGATGCAGGGCTCGGACCGGGACTGCGCCGTTACTATGCACATGCGGTTGCGATTCCCGCCCTGGTCGCTGCATTGCTTGCTGCCGCGTCGGTGGCGCTCGATATCCGCCGGCTTGCACCGGCCTCCGCCGCCGAGCTGGTCGGGATGGCACCGGTTCTCCTCCTCGTGCTCGGCCTCGGGCTCATCGGCGCCTGCGGCGAGGAGCTGGGCTGGCGCGGGTTCCTGCTCCCGAAGCTCATGGATCGCGTGAAGCGACCGTATGCACTGACGGGAGTCGTCTGGGCCGCCTGGCATCTCCCCCTCATCGCCGTTGGCGGCTTCTACGACACCGAGCATCCCGTACGCATGGTACTCGTGTACGCGGCGGGCATCCTGGCGATGAACGCCGTGCTCTGCGAATTGAGAATGCGTTCCGGGTCGGTCTGGGTAGCCGCCCTGGCGCACGCGGCGCACAACTTCTTGTTGCAGTTCGTGGTCCCGGCGATGGTCCTGCGCTCCGGGGGAACGCGGTCGCGGTTCTGGGACGAAGCGGCCGGGGACACCGGCGTAATCGTGGCCGTGCTCTATGCCTGTACGTATCTCGTGCTGCGCCGTGCGCGCGCGCCTACAGGAACGCGTCGCAGTAACGGTAGGCGTCGATGAGGGCCCGCTCGCCGGCGACGCCGTCGCGCGACTTGCCGTGCTCCATGCCGAGGATGCCCGTGTAGCCCTTCGCGTGGATGTGCCGGAAGATGTTGCGGTAGTGCATCTCGCCCGTGGTCGGCTCGTTGCGCCCCGGCACGTCGCCCACCTGGAAGTAGGCGATCTCGTCCCAGGCGGCGTCGATGTTGGGGATGATGTTCCCCTCGGTGATCTGCTGGTGATACATGTCGAACAGGATTTTGCAGGCCGGGCTGCCGACCGCCTTGCAGATCAGGTACGCCTGCGGGATCTCCGTCAGGAACATGCCGGGATGATCGCGGAAGTTGAGCGGCTCGAGCACCATGACGAGCCCGTGCGGCTCCAGGATGGCGCTGGCGCGCTTGAGCGCCTCCACGACGTGCGCCATCTGGAAGTCGTGCTGCAGCCGCGGCTCGACGTGATCCGGCACGACGGTCATCCAGGTGGCGTTCACGCGCTTCGCCACCTCGACGGATTCGCGGATGTCCTCGAGGAACGCGTCGCGCTTCGCGGGATCGCCGGTCGTGAGGCCGGGCTCGCTCCACGAGATCCGGTGCGCCACGAACACGCCCATGCGCATCCCGTGCTCGGCGAGCGCGGCACCGAGGCGCTCCTGCTCCGCGACGCTCCGCCCCCGCATGTCGTTGTCTTCCCACGCGGTGAAGCCGGCCTCCGCGGCATAGGCGATCTGGTCGACGATGTCGGGGCCCGCCGAGTGCTCGAACAGCCCGGCATGCGGCGCGTAATGGAGGTTGAAGCGCTCCGCCGCTGGCGCGCGATACGGCAGGGCGCACGCGATGCCGGCGGCGGCGCCGGCCTTGAGCACGGTGCGGCGGTCAACCACGGTGGCGCAGGCCGCTCGTGGTCGCGCGCGGTGTGTGCTCCTACGGGCGCGCATTCCACAACCCGGCGATGGCGTCGTGGTTGCGCCGGATCGCCGCACGCGGGTCGTCGGGGTGATCGCGCTCCACGAAGCCGTGCAGGAGGCCGGCCGTTGGCGCGTGCGCGAGGATGCGCTCGAAGTCGACCTCGCCGGTGCCGATGTCGGACTCCGTGCTGCCGTCGTAGTCCTTGAGGTGGCAGAGCGGGAACCGGCCCGGCCATTGCTCGAAGTACCGCACCGGATCGGCGCTCCCGGCGTGCGCCCACGCGAGATCGAGCTCCATGAGGACGAGCTCCGGATCGGTCTCCTCGAGCAGCACGTCGTAGGGAATCCGGCCCTCGGTCTCGTCGAACTCGAAGGCGTGGTTGTGATAGCCGAGCTTCAGGCCCGCCTGCGCGCAGGCCTCGCCCCAGCGGTTGAAGTTCGCGGCGTGACGCCGCCATGCGTCCAGCGTTCCGCGCTCGTGCTCCGCCACCGACGGCACGACGAGGAACGTGTGACCGACCGCCTGCGCGTGCTCGATCACCGCCTCCGGGCCCGCGGCGAACTGGTCGTAGCCGATGTGCGCCGCCGGCGCGGCGAGACCCGCATCCGCCAGCATGCGGCGGATCTCCGCGGGCGGATGGTCGAAATAGCCGGCGAACTCGACTTCCTGGAATCCCGTCCGGGCGACCAGCGCGAGCGTTGCGGCCACGTCTTCGGCCATCAGGTCGCGTACGGTGTAGAGCTGCAGTCCGAGCGGCCGCACGCCGTCGGGATGCGGCTGCCATCCTGCACCGTCGGCTTGCGTGCCGCCCTCGCCTGCCGCGGCGGCACCCCGCCCGCCGTCGCCGGCCGGCTCTTCGCGCGAGCACGCCGCCGCGAACGCCGCGGCGGCCAGGATGAAGCGGCGTCGGTCCATCAGTCGTTCCCCCGTTCGTGGTTGTCGGGTCGATTGGCGTTGGTATCGCTAACAGCGGTATAGTACACAACGCTGACGACGAGGACGAAGGGGAGAGACGTGGGGCGCATCGTACTTCTGTCGTTCATCCTGGCGTGTGTCACCGCGTGCGGCGAGCGGCAGGCACCGCAGCCGGAGCCGGAGACCGCCGCACCACCCGAGCCCGTGAGCGAAACGCCCGCCTCGAACGCCACCGAGTCCCGGCCTGCCGGCGAGTGGGTGGTGCTCTTCGACGGCACGAACCTCGACGCCTGGCGCGCCTACAACGGCGACGCGCCGGGCGAGGGCTGGATCATCGAGGACGGCGCGCTCGTGCTCGACGTCGGTCCGGACGTCGAGGAAAGAACCGCGGGCGACCTGATCACGCGCGACCAGTACGAGAACTTCGAGCTCGAGCTCGAGTGGAAGATCTCGGAAGGCGGCAACAGCGGCATCTTCTTCGGCGTGCGCGAGTTCCCGGATCTCCCGGAGGCGTACGAAACCGGCATCGAGATGCAGGTGCTCGACGATGCACGCCACCCGGACGGCCAGGATCCCAAGAGGAGCGCCGGCGCCTGCTACGACCTGTACGCACCGGAAGGCAAGGAGCTCGAGCCCGTCGGCGAATGGAACAGCGTGCGCCTCGTCGTCAACGACGGTCACGTCGAGCACTGGCTGAACGGCAAGAAGATCGTCGAGTACCAGATCGGTTCCGAGGACTGGAACCGGCGCATCGCGAGCTCGAAGTTCGCGGACTGGGAGCACTTCGCGAAGTACCGCCGCGGCCACGTCGGCGTGCAGGACCACACGGACCGGGTCTGGTACCGCAACATCCGCATCCGGGAGCTGTGATTGTCCGGCGAGCGCCATGACGCGATCGTCGTCGGCTCGGGGGCCGGCGGCGGCATGGCGGCATACGTGCTCACGAAGCGCGGCCTGAACGTACTGATGCTCGAGGCCGGGCGTCACTACGATCCCTACAAGGAAGTTCCCATGCTCACGCCGCACCGCGCAGCCCCGCTGCGCGGCGTGTCGACACCGGACAAGGAGTTCGGCTACTTCGACGCGACGGTGAACGGCGGCTGGCAGATACCGGGAGAGCCCTACTCCAGCGCGCCCGGCTCGGAATTCATGTGGTGGCGCTCGCGCATGCTCGGCGGGCGCACCAACCACTGGGCGCGCAACTCCTTCCGCATGGGGCCCTACGATTTCAAGCCGCGCTCGCGCGACGGCCTCGGGGTCGACTGGCCGATCTCCTACGAGGACCTCGCGCCGTGGTACGACAAGACCGAGGCGATCGTCGGGGTGTACGGCAGCAACGACGGCCTGCCGAACCATCCCGACTCCTCGCCCGGCGTGCTGCACGACCCGCCGAAGCCCAGGATCGGCGAGCTCTACATCCAGGCGGCGGCCCGCGATCTCGGCATGCCGTGCATACCCGCACGCCGGGCGGTCCTGACGCGGCCGATCGACAACCGGGCCGCCTGCTACTACGCGTCCAACTGCGGCCGCGGCTGCGCGATCGGCGCTGCCTTCCAGACGACGACGTCGCTGCTGCCGATGGCGCTCGCGACGGGCAAGCTCAGGATCGTGACGGACGCGATGGCGCGCGAGGTGCTGCTCGGTCCGGACGGCAGGGCCAACGCCGTCGTCTACATCGACACGAAGACCGGCAAGGAGGCGAGGGTCGAGGGGCGCACGATCGTGCTCGCGGCGAGTGCCTGCGAGACGGCACGGCTGCTGCTCAACTCGAAGAGCGCCTCGTTTCCCGACGGCCTCGCCAATTCCAGCGGCCAGGTCGGCCGCAATTTGCTGGACACCGTCGGTGCCTCGATGGGCGCCCAGTTCCCGCTGCTCGAGAACCGCCCGCGCTACAACGAGGATGGCGCCATGGGCCTGCACCTGTACATCCCGTTCTGGCTCTACGAGGAGCAGGCGCGAGGCGAGCTCGACTTCCCGCGCAGCTACCACTACGAGCTCGATGCGGACGGCCGCAAGGAGCCGTCCATGGGCGTCATGGGCAGCATCGCGGACTGGGCGGGCGGCTACGGCGTGAAGCTCAAGGAGGACATGCGCCGGTACTACGGCAGCTTCATGAGCTTCACCTGCCGCGGCGAGATGATCCCGAACGGACATTCGTACTGCGAGATCGATCCCGACGCGACGGATCGCTTCGGCATCCCGACGCTGCGCTTCCACTTCAAGTGGAGCGAGCACGAGCTCAACATGGTGCGCCACTTCCAGCAGACGACGAAGGCGCTCATCGAGCGCATGGGCGGGAAGATCCACTGGGGCGGCGACCTCACGCCCGAGCAGGCGATCTCGAAGGGCGGCCAGATCATCCACGAGGTCGGCACGACCCGCATGGGCGACGACCCGGCGACCTCCGTCACGAATGCCTTCGGCCAGGCGTGGGACGTGCCGAACCTGTTCATCGCGGACGGCGGCGTGTTCGCGAGCAAGGCCCACAAGAACCCGACGCTGACGATCATGGCGCTCGCCATGCGCAACAGCGAATACCTCGCGGACGAGCTCGGGAAGCGCAACCTGTGAGCGCGAATCCGCTCGACCGCGTGCGCGTCGACCGCCGCACCACCATCAAGTGGCTGGCCGCCACCATGGCAGCGGGCTACGCCGGCTGCAGCCGCGACGAGAAGCGCGTCGGGCCGGAGATTCCCCCGGCCACGTCCTCCGTCCCCGCCGCTCCCGTGCGCGTTGCGGGTTACGGCAAGGACCCGGACCTCATGAACCCGGCGGTGCCGTGGCCGCGCACGCTGACGGACAGAGAGCTCGAGACCGCCGCCGCGCTCGCCGACATGATCATCCCGGCCGACGCGCACTCGCCTGCCGCGAGCGCCGTCGGCGTGCCGGACTTCGTGGACGAGTGGGTCAGCGCACCCTACCCGGAGCAGCAGGCCGACCGCGAGCACGTGCTCGCCGGCCTCGAATGGCTCGACACCGAGAGCCGCACGCGTTTCGGCAGCTCCTTCGCCGGCGCGAGCGACACGCAGCGCGCCGAGCTCCTCGACCTCGTCGCGTGGCCCGAACGCACGCCGCCGGAGCTCGCCGGGCGTGCCGAGTTCTTCCGCCGCTTCCGCTGGATCGTCGTCGGCGCCTACTACACGACTGCCGAGGGCATGGCCGACGTGGGCTACCTCGGCAATACCCCGATCGCGGGACCGTATCCGGGCCCGACCGAAGAGGCGATGGCGCACCTGCGCGGCATCCTGGAGCAACTCGGGCTGCCGGCACCCTGAGGTGGCAGGATCGGCCCGTATCCGGCACGAATGACGCTGTCCGCGCGCCGGGCGCAGGCGTATGGTGGCGGGCGA
>Ga0079224_100010692_pt1 | contig 12601 bp, 9 predicted proteins | sample Stecom2015_FD_80414 | JGI IMG/M metagenome (GOLD analysis project Ga0079224, IMG submission 80414) | Agricultural soil microbial communities from Utah to study Nitrogen management - Steer compost 2015 | ecosystem: Environmental > Terrestrial > Soil > Agricultural land | place: USA: Utah...
GCTTGCGGCCGGGGCCGATCGGCTCCTTGCGGATGACGGTGCCCTGCGGGAGCCGCAACCGGACAACTCTCGCCTCGGCTCCGTTCCGGAGCAGGGTTTCCACCACCGGGGCCGGCAGCGAAGTCGGGGACGGCTGTTCGCCGGTTCCTGCCACGCTCCATCCGCCCTTCGGCCGGACCGTTCTGCCAGGAACTTCCTTTCTACCCCGATCCTGGCTGATCCGGTACTGTCGCCACCCGCCCGTGTGCGCCCGCCGTTCGCCGGCGCCCGCCCGCCGTCCGGCGGCGTCCGCCCCGGGTGCCGAGGAGGCGCTACGGGCGCGGTCGCGGTGCCCAGCGGACGCGGTCACCGCCGTCCCGCTTGGCGCCGTGCAGGGCGCCGTCGGCGAGCTCCACCAGGCCGTGCTCACGCTCACCCGGCAGGGGTACGGCCGCGGCGACGCCGATGCTGACCGTGATCGGCGGCGTCACCGTGTCGGCGGCGCGCCGGCACCTGTCCGCCACGGCCGCCCGGATGCGCTCGGCCGCCGCCGACGCGCCACGCAGGTCCGTCCGGGGCATCAGCACCGCGAACTCCTCGCCCCCGTACCGGGCGGCGAGGTCCCCGCCGCGCACGGTGGTCCTCAGCGCCGCCGCCACGTCCTGCAGGCGACGGTCGCCGGCGGTGTGGCCGTACGTGTCGTTGTAGAGCTTGAAGCTGTCGATGTCGATCATCGCCAGCGCCATCGGCTCGCCGGTGACCTGGGCCTCGGCCCACCGCTGGGCGAGCACCTGCTCCAGGTGGCGCCGGTTGGCCAGGCCGGTGAGCGGGTCGGTGGCGTCCAGCCGCGCCAGCCGCCGGGTGGCGTCGGCGAGGTGCGCGCCACGCTCGTCCATCCGGCGCTCCAGGTCGCGGTACCGACGGGCGCCCTGGAGGCTGATGGCCGCCTGCGCGGCGATGAGGGAGACCGTGTCCCGCAGCCCAGGGGTGAACGCGCCGGCGAGGTGGCGGTTCTCCAGCACCAGCACCGCGTCGGCCCGGTCCCGGTCGCCGACCGGCACCGCCAGCAGCGAGCAGCGGTCGAGGCCGGCCAGGTGCGGGTCGTCGGCGAAGCGCTCGTCGCGGGTGGCGTCGTCGACCACCAGCGGCTGGCCGGTCCGTTCCAGGTGGCGCGCCACCGTCGCGGGCACCGCCGCGGGCCCGTCGGGGGTGGCCGGGCCGGTGGCCGGCACCCAGTCGCCGTCCGGGGCGCGCACCAGCAGGTGGACGTGGGTCGCGCCGGTCATCGCGGACAGGATCTCCACCACCCGCTCCTGGACGCCCCCGGGCGTGGTGGGCGTGCTCAGGTCGTGCGCGCTGGCCAGGAGCGTGGACAGCTCGGCCGCACCGGCCGGAACGCCCTCGGTCGGCCGCACCGGCGGGGCCACCGTGCCGGCCAGACCCGGGTGGGCCCGGTCGAGGTGCGCCACCTTCCCCGCCGCACCCCACCGCAGGTAGCGGTCGCGGGCCTGGGCGAGCAGCGTGGCACCGGTGTGGGCGGCGCCCTGGGCCAGATGGAAGCGGCCCGCCCGCTCCAGGGCGTACGCCAGGTGCCACGGTCGGGGTCGGGCCGCCGCCTGGCCGACGGCCGAGTCGAAGCCGGCGAGGGCGGCCCGCACGTCCCCGACCGCCCAGGCCCGCTCGGCCTCGACCAGGTGTCGCAGGTGCCGCAGGTTGGCCGGTGCCCACTCGGCCCGGTCCGCCAGCCAGCCGGCGACCCGGTCCAGCTCGGCCGCGGCCGGGCCCCGCTCGGCCGGCGGACCGGTGCGTACCCGTTCGGCCAGCGCCAGTGCCCGCAGCAGGTGGGCCTGCACCGCCAGGTAGGTCGACCCGAGCAGCCGCGCCATGGGCATCAGCGCGGAGGTCCGCCGGTGGAGCTCCACCGGGTCGTCGAACAGGGCCGCGCCGAGGGCGCGGGTGAGGTGGTGGCTGGCGGCCAGACCCGGGCGGCCGACCGGGACGTGCGGCCGGTCGGCCGGCGGCCCGCCGGTTCCGCGCAGCCGGTCCAGCAGGTCCCGGTGGCCCTGGAACGCGGCGGCCGCCAGGTCGTCACCGATCCGCCGCGCGAACGCCAGGCCCGCGTCCACCTCGTCGCCGTACCGGTCCAGACCCGGCGCGTACTCCATCAGCAGGGTCACCGAGACCAGGTAGCTGGCGCAGGCGGCGGCCGGGTCGCCGCCTGCCAGCAGCCCGTCCCGGGCCCGCCGGCAGTGGGCGACGCTGTGGTCGAGTGGCTCGAACCAGTGTCCCACGTCCATCGCGTACCGCAGGTGCGCCCGCGAGGCGGCCGGCTCGTACCCGCGGGCCTCGCTGATCGCCAGCACCCGCCGCAGTGCGGCGTGGGCCGCGCGGTGGTCCTGGCGCCGGGCCAGCAGCACACCGGCGAGGTGGCTGACCGGGCCGACCAGATCCGCCTCCGGACCGCGCCCGGCCCACATCCGCAGCGCGGTGAGGGCCAGCCACTGGTGGGTCGGCTCGTCGCAGACGGCCGCCGGCGGCAGCATCCGGTCGATGACCGCGGCCACCGCGGTCGTGGTCGGAGTGGGCGGCACCGGCTCGCCCGGCTCGGACGCCTGCGGGCCGGCCAGCCACTGGTACGCCGCGGCCAGCCCGCGCTCGATCTCCACGTCCAGCCGTTCGTGGCCGGGCGTGGCCACCCCGAGCCGCCGCAGCAGGTGCGTGCCGAGCTCGACGGCGTCCCGGTGCCGGCCGCGACTGGCGAGGCTGTCGATCTGCGCCAGGGTGGCGTCCACCCGGGACAGCGGCTCGACGTTGAGCCGCTGCACGGCCTCGAACGCGGCGTCCGCCTCGGCCAGCCGGCCCAGGCCGCACAGGGCCGCGTGGCGACGGGTGTGGACGTCGGCCAGGGTGGCGGTGTCGTGCGGGTCCACCAGCGGCAGCGCGGCGTCCAGCAGACCGAGCACCGTCGCGTGGTCGCCGAGCAGCTCGGCCTGGCCGGCGGCCCGGCGGAACCGGCCGGCCACGGCGCGCCGCTCGGCCGGGTCGCGGACCTCGTCCACCACGGGCAGGTACAGGTGGGCCGCGTCCGCGTCCGCGCCCGGCCCGGCGTCGGCCAGGCGCCGCGCCAGCGCCAACCGGGTCGCACGCCGGTCGTGGGTACCCGTACGGCGCAGGACCGTCTCGCGGACCACGTCGTGGCGGAACCGCACCGCCTCCGGGCCGGCCGGCGCCAGCAGCCCGTCACGGAAGGCCGGTGCGAGCCGCTGCCGCAGGTCGGCGGGTCCCACGCCGACCGCCGTGCCCAGCAGCGACAGCTCGACCTTCTCGCCGAGGCAGGCCATGGCCTCCAGCACCTCGACGGTGGCCGGCGGCAGGGACGCGACGCGGTCGGCCACCAGGTCGGTGGTGCGCCGCGGGGTGGCCAGGCGGTGGCGCACCGCCCGCGGGTCCCACCGCCACCCCCGCCCGCCGGATGCGGTCAGAAGGCCGTCGCGGCGCAGCGCGTCGAGCACCTCGAGGGCGCGCAGCGGGTTGCCCGCCACGTACGGCGCCAGGCGGGCGGCGAGGTCGGCGGCGCGGTCCGCCTCCAGCCGCAGCGCCGTGCGCAGCAGGACGGCCAGGTCACCGGTGTCCAGGCCGGCCAGGCGCAGGTGCGCCGGCCCGCCGGGATGGCACCAGCGGGGCAGGGACGCCGCCAGGGGGCTGTCGGGGTACAGCTCGTCGGTGCGGTAGGCGGCGACCGTCACCAGCCCCTCCACCGGCTCGCCGAGCAGCAGCCGGTCGAGCAGGCCGAGCGCGGTGGCGTCGGCCCACTGCAGGTCGTCGACGGCGAACACGACCGGCCGCTGGCGGGAGCACACCGCCCGCAGCAGGGCGACCGCGGCCGCGTGGAGCCGGGCCGGCCGGTTGAGGCGGTCGTCGGACGGGGGCCGGGGTCGCAGGTCCAGCAGCGTCGCCAGCTCCGGGACGACCGTGGCCGCCAGGTCGAGGCGGGGACCCAGGGCGCGGCGCAGGCGGTGCCGCAGCGCGGACCGCTCCCGCTCCGGTTCGGCGAGCAGCAGCCGCCCGAGGTGGCGCAGGGCCTGCCGTACCCCGTGGTGGGCGGGGTCGCGGCGGTGCCGGTCGTACCCGCCCGCGACGAACCAGCCACCGTGGTCGGCGACCGATCGCAACCGGTCCACCAGCGCGGTGGTGCCGACCCCGCCCGGACCGCTGACCACCAGCCCCCGGTGCCCGCCGGCGCGGGCGGCGGCGACCGCGGCCTCCAGGGCGGCGATCTCCCGGTCGCGTCCGACCACCCGGCCGGGTGGTGACAGCGGGGCGCCCCGCCCGGCGACCCCTCGCCGCGGCGGGCCCGCGCGGATGACGGCGTTGTCCGGCAGGCGGGTCACGCGGACGTCACCGCGATCGTGGACCGGCTCAGCTCTCGCCCGCCGCATCGACGGCCTCCCCAGGTGACCGGACACCGACCGGTCGATTACTTTCCGTCACTAGCACGTTACGGAAAGTCTATCCCGGTGTCGGGGCGCGTCACGGTCCGTACCCGGGACGCGGGCCGGTGCGGCACGGGCCCCGCAGCGGACCCGCCACGTCCCACGCCGGGCGTCCCCGCGGGGGTCACCTGCCCGCGCGGCGGCCGAGGTCGAGCACCGCCCGGTGCACGGGCCTTTCCCGGGGGCCGGCGTTGCGGTTGCCGTGCTGCTCGACCGGCGCGGTGTCGACGGTGAACCCGAGGTGGCGGAGGAACTGGACACCGGGGCGCCAGCCGACGGTCACCGTGGTGTGCACCCGCCGGATGCCCCGCTTCGCCGCCTCCTCGCGCAGCGCCTCCGCCAGTGCGGTCCCGAGCCGGCGCCGGCGGTACGCCGGCGCGACCAGGAACCCCCCGACGGTGCACTCGTCATCCGCCGGGTAGCCGAGCACGACGTCCACCAGCGCGCCGATCCGGCCCTCGACCTCGGCCACCAGCAGCCGCTTCTGCGAGACGTCACACCCCTCGGGCAGGGCGTAGTAGAGACCCTGCACGTCCCCGGGGCCGGACGGCTGGCCGGTGGCGAACTCGAACCAGTCCCGGCACTCGTCGAACAGCGCGAGCGTGGCCGCCTCGTCGTCGGGCTTAAGGTCCCGCACCACGGTGGGAGTTTCGAAGCCCACCGTCAGCCGCGTGTCGTCACCCGACACCACCGACCGCACCCGGCTACTCCGACGAGCCGGCGGTCTCGCCCGCCGACGCCGCGGTGACGTCGCCGATGGCGTACTTCTGCGCCGCCTCGGCCGGCATCGTGGCCGGCACCTCGCCGCGGCGGGCGAGCTGGCGCAGGGCCGCCACCGTGATCGACTCCGCGTCGACGTGGAAGTGCCGGCGCAGGGCGCCGCGCGTGTCGGACAGGCCGAACCCGTCGGTGCCCAGCGAGGTGTAGTCGCCCGGCACCCACCGCGAGATCAGGTCGGGGACCGCCCGCATGAAGTCGGACACCGCCACCACCGGTCCGGGAGCGTCGGCGAGCACCCGGGTGACGTACGGCGTGCGCGGCTCGGCGTCCGGGTGCAGCAGGTTGTGCTCCTCGCACGCCACCGCCTCGCGCCGCAGCTCGTTCCAGGAGGTCGCCGACCACACGTCGGCCGCCACGCCCCAGTCCTGCGCCAGCAGCTCCTGGGCCCGCAGCGCCCACTGCATCGCCATGCCGGAGGCCAGCAGCTGTACCCGCGGACCGTCGGCCCGGGACGCCGGCCGGTAGCGGTACAGGCCCCGCAGCAGGCCCGCCACGTCGAGGTCGGCCGGCTGCGGTGGCTGGATGACCGGCTCGTTGTAGACGGTCAGGTAGTAGAAGATGTTCTCCGGCTCGTCACCGTACATCCGGCGCAGCCCGTCCTGGACGATGTACGCGATCTCGTAGGCGAACGCCGGGTCGTAGGCGACCACCGCCGGGTTGGTGGCGGCCAGCAGGTGCGAGTGCCCGTCCTCGTGCTGCAACCCTTCCCCGTTGAGCGTGGTGCGCCCGGCGGTCGCGCCGAGCAGGAAGCCGCGCGCCAGCTGGTCGGCGGCCGCCCACAGGCCGTCGCCGGTGCGCTGGAAGCCGAACATCGAGTAGAAGATGTAGACGGGGATCATCGGTTCGCCGTGGGTGGCGTACGAGGTCCCCGCCGCCGTGAACGAGGCGACCGACCCGGCCTCGGTGATCCCCTCGTGCAGGATCTGGCCGTTGGTCGCCTCCCGGTACGACAGGAACAGCTCCCGGTCGACCGGGGTGTAGTTCTGCCCGTGCGGGGAGTAGATCTTCGCCGACGGGAACAGCGAGTCCATGCCGAAGGTCCGGGCCTCGTCCGGGATGATCGGCACCCACCGGTGCCCGGTCGCCGGGTCCTTCATGAGCTCCTTGAGCAGCCGCACGAACGCCATGGTGGTGGCCACCGGCTGCCGGCCGGACCCGCGCTTGAGACCGGCGTACGCGTCGGCGGGCGGCAGCGCCAGCGGGATGGTCGTCGCCCGGCGCGCCGGCAGGTAGCCGCCCAGCGCCATGCGGCGCTCCCGCAGGTACTCCATCTCCTCGGTCGCGTCGTCCGGGCGGTAGTACGGCGGCAGGTACGGGTCCTGCTCCAGGACCGAGTCCGGGATGTCGAGGTAGAGCCGGTCCCGGAAGGTCTTCAGGTCAGACAGCGTCAGCTTCTTCATCTGGTGGGTGGCGTTGCGGCCCTCGAATGTGGACCCCAGCGTCCATCCCTTGATGGTCTTGGCGAGGATGACCGTGGGCTGTCCGGTGTGCTCGGTCGCCGCCTTGTACGCCGCGTACAGCTTGCGGTAGTCGTGACCGCCCCGCTTGAGCCCCCAGATCTCGTCGTCGGTCAGGTGCTCGACCATCTTGCGGGTGCGCGGGTCGCGGCCGAAGAAGTGCTCGCGGACGTACGCCCCCGACTCGGCCTTGTAGGTCTGGTAGTCCCCGTCCGGCGTGACGTTCATCAGGTTGACCAGTGCGCCGTCGTGGTCGGCGGCGAGCAGCGCGTCCCACTCCCGCCCCCAGATCACCTTGATCACGTTCCACCCGGCGCCCCGGAACAGCGCCTCGAGCTCCTGGATGATCTTCCCGTTGCCGCGTACCGGGCCGTCCAGCCGCTGCAGGTTGCAGTTGATCACGAAGGTGAGGTTGTCCAGCTCCTCGCGGGCGGCCAGGCCGATGGCGGCCAGCGCCTCCGGCTCGTCGACCTCGCCGTCGCCGAGGAACGCCCACACCCGCTGCTGGCTGGTGTCCTTGATGCCGCGGTGGTGCAGGTAGCGGTTGAACCGGGCCTGGTAGACCGCGTTGAGCGGGCCCAAACCCATGGAGACCGTCGGGAACTCCCAGAAGTCCGGCATCAGCCGCGGGTGCGGGTAGCTCGGCAGGCCGCCACCGGGGTGGGACAGCTCCTGCCGGAAGCCGTCCAGCTGCTGCTCGGTCAGCCGGCCCTCGAGGAACGCGCGGGCGTAGATGCCCGGGGACGCGTGCCCCTGGAAGAAGACCTGGTCACCGCCGCCGGGGTGGTTCTTGCCCCGGAAGAAGTGGTTGAACCCGACCTCGTACAGCGAGGCGGCCGACGCGTACGTGGAGATGTGGCCGCCGACGCCCACACCCGGGCGCTGCGCGCGGTGCACCATGATCGCCGCGTTCCACCGGATGTACGCGCGGATGCGCCGCTCGAGGTGCTCGTCCCCGGGGAACCACGGCTCCCGCTCCGGCGGGATGGTGTTGATGTAGTCGGTGGTGGTCAGTGGCGGGACGCCCACCTGCCGCTCCCGCGCGCGCTCCAGCAGCCGGAGCATCACGTAGCGGGCACGCTTGGGGCCGCGGTGCTGGATGACCCCGTCCAGTGACTCGATCCACTCGTTGGTCTCCTCGGGGTCGATGTCCGGCAGCTGGCTGGGCAGTCCGTCGCTGATGACCGGGCGGCGCGCGGTGGCGCGACTGTGTTCGGTGACCACGGGAACTCCTCCGGGTGGTTCGGTCGGTTCTCGCCTCAATCCTGCCTGCTCGCCGCGCATCCGTCACATCTGGGGAGAGTTCCTCCGGTCACGCGCCGCCCCGGGCCGACGGTGCCCGCCGCCCGGGGCGGACGGTCCCCGCCACCCCGGGCGGGTGGGCCGGCCGGTTCGGGCGGACGGCACCTGCCCCGTCCGGCAGACTCGGGGCATGCGCACTGAAGTGATCACCGTCGAGACGGGCACCTCCCCGGTCGTGCGCGACATCACCGCGGAGGCGAAGGCGTTCGTCGCGGGTGAGAGCGACGGCCTGCTGCACGTCTACGTCCCCCACGCCACCGCCGGCCTCGCGATCATCGAGACCGGCTCCGGCTCGGAGGAGGACCTGCTGCGGGTGCTCGACGACGTGCTGCCCGCCGACGACCGGTGGCGGCACCGTCACGGCCCGGTCGGGCACGGCCGCGACCACCTCGTCCCGGCCTTCCTGCCCCCGTACGCCGTGCTGCCGGTGGTCGCCGGCACCCTCATGCTCGGCACCTGGCAGTCGATCTGCCTGGTGGACCCGAACCGGTCCAACCCCACCCGGCAGGTCCGGTTCTCATTCCTGCCGGCGTGAGTCCCGTTCCTTCCGGGGTGAGCGGCGGGGGTGCGGCGGCGCGGCCGGGCCGCCCGACCCGCGCCCGGCCGCCCGGCCGAACAGCCGGCGCACCTGGGTGGGCGTGCACCCCACATGGGAGCGCACCCCGGTGTCGGCGCCCGCGGCGGCGCGCAGCAGCAGCCGGTGCGCCAGGTGCAGCCGGGCGTCGACCGGCACCGGGCCGCCGGTGGCGTCCCCGCCGGACAGCTCCTGCCACAGCCGGGGCGAGATCGCGATCGCGGTGCACACGTCCCCGCCGGCCGGGTGCGCGAACCGCTGGTGCTCGCCCGGCAGCGACAGGTAGCCCAGGTCCGTGCCGGCCAGCACCGTCCCGAACCGGCCGGCGTAGCGGAAGCGCCCCGACCGGACCTGGACCAGCTCCGGCAGCCGGGGCGACTCCACCGGCGACCAGCGCGGGTGGTGGGCGCGGCAGACCACCTCACTGACGCACAGGTCCGGATCGCGGGCCAGCACCCGGGAGGCACGCACTCGGCCCACGCTACGGCCGGGGTGTGACATCCGCCGGGGTGTGACGTCGGTTGCGCGCCGGACGGTCCGCGCCCGGACCGGTCCGCGCCGGGCCGGCGGCTGGAACCGGTCGCAAGCATCTTCAAGCCGCCGCCTGCCGGCCCGCCCATCCTTGCCCCGTGCCCACTGCGAACCTGTTCCGCGGCCGGGGCGGCGGGCTGCTCGCCGTGCTGCTGGCCGGCCAGGCGATGGCCACCATGGACTCCTCCATCGTGTCCGTCGCGATCCCCACCATCCGCCGCGACCTGGCCGCCGGCGACGCCGCCATCCAGCTCGTGTCCGCCGGGTACCTGCTCGCCTTCGCGGTGACCGTGGTGACCGGCGCCCGCCGGGGCGACCGGTACGGTCACCGCCGCGTCTTCCGCACCGGCCTGGCCGCCTTCACCGCCGCGTCGGTGGGCTGCGGCCTGGCGCCCGAGCCGGTGACATTGGTGGTGCCGTCGGCCGTGGTCCTGGTGGCGGGCGCGCTCGGCCTGGACGGCTTCCGCCGGTGCGAGCGGTGGCTGGCGCGCCGGGGCGGTGCCCCGCTGGTCGAGCCGGCCGCCCTGCACCCGCCCGGGGTCCGGGCCGGGCTGCTGGCCTGCTTCCTGGTCATGGGCTGCTACCCGGCGTTCACGTTCACCGTGGCGTTGCACCCGCAGTCCGGCCTCGGGTTCGACCCGATGGCGGCGGGGCTGGCGTTCCTGCCGTACCCGGCCGGGTTCGCCGCGGTCAGCCTGGCCTCCCCGCGGGTGGCCGCGCGCCCGGGCACTCGCCCGCCGGTGGCCGGGCCGCCGGCGCCGGCCACGCGGCCGGGTTCAGCCCGCTGGTCGCCCGCGTCATGGCCCGCGTCGACCCGGCCCGCTCCGCCACACTGTCGGGCCTGGTCTCCACCGGTTCCCTCCTGGCCGGTGTGGTGGCGATCGCCACGGTCGGCAGCGTCTACTTCGTCGCGGGCGGGACCGGGGCGGCGGCCTCCGCGCGGGGCTGGCAGCGGCCCTGCTCATCCTGATGGCGGTCCTCGCCGCCACCGCCGGCGTCGCCGCCCGGGCGGTGGTCGCCGTCCCGGCGGCGGAGCCGGCCGCGACGGAGCCGGCCGGGGCGGCCCCGGCCGCGGCGCAGCGGTCGCCGGTCGCCGGCGGGCGGCCGTAGGGCCCGGGGCCCGGGGCATCGCACGAGCGCCGGAACCGGCGCGACGGTAGGTTGCGCGCAGAGCCGCCCGGCGTGAGAAGCTAGCCCAGGACCCAGGTAAGGAGGCAGCAGACCGTGAGCGGGAACGCTGGCGGCGCCGCTGAGCGCGTACGCAGCCCGGTGGACCGGTTCGGCATCGAGCCGGGCATGGTGGTCATGGAGATGGGCTACGACGACGACGTCGACCACGAGTTCCGTGACGCCGTCATCGACCGGGTCGGGGAGCTCGTCGACGAGGACACCGACGAGGTGGTCGACGTGGTGCTGTTGTGGTACCGCGACGGCGACGGCGACTTCGTGGACATGCTGGTCGACGCGCTCGGACCGCTGGCCGACAACGGGGTGGTGTGGCTGCTCACGCCGAAGGCCGGCCGGCCGGGCCACGTCGAACCCAGCGAGATCGCCGAGGCGGCTCCGACCGCCGGCCTGCAGCAGACCTCGACCCTCAGCGCCGGCAAGGACTGGAGCGCCGCCCGCCTGGTGGCCCCGCGCGTCGGTCGGGGCAGGCGCTGAGCCGCCCCGGGCCGGCGGACCGGGTAGGCTGACGGCCGGCCCGGGCGCGTAGCTCAGCGGGAGAGCACCCGCCTTACAAGCGGGAGGTCGCTGGTTCGATCCCAGCCGCGCCCACGGCGTGACCGGGACAGGGCCGTCACCGGGAGCCGCGCTCCAGGTGACGGGTACGGCAGGCCGGACACCCTGGAGCGCGACCCCCCACCGGAGGCCGGACGTGGACGAGTTGCCGATCGGCCGCCGCGTCGCCTACTGGCGCCGGCGCCGGCGGATGTCGCAGCAGGTGTTCGCCGACCGGCTGGGGAAGAGCAAGAGCTGGGTCGACAAGGTGGAGCGCGGCGTGCGCCGGCTGGACCGGTTCTCCGTCATCCACCAGATCGCGGACGTGCTGGGGGTGGAGCCGGCCACGCTGCTGGGCCCCGCGGCCGCGCAGCGCGGCGCGGCGTCCGGGCGGCCGGTCGGCGCCGTCGAGATCGAGGAGCTGCGGGCCGCGCTGGAGCGCTGCGACCGGATCGGGCTGTGGTCGCGCCCGGTGTCGTCCCCACCGGACCTGGGGGAGCTGCGCAAGGCGGTGCGGCACGCCTGGCTCACCTACCAGTCCGCCCGCGGCGGTGTGCTGGCCCGGTCGCTGCCGGAGCTGCTGCACCGCTCGCAGGCCGCGGCCGCGGCCCACCCGTACGGTGAGGAGGGGGAGCAGACCGCGCACCTGCTCGGCCAGGTCTACCAGATCACCTCGTCGGTGCTGCGCAACCTCGGCGAGTACGAGCTGGCGTGGCTGGCCGCCGACCGGGCGGTCGCGGTGGCCGTGCGGTCCGGCGACGAGCTGCTGGCCGGGGCCGCCAGCTTCCGCGTCGGGATGGCGCTGCTGGCGCTCGGCCGTGCCCGCTCGGCCCTGGAGGTCCACCTGACCGTCGCCAACCGGCTGGCTCCGGCCGACAGCCGCCAGGCCACGCCGCAACGGCTGTCCGTCTACGGCATGCTGCTGCTGCAGGGCGCCATGGCGGCGGCCCGCCTCGGCGACGAGGCGACCGTCCGGGAGCTGGTGTCCGCCGCCAGCGAGGCCGCCGACCGGCTCGGCGGCGACCGCAACCACTACTGGAGCAGCTTCGGCCCGACCAACGTGCTGCTGCACCGGGCCGCGGCCGCGGTCGAGCTCGGCGACGCGAAGACCGCCGTGGCGACCCACGAGCGGATCCGGGGACACGCGCTGTCCGGGTTGGTGACCGAGCGGCGGGTCCACCACCTGCTCGACGTGGCCCGGGGCTGCACCCAGCTCGGCGACGTGGCGCGGGCCGCGGCGCTGCTGATGGAGTGCGACCGGCTGGCGCCGGCGGAGCTGTCCTCCCGGCCGCTGGGGCGGACGGTCGTGGGCGAGGTGATCCGGCGTACCCGCGGGGAGCCGCCGCCCGTCCTGCGCGACCTCGCCACCGCGGCGGGGGTGGCGTGATGCGGGCGGGGGGCAGCCGGCCGCTGTCGCTGCCGCCAGGCGGCACCGCCCGTCCCGTGCCGCAGTCGCCTGCCCGTCCCCTGCCCTCGTCGTCGCCGGTCGACGACCCGCGACCGCTGCTGTACGCGGTGGTGTGCGGCTCACCGCCGGCCCGCCACGTCGACCGCCTGGTCCGGCTCGCGCAGCAGGCGGGCTGGCAGGTCGCCGTCGTGGCCACGCCGAGCGCGCGGGCGTTCATCGACGAGCCGGCCCTCGCCGCCCAGACCGGCTACCCGGTGCGCTACGAGTTCCACCAGCCGGGCGACCCGCTGCGCTCCCGCACCGCCGACGCCATCGTGGTCGCCCCCGCCACGGTGAACACCGTCAACAAGTGGGCGCA
>Ga0079224_100010696_pt1 | contig 12599 bp, 9 predicted proteins | sample Stecom2015_FD_80414 | JGI IMG/M metagenome (GOLD analysis project Ga0079224, IMG submission 80414) | Agricultural soil microbial communities from Utah to study Nitrogen management - Steer compost 2015 | ecosystem: Environmental > Terrestrial > Soil > Agricultural land | place: USA: Utah...
CTATTTGCATCACCTCATCCATAATAGCTTTTTGCCTGTCTCCTATCTCAAGGGCTTCAGAGTACGGCCTGTAACTAAATGTTACTCTACTATATAACGGAAGCCATTTATCAGGATGCCTGTCTGAAAACCATTTTTCTATCTTTTTCTGTAAAAGAAATTTATCGTCTATAGTTTTAGAACTCATTTCCATAAAGTTACGGTAAGACAGTTCGGCTATTGCATCAGCATTTGGTTTACGACTCACTTGATACTCCTTAAATATAGTATCCCAATCATCTCCATACTGCTCCATTAACTGGCTAAGTATAGTTATATCCTCAAAACCTGCATTCATACCATGACCGTAAAACGGAACTATTGCATGACAGGCATCTCCTATAAGGGCAACCTTATCAGAATAAGTCCATGGATAACATTTCATGGTAACCAGTGTACTGGTAGGATTTTTAAAGAAGTCTTCCACCAGTTCCGGTATTACATCAATGGTAGAAGGAAAATAATCAGCAAAGAATTTCTCCAGAGTTTCTCTATCTTTTAAAGCCTCAAACGAGTTTTCTCCTTCAAAAGGCATGAAAAGCGTACAGGTAAAACTACCATCAAGGTTTGGCAATGCGATTAACATAAAATCGTTTCTTGGCCAAATGTGCAGTGAATTCTTATCCAGCTTATGAGTACCATCGGCATTTGGTGGTATGTTCAGTTCTTTATAACCGGTATTTAAAAACTGCTGAGAGTAGTTAAACATACTTTGTCTTTGCATCCTGTGACGGATTCTTGAAAAAGCACCATCGGCACCAAAAACCTTATCATACTGAAGCTCTTTCCACTCTCCTCTTTCCGTTTCACCGGCATGAAGGGTAGCATCAGCAAGAGTTACGTCCCATATTTTTGTTTCAAAAAAGAATTTAACACCTTCTTCTTCAGCCAGGGTAACCATCTTTCTGTTTAGCAAACCGCGTGAAATAGAGTAGATACTCTCACCATCTTTCCCGTAGTACAGAAAATTAAGTGGCTCTCCTATTGCATGGATAGCACGTTTTTCCATTGGGATTGCTATTTTCCTTATCTCCTCTCCCAAACCTACATCATCAAGCGCTCTCCATCCTCTGTGCGACATTGCCAGATTAATGGAACGTCCTGAAAACTCTACAGTTCGTATATCCGGGCTCCTGTCATAAACATGTACTGTGTGCCCTGCTCTTTTTAGGTATATTGCTAACAGAGATCCTACGAGTCCGGATCCCACTACAGCAATTTTTAAGGGAGTTTGCATGGAAAATAATCTAAAACACTGCAAAAATACTGATTTAATATCACAAGCCTTTGTTTTTAGGAATTTATTTCATCCTCAGTATTTTATTAAGAAAACTTTTGCACATAAAGGATTCTTAATTAATTAACATATACGAATCACTATATGTAATTTTACCTCACTAACTATAAAAAAATACTGTTATGAGAGATTTAATCTGGTTAATTATTGTTATTCTTATTATAGGCTGGTTAATAGGGTTCTTTGGATTTGGTGAAGCAGTAGGTAGCTTTATACATATCCTGCTGGTACTGGCTATTATAGGAATACTTTACAGACTGGCTGTAGGCCGACGCCCGTAAACAGCTTTACTTAAAATACAAAAGCCCTGCTAAAGCAGGGCTTTTTGTTTTGTAAACACAATATATAAGTTAGAACTTAACTTCTTTTCCGGTTTCCATATTGTTGTTTTTTGCCAAAACACCACACATATGGAAAAGCATTCTTGCCCCTACGTTACCGTCCCAATCATCACCTTCTTCTCCCGGAGCTACCTCTACAAGATCGAATCCAATGATTTCCTTTCCGCTTTTTGCAAGAAGGCTAAACAAATAAGCCGCCTGCTCAAAGGAGAAACCTCCCGGCACCGGAGTACCTGTATTAGGACAGTACCACGGATACATACCATCTATATCAAAACTGATACAAACTTTTTGAGGTAATTGTGCAATTATAGTTTCGCACTGCTGTTTCCACGTTACACCTTCAAAAGTTTCGGCTTTAAGATCACGATCTGTAAATACCTTTACGCGTCCGGCTTCTGCCTCTACCACTTCTACTTCTTCTTTACAGAAGTCACGAATGCCTACCTGAACGATTTTTGATATTTGCGGAAGCTTAAGCGCATTATACATGATAGAAGCATGCGAATAGGTAAAACCTTCATAGGCAATACGTAAATCCATATGAGCATCTAAATGAAGTAAACCGAAGTCGTTATACTTCTCCGCCAAAGCTTCGTAATAACCCAGTGGTGTACTGTGATCACCTCCTAAAAGCACTACTTTTTTACCCTGCTCTAACCAGTACTTAACCCTTGACTTTACCTCATCCTTAAACTGAGCACAAATAGTGTTTATTTCATTAAGGTGGATTATAAGCTCTGGATTATCTTCTATTTTCTCTCCATTTTCCAGAGTTTCAATAATAGGCTGTGCAAGGTTTTTATATTTCCTGCTTCGGTCAGACCACTCTTCGGTTTTATCATTCAGGTCAAGAAACATACCCAGTTTCCATAAATCAGGAAACTCCTGATGAAGCAAATCTACCTGAAACGAAGCCTCCAAAATAGCTTCGGGTCCCTGAGATGCACCCGCTCCATAACTTACAGTTACTTCCCAAGGGGCGGGAACAATAATAATTTCACTTTCTTCGGCCGTGAACGGCAACCCGAAAACACTCGCATCTGCCAGTCCTGGCTGGCTTGGGTCGAATGTTGCTATTTTTTGCTCTTTTGTCATTCTATTATTTGTGTGATTGTATACCAGCCTTTAAAATCTGACCAAATTCATACATATCTTCAAACGAACAGTACAATGGTACTGGTGCCAGCCTGATTACGTTAGGCTCTCTCCAGTCGGTAATAACGCCATTCTCCATTAGATAATCAAATAACGACCTTCCTTCACCATGAAGATAAACCGAAATCTGGCTTGCTCTTTCCTTAGGTTCCGAAGGGGTAATAACCTCAAAGTTACCGTTTACTTCCTTATCAATTTCATGAAGCACGTACTCAAGATATGACGTAATCAAATCACGTTTTTGTATAAGTGCCGGCATACCTACTTCATCAAACATTTCTACCGATGCTAAATATGGCGCTAAAGAAAGTACAGGTAAACAACTTACCTGCCATCCGTTTGCTCCACGAATAGGGTCAAACTGAGGCTCCATAAGAAATCTTCTTTCCTTATTGTGACCCCACCATCCTGCAAAACGAGGAAGATCCATATCGTTATGATGTCTTTCGTGAACAAATGCTCCTGATGCGTTACCCGGACCCGAGTTCATATATTTATAGCTACACCATGCAGCAAAGTCAACATCCCATTCGTGCAACTCCAAATGAATGTTACCTGCACCGTGAGCCAAATCCCATCCTACATAAGCACCTGCATCCTGACCGGCTTTAGTTATTGCTTTAATATCAAATACCTGACCCGTATAGTAGTTTACACCACCCATTAAAACAAGTGCAAGCTCGTCACCTACTTCTTTAATTGTATTAATAACATCTTCATGTCTAATGTTATGCTCACCCGGTCTTCTTTTAATCTCTACAATTGCATCTTCCGGATCATAACCGTGGAATTTAACCTGGCTTTTTATCATGTACTGATCGCTTGGAAATGCTTTCTCCTCACAAATTATCTTAAACCTTTTTTTTGTAGGCTGATAAAAAGTAACCATCATAAGATGAAGGTTTACCGTTAGGGTATTCATTACCGTTACCTCACTTGGCAAAGCACCAACTACCTTACTTAACGGAGCTGCAAAACGCTCATGGTAATCCCACCAAGGCTTATCGGCATAAAAGTGACCTTCTACTGCCAGTTTACCCCAGTCATCCATTACTTCGTCAACATAGGCTTTAGCTCTTTTTGGCTGTAACCCAAGCGAGTTACCCGTAAAGTAAATTACCTGCTTACCGTTTACATGAGGAAAAATAAATTCGTCTCTGTATCCGGCAAGTTTATCGTTGGCATCAAGCTGCCTTGCAAATTCTCTTGTATTTTGAAATTCCATTGTTATTTGTTTGTTGGGCCGTAAAATTACATAATTAATAAAAAAACAGGAAACAAAAAATCCTGCCGTTAAAAGCAGGATTAATTTTTTATCATTTTTCTAATTAAAGAATAAGCATCGCATCTCCGTAAGAGTAGAATTTATACCCTTCCTTCACTGCCTCTTCATACGTTTTTTTCATTAAATCATGTCCCATAAATGCACTAATCATCATAAGAAGTGTAGATTTTGGTGTATGGAAATTAGTAATCATACAATCGGCAACACTAAAATCATATGGAGGAAATATAAACTTGTTAGTCCATCCTACATAAGGGTTTAATGTTTTTTGTGAAGAAACCGAACTTTCCATTGCCCTCATAGTAGTTGTACCTACAGCACATACTTTACTTTTAGCAGTTTTAGCTTTGTTTACAATATCACAGGCCTCCTGAGTGATGATTAATTCTTCAGAATCCATTTTATGCTTAGAAAGATCTTCTACCTCAACCGGGTTAAAAGTCCCTAAACCAACGTGAAGTGTAACCTCTGCAAAGTCAATTCCTTTTATCTCAAGCCTTTTTAAAAGGTGTTTAGAGAAGTGAAGTCCGGCTGTTGGTGCTGCAACAGCTCCTTCTTCTTTAGCATAGATAGTCTGGTAACGGTCTGCATCTTCAGGAACCACTTCCCTGTTTATGTATTTAGGTATTGGAGTTTCTCCAAGTTCATTAAGTTTAGCTCTAAACTCTTCGTATGAGCCATCGTATAAAAATCGTAAAGTTCTTCCTCTTGAAGTAGTGTTATCTATAACCTCAGCCACAAGAGAATCATCATCTCCGAAATAAAGTTTATTACCTATCCTGATTTTCCTTGCAGGATCTACAAGCACATCCCAAAGACGCTGTTCTGAATTCAGTTCACGTAACAGGAAAACCTCAATCCTAGCTCCGGTTTTTTCTTTATTACCATATAAACGGGCAGGAAATACTTTAGTATTATTAAGCACCATTACATCACCTTCGTCAAAATACTCAAGAATATCTTTAAAAAGCCTGTGCTCAATAGTATTTGTTTTTCTGTTAACTACCATTAAACGGGATTCATCCCTGTTTTCTGCAGGAAATTCAGCCAGCAATTCTTTTGGCAGATTGAAATTGAAGTTTGATAATTTCATCTTTGTATTTTTAATTGGATGCAAATATACTACCGCGAAACAGGGGTTGTCAAGTATTTTGGGATATATTTATTTTTTAACTGACAAAAGCCTTTAATTTAAAGCGTTTTTACAGCTATACCTACCTGCTGCATGTCGTCCCAAAATGATGGGTAAGATTTAGAAACCACACCAGCATCATTTATTATAACCGATGTTTTTAATGCAAGCGGAGCAAATGCCATTGCCATACGATGATCGTTATAAGTATTTATAGCTACTTCACTGTTTATATGAGTTGACGGTTCTAATGTAAGGGAATTATTAGTGACGGTAACTACAGCTCCAAGTTTTGTAAGCTCTGTTTTAAGAGCTTCCAGCCTGTCGGTTTCCTTAATTTTAAGGGTGTGCAGTCCGGTTAAATGGCATCCTATCCCTAAACCGAAACAGGTTACAGCAATGGTCTGGGCTATATCGGGCGTATTTATCAAATTTAAATTAAGCTGTTTTTGTGCCTCACCTGTGTTTTTTAGCGTGATTGTATTTCTATTAAAAGTGGTTTCAACGCCAAGCTTTTTATAAACCTCTGCAAGTGCACTATCGCCCTGAAGGCTTTTTTGCACATAAGACGAAAGGCTTACTTCAGTTCCTTTTTGTGCTAATGCTACTAATGAATAAAAATAAGAGGCACTACTCCAGTCACTCTCTACTGTTAACGTGATTGGATTAACCTGCTCTAAAGGCTTAACCCTAATTACGTTATTCTCCAAGACTGCTGATATTCCAACCTGATTTAAAAGATTAAGTGTCATTTGCAGATAGGGCAGAGATGTTATTTCTCCGTCAAGAGTAATTTCCAATCCGTTTTTAAGCTTAGCCGCAACAAGTAATAAGGCTGTTATATACTGACTACTTATGTTTGCCTTTAAAGTAACTTTATCAGAATTTATCTCAGTTCCTATAATCCTTAATGGTGGATAACCTTCATTTTCCACATATTCTATTTTAGCTCCTAAACTCCTTAAAGCATCTACAAGTATACCTATAGGGCGTTCTTTCATTCTGGCAGAACCCGTAAGCACTACTTCCCTACCGGAAGTTAACGCAAAATAAGCCGTAAGAAAACGCATTGCGGTACCGGCATGATGAATATCTATCACGTTATCATCACTCTCTAATGCTTTAGTCATAACAGATGAATCATCGGATTCGGAAACATTTTTTACGATAATTTGAGGATACAAAGCCTGTAATAGTAAAAGTCTGTTAGACTCTGACTTACTTCCCGTTATGTGTATTGACGAAGAAAGCATCCCGAAGGATGCTTTTAGTAGAATATTCATTAATCTAAATATTTTTATTTTTCTTACTAAACCACTTCCCTTCCCTAATCTTTGATATTATAAACATTTCACTCAATGTCATAAACAAAGTAAAAGATGCCATAAAGCGCCATTTGTTCTCAAAGTCATTCCACCCGTCAATAAGGACAAGAATGACAGCAAGCGGAAAGAAGATAACTATACCCCCTATAAAATGTGCTATTTTTTCTTTCATAATCATTTAGGCTTGTAACAACTCAAAAATAAGAAATTTTACTTTAGTTTTTCATTATTGTGATGACGATCGTGATCACGTTTGGTTTTAAGGTCCATTTTTTTATCAAAAGCAGCTTGTAAGTCTACTCCTGTTTGGTTTGCAAGGCACAGTACTACAAAAACAACATCGGCCAGCTCTTCACCCAAGTCCTTATTTTTATCACTCTCTTTTTCACTTTGCTCACCATAACGACGGGCAATAATCCTTGCTACCTCTCCTACCTCCTCGGTAAGTTGCGCCATATTAGTTAGCTCATTAAAATAACGAACACCGTGTTCCTTTATCCAGTTATCAACTTCCTGCTGTGCGTTTTTAATATCCATTTTATATTTTTTTAAGTACTATTTTTTCTGCCTGCTTTTTTAAAGTAAGTCCTTCCATTTCCTTAAGGCTCTCATAATATTCCGGCCCAACTGTAGAATAATTTTGTGCACTTATGCATAACACTTGTATCTGGTTCCCGGAACTGCTTAACCTGAAAGTAAAATCAATTATACCGTCTACACTTGAAAGACGAATTGGTTCGGGCATCGATTCAACAGCATAACCCTCAGGAATGGTAAACACAAAGTTATATCTTACCTGTGAAGGATACACAAAATCTAACGAATATAATCGCTTTTCCTCATTAAAACTATTTTCAGTTTCTGTATAAAACAGTAGCGGAGATAAATAAATTATATCGCCTACTACTTCTGCGTGTCCTACAGAATTAAAATCATAACTTACCTGAACTAAGCTTTCCTCATCAGGCTTATACTCCAAATTACTTATTTCAATATTCCCCATAGCGTTTTCCAACTTAGCCATGTGTTTATCATCCGGAATATTATCAAAATACATTTTATACATCATGGCATCGTAATCTGAATATTTACAGTTTAACTTACCGGTAACTGTTCCGTCTGCACTAACTTTAGCGTTTACAAATACCATTTCTCTTGACAGCTTTACGGGATCAAGCTGAACTTCCTTCCATGTATTGTTGTCTCTTAGCAACCACCCTGAACCATTTAAATCTCTTACCGGAAGAATATCAGGACTTGAAAAAGATTCGGTCGCATCCAGCAGGATTTGTTTATCTTTTACCTCAACAGCAGATATTACAAAATCATACGAATTGATACTTGCATAGGTAGCAAACCCATTATCTTTTGTACTTAACACAACAGGGTTTGCATTAAGTCCGGCATACCTTAGCATAGCAGTAAGCATTAAGTTTATTTCAGCACAGCTACCAGATCTTTCGTCATATACTTTTTTTACTCCGTCAACACAGTAAAGACCACGTTTTTCATTCCAGGCCATCCTGTCTTTTACATAATTAAAAACAATAGTAAGCTTTTCGTTATCATCATCAACGCCCTTAATCAAAGTATCAATATCATCTTTAAAATAAGAGGTCTTTTTAATCTCCCTGCCAAAGTCATCGTCATCATACAAAGTTTTTGCTACCGACTCCCAACTACTGGTATATTTTGTTTCTTTTTCATCCAGATCTCTGGCCGATGCCAATTCATGTTTTACATACAACCTGTAATTATCGGGGTTATCTATATAGCTTTCTGTTTTAAATGCCGGAAGATTTTCAATAGTATAGGTTTGCGTAATTTCCTGAAAAGTGATTTTCGCACTTCTAACATATAATGATTTCCTGTTAACTTCTGTTTCTTCCTTTAGCTCGTAATAAGAATTTAAAATTCTGTTATAGGTAAAAAGCTGAGGGATATTCACAGTATATTCTATATAGTTTACAGGGATTTTCTCCTGAAAATACCAATCCGGAAAACTATGTATATAAGGTGATTTTACTATATATTTATATTCTATAACCGAACCTTCCTTTACATCCTGGAGTATTATTTTTTTTATTCGTCTGGTAGAGCTTACTTCATCTGTATGATCATCTCCCTTTTTAAGGGATGTTTTCTCAATTTCACCATTTACAAGATTATAAGTTGAAGCTTCTTCAAAAGTAACCGACTCCCCATTTACTCTTTTGTAATAATAAGGCACATTAACGTTTCCATATTTGTAACCTTTTTTAGTATAAATCTTTAGCCTTACCTCAACCTCTGTAATAATAACCCATTTATCATTATCTATTTTAAAGTGAGTATTACCCTTCTTGTATAATATCGCTGCATCTGCCGAAGGGTCCAGTGGATGCTCTTTCTCCATTAGCTCCTCTTTAGATACTTTACCTACTCCATAATCTTTTGCCGTTACAACAAGTGATATTAAAAGAAAAAAGAAAATTGTAATTTTTTTCATAACTATTCTTTTACCAAGACTATTTTCTCGGTTTGCTTCTTAACCATATCTCCGTAGAACGCTTTTAACCCCTGATAGTATTCAGGATTAATTCTGGCATATTTAACGTCTTCCTGTGCTATAATTTGTATTTGATTATTTTGATTTACAGCCACTACAAACTTGTAAGAAACAAAATCGTCTTGTGTACCTAATGCCATTGATTCGGGCAACGACTCTACTTTATAACCCTCGGGAATATTTATTGTTATAGCATATCTTTCCTGTCGCGGATACAAAATATCGATAGGATAAACCCTTTCTTCCTGTTTAAAAGGATTTTGTGTCATACCAAGCATAAGCATTGGAGAAAAGTACATTTTATTACCCGCTACATCTACGTCACTTGTAAACGATACCTCTTCTACTACTGCTTTACCAACCTCGTTTACATTTGATGCTGTATATTCTTCAATCCTGATACCATATCTGTTTTCCAGTCTTCTGATTTTATCATCATCTGAGGTATTTACTTTTTCTTCTCTGTAAATTAAAGCTTCATAATCAAAATACTGCTTTTTCATGTTGGCATCTATTTGACCTTCGGCATCCAGGGAAGCGATCAGCATAACATTTGTTCTGGACTTCTTTTCAGGCATCAAACTAATTTCCTTTGCCTTCAGGTCATCAGTAATCATCCTTCCGAAAACATTAAGGGTCCTTACCGGAACCACATCAATACCTGCATTTTTACTGGTAGCATCCAAAAGCACTACTTTACCGGGTAATTGAGCCCCTGCTATAACATAGTTAAACTCGCTCCTGTTTACAAAAGCCACGTGCCCGTTATCTCTCGTACTTAAAAGTATTGGATTAGCATTTACACCAGCATACTTAAGCATGGAAACCAACATAAGGTTTATATCGGCCGAGTTACCTGTCCTGCTCTCGTATGTTCTTTTTAAATTGCCTGTACACAAATATGATTTATCTCCGTTCCATGCCATTTTATTTTTCACATAATCAAAAATAATCTCTACTTTTTTCTCATCATCAGTTACTCCTTTCAATAGAGCATCAACGTCTTCCTTGTAGTAAGACTGGTTTTCAATTTGTTTTCCAAAATCTTCATCTTCGTATATTTTGGCTGCAACAGTATCCCAGTCTGAAGCATATTTCTTTTCAGGTTCTCCGGGCATTTGTGAACTGGATAACTGATGTTTCACAAAAGATCTGTAATTATTAATATTATCTACAAATATCTCATTCTTTAAAGCAGGTACGTTTTCGGCTTTATAGAGATATACATTTTCAGTAAATGTTAATGATGCCTTTTCTGATTTGTTAGATCCGCTTGACGTGCCATAAACCCCTTTACCTACTGATGTACTATACTCCCTATAGGCATTTCTGGTTTTTTTATCCTGTTCTAAAGGAAAGTAAGGACTCAATATCCTGCTGTAAACAAAACATTGTGGTACAGCAAATTCAACCTCTGATTTTTTCACCGGAATATCACTTTGAAAATACCAGTCTGGGAGGCTAGCTATATAAGGCGTTTTTTTTATGTATCTATACTCAATAACACTACCTTCTTTTACATTAGGAAATGCTACTTTTTTAACTCTCCATTTTTTATTTATCTCTTCATCAAAAACATCGTCATCCTTAATTTTGGTCTTATCAACCTTTCCGTCTGACAAATTATAAACAACAAGATCTGAAAAATCAACGCTTTCACTATTTACCCCATCAACATAATAACTCACACCTTCATTTGCATAACCATAACCGTCTTTACTATACACTTTAAGTCTCACAAAAACATCGGTTACTATAATCCATTTTCCCTGACTGTTAAAATCAAAAGAAATTTCCCCTTTTTCATACAGTATAGCCGCAGGGGCATCAGTATCATAGGGACATGCTTTTTCTTCCAGCTCTTTTTCAGACACTTTCCCCGGCTTATAGTTTTGAGCAAATAAAGTAGCTGTAGTTAATAACAATAATAAAACACTAACTTGTTTTCCTGTTTTCATTTAAATCTTTTTTGTAAGTACAATTTTTTCAGTTTGTTTTTCTATCATTTTCTGATAAAAATTCTTAATCACAGTATAATACACCGGAGAAACATTGGCATAATTTATATCAGAAACAGCCATAAGCTGTATTTGACTGTTTTGGGCCTGGATAGTAAATTTAAACGACCCTATATTTTCTTCCATACCCAAAGCTATAGACTCCGGTAATGATTCTACCATATATCCTTCGGGAACTTTTAAATTAATCATGTATCTGTATTGAGTAGGAAAAACAAAATCTATAGGATACTCTCTTTTTTCCTGCTTAAAAGGATTTTCTTCCCTAGTAAAAAATAATAAAGGGTTTATATAAATCTTATCTCCTATCACATCTGTAACATTATTATGAGTAAAATTAAACTCCTCTATTACCGGTTTACTATAATCATCATATACCACATTGTAATCATTAATCTCAATACCATCGTATCTTTTTTCAAGTTTCTCAAGATAACTGTCTTCATTTGTACCGCTGTATGCTTCCCTAAACAAATAGGCATGATAATCATAATACTGATCTCTTATTTTGCCAGATATAATTCCATCCTCTCCTATCTCTCCCATTATGGTAATATTCTCCTTTGAGTTAAACTGAGGAAGCATATTAATTGCAACTGAAGTTCCATCCTTCTTTATCAATCTACCCTCCCAGTTAAGCGACCTTATAGGTCTTATATTAGGCAGTGCAGCTTTTGAACTTGCATCAAGAAGCACGAAGCCTCCCTGTAGCTCAACAGATGCAATCACATAATTAAAAGCCGATCTGTTAGGGAATAGTGCTATTTTAGATGATCTGGTAGTTACCAGTACCGGATTAGCCTCTAAACCGGCATAATTCAGCATTGCTGTAAGCATTAAGTTAATTTCAGCAATATTACCGGTCTTACTTTTATAGGCCTGCTTAACCCCATCATGACAGCTATAACCATAATAGTCATTCCAGTTCATCCTGTCTCTTACATAAGTAAAAATGATGGCTAATTTTTCTTCAGGCGAAGTAATACCCTCTATAAGAGCATCAACATCATCCTCAAAATAATTCGTTTTTTTGAGCTCACCTCCAAAATTATCATTCTTATAAATAGTTTTAGCCAAATCTTCCCATGTATGAGAGTATGATTTTACTGTCTCGTTAGGGTATTGTGTCATAGTAAGCTCATGCTCAATACTACTGGTATAATTATCTATATTGTTAACAAAGCGTTCTCCTTTTAACATAGGAGCATTTTCTATAATGTAGGTAACAACATTTTGATAATATTCAATCTCGTTATTTGAAAAGGATGTCTTGTTAACATACCAGCCACTTCTGCTTTTTGTGGTATATACAAACTTTCTATTTTCTTTTGTCCTGTTAACCTTAGGAATAAGATATCCTCTAAACACAGGATTAAAAGTATAATACTCAGGTATCTTAGTTGTATATTCAGAGTAATTCACCGGGATAGATTCCTGAAACCTCCATTCGGGAAAA
>Ga0079224_100010697_pt1 | contig 12599 bp, 12 predicted proteins | sample Stecom2015_FD_80414 | JGI IMG/M metagenome (GOLD analysis project Ga0079224, IMG submission 80414) | Agricultural soil microbial communities from Utah to study Nitrogen management - Steer compost 2015 | ecosystem: Environmental > Terrestrial > Soil > Agricultural land | place: USA: Utah...
CACAGATGACCAGCGCCCCGGAGTCACCCGGGATGATCAAGATCGGCCGGCCGGTGGTGAGGGCTCTGCCGCTGCTAATCGCGGTCTGCGTACCCGCGTGTCCCCTGCTGGCCGTGCCCACGGCCGAGGCGTTCGGCGACGCCGCGTGGCGTTACCCGCTGGCGCTGGTGTGCTGGCTGGCGTTGCTGCCCGGTGCGATCATCCTGTGCCTAGTCCTGTGGTACCGCCCGGTCGCCTTCGATCCGGGGACCAGGATGGCGCGCCTGGGCTGGAGAGAGGTCCCGCTGTCGACAGTCACCACTGCCCGGCGGGAGGTGAGCACCGGCACCAGCGCCACCTATCTGAGCTACCGGTTCGCGTCCACGGACGGGGCGTGGGGTCGCGTGCTGGTCGCCGGCCGCCCGATGCGCGGGCTGAGCCCGGAGGGGCTGCGGCGCCTGGAGCGGTTCGTCGAAGCCGCGGGGATCCACGATCCGGCCGATGAGGACGCTCTGACGCCCACCCAGCGATACCTCGCTGACCAGCTCAGCGTATCGCGCATGCTCAGCACCAAGTCCACGGTCGGGAAGGCCGCCCTCCTCGCCGAGTTGCGAGGCGAGCCGCTGCCCGAGCCGTTCCACCCGCCCGGCCAGGGACCGCCGCCGGCGCCCGGCCAGGCGCAGCCGCCAACGCTTGAGCGGTGGCAGCCGCCAACGCCTGAGCAGTGGCAACGCGACGACCGGGACGCGGAGGCGTACCTGCTCGACCAGCCGGTGGTGGGGCGCAACGCGCGCCGGTTCTTCCAGTTGCTCATCGCGGTGGCGACCCTCGCCTTCCTGACCGCGATCATCGTCGCCGCGGTCCTGGAGCAGCGCTCGACCAGCGGCCGGCTGGACTCGGACACCAACTCCGTGGTCGGTCTCACGGTGGTGGGGTCGATCGGGCTGGGGCTGGCCGCCTACATCGGCTACTGTGTCGCCTGCTACTTCTCCATCCGGCACGCGCAGCAGGTGTCGCTCGACTGGCTGCGCGGCCGGGACGCCGGACAGGTCGAGCGTGGCCTTCCGTTGCCGCTGCTCGCGCCGTTCCTCGGTCCCCCGCCCGGCCACCGGCTCAAGATGCTGACCGCCCTGGCGACAGGCATATTCGGTGGTTTCGGACTGCTCGCGGCACCGATCATCTACTTCGCCGCGTCCGGGGACAACGCCCGTAGCGACGTACCCCCACCGGGCGTCGCGGTCATCCCGCTGGTCCTGGGTGCGGGCGCGACCGCGCTGGCGGTCGCGCTGTACGTCAACGCCCGGCGCGTCTACCGCCGCCAGCACAGCTTCGCCGCCCGCCTCGGCCGGCGGCTGCACGAAGGCCCGGAGGACGTCGTCGATCCGGGCGACGACCCGGCCGACTACCCGGCTGGGCCGGACCCGGGGTCGGGGCCCGCCGCTCCGCCGGCTAGCACGGCCCCGGCCCCGTAGCGGGAGCGGCGATGCCGGAGCAACCAGGCGTACCGTCCGGCCAGGAGTGGCCGCCGGCACTCCAGGAGTTGGAGCGCGACGACCGGGACGCCGAGGCGTACCTGGCGGACCAGCCGGAGGTGGGGCGCAAGGCGCGCCGCATCCTCGGTCTGCTCACCGTCGCGGCGCTGATCGGCGGTCTCATCGCGACCGGCGTCGCCGCGGTCATGGAGCAGACTTCGGCCGGGGACCGGCTGGACCCGGGCACCCACTCCGGGTTCGTCCGGGTCCTGCTGGGGTCGATCGCCGTGGGGCTGGCCGCCTACCTGGGTTACGCTCTCGCCTGCCTGGTCCACATCCGGCACGCCCAGCGGGTGTCGCTCGCCTGGCTGCGCGGCCGGGACGCCGGGCAGGCGGAACGCGGCCTGCCACCGCCGTTGCTGGCGCCCTTCCTCGACGTGCCGCCCGGCCACCGGCTCACGAGCCTGGCGGCGTGGGCGGCCGGCCTGGCCGCTCTCGCCGGTCTCTTCATCGGACCGTACGTCTTCTTCGGCGCGTACGCGGACAGTTCGCAGACCGACACCCCCGCCCTGGTCACGGGCATCGCTTCGCTGGCGATGGGCGTCGGCGCGGGCGCGCTGCTGATCGCGCTGTGGGTCAGTCTCAGCCGCGCCCACGACCGGCAGCAGGAGTTTGTCGCCCGGTACGGCCGGCGGCTGGAACCCGACGATCCCGACCCGGATGGCCCGGATGGCCCGGATGGCCCTGACGACGCGGAGGACGCGGACGGCGACGGCAGCCAGCGCCGGTCATCATGAGGAGACCCCGGTGCGTCCAGCCGGCACTCGCTACCGGGACCCCAGACCGGTCGTACCGTCGAGCAGTTCGCGGGCGATGTCGAGGTGGCCGGCATGGCGCGCGGTCTCCTCGATCATGTGCAGGATGATCCCGCGCAGGTCGGTGATCTCGTCGCCCAGCGGCCCCGGGTGGCGCCCTCGCGGGGGTGCGGTCAGCGGGGTGGCGGCGAGGATGTCGTCGGATCGTGCGCACTGCGCGCGGTAGAAGTCCAGGACGACGGCCGGCGGTCGCGGGGTGGTCAGCGGTGCGTGGTCATCATGGCCTCCACTCCGCTGCCGGCGTCAAGGGCGCTTCGCGTCGCTGCGCGATGGCCTCCGGCCACCCTTGACCCCGGCCGCTCCGCCCTGGGTTTGGCGGCGACGAGAGGACGGCCGGAGTGCGAGCGCCGCCCAAGATCAGGGCGCCGCCACGGCGTCAGGGCGTGCGCAGAGCGTCCGAAGGCGACCAATGCCGACCACTGACGACCATGGACGTCAAGCTATACCAACAGCTCACGGCCACGGCCATGGTCGCCGGGCCGAACAGTGACGGACGAGTCGGTCTGTACGCCGGATTCTGTCACCGCGCGCCGGCCAGCGGCGCGCAGTGGGCGGCCATCCATCTCGGCCTGCCGTCGCCGACAGGCTCAAGCGGCCTACCCGCAGGCTCGGACGGGCCGTCCTCAGACGCCTGCGCGGACCACCGTTACCGGCGGCCCTTCTTGGCCTTGCTCCGGGTGGGGTTTACCTAGCCACCCCGGTCACCCGGGATGCTGGTGGGCTCTTACCCCGCCGTTTCACCCTTACCGGCCCGTAGGCCGGCGGTCTGTTTTCTGTGGCACTTTCCCGCGGGTCGCCCCGGGTTGCCGTTAGCAACCACCCTGCCCTGTGGAGTCCGGACGTTCCTCGGCGACGGAGCCGCGCTCCGTCGACGCGACCGCCCGACCGACTCGTCCGTCTGCTCCAGTCTACCGCCATCAGCGCCCCGCCACCGCCGCGAGCACCCCCGCTACCGCCGCCAGCCCCATAGGGCGCCCCGGTAACAGCTCAAGCCTGATCAGGGGCGCCCTGCTCAAGCAGAACGCTCCCGGCTACCGCCGTGCGTACCCGCCGGCCTGGGCGACCCCGCTTCGCGTATCCTGGCGGCGCTCATGGATCTCGGCGATGTCGCGCTGCTGCTCGCCGCCGGCCTGGCCGCGGGCACGGTGAACGCGGTGGCCGGCGGCGGCTCGCTGGTGACCTACCCGACCCTGCTCGCCACCGGCCTGCCGCCAGTGGCGGCGAACGTGACCAACTCGATCGGGGTCGCCCCCGGCTACCTGGGCGCGGTGCTGGGCAGCCGGCCGGACCTGGCCGGCCAGCGGCACCGGGCCCGCTGGCTGCTGCTGACCTCCGCGCTGGGCAGCGTCGCCGGTGCCGCGATCCTGCTGCTCACGCCAGAGCGGGCGTTCGAGGTGGTGGTGCCGTTCCTGGTGCTGGGGGCAAGCGCCACCCTGGCCTTCCAGGATCGACTGCGGGCCCTGGTCGGCCACCCGGCGGTCGGCTCGCCACGGCGGCAGACTATCGCCCTCCACCTGGTGGTGGGGCTGGCCACGCTCTACGGCGGCTACTTCGGCGCCGCGTTGGGGGTGCTGCTGGTGGCCCTGATCGCGCTGGTGGTAGCGGACACTATGGCCCGGGTGAGCGCCCTGAAGAACCTGGTCTCGGCGGTGGTCGGCGTGGTCACGGTCGGGGTCTTCGCGGTGTTCGGGCCGGTCGATTGGCTGGCGGCGCTGGTGCTGGCGCCGACGACGGTGATCGGCGGGTACGCGGGAGCGAGGTTCGCCCGCAGGCTCCCGCACGCGCTGTGGAAGGCGCTGATCGCCGGCTTCGGTACGCTCGTCGGCGCGATCCTGCTCGTCCAGGCGTTCACCTAGCCTGGCGAGCAGTCAGGCGGGGCAGTCATCCCTAGCAATCAGTCCGGGCAGTCATTCCTAGCCGTCAGTCGTCGCCATTCCAGCGGGCGTTCTCGGCCTCCCACGCCTCGTTGCGCTGCTGGACCTTCTCCAGTGCCCGCTCCGCCTCGGCCACGGTCGGGAAGGGGCCCAGCCGGTGCCGGGCGGGGCACACATGGTCACCGGACTCGACCCGCTGGTGCCGCAGGCACCAGTAGTACTCCTGCTGGCTCACTCCCCCACTGTGCCCTACCCGCCATCGCCACGCCAGCGCGCGCGGGCTCACCGGCGGCTCAGGAACCGGCGGCGGCCGCGTCCATCGCCTCGTTGGCGAGCCGGTCGGCGTGGGCGTTGCGGGTACGCGGCACCCAGGTCCAGCTCACCGAGTCGAAGCGGCGCACCAGTTGCGCGGCGCGGGCGGCCAGCGGCCGCAGCCCGGGGTGCTTGATCTTCCACCGGCCGGACATCTGCTCCACCACCAGTTTGGAGTCCATGCGTACCTCGACCTGGGTGGCGCCGAGTTCGGCGGCGGCCTGGAGTCCGGCGATCAGCCCGCCGTACTCGGCGACGTTGTTGGTAGCCCGGCCGATCGCCGCCGAGCGCTCCAGCAGCACCTCGCCGGTGGTGGCGGAGCGGACCACCACGCCCCAGCCGGCCGGACCGGGGTTGCCGCGGGCCCCGCCGTCGGCCTCGACCACGACCCGCCCGGCCCCGGTCGAGCTCACAGGCCGGACTCCGCGGTGCGCACCAGGATCCGGCGGCACTCCTCGCAGCGGATGACCTCGTCCGGCGGGGCGGCCTTGATCCGGGCGCGTTCGCTGCCGGCCAGCTCCAGCCGGCAGCCTTCGCACCGCCCGGCGCGCAGCAGCGCCGCTCCCTGCCCACCGGTGTCGGCGCGGATGCGCTCGTAGAGCGAGACCAGGTCAGAGGGCAGGCGCTCCACCAGCGGGGAGCGGGCGGCGGTGGCCTCCGCCTCCTGGGCGGCGATCTCGGTGAGGGCGGCGTCGCGGCGGCTCTCCACCTCGGCGCGGCGCTGGTTGCCGTCGGCGATCGCCGCGGTGATCTCGTCCAGCCCGGCCTGCGCCTGTTCGCGCTGCTCCATCAGCTCCAGCTCGGCGTCTTCCAGCTCGGACTGGCGCCGGTCCAGCGACGCGATCTCGTGCTGCAGGGCCTCCAGTTCCCGGGCCGGCCCGCGACCGGAGGCGAGCATCGCGGCGTCCTTCTCCCGGCGGGCCCGCACCTGCTCCACGTCCCGCTCGAGCCGGGCGATGTCGCGGTCCAGGTCGTCGACCTGGGTCTGCGCCCGGACCCGCCGGTCCTCCAGCGAGGACAGCTCCCGCGCCAGCTCGTCCAGCGCGGCCAGCTCGGGCAGGGTCGCCCGGCGGTGGCTGAGCTGCGCCAGGTGGGTGTCGATCTCCTGCAGTTCGAGCAGCAGCCGCTGGTCTCCTGGTTCGGCCTTCACGTCAGCTCCGGTACACAGGTCACGGCCGCGAGGTTACCCCAGGTTGCCTTTGGCGCGGGACCGGCGGGCCGGCCACCAGGGCGACGATCTCCGCCAGCGACCGTACGGTGGGACCGGTGAACTCCCCGTCGAGGGCGAAGACCAGGTGGCCGGCGAGGTCGGGGGCGGCGAGCCGGACCGCCCACATCCCCAACGCCTGCGCCCCGGTCAGCTCCCGGCCACCGCCGTCGCCGACGTAGAGGCACTCGCCGGGGCGTACCCCCAGGCGATGGCAGGCGGTCTCGTACATCGCCGGATGGGGCTTGCACTCCCCCACGTCGACCGAGTACACGCGGGCGTCGAGCAGCCCGGCCACGGGCAGCTCGGGCAGGAACTCCGGCAGCTCGTAACCGCAGTCGCTGACTACCGCGGTGGCCAGCCCGCGGGCGCGCAGCGCGGCCAGGGTGGCCACCGCGTCGCCGCGCAGGCGGGTGTCGGCCCGGATCGCCGCCACTCGGGCGCGCAGCGCCGCCGCCAGCATCTCCGGTGGCGGGTCGGCCCCGAGCTGGCGGCAGACCCAGCGCAGGGTGGCCTCGGGCCCGCCGAAGGCGCCCCGGGCGCGGGCCCGGAACGAGCTGTCCAGCACCTCGGTGAACGCCGCCGGGTCGCACTCGAGCCGGTGGGCGATCTCCGCGTGCCAGGGGCCGCGGGTCACCGCCCGGGTCAGGGTGCCGAAGAAGTCGAACAAGACCGCACGGCAGGCCATCGCCGCCTCCGGGAAGTCGAGGGGTGCGTAACGCCCGAACCGCGGTCCGACCCACCCGACCACGCGGCTCGACCGTAGCGTTCTGCTTACTTTAAGTGAAATTGACTGATCGTGCCATTTACCGACCTGCCGGGAAACCGGAACTCCACGTCAACCCAATGTGCACCTTGGGTACTAGACCTGCCACGTGATGCGCCGTCGGGCGGGGACCAGGCGAGTCACGCGCACGGGGGAGGTGCGCGCAAGCATCACAAAGGGGGAGAGCGCAATGACCATCCGGATTGGAATCAATGGCGTCGGTCGAGTCGGCCGCAACTTGTGGCGGATCATCCACACCTCTGCGCCGGATCTGACCGTGGCCGCGGCGAACGACACGGCGGATCTGTCCACGTTGGCGCATTTGCTGCGCTACGACACGGTACGCGGCCGGTTCCCGGGCACCATCGAGACCGGCCCCGGCGCGCTGGTGGTGGACGGCTCGCCGGTGCCGGTCAGCCACGAACCGGCACCGGAGCGGATCGACTGGGGATCGCACGGGGTGGACCTAGTCGTCGAGGCGACCGGCGAGTTCGTCCGCGGCGACCGTGCCCGCGGCCATCTGCGGGGCGGAGCACCCCTGGTGGTCATCACCACCGCCACTCCGGACGCCGACGTATGCCTGATGCTAGGCGTCAACGAGCAGGTGTTCCACCCCGAGCGGCACCGGGTGGTCTCGAACTCCTGCTGCAGCGCCTACTGCATCGCCGCCGCGGTGAGCCCGCTGCTGGCCGCGTACGGCATCGTCAGCGGCACGGTATGCCTGGCGTACTCGCACGGCAGCCGCCCCGGGCCGCTGCTGGACGACGATCCGGCCGGCTCCGGCGCGGCGGGGCCGGGCACCCCCCGGAACCTGCGCATCGCCAGGGCGAACGCGATCAACCTGGTACCCGCGAACGTCCCCGGCGTCCGCCACGCACTGGAGCGGGTGCTGCCGGCGCTCGCGGGGCGGATCAGCGCCACTGCGGTACGCGTGCCGGTGCGGGCCACCTCGGCGGCGGCGTTGACCCTGCGGTTGGCCCGGCCCGCCGCGGCCCCGGAGGTGAACGCCACCCTGCGCGCCGCGGCCGCCAGCCTGCTCAAGCCCTACCTGGAGGTCCGGGACCAGCCGCTGGTCTCCGCCGACGTGCTGGGCGCCACCGCCTCCTGCGTGGTCGACGCCAGCCTCACCGCCTCCCTGGGGGACCTGGTGCGGGTGGTGGGTTGGTACGACAACGAGTGGGGGTACGCCCACCGGCTGGTGGACCTGGCCCGCTACCTCTGCAGCGGCTGAGGACCTAACGGCTGCCGCCGGGGGCGATCGCCGGGGCCGGCCGGGGCGTGGCCGGCGGCGCCAGCCGGCGCCGCCCCGCCACGCCCCGGCGGGCGGGCGGCGGTCGGCGTCCCGGCGGTTCCAGCGCGGCCAGGGCCAGGTGCCAGGGGAACTCCGCGGCTCGCTGGGCGGCGTCACCCCGCTGCGGCAACGCCACCACGTCCGCGCCGAACACCACCCGCACCCCCCAGGTACGCAGGGTGCGCAGGCTCTGCCGGAACGCCGGATGCGCCGCCATGGCGGCGTTGGTGTAGGGCACCACCGCCACCGGTACGCCCATGCCGTACGCCTCGATCAGCAGGGCCAGCACCAGCGTGTCGGCGATACCGTGGGCCCACTTGTTGACCGTGTTGACCGTCGCCGGTGCCACCACGATCGCGTCGGCCACCGGCCACTCCGCGCCGTCGCAGGCGTCACCGAACTCACTGCGTACCGGGTGACCGGTCTGTTCGGACAGTCCTGCCACATCGAGGAACGCCCGCCCGTGCGGGGTGGCGATCACCCGGACCTGCCAGCCGGCTCGCTGTGCCAGTGCCACCAACTGGTGCAGATGGCCGGCGACCGGCGAGCCGCACGCCATCGCGTACAACAGCGGGGGCGCCGACGAGGGCTCGGCGCGGGGGCCGCGCCGCGACCGCGACTGGCCGTTGAGGCGCGGCCTTCCGGACGGTACGCCGGTGGGGCGGGGCTGGTTCACTGTCCCACCCCAACCTGCGCCGCGAGCTCGCAGAGGGCACGGGGTGGCTCGCCCCGGGCCCGCCGCAGCACCTCATCGACCACCTTGCGTACCACCGGGCGGGACCGGACCTCCGTGGGGGCCAGCCGCTCCCCCTCCATCAGTACCTGGGTGGCGCGGTACACGTCGCCCACCTGGGCACAGCCGCGGGCGAGGTCCAGCAGGTGGTGCACGCGACGCTCCGGCACCAGGGCCGCGAAGCTGTCCGAGCCGATCCGGTCATGGGTGTCCACCGCGTACCGCCCGTCGCCCAACTCCACCGCGGCGGCGACCCGGTGCAGCAACACGTTGGTGGGGCCGAAGCAGCTCCAGTAGTGGTTGCGATCGCCGCCCAGCCGGTCGGCGGCCTCCTGAGCGGCCCGCAACAGGTCGTTGACGGTGCACCGGTCCCCGAGCCGGGCCGCGGCCATCGCGCCCTGCAGCAGCAGCATCCCGTAGACGGACAACTGCTGCGGGGTGGCGCCGCAGGACCGCGGCGGGGCGAGCCGGTTCGCCACGGCCACGTTGATCTCCAGCGCTGGCCGTGCCCGGCCCATGCCCAGCAGCGCCATACCCACCCGGAAGGTGGCGACTCCGGCGAGCAGCTCGTCGCCGGCGCGCTGGGCGGCGGTCAGCCCCCGGTCCGCGGCGATCCAGGCCAGCTCGTGCTCGCCGAGGTTGCGCAGGGCCGAGGAGGCGATCTGGTACACCTGGCCGAGCAGGTGAGCGCTCTCCGCGGCGTGCTCGGTGCGCTGGTAGGTGACGTCGGCAGCCTGCGCCCGGTGCAGCAGGTCCGGCAGGGTGCGGGCCAGCGCCAGCCCGTTGGCGTGCTGGTAGGTGAGCCAGGCGTGGCTGACCGCTTTGCGCAGCTCGGTCAGGTCCGGCGGCCGTACCGGTGGGGCGAACAGGGTGCCGAGCTGGTCGTAGCGCTCCAGCGCGGCCCGGATCTGCGCGATCTCCACCTGGTCGACCCCGCGCCCGGCCGCCGCCTGGCCGTTGCGCGGCGGCTCCGGGTCGCGCTCGAGCAGCAGGTGCGGGTCGACCTGCAGCACCTCGGCGATGTCGTAGATGACGGAGAACTTGTCGAGCCGGCGTACCCCGCGCTCGACCTTGTCCACCCAACTCTTGCTCTTGCCCAGCCGGTCGGCGAAGACCTGCTGGGACATCCGCCGGCGGGCGCGCCAATACGCGACCCGGCGGCCGATCGGGAGCTCCCCCACGCTTCCCCCCTCCCCTGCTGGGTTCACAGGGTGACGGGACCACTGATCCCACCCGTAGCGTCCAGTGCGGATGCGCCCCCGTGACGATCCTTGTACGTTCCGCGGTGCGGCGCAACCGGAGCGCTCTGTCATGTGTCGGACATCTGGCGTCGTTCGTACTAATGCGACTCATCCACTCGGACGAGCGGGCGGCGTACCGCCTGCTTGATCCATGCCGATCATGAACGGGTGGGACCACGCCGGTGCGGGGATGCCGGCGTGATCCCACCCGCGTTGTGTCACGTGCCCAGCGCTCGCACGTGGTCTAGAGGGTCCAGAGGGTTCGCTCGACCAGTGTGGTCGGCGGTGGTGGGTTTGACGGGGTCAGGTGCAGGGGTAGTCGGCCGCGCTGCTGCGGAGCACGAAATCGCTGGGCAGCGGCGATCCGGACGGGTAGCTGCCGCTCCCGCCGACCATGGCGGCGCCGCCCGGTGGGATGGTGGGCGGGAACCACGACGCCGGGGTCAGCGTCGCCTGGTCGCCATCACGGTCAATCACGCTGTTGAACGGGGAGAAGCCATGCGCCGCCGGCAGCGTGAAGGTCACCGACCAGTCCTCCACCACCGTGTCCTCGGTCATGTTCTCGATCTGAACGGTCAAGATGTACCCCACGAGGAAGTCGGTTATGGCCACCTCGCAGGTCGGCTCCGGCTCCAGCGCCCGAGTGGTGAAGGTGAACGGAGGCGACTGCGCCGACCGGTTGTCGTTGGCGTCGAACGCGACCACCACCACGGTGTAGCTGGTGTCCGGGTCGAGGTCATTGACGTAGACCGTGTTGATGTTGTTGGTGGCCCAGTCGGTCCAGACCCCGTTCACCTGCCGCTGCACCCAGTAACCCGCGACCCGGTTGTTGTCGGTGGAGCCCGGGAAGTGGATGGTCGCCCGGTCGATGGTGATGTTGGTGGCGAAGGGCTGGCCCGGCGCGGTCGGCGGCACCGAGTCGGGCAGCGGGTCGGTCCGCACCCACAAGATCTCTGACGGCGCGCTCTCGGTGTACCCGGAGCCGGGCTGCGGCTCGGCGATGACCCGGTAGCGGTAGACCGTGTCGGGGATCAGGTTGGTGTGGGTGTAGTTGGTGTCCGTGGTGGTGTCCAGGTCGCGCCAGGGCACGAAACCGTCGATCACCTGGATGGTGTAGTTGGCGACCGGGCCGCTCACCGCCGGCCACGAGAAGGCCACGCTGGTGGTGGTGACCTCCGTGGCCACCGGCGTGTCCGGGGTGGGCAACGGGGTGCTGGCCAGGGCCGGGCCAGGCACCGCGAGGGCGCCGACCAGTCCGAGCAGACCGGCCACCGCCACCGCGAGCCTCCGGACGGCGGACGCGGTCGGGGCGGGGTTCGGCGTAGATAAGAGTCTCATGACGTGCTCCAGTGATGTCGCGGACGGTGCGGCCGGATGATCCGGCCTAGTGGATGATGCTGGCCCGCGACCGGCCGCGCCGACCGCCGATCCTGGACACGGTTGGACAGGCGGCCGCCAACCTGACCGACAGATCGATCGAAAGAGCCCGAATGGTCGATGGACAATCCGGGCACCGGCCGGTGTCGTAGGTGGAGGTTGTCACCCCGGCAGCGTGACCCCGCCGGCAATCGGCGCCGGCGATGCCGGCCGTGGCGACCCGGCGAGCGGACCCGGAGGGACGGTATGACGCTGTTGGGATGGACCGGACGCACCCGTGCAACCGTGGCCCCGCTCCAGGCGCTGGCACTGGTGGTGGCGGTCGCACTGGTCTTGAGCGTGACCGCCGGCGCCGCCCGCGCGGAGACCGGTGCCGGCGAGGTCGCCTGCGGGTACGACGTCGTCGAGTGGCCCGGCGCCTTCACCGCGCACATCCGGCTCACCAACCACGGGCCCGACCTCGACGGCTGGCAGATGGTGTTGACCTTCGGCATACCCACCGAACTGGGCTCGGCGTGGGGGGCGGAGATGGCCCAGCCCGACCCGTACACCATGACCGCGCAGAACATGTTCTACAACGGAACCATCCGCTCCGGGAGCGCGGTGATCTTCGGCTGGATCGCGTTCTCCTCCTCGCACCAGTTGCCGGACCTGACGGTCAACGGCGCACCGTGCGAGGTCTCCGTGATCGGGTGACGCCCGCGGCGGCGGTCCACAGCCGCTCCGCCCGTCCACAGACGCGGCTACCCGGGAACAGCCACGCCAGCGCGTCCAGGTACTTGTCCACATAGGCGGCGACCTCGTAGGGCAACGGGGCCGCCGACCAGCGCCAGCACGACGTCTACGGCGAGGTGCTCGACTGTGCCGACCAGTGGGTACGCGGCGGCGGTGAGGTCGAGCCCGCACTGTGGACCGGGCTGGCCGAACTGGCGGACGCGGCCGGGCGTACCTGGCAGCAGCCGGACCAGGGCATCTGGGAGATCCGCAGCGAGGGGCGGGTGTTCACCTACTCGGCGGGCCTGTGCCAGGTGGCGCTCGACCGGGCGGTCGGGCGAAGACCTGACCACCGCGGTCGCGCTCAACCGGGTACTGTCCAACTTGTACCCAGAGTCAGCGGTCCGAGTCGACCACATCTTCGCCATGTCCACCGTCCAGAACCTGCTCGGCGTGCGTCTCTCCAACCGGGTCCTGGAACCGATCTGGAACAGCGCCCACATCGACCGCGTGGACATCGTGTGGGACGAGTCGCTGGCGCTGGAGGGGCGAGCCACCTACTACGACGGGGTCGGCGCGCTCAAGGACATGCTGCAGAATCACCTGCTGCAGTTGCTGTGCCTGGTGGCGATGGAGCCGCCGATCAGCCTCGGGGAACGCGACCTGCGCGACCGCAAGGTAGACGTGCTCCGCTCGATCCGCCCGCTCCAACCCGACCAGGCGGCACGCCGCGGCAGCCGCGCCCGGTACACCCGCGG
>Ga0079224_100010698_pt1 | contig 12598 bp, 10 predicted proteins | sample Stecom2015_FD_80414 | JGI IMG/M metagenome (GOLD analysis project Ga0079224, IMG submission 80414) | Agricultural soil microbial communities from Utah to study Nitrogen management - Steer compost 2015 | ecosystem: Environmental > Terrestrial > Soil > Agricultural land | place: USA: Utah...
AGAACAACAACCGAGAAGGTATTACCAATACCTGCCCAAGCAAACCCAACTACTCCGCCAACAAACGAATCCGACAACAAGGAAATAATAATACCTAAAATACCACCGATAACAACTGTGATTCTTGAAATCGCCACGATTTTACGTTCTGATAATTTAATCCCTAAAGACTTATGAATAATGTCCTCACTGACTGAGGTTGTTACAACTAATAATTGTGAGGAAGCCGTTGACATAATAGCAGCCAAAATAGCCGCAAAAATAATACCAGCAATCCAAGGGGGTAATAACTGTGATACCATATAAGGCAAAATCATTTCAGAGTCTGCGATCGTATCCTGCTTATATAAAACAGAACCAAAGATCCCGACTAAAAAAGCACCCGCATAAACGATGATCGTCCATATGTATGCAACCCACTTTGCACTTTTTAGTTCTTTATCGTTGTTGATCGCCATAAAACGTGTACTTAGTTGTGGTTGTCCACCTAGAAAACCAAAGAACCAAGAGAAATTCGTTAATAGCATAGCGCCAAGTGCTAGTCCAGAAAGACCACCTAACCATTGATCTGCTCCATTATCCATTGCGGCTAATGAGGCAGAAATTGATAAATCATGATTTTGTATTTCTATAAATGCTGCGAATGGCACGATAATAAAGGCGAATACCATAAGAGCACTCTGAACAGCATCTGTCCAAACAACAGACATGAATCCTCCCATGCAGGCATAGGCGATAATAATCATGGCAATGACGATCGTTCCAAATGTAATATCGATTCCTGAAATGGAATACAAAGTCTTACCAGTACCAGAGAATTGTCCAGCTATATAAAATAGAGAAAATGTCCCCATGATGATTGCCGATAATAGACGAATAACTGTCCCATGTTTTGGATATTTAGCAGCAAAATAGTCTGGTAGCGTATATACACCATACTTTTTTCTTTCATTCATGAACCTCTTCGATAAGAACACCCATGAAAATATAACTCCTAAAAACATACCTGATAATAACCAGATACCCGACAGTCCCGCTAGATAAATAAAGCCTACTGCCCCTAAGAACATATAGGCTGATTCAGCAGTCGCTCTTTCTGAAAAAGCTAGAACCCAACCAGAGAGTTTACCTCCTCCAAGAAAGTAATCGGACGAATCTAACTTTTTTCTACTAAAGTAAAATCCGATACCTAATAAGACTAAGAGATAAATAGCAATTTCTACATAAATAATAATGCTACCAGATGTGACATTCATAATGAAGTATTTCCTCCTCTTTCAATCCATACTATTCATATATGTTTTACAACAATATTATAGTATACTATAATTATTTTTTAGAAGTGTCAATATACTAATAGGAACTATATTAATAAGGAAGTGCGATAGATGAATAAAGAAAGAGTCCAAATCCCACCATTGTCCATGCACAATATTACAACGAAGCTCTTCACACATTTGGAAGCATCTGTTGTTTCTGAGTTTGGAACTGAAGGAAAAGACTTGCTACAAAAAGGAGTAGAGAACTTTGGTTTCAAGGATGCAGAAATTATTGCAAAACAAGGAACGATAGATGGGGAAAATCACACATTATTTAATTACATTCCGATGAACCACTCCGATGAAATTAAATATCCTAATCTAACAATCTATGCTTTAATGGCGAAACTATTTGCACAAATTAGTAAAGCAGTTGTTGATCGATTCGGAGAAAAAGGGAAAGACGCTATTCGTGAAGGCGTTCGAACCTTTGGAGAAGAACGTGGTCGTGGTATTGCTCAACGCGCACGTGCAAACGGTGAAGAGAATTCAAGAGAAAACTATTTAACAAACTATGATATGGGCAGAAGTGAGTTATTTACTTATACAACAGAATATAAGCCTGGTGAGATTGAACAAAACTTTACGGTATGTCCGTTTGGACAACAATGGGCAGATGACAACATGCATGAATATGGGATCTTATATTGTCAAATGATTGACCCAGCAGTTGCTAAAGGATTTAACCCAGAGTTTGAGGTTGAACATGATAAATATATTTTAATAGATGGGAATTGTCACTTCCGCTTTAAATTGGCAGATAAAAAATAAGGTAGGGTCCTCCCTACCTTATTTTAGTCATTCGTGCTGTTATTTAATTAAACAAGTACAGCTGATAATTTCTTTGCAACTGCCTCAACTTTTTCAAGTCCTTCAGCAATGATTTCTTCAGCTTTGTCTGGTGCTGCAGCATGGCCTTCAATGATGACTTCATCTGTGATTTCCATACCAAATACGCCACCAGCAACATTTTTAATATAAGTTGCAGCCATTTCCATTGGCGCTGCTTCAGGTGTTGAGTAAATACCACCACGAGCACTTAAAATCACAGCTTTTTTGTCAGTTAACAATTGAACAGCATTGCCGTTTTCATCATATTTGAATGAGTAACCAGCTTGGTACACATAATCGATAAATGTTTGTAATTTTGCTGGAATTGTTAAGTTCCATAATGGGAAGACGAATACTACTACGTCTGCAGCAGTTAATGCATCCATCGCTTTTTGTTTTGCAGCTAAGATACGTTTTTCAATGTCTGTCATTTCTTCGCCAGATTCTAATTTACCAAAAGCGTTGAATAGATCTTGACCAAGGTATGGCATATCTTCAGCGAACACATCGTAAGTTGTTACATTAACACCTTCAATGTTGTTGATGAAAGTTTCATACATTTTACTTGAAACAGCCTCTGATGCTGGACGGTTATTTGCTTTTACTACTAATACATTCATTCTATATAATCTCCTTCGCTTATCTTCGATTTAATTATCTCGAATTAAGAATATATTAATATAAAAAATTAGTCAATAAAATAGCACTTGAAATTGCTGTAAAGGACTATTCTACTATAACTACTAATGCTAAAGAACCAATAAAAATCCCCTTTAGACTACTAAAATTCTAAAGGGGATTCGTTTTACTTAAACGTTAAATAAAGCACCGTCAACAGTATATGAAGATGAGCTCACATAAGAAGCTTCGTCAGAAAGTAAGAATGTAATTACATTTGCAACCTCTTCAGGTTCACCGTAACGCTTCATTGGAACAGCATCATTATAAGCTGCTTGTGCTGCTTCTGCTGCACCTGGAGCAACATTTGATTCGATGTTACGCATCATTTGTGTATTAATTACCCCAGGGTTTACTGTGTTTACGCGAACATTGAATGGTGCTGCTTCTAAAGCCGCAACTTTATTAATACCCATTACAGCATGTTTTGAAGAATTATATAATAACATGCTCGGTGAACCAATTAAACCTGCTACTGATGAAGTATTAACGATGGAACCAGATTTTTGTTCTTTCATAACAGGTAGTACATATTTAAGGCCAAAAAGTACACCTTTTACGTTAATACCATAAACGAAGTCAAAATCTTTTTCAGTAATTTCTTCAAGTGGTTTTGCTGGTCCTTCAACACCTGCGTTATTTACAAAACCGTCAATACGACCAAATTTTGAAATGGTTTGATCTACATATTGTTTAACATTTTCCTCATTGGAAACATCTGCTTTTGCCACTAAGCTATTTTCTTCTGTTAAACCAAGCTCCGCTTGTACAGACTTGATTGCGTCTTCATTTAAATCAACTAATACAACTTTCCCTTTGTTGTTTGCTATTTTACGTACAACTTCTTTCCCGATACCACCTGCTGCACCTGTAACAATAACTACTTTTCCTTCAAAATTCATATTAACCTCTCCTTATTCATTCGGATTAGCTTTATAATAATCTCGAATTTAATTATCTTGATTACGAGATAATTTTATTATAGTACTATCTTAATAACAAAGCAAAGAATACGCTTTAACTTCACAACAATAAAATTATATAGATATCAATATAGAAGTTTTATTAACAAAGCAATCTCAGATTACTGTCTTGAAGGCAGTTGTAACTAATGGAGTTTTGAAGGAAAGAAGTTTTTTGTTGGCAATGAAAGAAGTGATAATCTTGGAGTTGTTTTAACGTAAAGTAGTAAATTGGAAGAGTGCAGAAAATAGTCTTATAGAAATTTAGCCAAAGTACACATTTACACTTCCTTCTTTATGTGCAGTTGCTAAGCAGTTTTGTATGAATTGTAGAATTTGTCTTTGATCCCAATTGGTTGGCTCATTGTTCTGCAGGGTAGTATCCTTTGTGTTAAAGAATTTTTTGTATTCTTCTAAAGCCTTTTCAATTTGTTGTACCGAAAAAGTCGAAATACCTCCTGAACCACTTACACCTGCATAGTATTCATTGGCTTCAAGTAAACTGTAAAGTATGGTTGCATTATAGTTCGACATACCAAAACGCGCATATGCAATTTCTTCTCCCGCTTTATTTATTCCTGAAATATCATGTCCCATAAATGTTCCTCCTTGAAATATGAAAATATAATACAAAAAATTCAAACCATGACTAACTGGCAAATCCCCAATCAGGTAATAGACAGAACTTATTCACTTCCGCATTTTATCAGGATGTAATTTAATAGATGTTTGTTTGTGGATGTAAGATGATGAAATAATAAGGGGAGAATTGCAACTTAATAGAAGTAATCTAGATTTTAAGAGAGCTTATTCGTTAATTATTGTTATACTTTCGACATTTTTCTACCTCCCTTCGAAAAAAATTATATCACATAGTTTTCCATATTAAACGATCCATCCAGAAGTGAATATTACAATTTTTCGAACTTTAACATAATAATTACAAGAACTTGATATAACACACTTGGGCCCTTCTAATAAGAAAGGCCCTACCATTTAATAAAAATAAATGGAACCTGGAGAACAGTCCCCTTGGTACCTATTTATTCAAGAATGACCATGCATATTGTGCGTACAACTCTGCTCCCGTTACCATCGCATCTTCATCAAGATTAAACCTCCCATGGTGGTGTGCCCATTGGGTGTCTTTCTCCGCATTTCCTGATCCGACTAGAGCAAAGCAACCTGGTACTTCGTCCAAGTAAAAGCTGAAATCTTCACCACCCATTGTTGGCTTTTCATGATACAGCACCTCTTCACCGAATGCACTTACTGCGACATCTTGGACTAGATGTGCACTTTCCTCTCCGTTTATGACGGCCTGTGTTCCACGAACGTAGTCTACCTCAGCGCTCGCTCCATATACGGCAGCAACTTGTTCTGCATAAACACGAAGCTGGTTTTCGATATGGTCACGAATTTCAGAATCAAAACATCGTACCGTTCCTTCAATTACGGCATTTTCAGCAATGACATTAAATCGGGTACCGACTGTCATTTTTCCAATCGTTAATACGGCTGGTTTTTGCGGGTCAATGGTTCTTGAAACAACTGACTGGACATTCATTACAAACGAAGAAGCGACAATCGCTGCATCAATGCAATCTTGTGGAATAGCTCCGTGTCCTCCTCTACCTTTGAATCGTACAGTAAAAATATCTGCTGAAGCAAAGGATGGACCAGGGCTGCAGGAAACCTTCTTTGTAGGCATTTGAGACCAAATATGAATTCCAAATACATTATCGACACCTTCAACAGCCCCCTGCTTGACCATTTCCTTTGCACCTGTAGCCACTTCTTCAGCCGGTTGGAAAATTAAACGTACATTTCCAGGTAATTCAGCCTTAATATCGTTCAATGCTTTTGCAGCAATAAGGAGCATTGCAGTGTGTGCATCATGACCACATGCATGCATTTTCCCTTTTGTTTTGGAGGCATATGGTAAGTCTATATTCAATTCTTCTACAGATAAGGCATCCATATCGGCCCTCAGAGCGATCGTTTTTCCTGGTTTGCCTCCCTTTATTTCTCCAATCACACCTGTAGGATTTGTCTTTCGATTCTCGATTCCTAACTGATCGAGATACTGTGACACAAATGCTGATGTATTGTACTCTTCCCACGATAGTTCAGGTTCACTATGCAATTTTCTACGGATCGTAACTAGTTCTTCATTATATTGTCCGATTGCATGTTTGATTTTCTCATTCATCATGTCATTTCATCCTTTATTTTAGTAATGTTACAAAGGTTCCAGCTAAAATAACAGAAACGATTGTAACTGTGATAAAACCTCCTACCAACATTGGTGGCAGCATATGACTTGTTAATACTTCTCTTTCCTTTTCATCCTGTGTTAATGATTTAATGACTTCATTGGTAATAATATAGTCAGCTGGGAACCCGTATAGGGCTGTTAAGGACACGGCGAAAGCCATGTTTTTGCTAACTTTCAGTACTTTACCTACTATGAACGAAAAGATATACATACCGACTACTCCTAATCCAATACAAACCACAAGCGGTGTTAAGATCTCGAGCATCATGTTAGGAGTCGCATGCTTTAACCCATCAAAAATGAAAACCATAAGAACCATAATCGCTAGTCCGAAGCCATTTGCTTTTTGGAGGGAGTGTTTTTCAAGAAATCCAATACTCCTCCCGATTACACCGAAAAGCAAGCAAAGAACAAGGGCATTAATTTCCACAATTGGAGCTAAAGAGGTTGATGTTAAATAAGCAAGAAATCCAACAAATGCTAGCCTTAAGAACTTAAAGTATTCTGTATTATATTTTGCAGGTATCTTATCTATCCACTTTACCTTGCGCTCAGTTTCCACTGTTGCCGCAACTTCCGCTTTTACATCTTTTACAACAGACAGTTGACCACTTCGATATTGCTGTAACAATCTCTTTCCTTCTTTATTTAATACGATTGATGTTAATGGATATCCAGCAAATCCTTGCACCACATAAATCACAATCGCAAAAACAGATAAACTTGTTAGTCCAGCATTCGCGGCACCTTCTGACATGATTATGGCTGATACGAGTCCCCCAACTAACGGTGGAATGGCTACAATTACGGTTTGCACATCAAAAATTAGAGTCCCTATGCCAAAGAGGATTGCGATTATTCCGACAATTCCAGATAAAGCAATTAATATCGTCTTCCACTGTCCCATTAATTCTTTTAGAGACAATAATGTTCCCATGTTCACAATTAATAGATACATCATCATTGTTGCTACAACGGAAGGAATACCTGCTAATGCCACTATATCTTTAGGGAAAAAGGTCCAATATCCTACTAAAAATAAGACAGCACACACAAACACAGAAGGTATCCATGCTTTTGTTTTCACAGAAATAATGTCTCCGATATAAAGAATGGATAGTAGAATAACTAAAGCAAGCATTTGAGACATTTTTTGTCATCTCCCCTTTATCTTAATTGTTATTATTTTTTTAATATAATAACATCTCACTTGTTTAAATAATAGTATTTTCTGAAATTGGTTGATATTTCATAACTCTGGTAATGTAAGTGTTTTTATTTGTTCTGTCCTTATTATCCCAATATAAAAACCAGCTAGTATGTCTTTTATTTTGACATGATAGCTGGTTTAGTTTCTTAAAACTATTTAATCTTTATTAATCATCTTCTATTATTCATCATGATTCATAAATTTTGATTTCATCCAAACATCTAGACTCGTGGCTTAACCCTATACCTTAAAACCGTTTTTAGTTTTGAGGGATCAACTTTTCTTGCATCTGAAAGATAGATCTCTCTGTGTACAAGTGTTGCGATTTCAAGTTGATTTGTTTCAATAAATTCATTCATTTTTTTGAAGCTTTCTGGTTCATCATCATATGGTCCGACATGAAGCATTTGGACAGATAAGCCATCTTCCATCACGCCAAAAGTTACATCTTCTAGTAATGGGTGTGGTTTCTTTTTCCTCACTTTTTCTAAGGCCTTCGCTACGACCTCTTCGGTCACAAATTCTGGCTGTCTGATCATGATAGTATAGACTAATTCATCTTTATTTAATGTATCTTGTTTTCTCCCCGCTTCGGTTAAATCCCATATTCCTTCTAAGGGGTAGACTGTATACTCAAAATAACCTTCAGGAGTATAGCCACCTTTTGGCATCATTCGGATTGCGTAAGATATTGAATACAGGACATTTATTCTGTCTGAGAAATCCTCACTATTCGGATTTCCTTGACCTTTTATCATTAAAAACTTTTGCTCTGGAACAGTTACAAGTTCTGGTTTGCCTTTTGGTATATATAAATTTTTCTCATGTTTTCTCCACTCGTGTTTCATACATTACTCCTTATACTTTGCTCATTGCTATTCTTTTAATAAAATGCAGTTTACGCTAATTTTGTTGATGAAATATTATTCATTTTTTATAACATACGATGTTATTTCTTTTAGTGTATTTTTACCAGGGCTAACGAACCGATACACGTTACAAAACGAATATATACGATCATCTTCAAACTTCACAACGCCATTTGCAGCTGCTGTATGACCGTGTGTGATAATATTTGTTAGTTCAATTTCAATTATTTGCTTCGGCATTTTGTTTACTAATGTCTGAATCACTTCTTCTCTACCTAGCAGTGTAGTATCGTTTACAATCGTCCAGTTAATATCTGTTAAAGTATGTTCTGTTATAAAGTCGATATCTTTTTTCGCACATGCTATGATAAATTCCTTAAGAATTCTCTTTTTCGGTGCATTATCACAATCCTTAGGGCTTATGATCTTCATGTCTTGATTATTTGATTGAATATTGACCATTTTTCCTCCTAATCTTCTTTCATGGTTGTTTTCTTAAATTTTAACATTTGTCCCTCAACCACACAAAATTAGTATGTAACTAAGATGTTTCTCTGTTTCATTAAAAAAGAGATTAGACTATTTGCCAATTTCTTATTACGTTCGTTTTAATTTGACTTTAAAGCAGAGACTTTTTCTTTTTTGACCTCATTCTTATAGATTAATCTTTTAATAGTTGGCACCGCAAATCGGTCCAGCCCATAATAAGATCTTGCTGAGCCAATTAATACTAGAATCATTGCGACTATAAAGAGTTTTGTATCGAGACTATTTAAGCCAACGCCTGCCAATATGAAGTTAATATTCATGAATGCACCTGCAAGTAATGCTGGGATTGTGGCTAAACCTATAATTAAGCCTAATCCAACTAGGAATTCACCCCACGGAATAAGAATGTTAAAAAGCTCTATATTCGGTAATACTTGTGTTTCCAGAAAACTTGCATACCACCCTTGAACCGTAGGAGAATTCCCCCTAGCGTTTGCGATTGCCCCTTGTATAAAACCACCTGCATCGAATCCTTGCTGCTTAATTTTATAATAACCCGCTTCTAACCATTGAATACCTAGCCAAATGCGTACAATTGTCCAAGCGATTGCCATTTTTGTTCCAGTTAAAAACCTTAACATGATAAATCTCTCCTTTTATTGTGAATTTATTCACAATTGTTATCAAAAAAATAGTGAGCTGCGACTTTATCTATATGATGCTTCCATTTTAACTAGAATGATTGCAAAAGAATTTGACCTAGGTCAAATTTTGAAGAAAACTTGGACAATATGGCAATAAAACAAAAACAGGACCTCCCCCATGTTGCGGGAAAACAGTAGTCCGCTAGGAGGAAATCCTTTTATTCATTATTCACCGATTTTTAGTTTTCCATTTATCCTTTGTAACGTTCCTAGAATACTCATAGCTGCTAAATAGCTTGTCTTTGGATTTTCAGGAAGGGGATTATTGGCAATTGTGAAGGTCGCTTCCCCAAATTCACCTGTAATATCCACTTGATGGATGTTCTTATCTACATGTGGATCAGCCAAGAGCCGTACGTTTGTCTTCTCTATCCCAACACCTGCTAGTGACAGAACGATAGAGACATTCATATTTTTAGGGAATTTTCTAATGGCGTCAACCGCCTTCCCATCAAATACAACCTTCTCCTCATCAATGGTCTCTTCGATAAGGGAGCTGGCAGGTTTCCGAGTTGTTAACGTAACTTTTGTGACTGTACCAAGGGCATTTGCATTTTGCAATAAGTCCAATCCACCAACTGCACCAGACGGCAAGTAAACATGGTTGTTATACTCTTTTACAAGATTACTGATCTCTGAAAGTAGTGCTTCATCTGCAAGTGCACCTACACTGATTACCATGACATCCTTTTTCCTTAAGGCAGATGGCAACAATGTTTTCACTGCCTGTATGTTCGCTGCCTCTACAACCATATCAATTTTTGAATCAAGAAAGGCTTCAAGATCAGTATATAATGTTATCCCGAACCTTGATTCTAAAGACCGATACTTTTCCTTATCACGTACCAATAAACTTTTAATCTGCAAAATCTCATGTTTGTTTTGATTGATTTCCTTTAATAAAAAATGGGCAATGGCACCTGCACCAATTAAACCAATATTCATGATAGGCCTCCTTAGAATCTAGTAGTAATACTCAGCAAGGTGGATGAACGACAAATAAGCTTATTTTAACGCTTGTTTTAACCATTTTGCCGTCAATGTCTCTGTAGCGATCATCTCTTCAGGTGTTCCTTCGAAGATAATCGTTCCTCCTTGTTTTCCCCCTCCTGGACCCAATTCAATGATCCAATCGCTCGCAGCAATAAAATTTCGATTATGTTCGATAATAATGACCGAATTACCGTTGTTAACGAGTTTTTGGAATAAATCTAATAGTTTTTCACTGTCTTCTGCGTGAAGTCCTAATGATGGTTCATCTAAGAGGTAGATTTGTCCTTCCTTTTGTAAGTGACTTGCGAGTTTTAAACGTTGAGCTTCCCCTCCACTAAGAGAACTCGTCGTTTGTCCTAGGGTCAAATACCCTAAACCTACCTCTTTTAACATATCCACCCTTTTTATGATCTTTGGTATTTTAAAATAATGAACAGCTTCTTCTATTGTTAATTCCAATATTTCCACGATATTTTTACCTTGATATCGATAGCCAAGTGCCTTCTCTGAATATCTCGTGCCACCACATGTTTCACAAGGAATTGTCACGGGATCTGCAAATGCAACGTCAGGCGTTATGATTCCTTTTCCTTTACAAATCGAACATGCCCCTAAAGAGTTAAAGCTGAATAAACCAGCTGGTTGTCCAGTTTCTCGTGAAAAGATTGTGCGGATATCATCCATGATTCCCATATATGTAGCAAGAGTCGAGCGATTAGATACACCAATACTGCCTTGTCCTACCATTATTGTTTCTGGATATTTATCCGCGAACGCTTCCAACATTAAGGAGCTTTTACCTGAACCTGACACACCACATATAGAAACTAACACATTTTTCGGTATCTTCACGCTTACATTTTTTAAGTTATTGTTATTTGCATTGTTTATAGTAAAATAGCTTTTTGTTTTTCTAGGATTTTGATTTGTTTTTACCTTGTTTCGTAGGGCAGTTGCAGTTGGAGAATTTTTTAGACCTTCTACATTTCCTTGGAATACAACCTCTCCTCCGTTTACACCTGCGCCTGGTCCCATTTCTATAATTTCATCAGCTATTTTAATAACAGATAGATTGTGTTCAATCACAATGACCGTATTATGTTGGGCTTTTAACCTTTTTAGCATTTGGATTAATAGATCCACTTCTTCTGGGTGAAGCCCAGCACTTGGTTCGTCAAATACGTATGTAATATTGTTAAGACTACTTCCTAGATGACGAGCAATTTTTACCCTTTGTGCTTCCCCACTTGAAAGGGTACCCATTTTTCGTGAAAGACTTAAATAGCCCAGTCCCATGTCAATTAGTTGTTTGACAGTTGGGATGGCTTGTTGGGCAATAGATTCTCCCAACGGATCTTTTATGTTCTTTAGTTCTTCTAGTAATTCTGGAAGCTCTAATTGATCATATTCTGCAATATTCAGCCCATTTATTTTACATGATAATACCGTTGGATTAAGACCAGATCCTTGACAGGTTGGACATAGGACTCGAGTTGATACTGCAAATACATCATCTTGAGAAACTTCTTTAAGCTTTGATATATCTCTATTTATATAAAGTCTTCTAAACCGGGGCAATAACCCATCCCATTCGTGATCTTGAGGTCCGTTTTTTGTGTGGAAAGGGGCAAAGACCCTTTCACCTTCACGGGGACCATATAATAATAGGTGGAGCTTCTCATCTGAATAGTCTTTTATCGGTAAATCTGGGTCGAATAAACCACCCGTCATCATCCATCTACCTTGCCATCCAGATGGGGATAATGGTTTAAATTTCACCGCATATTCCCGAAGTGACTTTTCAAAATCAATCATCTTATGAAGGTCTGGTGAAACAACATCTCCAAATCCACCACATTCTGGACACCTACCAAAAGAACTTTGGCTTGAAAAGTCAGTTGCAGAACCAATCGCAGGCTTTCCTATTCTAGAGAACAAAAGTCTAATTAATGGGTCAATATCCATATAAGTTCCTACTGATGAGCGAGAATTACCACTAACTTGCCTTTGTTCAACTACAATTACTGGACTTAAATTCCGCATTAAATCAGCATAAGGCCTTTCATACCTCGGCATTTGATTTCTGACATAGAGGGGATAGTTCAATGTCATTTGTCTTCTACTTTCTGTTGCTAATGTATCAAAAACAACTGAACTTTTCCCTGAACCTGACAATCCAGTAAATACAATGATTTTTTCTTTTGGTATGTTTAAATCTATATTTTTTAAATTATGTTCCTTCAGCCCTCTTAAGATGATCTCATC
>Ga0079224_100010700_pt1 | contig 12597 bp, 9 predicted proteins | sample Stecom2015_FD_80414 | JGI IMG/M metagenome (GOLD analysis project Ga0079224, IMG submission 80414) | Agricultural soil microbial communities from Utah to study Nitrogen management - Steer compost 2015 | ecosystem: Environmental > Terrestrial > Soil > Agricultural land | place: USA: Utah...
CCGGCACAGCCGACGAGACGACACCGCCGACGGGACGACACCGCCGGCGCGAACCACGAGACAGCGCTTTCGACGAGCGAGACAGCGTAGACAGCGAGACGGCGAGACAGCACGGACAACGCAGCAGCATACGACGAGCACACCGCGACCGGCGACAGCACGTCCGGCAATTCTTCTGACCGAAAAGAAATCGGTGACACGGACGCTGCCGGACGGTAGCGGTGAAATTTGAATAACAAGAACAGCGGGCACGAACGGGAAACACGCATCGGTCCGGTAAATTCGGCCTTCTGAGCGCGTGTTGTGGTGGATCGAGTTTTTTCGCGTCGTGGCAGGACAGCCGGGATGGCACGAAAGCACCGAAAAGGCAGGGCGCTGTGAGCACTTCGCACCACCCCGGTCGATCCGGGTTCCCGAGGGCGCCCGAGCCCTCGTTCACGCCGATCGCCAGACCGTTGCTGTTCGACGCTGTCGATGCCGCTGTGCTCGCGGAGAACGGCGGTTGCGGCAACGGCCGGGTGCTGCTCGTCAGCGCGCCCGCCGGTTCGGGCAAGACCGTGCTGGCGGCCAACTGGGCCGCCCACCGTCCCGGCCTGGCCGTGCACTGGTTTCGCGTCACCGGGCCCGCCTGCCTGCCGCCGGAGGTCCCCGGCGAGGGCGTGCTCGTGGTCGACGACGCCCACCTGCTGACCGATCCCGAGGCCACCGCCGCCTTCGAGCGCCTGCTGCTGGACACGCCCGCGAGCGCGGCGGTGATCGTCTGCGCCCGCCACGATCCCCCGATCCGCTGGCATCTGCTCGAACTGCGCGCGCGTCTGGCCCGCCTCGGCGCCGCGGAGCTGGCCTTCACCGCGGGCGAATCGGCGCGACTGTGCGGCGAGCACGGCGTGCGCCTCGACGACGCGGGCCTGGCCACCGTCGACTCGCTGACCAAGGGCTGGGCCGCGCTGGTGCGCGTCATGGCGGTGCACCTGGCCACCCACCCCGAGGAACTGGGCTCACCGGTGCTGCTCGAGCGCCCCCCGCAGGCGGTGGCCGCGTATCTGGCCGCCGAGGTGCTCGCAGACCTGCCGCCCGCGTTGCGCGAGTTCCTGACCGTCACCGGCGTGCCCGCCGCCTTCACCGAGAAGCTGGCCGACGAGCTGGCCGGCGGCGGCGCCGGCCACTGTCTCGACGAGCTCGACCGGCTCGGTTTCCCGTTGCAGCGCAGCGCGCGTGGCACCGACGTGTGGATCCGGCACCATCCGCTGTTGCGCGCCTGCTTCCGCGCCGAGGCCGACCGGCTCGGCGCCGACCGCGTGACCGAGTTGCACGCGCACGCCGCGCGCTGGTTGCAGGCCGCCGGGCACCTGCCCGAGGCGCTGAGCCATCTGTGCGCGGCCGGCGATCGCCGCGAGCTGCTGGATTTCGTGGTCACCGCGGGGCTGACCATGGTGCTCGACGGCGATGGCGGCGCGCTGTTCGACGAGTTGACCCGCACCGCGGTCGACCTCATGGACGATCCCTACCTGTGGGCGCTGCGCGTGCTCGACGCCCTCGTGCACGGCGATCTCACCGATGCCACCGCCTATCTCGATCTCGCCGTCGAGCGCGGCGCCCGGCGCGCGTCCCTGGCGCCGGCGACCTGGACCACCACCCTGACCGCCGCGCTCGCGGTGGACGTGGCCGCCTGCACCGGCGCGGCGCCGGTGCCGTTCGCCGCCGCCGCACCCACCGGCAATGCCGACATCGACTGCTACGCGAGCCTGCAGGCGGCGACCGCGGCCCTGCTCGCCGGGCGCATCGCCGAGGGTGAGGAGTTGCTGCACCGCGGGTCGGCGCTGGCCGAGCACGCCTGCCATCCCCGGCTGGCGCTGCGCACCGCGGCCAGGCTGGCGCTGGCCGCCGCGGCGACCGACTCGACGGTGGCCATGCGGCGGCGGGCGGCGCGGGCGCTGGCGGTGGCCGCCGATCACGACATGCTCGCCTCCTTCGACGCCGCCCAGGTGATGACCATCGCCGCGGGCGCGGCCTATCTGCGCGGGGAGCCGCCCGAACCCGCCGATCTGACCGCCGCGCTGGCCTGGCGCCGCGACCGCGACGGCGCGCATCGCCCGCTGGTGGGTGCGCACGGCCACCTGGTCGGCCAGCTGGCCCGGCTGGACAGCGCCCAGCCGGGACGCGGCGGGTCGGCGCCGACGCCCGCCGCGGCGGTGGACGCCCTGCACCGGGACATGCTCGCCCTGCTCGACCGTGCGGACCATCCGGTCAACACCGCCGCGCTGGTGCCGCACGTGGTGTGGGCGCTGCTGCGGATGCGGGAGCCACGCACCGCCAAGCTGCTGGTCGACAAGGCCAGGTCGCGGCTCGGCGAGTTGCCCGACGTGATGCTGGCCCGCGCGGCCTGCGCGCTCGCCGAGGACCGTCCGCACCAGGCGGTCGATCTGCTGGAGCCGCTGCTGCGGACCCCGGGTGCGCTACGACCCAACAGCAGGGTGACCGGGCTGCTGGTCTGCGCGGTCGCGCACCGCGGCCTCGGCAGGCCGAGGGCGGGCGCCGAGACGCTGGAGCAGGCGGTGCGCGAGGCGGCCGAGGCCGAGCTGGTGCGCCCCTTCCTCGACGTGCCGGGCGCGATCGCGTTGCTCGACACCTGCTCGGGCCGGTTCGCCCGGGCCGAGGAGTTCGTGACCGCCATCAGGGCGCACCCGGCCGCCCATCGCGAGCACACCCGCCCGGCTCTCACCGATACCGAGCTGCTGGTGCTCAAACAGCTGCCCACCGGCCGCACCGTCGGCCAGATCGCCGCCGATCTCGGGGTGTCGATCAACACCGTCAAGACGCATCTGCGCGGCATCTACGGCAAGCTCGGCGCCAACTCCCGGGTGGGCGCGCTGGACACCGCGCGTCGCAGCGGCCTGCTCTGAGCGCGGTCCGGCGGGACGGGTCAGCGCTCGGCGGCCGCCGCGCGCTCGGCGATGCGGGCACGCACCTCGGGGCGGCGCAGCGGCGGGACGGACTTGGGCGGCACCTTGCGGTCGGGCAGGCGCTCGAGCAGCCGGGTCGTCGTCGCGGCGATCTCGGCCACCGCCTCCTCGACGGCGGCGCGGTTGCTCGCCGAGACCGACGACAGGCCGCCGACCTTGCGGACGTACTGGAGCGCGGCGGCGTGGATCTCCTCAGGCGTGGCGGCCGGTTCGAGCCCGCGCAGCGCGGTGATGTTTCGGCACATACCCCGAGGCTAGCGCGGACCGCATAACAAACTGGACGGTTGGCAAAATCACTTGTGCCGCAGCGCGGGAAACCCGTCCCCACGGCGACGGGGCCGGTATACGATGCGGCTTGGCGACGGCCCGCGACAGCCGGCCCACGCGCGGCGCTGCGCGTCCGGGCCCTGCCGCACCGCCCGGCCGTCCCCGTCCCGACCCCACGCCGGACAGCACGCGCCGGCAGGCAGCACCGCGGCGTCTCGATCCACTGGAGTACCCGTTGTCCGAACTGTTCAGCTCCACCCGGGTCGCCCCGGGCGCGAACGACGCGGGCGAGCGCCTGCTCTCGGAACTGGTCGAACATCTGCGCCACAATCGCACCGCCCTGCGCGCGCAGTGGGCGCGGCGGATCACCGAGGCCGAGTTGTTCACCGCGATGACCCCCGAGGAGATCTTCACCGAGGTCACCTCGGTCTACGACAACTACGTGACAGTGCTGGAGACCGGCTCGGTGGGCGCCCTGGGCAACTACGCCCGCGATCTGTCCGAGCGGATCGTGGTGCGCGGGGTGCAGACCGACGAGATCCTCGGCATCGTGCTGCTGTTGCGCGATGTGCTCGCCCGCTCGCTGTTCGAGAAGTACCAGCACGACTTCGAACTGCTCGAGCGCGTGCTCGACGTCTACGAGCCCGCGGCCAACCGGGTCGCCAGCATGGTGGCCATCTCGTTCGTGCAGGAGCGCGAGCGGATCATCCGCCAGCAGCAGGAGGCCATCCGCGAGCTGTCCACCCCGGTGCTGCAGGTCCGCGAGCAGCTGCTCATCCTGCCCATCATCGGCATGCTCGACAGCCAGCGCGCCCGCCAGCTCACCGAGCAGCTGCTGCGCGCCATCCGCGCCAACCGCGCCAAGGTCGTGGTCATCGACATCACCGGCGTGCCGACCATCGACTCCACCGTGGCCAACCATCTGGCCCAGACCGTGGACGCCTCGGGCCTGATGGGCGCGAGCGTGATCCTCACCGGCATGTCGTCGGAGATCGCGCTGACATTGGTGACCCTCGGGCTCGACCTGTCGAAGATGAACGCCGTCGGCGACCTGCAGGGCGGCATCGAGGAGGCCGAGCGACTGCTCGGCTACGAGGTTTCCCGCGCGTGCGAGCATTCCCGTGCCGGCGAATCACCGGCCCGACCGGCTGCGGCCCACGCGCTTCCGAACGGAAAGGTCGGCCGGCCGGGGTAATTGCCGTCGGCATCAGGTTTCGCTATTGTCAATCTTCGATACCACTTAGTCTCTTTTGACTTGCGACCATCGCTCTTCCGGTATCGGCAACGCGGACTCGAATCCCGGCGCAGGGTGGGTTTTTTCGCCGGACCGGCCTCCCGCGTTGCGCGCTCCACCGCTCCACCCGTGCTATTCGCCGCGTCGTACGACGAACAGGATTCGCATGGTCGAGAACACTTTCACAGCGCCGCCGGGCGGCGGCCTGCACGCGCCACCCGGCGGTGGCGCCGTGGCACAGCTGGCGCAGCGCTACTGCGCGCTCGTCGAGCACTCCCCCGACGCCATCTGCGTGCACGATGGCGGCTCGATCGTGTACCTGAACCCCGCGGGGATGCGATTGTTCGCCGTGGACGCCGACGCGCTCGGCCGCCCGCTGGCCGACTTCCTGCATCCGGCCGAAGTGCTCACGCCCACCCGGCCGAGCAGGCGGGCGCCCGCCACCCTGATCCGCGCGGACGGCACGCGGATACCGGTTCAGACGGCCACGGTGCGCACGGTCTGGCAGGGCCGCAACGCCTATCAGCTGGTGCTGCACGACCTCAGCGCCCAGCGCGCGGCCGAGGCGGCCAGGCGGCGGATGGAGCAGCACTTCGCCGCGGTGGTCTCCCAGCTGGAGGAAGGCGTCCTGGTCATGACCAGGGACGGGCTGATCGAGTCGATCAATCCGGCCGCGCTGCGCCTGCTCGGTTGCGAGGGCGCCGATCTCGTCGGCCGCAACTACCAGGAGCTGTCGCTGCGCATGGTGGACGCCGACGGCTCGCCGTTGCCCGCGGCCGCGCATCCGATGGTGCGCACGATGCACACCGGCGAGCCCGCGACCGGTTTCGTCTTCGGCCTCGAGGGCCACCATCGCGGCAGACGCTGGCTGGCGGGCAACTGCCGCCCGCTCGATCCCGACGACCCCGGCTCGGCGGTCGTGGCCTCGTTCACCGACATCACCGACAACCGCGACCGCCACCGCAGGCTGCGCTACCAGGCCACCCACGACGACCTGACCGGCCTGAAGAACCGGGCCACCATCCTGTCCATGCTCGAGCACGCGCTGGCCGAGCCACGGCGCGAGCAGTTCTCCGCCGTGCTGTTCGTCGACCTGGACCGATTCAAGTCGGTCAACGACCGCCTCGGACACCTGGCGGGCGACGAGGTGCTGCGTGTCACCGCCCGCAGGCTGCGCCGCGCGGTGGCCGAGGGCGACGCGCTCGGCAGGCTCGGCGGCGACGAGTTCCTGATCCTGTTGCGCGGCCCCGGCCGCGATCCGGTGGCCACCGTCAACCGCCTGCACGCGGTGGTCGGCGACCCGATCCGGCTGCCGCACGGCCCGCTGCGGCTGGGGGTCTCGATCGGGGCCACCCGGCTCTCCCCGGTCGAGACGCGCTCACTCAGCGAGATCCTGCACGACGCCGACACCGCCATGTATCGGGAGAAGGCCGCCGCGAGCGCCTGAGGATGCGCCCCGGACGCGCGATTGTCCACGATGTCCTGTGGTCGGCGCGAGCATTGCGGGAGCGCACCAGCGTACGATCGGCAATCGAGTCGGCCCTCCCTGAGCCGACTACCGCGCGGCCCGAACCCCCTGCGAGTCGCGCAACTCCGAGTCGATGCCGCCGGGCCTCCCCCTCCCGGCGGCATCGCTCGTTTTCATGACCGTCCCGCGCCGTCCGCCCCGCGCGGGCCCGGCCCGGCGCCTGGCGCGGAACGCCGCCGTACGCGCGTGGCCGGCGCCGCGAGGACACCCGCACAGCAACCCGGCGGCCACCCTCTGCCGCCGGACGGAACGCCGGTCAGGACAGCGACTTCGCCAGCGCCCGCCCGGCCGCCCGGCCGGAGAAGATGCACCCGCCGAGGAAGGTGCCCTCCAGCGCGTTGTAGCCGTGCACCCCGCCACCACCGAAACCGGCCACCTCCCCGGCGGCGTACAGCCCGGGCAGCGGGGTGCCGTCGGGGCGCACGACCTGGGAGTCCAGCGTGGTCTGCAGGCCGCCGAGGGTCTTGCGGGTGAGGATGTTGCAGCGCACCGCGATCAGCGGACCGGCCTTCGGGTCGAGGATGCGGTGCGGCTTGGCGACCCGGCCCGCCTTGTCGGCGAAGGACTGGCGGGCGTTGGTGATGGCCATGAGCTGGGCGTCCTTGCTGAACTTGTTGTCCAGCTCGCGGTCGCGGGCGACGATCTGACGCTCGAGCACCCCGAGATCCAGCCGTGGGCCACGGGCGATCTTGTTCATGCCCTCGACCAGCTCGGGCAGGGTGTCGGCCACCACGAAGTCGACGCCGTGCTTCTTGAACGCCTCCACCGGTCCCGGCGCGCCCTTGGCGACCCGGCTGGCCAGGGTGAGCTTGATGTCCTTGCCGGTGACGTCGGGGTTCTGCTCCGAACCCGACAGCGCGAACTCCTTCTCGATGATGGCCTGGGTGAGCACCAGCCACGAGTAGTCGTAGCCGGTGGACAGGATGGCCTTCATGGTGGCGTTGGTGTCGAAGCCGGGGAAGCACGGCGCGGGCAGGCGCTTGCCGGTGGCGTCGAACCAGAGCGAGGACGGGCCGGGGATGATGCGGATGGCGTGGTCGGGCCAGACCGGGTCCCAGTTGTGGATGCCCTCGGTGTAGTGCCACATCCGGTCGCGGTTGACGATGGCGCCGCCCGCGGCCTCGGAGATGGCCAGCATGCGCCCGTCCACGTGCGCGGGCACGCCGGAGATCAGCGTCTCCGGGCACGGGCCGAGCCGCTCCACCGGCCAGTTCTGCCGGATCAGGGCGTGATTGTGGCCGATGCCGCCGGAGGTCACCACCACGGCCTTCGCCCGGAACTCGAAGTCGCCGACCACCGTCCGCGAGGACGCCTTGCCGCGCTCGAGATCGGTCGGCTCCAGCACGCTGCCGCGCACCCCGACGACCGCGTCGTTCTCGACGATCAGCTCGTCGACGCGGTGCCGGAAGCTGAACTTCACCAGCCCGCGCCGCTCGGCGGCCTGCACCGGCTCGGCGAACACGCGCACCACCTCCGGGCCGGTGCCCCAGGTGATGTGGAAGCGCGGCACCGAGTTGCCGTGGCCGTCGGCCGCGCCGCCGCCGCGCTCGGCCCAGCCGACCAGCGGGGTCACCCGCAACCCGAGGTCGCGCAGGTAGTCGCGCTTCTCGGTGGCGGCGAAACGGACGTAGGCCTGGGCCCACTGCCTGGCCCAGTGGTCCTCGTCCTCGCGGTCGAAGCCCGCCGAGCCCTGCCAGTCCTGCCAGGCCAGCTCGTAGGAGTCCTTGATGCCGAGCCTGCGCTGCTCGGGCGTGTCGACCATGAACAGCCCGCCCAGCGACCAGAACGCCTGACCGCCGAGGTTGTTGCGGTTCTCCTGGTCGAGCAGGTGCACCCTCTTGCCCGCCAGCGCCAGCTCGTGGGCGGCGACCAGACCGGCAAGGCCTGCGCCGACCACGATCACCTCGTAACCGTCGGCAGCGGAATCGCTTGTGCTCATCGTCATCCTTCTGTCGGGGTGCTGTAGGCCAGCACGACATGGTGGAACAGGTCGGCACGCCGACCGAGGACCGTCCGGTTGCCCGGCTCCATCAACACCTGCACGGCGGTGCCGTCGTGCACGGCGACCAGCGCCTGGCACAGGGCCACGGGATCGTCGACGGTGCGTCCCGCGCGGCCGAGCGCCGCCACCACCGTCGGCGCGAGCGCGGCCACGATGGCCTCCTCCCGCTCGGCCATCACCCGGCGCAGGTGCGGGGTGCGCAGGGCGTGCGCGGTGAACTCGGCGGTGATGCGGAACCACGCCTCCTCCAGCGGCACCGCCGCGAGCAGGCCCGTCACCGCCGCACGCACATCGGTGAACGTCTCGTCGGCCAGCGCGTCGAGGGCCGCGCGCAGATCCTCGCGCAGGGTGGCCGAGCGTTGCTCCCACATGGCGAGGAACAGCTCGTCGAGGGAGGTGAAGTTCGAGTAGAAGGCGCCGCGGGTGAATCCGGCGCGCTCGCAGACACGTTCCACGCCCGCGCGGCCGAAGCCCTCCTCGGCGAAGACCTCGTAGGCGGCCCGCAACAGTCGTTCGCGGGTGTGCGCGCGGCGCCTGCTCGGCGCCTTGCCCGCCCCGGCGCGGGCGCCCGTCTCGCGGGCGGGGCCGCCCGGCGAGGCGTTCGCCCTCGGTTGCCCGGCCTGTGCCGCCGTCACGGTTCCTCCTCGCGACCCCGGGCGGGACCGCATTCGCCGACCGGCCGGCGCATCCGCGCGCACGCTTCGATACACCGGTGTATCCGATACGGGAATGTATCAGAGCCGGGCCGGGCGGGGACATACTTCTGGACAACCGCCCAGAAACCACGCGGGCGAGCGAACTACCGGTCCGGCGGGGCGATCGCGCTGATCAGCACCCCGTCGGCGCGCTCGACCACCGTGACGAACTGGCGGTAGGTCTTGACCGCCCCGTCCGGGCGGACCTCGGTGAGCACCACGTCGAGCCTGCCGTCGGGCAACGGGGAGATCAGCACGCAGTGCTTGGTGTCCGGCGGCACCGAGGTGATGCCCGCGTCGATCACCTCCGCGCTGGACACCGCGGCATCGCGGGTGGTGACGGCCCTGGCGGCGGCGCCGGAGCGGGTCACGTAGTAGGCGTACTGGAAGGCCAGCACCGCGTCCGGGCCGTCGTCGGTCGAGCCGGTTCCGTTGCCGCGCACCAGTTCCCGGGTGCGCAGCGGGTCGCAGCCCGGACCACCGCCGAGCACCGGGTCGGCCACGGTGGCCGACTGCCGGGGCCCCGGCGTCGGCGAGACGTAGGCCAGCACCACCGCCACCGCCGACAGCGAGATGCCGAGCGTCACCACCACGACCAGCAGGGGTCTGCGCCTGCGCGGTCGCCGCGCGCGCCGCCGACGCCCGCGCAGGCTGCCGTGGCCCGGCGCCCCCCTGCGTCCCCTCGACGGCTGCTCCGGGGTGATCATGCCCGGCCACACCGGGCGCCGGGCACCCGGCGACGCACGTCGTGACCCCACCGCGTAGGACGCCATGACCGACGCACCTTCCCCTGTCAATACCGTTGCGCAGTAACAACATTGCACATCGGCGGGAAAAATGACGGATGAACGGGCCGATCGGGCCCGTTCGGGAGAACCAGCGTGCGCGGCGAAAAACCCTGGCGCGCATAATCGACAACCCCGACAGAAAGGCTTTCATGCGCCACTCGGCAACTCGATGCGAGCCGTCGCCAGGCAGCGACCTCGCCGATCGTCGCGCGGCCTTCCGCACGGACTCCCCCACCTCGCCGCGCGGCAGGCTGATCACCGCGTTCGTCGAATGCGTCGAGGAGAAGGGTTATGCCGCGACCACACTGGGGGACATCGTGGCCGCCGCCCGCGTCTCGCGCAGCACCTTCTACGAGCACTTCACCAACAAGGAGCACTGTTTCGTCGAGTCGGTGCACACCGGCATCGCGGTGCTCGCCCAGCGCATCGGGGAGGCGTTGCGCGCACTGCCCCGCGAGGCCGACGCGCGCGCCAGGATCGCCTGCGTCATCGTCAACTTCTGCGAGGCCGTCGCCGAGGAGCCGCACTTCGCCAGGATGGTGCTCGTGGAATCGGCCCGGGTGGAGCGGGCCGCGAACGCCGTGCGGGTGCTCGCGCTCGACCAGTTCACCGAGACCTACCGGCACTTCCACGCCAGAGCCAGGGCCGCCGATCCGACGGTGCCCGCGGTACCGGCCGAGCTGATCGCGCTCATCCCGGACGCCATCTGCGAGCGCACCCGCCGGGTCATACTCACCGAGGGCGCGCACGCGGTCCCCGCCTCGGCGCCGCTGTTCATCGCCTTCGCCACCGCCGTGCTCGGGCTGAGCTAGCCGCTCGAACCAGCCGCTCGAACCAGCCGCTCGGACCAGCCGCTCAGAACAGCGTCATAGGCTCCTCGGCCGCCGGGTCGGGCAACGGTTCCAGCTCGGGGACGAGCGCGCGGACCTCGTCGTGGAAGCGGCGGGCCAACCGCAGCGAGGAGCCGTTGTCCGGGGTGTGCACGAAGACCGTCGGGGACCGGCCTTCGCGCAGCCAGTCCGCCACCACCGGCAACCAGGGCTGCCAGCCCGTGACCGTCACCTCCTCGTCGTCGCGGCCGTGGTAGCGGACCATCGGGTCGGCGGTGAGCGCGCGGGTGCGGCGCGGCAGGTGCGGCTTCTTGGCGCGGGCCTCCAGTTCGGCGGGACTCGAGGCGGGCGCGGAGAACAGCACCGAGGTGTCGAAGGTGGCCCATTCCGCGTCCGCGCGGGCGAGCACCCGTTCCAGCGCGGCGGCGGCGCGCGGGTCGTCGTAGAACCCGCGATGGCGGACCTCGACGGTGCGGCGCGGGCCGGACGGCAGGGTCGGCAGGAAGCGGGCCAGCGCGCCGAGATCGCCGGGGCCGAACGAGCCGGGCAACTGCACCCACAGCGTGTGCAGGCGCTCGCCCAGCGGAGCCATGGCGTCGAGGAAGGCGGCGAGTTCGGCGTCGGCGCCCGCCAGCCGCCGCTCGTGGGTGATCGGTTTGGGCAGCTTGGCGGCGAACCGGAAATCCGTGCCGGTCTGCTCGGCCCACGAGCGCACGGTGGCGGGCGAGGGCGTGGCGTAGAAGGTGGTGTTGCCCTCGACGGCATTGCAGTGCCCGGCGTACCAGCGCAGGCGCTGCGCGGGCGGCAGCTGCCGCTCCTGCCAGTCCGGGTGCGTCCACATCGCGCATCCCACATACAGCCGCATAGCCGCGACGTTAGTGCCGCCGCGCCGTGCCCCGGTCTCCGCCCTCCCGGACGGGGTGCGCCCGGAGACCTCGCGCTCCGTGGTCCGGTGTCCCGCTCCGGCGGCGCCCGCAGCTGCGCGCGGGCGTTGTCCCGCCCGACGGTTGCGCCCGCCGGGCGGCGCGGTACCGGCTGTGTGCCCGCGGATACCGGCTATGTGGGAGTCTCGTCGCGCCCCGCGGCCGCGCTGCCCCGCTCCGCGGCCGCGCCGTCCCCCGCCGCATCGGGTTCCGCCGCACCGGCGCCCGCCGCCGCCCCGCCGCCGGGGGTGAGCACCGCCGGGGGCCGCAGCCGGCGCAACAGCAGCAGAGCGAGCAGACAGCCGACGGTGATGATCAGGGCGATCAGGCCGGGCAGCGCGAACAGCACCACCTCGGATTCCCGGACCCCGCCGGGCGCCTCCCAGCGCCGGGGCAGGGCGAACCCGATGCCGAAGATGCGCGCTCGGACCGCGACCGTGACGCCGGGCAGGCAGAGCACAAGCAGGCCGAGCACCAGCGCGCAGGCGCCTGCGGTGGGCACGGCCGAGGCCAGGCTGTAGCCGACCAGCAGGGACAACGCGAGGGCGCCGGTGAGCGCGACGGCCGGACCGGGTCCGTCGGCATCGGCGGTCAGCACGGCCACGACGGCCAGACCGATGGAGGCCGACACCGCCGCCACCGGCATCGGACGATACGCGGCGAGCACCATGCCCGCCGCGCCCACGGCCAACAGCAACGGCACCATCCAGCCGGTCAGCGGCATGAGGAAGATCGCCCCGCCCGTGGCGCTCGCCGCGACCGCGCACAGCACCATCTGGCCCTCGCGATGTGGCAGCAGCAGCGCGCTGATCAGCGCGGCGAGCACGGCCAGCAGGGCGACGGGCAGCGCGTCGTAGGGCGTCGAATCATCACGGACCAGCCAGGCGGAGCCGATCACTCTGCCCGCGGTGAGCACCAGCACCGCGAGGATGGGCCGCAGCGGCAACTCGACCGAGAGCGCCTGATCGTCCGGCCGCCGCCCCGGCGAGCAGTACACGCAGACCACGAGCAGAACCGTGGTCGGCACGATCAGCGCGATCGAAGGCATGTCCACGACGAACCAGCCAAGCGGCGAGTCGCCCGCCGATCCGGTGAACTCGGCGTCGGAGACGCTCAGGTCGCCGAGCATGACGGCACACATGGCGCCCAGCACCGCCACCAGCAGCGACATCCTGCGGTGGCGCACCGCCGTGAGCACGCCGCCGAGCACGACGCCACCCGCGATGCAATCGATGTAGTTCAGCGTCGTCAGCGGCGCGAAACCCGATAGATTCTGCCCCAGCAAATGGTTGGCGAGCAGGATCAGGCTGCCCGCGAGCGCGAGTATCCAGGCCATCCTGGCGGAGGTCGTGGTGAGCGCGAACCCC
>Ga0079224_100010702_pt1 | contig 12596 bp, 9 predicted proteins | sample Stecom2015_FD_80414 | JGI IMG/M metagenome (GOLD analysis project Ga0079224, IMG submission 80414) | Agricultural soil microbial communities from Utah to study Nitrogen management - Steer compost 2015 | ecosystem: Environmental > Terrestrial > Soil > Agricultural land | place: USA: Utah...
AGATTTTGACCCAGGTATGAGGGTTATGGAAGAACGCATTCTGATCAATGCTTTCGATGACTGCGTTGCCCGCCTGCACGGAGGCGAGTCGCTGGATTCCTGTCTGCGCGCCTATCCCGACTACGCCGCCGAACTGCGCCCGCTGCTGCTGACCAGTCAGGCGCTGCGGCAGGTGCACATCGATCCGGCGGAGGTACAGGCAGCGCAGGCGCGCGGGCGGGCAAAGGTCATCGCCGCCATGCAGCCGCCCACCCTCACGCTCGAACGGCCCGCCCGGCGCAGCCCCTATCTGCGGCTGGTGACGCTGGCAGCATCGCTTATCCTGCTGCTGGGCGTATTTTTCGGCGGCGCGGCGGTAGCCACAGAAACCAGCCTGCCCGGCGATCCGCTCTACGGTTACAAACGCTTCACTGAGCAGGTCCGGGTAGCCATATCGAGCAATCCGCAGCCCTTGCAGGAACAGTTCGCCCAGCGCCGCATCGACGAAATCCGTCAGCTTCAGGCTATCAACCGGGCGGAGACCGTCGATTTCAGCGGCGTGGTTACAGCCATCGATGCCGGGCAGTGGCAGGTGGCTGGTCTGGCCCTGATGGTTCCTGAGGACACGCTCGGCGCGCACGACATCATTATCAGCGATGTCGTGGCGGTGCAGGCGCGCACCACATCTGCGGGCAGCCTGATCGCCGAACGAATCACCCTGATCGAACCGGGTAATGAGCCGCCTGTTCCCACACAAAACCTCACGCCAACTCTATCACCGACACTGACCGGTACACCCACCCCAACTCCCACCAGCACGTCACCACCACCCACGCTGACCTTCACGGTAACGCCTGTGACGGCACAGAGCGGTGCTGCCCCTGACGATGGCTGTGTGGTTGATGCGCCGGCGGGCTGGGTGATCTATCAGGTACGATCCGGTGACACGCTGTCGAGCCTCGCCGCGCAAACATCCGTCCCGGTGGAACAGTTAATGCAGATCAACTGCCTGGATGATGCGCACCTCATCGTCGCGGGCCAGTCGATCTGGCTGCCATTCGACATTGCGCCGCCACCTACCCCACTGCCGGCGCGGGCCGGCGGCGGGCCTGATTCCGGATCGCGCGGCAGCGGCGGCAGTCACAGTGACGATGGTGACGACGATGACGACGATTAGCGGGGACCCGCCGGATCGACTACGCCGTCAGCCTCAGTCAAAGTGCAGCACGGTATCACGGGCGGCGGATTCATAAGCGCCGAAGTACAGGCGGCAGGTTTTGAGGTTGTCGTCCCCGTTCGTTTCAGCGACTCCCTCCCCCTTCAGGTCTTTGAGCAGGTCCGTCTGGCAGGGTACGATGCTGGCGTGAATCAGATCGTAGGCCGGGTCGGCCCAGGGGTAACGCGGCGGTGGATAGCGTTTCGCCAGCGTGCCCTGGACGGTGGTTTCCCGAATCCAGTAATCCGGCCCCAGTTCAAGGAAGCCGGCGCTGCCTTCGACATAGACGTAGGTTTCCGGGAAGCGTTCGATCTCGGTGCGGCTGGCGTAGCTCATTTCGCAGGTCACGGTGATGTTTTCGCCCATGTTCATCATGACCGTCGCCACGTCCTCGCCCTTGATGTCCGGGTGGATACGGTGAATCTGGCAGTAAAGATTGTGCGCATCACCGAACAAAAAACGCGCCGTATCAAGAATATGGCTGCCGATGTCGGTCAGGATGAACTGTTCGAGGTTTTTGAGAAACGGCTGATTATCGAACACCGGGAAGCTGTTGGCATAATGAATGCGCGCGCGGAACGGTTGACCGATGCGCCCGGAATCAAGCTGACGTTTGAACTGCCGCAGCGGGTGCTGCCAGCGCCAGTTTTCGTTGATAAGCAGTTTGGCACCGGCATCGTGGCAGGTCTGCACCATGCGTTCGGCTTCGCTCAGGCTGACTCCCATCGGCTTCTGGCAGACGACATTCAGCCCACGTTCGGCAGCCAGATGAACAAGCGGGCTGTGAGTTTCCACACTGGTGATGATGTCGATAAAGTCCAGTTCTTCATTTTCGAGCAGCTTCACCGGGTCATCATACACACGCGGCACCCCAAAGCGTTGGGCGAGCGCCTCAGCTTTGGCCCTTATGCGGTCACAAACGGCTACGCAGTCCGCCCCGCCAGCTTCCCGCCAGCCAGCGAGTTGAAACTGCGACCAGAATCCGGCTCCCAGAATGGCGAATTTCAGTTCTGGCATAAGACACTCCCCCGGAGGTAAGCAGTAGATTATTCGTTCTTCGCGGCCAACCCCGGCGCAGGGAATCCGGCAGCGGCATCATCCAGCACCAGCACCCAGTCCGGCCCGTCGGCCGGCGCACTGAACACCCAGTTCGGCCCCTTCTGAAATTCACCGATGAGCTGGGCTGTGCCCCCGCGCGGGTCGTACCACCAGGCCTTCAGCCGGTCTCCGCCCAGCCAGTCTGTCTGCACCTGCACGCTCTGGCGATCCGGCACGTAAACAAATGCGTACCGGCCCTCGGCGTCGCGGGTGGCCTGTACCCGCCGGCCGCCTGTGCCGGCGTCTGATACCAGCACCGACTGATCCGGGATACGGCTGAGGAACGGGCGCGACAGCATCAGGTTTTTGAGGTGTACCATCTGCCCGGCGCCGGGGCGATCAATCGCTTCCGGCCACGTATAGGGCAGCGGACGGATGACGCCGGCGCGTTTGTCCGTGTGCATCTGCCAGACAGCGTTATGCCCGTAAGTATGGCCGAAGCCGCCAGCAAACACGCTCCAGTAAGCGATACGGCGCACATCATAGGCATCGAAAAACCCGTAAGCCGCATCTGAGCGAAAAGCGACAGGCAGGTCTTCATAGGCTGGCTCGCCGTTAAACGCAGGTTTGACCGGCGTGCGGGCGTAATCCCCACCGATCATGTCCCACACCGGCAGTTCGCGGTGCCTATGGCCGGTCTGCCACATATTAAACGACAGCCAGTTATCATCGTGGAAATGGGTCGATGATGTGCCCGGCCCGCGCGGGTGATAGCCGATCAGCGGCGGCAGATCGTACCCGGACAGGATACCTGCCGCCAGCGCCCGGAACACCGGGGCGTAATCCACACCGTCGGTGACTTCGTGCCGGTCTCCGCCGTTGATCCAGATGATATTCTCGCGGTCTCGATAGCGTTCCGCCAGATATCGGCCGTAGGCGAAGGCGTTCTGCGGGTTGAAGATAACCGGGCCTCTGCCGCCCTGCAAATTCACCTTGTCGCCCCACGTGGGCAGCAGGCCGATGTAAATGTCTTTCTGCGCGGCCAGGTCGATCACGTAATCGACGTGCTGAAAGTAAGCCTCGTTGGGCCGGGTCGGGTCCCCGTCGATCAGCGGCAGGTCGCCGTAGGGGTTGGGGTCGCGCAGGCCATCGAGTTCGGCCAGAATCACCGCCTGCACCACATTGAAGCCCTTCTGCCGCCGGTTTTCCAGGTAATGTTCGGCTTCGTCCCGATCACAGCGGTGGAACAATTCCCAGGCGGTGTCGCCCAGCCAGAAAAATGGCTGGCCGCTGGCCGTAACCAGAAATCGACGGTTGGCGCTTACATACAGGTGCTGGGGCATATCACTACACCTTCACACTGCCGGTAATTTCCGCGACGCTGTGGCGAATCCTGTCCAGATTGAAAACCCGTTCCTTCCAGTCCGGGCGCATGAGCTGTTCCATACCCTTTTGCATCGCCAGTTTGGCGCCATCCGACACCGGGAAACCGGCGATGCCAAACACAATCGCCAGTTCAATGCGAATATGGCCGGAAATGAAGGCCCAGGCCGCTTCTTCCGGCACGCCCATTTCCACCACCTTATCGAAGGCTTCCTTCATCACACCAATGAGCGCCAGAGTCGTGGTTTCAACCAGCGCCGGTTCGAGGATTGCCATCTGCTCAACGGTGATGCGGTGTGACTTGATGATCGGGCCGAACATATCTATAGCGATCTGTTCGCCCTTCGCGTAATCTTCCTCCGGTCCGTGATGCAGCGCACACACCAGATGCTGCGCCGCCACCCCGCCAAACCAGTCACGCATTTTTTCCGGCTCAGTTTCCTCATGGAACAGCGGCGGGTGGCAGGGATGCGTCACAAAGTAGGTCAGGTCGTCGCGGATAGGCATGACTTCCGCGTAGGCAGCCGCCGGGTCGAGGCCCATGATCATCGCGCCGCTTTTCATTTTGGGCACGATGTCCTGTGTAATGCGCCCGATCAGCCTGTCCGGCAGCGCCAGTACTACGACATCGGCGGTTTGGATTGCCTCATCCTGCGGCACAGGCTGATAGCCGCGCGCCTCGACATTCTGGATACCCGCCGGGCTGACTTCGACGGGCAGCAGTTCGTACTTCGGGTTGTCCTTGAGCTTGTCGATGGCGCGCACGCCCATCTTACCGCCCGCCCCCATCAGTGCGATTTTGATTGTCATGCTGTTTTTCCCTTCTTTATCAGTAACTCTGCAAAATGATGTTTCAAGCCTGACAGCCGCCATTCAGCACAACGCCATAAAAATCGGCTTTGCCCACCTGCCCGCCCTTCAGCGCGATTTCCAGCCCATCGAAACGCGGCGTCCGCGCCGTTGCCCGGCACAGCGGCCCACCCGGAGCCAATGGAGCCAGCACCTCCAGCGCCTGAATATCCAACTGGCGGACGGCGTGGCTGCACGTATCGCCCCCGGCCACACACACCCGCCGCAGTTGCGGCACACGCTCCAGCAGCGCCCGCAGCACCAGCCCCTGCTGCGTGCCCAGCCGCTGCCCGATATTGGCCGCCGGTAAACGCGCCTTCGTCGCTGCGATAGCCGGGTCGTCCGGCCCGCGTGTCGAATACAGCACGACGCTCTGACCGCTGCCGAGCGCCGTGAGCGCCGGGGCGATGGCGGCTTCGCGGGCGGAATCTGCCGCGTCAGGATCGACCAGCGCGGCGCTGTCCAGCCGGATGGCGCAGAAGCCGTTAGCCTCGGCCCAGTCGATCTGCTCTGCCGAAACGGGCGACGCACTGCCGGAAATCACCACAATCTGACCTGCATGATCCGCAGGCTCCGGCGGCGGCGATTTTTCAACGAGGCCCGCTGCCTGCCAGTGCGCCGTGAGCGCGTACTCCACTCCCGACGAACCGATGACGAACAGGCTTTGTTTGCCGCACAGCGACCACAGTAACCGCCCGATGATGGGAAGATGCGCCTCGTCCAGCGTATCGAACAGTACGATCTCCGCGCCATCGGCCACCATCGATTGAAAGCGCGCCGCCACCGCCGCGTCGCCTTCCGCCAGATGGCGCATGTCGATCAGCGCGATGGTTTTGTCCGTCTGCTGGCCGAGGTGCAGGCGTAGATCAGCCTCGCGCATCGGCGTGACCGGGTGTCTGCTCATGGTCGGGTGGCGGTCAATTCGGTAGGTGGTTTCGCCGACAGCAGCGAACAGATTGCCAAAGACCACATAGCGTTTCAGGCCCGGCGTGCCGACCATCAGCGGAATTGCGGACGCACCGAAGACCTCCGCACCGATGTCTGCCGCCCGGCCAATGCTGCCAACCGCCGGCGACGAATCGAACGTTGAGCAGACTTTGTAATGCGTCAGCGGCGCACCGAGGGCTTTCAGCGCTGCGAACCGGGGCCGCAGTTCGGCCTCCATCTCGGCAGGCGACATCGACCGGCTGGCCCCGGCTACGCCTACCGCCCGTAGCCCGGCGAAGCGCCCGACAAGCTGATCCGGTGAGGGCGGCTCCAAAAACAGCGCCGCCGGCACGCCATTGAGTGCCAGCCCTTCCAGCGCATCGGTCGAGCCGGTGAAATCATCGCCGTAGAAGGTGAGGAGGAGGTTAGTCATACCTCACCCCGCCTCGCCCGGCTCGCATCCCCCTCTCCATCGCAGTGGAGAGAGGGAAAAAACAACCGCAGGTTGGCAGGGGGTGAGGTGTCATCCATGCCGTCATCACAGTCCCCCATATTTCTCAATCGCCTGCAGTAGCGCCGGGTGATCCTGCGCGTAAGTTTCCAACGGCACGCCGGCAATCGCTGCGTCCCATGCCTGGCGCAGACTGGCGACGCCCGCTGCCTGCCCACCGGGATGCGCGATGATGCCGCCGCCCGCCAGATAGATCAGATCGACGCTGTTCAGCGCCCGGAAGGTATCCGGGGCCTGCCCCGCCCACTGCCCTGACGAAAACACCGGCATAACCACGAATCCGCCGTGCACCGGAGTCAGGCATTCCCACGCTGACGCGATGACGGACTCGTCGGCTTCGCAGAATTTGTTGCGCAGGCCGTTGACGTGCAGATGATCGACCCCGGCCAGCCGCCAGAATTTCTGGTAAGCGCGGTAATCGAAGCCCAGCGCCGGACTGCGCGTGAGCGCGCCCCAGCCGCTGCGATGCCCATGTATGGGAAGCTGGCTGTGCTGGCGCAGTTTCATTACCCCGGCCAGCCCGACAGCAATCAGATTGACTATCACGCACGTGCCGCCCAGCGCCAGCACTGCATCGTGATGGCGCAGCATCGTGTCGATGTCGCTACTGATGTTGAAGGCGTACATCACTTTTTTGCCGGTTTTGCCGGCATGATCGTTGATGACGCGCATAACGGCTTCGGCCCGCTGCGCCAGCGGCGAATATGGCGGGTCGGCGATCAGTTCATCATCCTTGATGAAATCCAGCCCGGCTTCACACAGGGTTTTGACCAGATCGGCGGTTTGCTCCGGGGTCAGACCCACACTCGGCTTGATGATCGTGCCGATCAGCGGGCGCTCATACACGCCGGACAGCCTGCGGGTGCCCTCAACGCCGAACTGCGGGCCGGGCTGTCTGTCCGCAAAGGCTGCCGGAACGTCGATATCCACCAGCCGCAGGCCGGAAAACGGCGCGAGTTCAAACAGGTTGCCGGCGACGGTGGTCAGCAACTGCGGCAGCGAATAGCCGATGTTTTCCAGCGGAAACGACAGCACCACCTCAGCGCGGCGGTAGACCGGGCTGGCCGTGCCCTTGGGCGGGCGCGCACCGGGCAGCGAGGGCGAGTCCACATGGTCGAGTTCGGTGATGCGCTCGACCTGCGCGCCGTGCCGCTGCTGGAGTTCTGGCGTTTCGCCCGGCACTTTGACAAAGGTTCCGGCGGACTGCTCGCCGGCCATAATCGCGGCAGCCTGCGCCAGCGGATGCGCCGTTTCGATGTGATACGTCGCGCTGATGCGGTTGGCGCTCACTCCAAATTCCCCATGATGATTATCCCAAATCCACCCTGACCACCCCATACGGCGGCAGATCGATTCGCAGGCCGCCGGCGTCCCCCTGCCCCGGCGTGCCTGCGCTCTGGCGATAGGCTTCGGGTGCGCGCATGGCGTCCTCAGCGTTGGAATCGTCCAGCCGTCTGATCGTCACCCGGCCCTGAACATCCGGCAGCGTGATGGTCTGCGGCTGCGGCGTGTAGTTCGCCAGCAGAATGCGTTCGCGGCCAGCCGCGCGCAGCACCAGCCCGTCAAAGATCAGCGAATCGCTCGATTCGCTGCGGACAACCTCGCCACCCGCGAATTCACCCACATCGGCCAGCACGTGATACAGCGTAAAGACTCCGCCCGGAATCGACGGAAACTGGTCCGGCACAGGCGCGCCGCTGGTGGTTTCCATCACGCCGCGCCAGCCGCTGGTTTCGTAATAAGTGACGCTGTGCGCCCCGGCTTCGGCCAGATGCTTGATACTGCCTAGGGTCCACACCGCGCCAAACAGCGACATCTGCCGGGCATCGACTTGCGGCGGTAGCTGGCCGGGTGGAGTTTCGGGCTGCGGGCCAGTCGCGTTGGGGTTTCGGCGCATTTTGAGCGTCACCGGGCTGATTACAATGGGCTTGCCCGCGCTGAACTGCCGGGCGCTTTCGACGGTTGTGGCCTGCACCGCCAGCGTTTCGATCAGGTCCACATTGTCGAAGGCGTGTACCTGTGGGTTGATCGAATACACAATACAGTCGGCGGCTGCGACAGGCGGGCGCTCCCGGTTGAGTTCGGTGAAAAAGTAATCCGTCCCGGTTCCGATAGGCGCGCCCGTATCACCCAGTCTGTCGCGAGCCAGCAGCAGCCATTGTTCGCGGGTCGATTTTTCGCCGCTGTGGAAGATGAGCCAACGGGCGACAGGCGCTTGAATATCAGCCAGCGCGGCCTTCAGTGCATCGAGTTCAGCCTCTGCTGCGTCGCTCAGGAAAAGGGCGATTTCCAGCCCGGACCCGAGGGCGTGAGCTTCGCGGCTGGCCTGCTGCAAAGCGGCCCGCCATGTCTCTCCGTTCAGCCACAAATCGACGCGCAGATGGGCCGGATTCAGCACCGTCAGCCGGGCAATTTCGGCCTCAGTCAGTGGTTCGGCGTGGCTGGCAACGCCCAGACCAAGCGCGGGCAGCGGCACAACCTGATCGGTGATGCGGAATGTCAGAGCGGGCTTCTGGCTGTCCCCGACTGAGGGCGCGTCTCCGTACAGCCGGATCGTAATCGCCTGCTGGATTGTTGTGCCCTGCTCCACCGTCACCGGGAAAGGCAGGCCCAGCGGTGTGCAGTAGGTCTTGTAAGAGGCGTCCGTCCAGTTGCGCTGGTCTTCCATCTCGAAGGTTTCGCCTTCCATCAGCACCTCCGCGCGCAGGCCGGGCGCGACTTCATGCGCAATAGCACGGATGTCGAAAAAAGGCTGGTGGGGCGAGATGTAAAGCGGAAACCGGCTGTCAGCTTCGCGGCCATCAACATGGCGCACCGTGCAGGGCTGCCCGGCAAGATGCGTGGGATGCAGCACACAAAAGCCGATGCGATTGCGGCGGAAGGTGGCGTTCGCTACGCCGTCGAAGGTAAAGATGATCGTGCCATCGGCAGCGCCGGTAATGCGGCCATGCCATGTAAAATCGATGTCGCCCTGTACATGCACGGCGTCAAAATCGACCTGAAAGCCGTCGTCCCGCTGCTCGATCTGTTCGTTGTGGATGCGCGGCGTGATCGTGTGCCAGTTGTGATCGCGTACTGCGGCGTACACCCGCCGCAGAATCTCGTGCGGCCCAACCCGGATATAACGGATGTCGCCGCCGGCATACTGTACCGTCACCGGACCGGCACGCAGTTCTACCGCTTCGGGCAGCGGATCAGGGCTGCCATAGGACAAAATGTTCTTTTCTAAAACGGTCATTTATCATGCCTCAGAATAATTGCATATTGTGTACAGTTTACAGCGATCAGTTATCAGTTGCGACTTTTCAGCGATACACAACCCTGAAGAATCGTGCTCGTGCCTCAGCCCTCGGCACGAATCGCTGCTTAATCCCACTCGCGCAGCAGCGCCAGCGCCTGCTGGCATTCGCCGGCCACGCGCTCATTGATGCGCCGGTTAGCAGCCTGCACCGCCGCCAGATCACGCGCCCGGTAGCCGGCAACAATCGACTGGTGATCGCGGACAGCCAGATCTTCGTCGTAATCCGGCATGGCTTCGGCCCGCATGTACAGCAGCGCGGCAATCTGCGCGACGATTTCTTCCCAGTTGCGCACCAGCAGCCGGTTGCCGCTACCATGCACCAGATACCGATGAAAGGCCATGTCGATGCTGCGCACGCTGTTGAAGTCCCGCCGTTCAATCGCCTGCTGCTGCTGCTCGATCAGGCTGTCCAGCCGCGCGAAATCATCGTCGTCCAGCCGCTCGATAATCAATTCGGCAGTGAAATTTTCCAGCGCCGTACGCATCGAGAAAATATCGGCTACATCTCGCTCGTCAAAGGCGCGCACGAACGCCCCGCGATTTGGCGAAAAATTCACCAGCCCCTCGCGTTCCAGCAGAATCAGTGCCTCGCGCACAGGCGTCCGGCTGACACCAAGCTGCTCGGTAAGGATGGCCTCGGTAATATGGTCGTTCGGTTTCAGGCGGCCTTCGATGATGGCGGTGCGCACCTGTGCCACCACCTGTTCACGCAGGCTGACCGGCTGAATCTGGGAGAGAAACTTCATCGCTGTGTTAACAAACTGAATTGTAGACAATCAAATTGTGTACATTTTTCGCCGGTTCGTCAAGTTTTATTGTACCACCAACATGATTGCCGACGTTCCCCGGCCAGAGTATACGCCATTCGGCAGTCTCTCTACGATTTCTCGGCGTTCGGCGGCTATGCTGCACTCAAACAAGGTGTACAGCCTTCGGGGGGAGGCTGGAACAGATGAAAAGGGGGAAGAATGAACCGTAAACGCTATACCGTCTTGTTAACGATCATGCTTTTGCTGGTCTTTGTCGGTCAGGCGCTGGCTGAACGCGATACCGTCGTAGGCAAGGTCAGCGCGCAGGACTGGATTGATCGCCTGCCTGTGCTGATCGCCACCACAATCTTCGTCATCGTTGTCGATGCCGTTTTCGTCATCCCGGCTATCCGCAAACTGCGGACACTCAAGCGCGCACAGGGGAGATAATCATGACTTCATCATACGCACACATTGCGGCGAATTTTGTCGCCTTCAAACGCATACCGCTGCGTGTTGTCCTGGCAACCGCTTTCGCGTCAATCGTGCTGGCGGCCGGCATGTGGATTCAGGGCCAGCCGCTGTACGTGATCGCTACCTTCGCACTGCTGCCCTGGGTTCCGGTGGCGCTGTTCGAGGGTTTGTGGAAGATCGATCATTATCACTGGATCGCCATCTTCGGCGTGATGACGCTGCTGCAACTGGGTCACCTGACCGAGCACGTCGTTCAGGTGGGGGTACTGAGCTTTACCGAGGGCACGCTGGTGTGTCCGCCACCGGTAGACACCATGAGCAACGCGCAGCGCGCCATCGACGCCGGCCTGCGCAGTCCAAATACAGCACCCATCAATATGTCGGCCAGCGTGGTAGTCAAGCCCGGCCCGGATGGTCAGGCGCTGCTCGACGCCAACGGCGACCCGATCACTGGCCCGCACGCCTGCGGTATCTTCGGCCAGCTCGATCTGGAAATCGTGCATCTGGTGTGGGAAATGGCCGGGTGGCTGTGCATTCTGGCGCTCGTCGTCCAGTACCCACGCAACCGCCTGCTGTGGTTCTCGTTGGCGCTGGCGACCTTCCATACCGTCGAGCACCTGCTCATCAGCTACACCTTCTTCTTCGACCCGATTCAGGTGTACGAAGGCACGCGCCAGTTGTGGGGCACGCTTGCGGAAGGCAATATCGTCACCGCTTATCCGCTTGGTCAGGAACCCGCCATCGTGAACTTCTACGCGGTAGCCGGCAAAAACGGTATTCTGGCGAAGGGCGGCCTGATCGGTATGTTATTCCCGGCGGTCAATCAATATCTGCCGACGCGACCTTATCTGCACTTGTACTATAACTCGCTGGTGATTGTCCCGGCTACCATTGCCTTTGTGCTGGAAATCCGGCGCACCTATGATCGCTACCTGCGCAAGGCGCTGCCCGCCCTGACAACGCAGGAAATGGTCGCCGTCACGCCCCGGTTGAAGACGCTGCGCTATAAATCCGGCGATATCATCGTCACCCAGGGCGACCCGGTGGAGGCTTTCTACATCGTCAGCAAGGGTGTGGCCGAAGTCGTGCAGATACAGCCGGATGGCTGGGGCAAACCGCTGGCGACCCTGTGCGCAGGCGACTACTTTGGCGAGGCGGGTCCTGCCGGTGATGCTGAGTTTATCGGTACGGTACGCGCGCTCACCGATGTCGAACTACTGCAACTGGATCGTCAGGTCCTGGAGCAGATACTGGCAGAATCCAGCGGCAGCCGCCTGAACATCGAACAACTGGCAGTGAAGCGATACGCACCTCAGGCTATCCAGCAGGCATAAACACAGCCATCAGAACCTGACGGGGGTGGGTATGAAACCTGCCCCCTGCGATTCTGTCTGATGACGTGAAGTGGCCCGCTCGCCTCCGCACAACATCGACAGAGCCTGACTTTCACATCGCTCCCATTGGCAATTAACACAATCACGATATAAACTATGCCAAACGATGATGAAATATAAAATGAAGTATGGCATTTTATGAGCCATTATTTATCGGGTAGACAATCAGGAAAATCAACTCAAAAGCGGCAACCTCCGGCCAGACACGCCGAAACCTCGACAAACATCTCCCTGCCCTCCGGCATTGTCTCCCTGCAGCGGTACGCTGGCAATAAGGGCGTACAGGCTCTGCTTGCAAACAACAGGCTTCAGCGTCAACCCGCGCAAACAAACGACCCATCAGCGCATCCGTTTACGTGGCTGCCCGCCACCAGCACGGTTCAGCGACAGCCATCCCCTGCGCCAGAACCGCAGGGGGGCCTGGGCAGTATCATCCAGGGGACGGGAGATGTCAGTGTCTATGCGGGCACAACCATGACTTCGGAAGAAGCCCTGCGCCGGGTTTATATGCAGTCTGCCCGTAAAATCACGGAAGATGCTCTGAAGCAGGTCGCAAACGGGACACCCGCACAGAATGCGGCCCGCTGGGCAGTTGAGGCGCGCAACGACCTGAAGGTTCAGATTCGCTCAAAGGGCAGCCCGATTGTCAAGGGATTGGCCGAGGCGCGCAATATCCGCAAGTACGGCAACAAAATCGGCCCCAGCTACGAGCAGCTTATCCGTGAAGGTAAGACACCTGACGATATTATCGGCAAAGCCGGAAGATCGAGCACGA
>Ga0079224_100010704_pt1 | contig 12594 bp, 9 predicted proteins | sample Stecom2015_FD_80414 | JGI IMG/M metagenome (GOLD analysis project Ga0079224, IMG submission 80414) | Agricultural soil microbial communities from Utah to study Nitrogen management - Steer compost 2015 | ecosystem: Environmental > Terrestrial > Soil > Agricultural land | place: USA: Utah...
GAAGGGCAGCTTCGCGATGACGGCGATGGGGATGTACCCCCACCCCAGGAGGCGGATGAGAGAGGCGAACACGTGAGTCAACGATAGCCGCAGCGGGTGGGAGGCGGGGTCCTGTGAGGTGGGGCGCGGCCCTCGAGTGAGCGGTCCTGTGAGGTGGGGCGCGGGTTCTGTGTGGTGGGAGGCGGAGCGCCTAGTGTGGGGAGCATGACGAACTCAGGCCCTCAGGGTGATGTGACTGACGGTGGGACGACCTCGGCGGTGCATGCGGCACTGGCGGCGGACCTGTCCGCACTCGTGATGGAGTCGCCGTCCTCGTACCACGCGGCGTACGCGGTGCGAGAGCGGCTGATCGACGCGGGCTTCGCGGAGCTCGACGAGGACGAGAGCTGGGCGCTGTCGCCCGGCGGCCGCTATGTCATCGTGCGCGACGGCGCAGTCCTCGCGTTCGCGATCCCGGACAGCGCGGGGGGCGCGGCGGGTGCGGCGGAGGGTTCTGCGGAGGGTTCCGCGGAGCAGGACGCCGGGGCGCAGGGAACCGGGGCGGCCTCGAGTGATGCCGCGCTGCCGTTCCACGTCGTCGGTGCGCACACGGATTCGCCGGGCTTCAAGCTCAAGCCGCAACCGGACTTCGTGGCCGCGGGTGCCGTCCAGGCGGGCGTGGAGATCTATGGCGGCCCGCTGCTCAACTCGTGGCTGGACCGTGAGCTGTGCTTCGCCGGTCGCCTCGTGCTGACGGACGGCACCGCGGTGCTGGCACAGACCGGGCCCATCGCCCGCATCCCGCAGCTGGCGATCCACCTGGATCGGAAGGCGAACGAGGTGCTGACCCTGGACCGGCAGCGCCACACGCAGCCGGTCATCGGGCTCGCGGACCTGGTGGGGACCGGTGCGGCGGGCGGAGCTGGCGCCAGCGCGGCGGGCGGAGCGGACGGGACAGGCGGTGCGGCGAGCGCGGCTGCCGGGACCGGCGACGCCGACAACGCGGCGGGGTCGCTGGTGCTGGGACTGCTGGCGGCCTCGGCGGGGGTGGATGTCGCAGACATCGCGGGCTACGACGTCCTCACGTTCCCCGTGCAGGAGCCGGCGGTGTTCGGCGCGCACAGCGAGTTCCTGGCGTCACCGCGGCTGGACAACCTCGCGTCTGTCTGGGCGGGGACGAGCGCGCTGGCGCAGGTCGACACGGCGAGCCTCACGGGGATCGCAGTGCTCGCGGCGTTCGACCACGAGGAGGTGGGTTCGGAGACGCGGTCCGGGGCCTCGGGGCCCTTCCTGGCCGACGTGCTCGAGCGGATCACCGCCGGGCTGGGCGGCGACCGGACCGCGCACCTGCGGGCCCTGTCCGGGTCCGTGTGCGTGTCGTCCGACGCGGGGCACGCGGTGCACCCCAACTACCAGGGCCACCACGACCCGGTGAACCGGCCGGTGCTGGGCGGCGGCCCTCTGCTGAAGATCAACGCGCAGCAGCGCTACGCGACGGACGCGGTGGGGGCTGCGGTGTGGGCGCGGGCGTGCCGGGACGCGGGCGTGGCGAGCCAGGAGTTCGTCTCGAACAACACGATCCCGTGCGGCTCGACGATCGGCCCGCTCACCGCGACCCGCCTGGGCATGACGACGGTGGATGTGGGGCCGGCGCTGTGGTCGATGCACTCGGCGCGGGAGATGTGCGCCCTGTCGGACCTCGCCGACCTCCGCGCGGCGCTGGCCCAGTTCCTGGGGAGCTGAGGGGCTTCATACGCAGTTGACCTTGCGTTTCAGACACACCTGAGGTGTCTGAAACGCAAGGTCAATTAGTGTTGCCGCGGGTGAATCGCCGACAGACGGGTAGATGGCTCGAAGGACGGGTTCCTGCACGTGTCCCTCGAACCGGCAGCCCGTCCGTCGCGGGATCGGGGTTCCCGGGGCCTCCGCAACGCACCGCACTCTGCGGCTCGGGGGCGATACTCTGCGGCGCGGGATCGAGCCCCGCGCTCAGAAGTCCGTGGGCGAGGTGCCCGGTGCTCCGCCGGCGCCCTGCTCCTTCTTGGCCTGCTCCTCGGCCATCTTCTTCTGCTGCTCGGCAACCTGCGCGTGCACCTGCTCCATGTCGAGGTTCCGCACGCCGCTGATGAGCTCCTCCAGCTGCGGGGCGGGGAGCGCGCCGGCCTGGCGGAAGACGCCCACGCCCTCGCGGAAGACGATGAGTGTGGGGATCGAGGAGATGCCAAACGCGCCGGCCATCTGCTGCTCCGCCTCCGTGTCGATCTTGCCGAAGGTGATGTCCTCGTGCTCCTCCGAGGCCTGCTCGAAGACCGGTGCGAAGCTCTTGCACGGCCCGCACCAGTCGGCCCAGAAGTCCAGGATGACGATGTCGTTGTCCGCGATGGTGGACTGCAGGTTCTCCGACGTGATCGTGTGCGTGCTCATGGCCTCACGCTATCCGACTGGCTTCAGTCCGCGACAGGAGCAATCTCACTCCGGCCCCGCCGCGTCGATCTCCGGCTCTGCGAGCACCCACCCCAGCGACCGCGTCGCCTGCTGCAGCGCCGGCAGCACCGAGGCCAGGAGGATCGCGCGCAGCCGCTGGAGGTCGGCGGGGCTCTGGGGCCCACCGCCCGAGGATGCGCCGATGGCCAGGCGCAGCGCCTCGATGAGTGCGGAGCGGCCGGACGGAGTCGTGTCGTCCAGCGGGTCCGAGCCGCGCACCGGCACGATCCCGTCGCTGTGCGCGTCGAGCAGGCTCGCACCGGCCCACCGCTGCGCGTGGTCGTCGGACGCGTCCGATCCCGAGGCCCCCTGCCGGTTCGAATCCGGCGACCCCTTCCCCTGCGGGAAGACGACGAAGCTCAGCGCCTCGTCCAGCAGCGACGCGAATGCATCCTGGTCCCTCACCTCGTGCGCGGCGATGGCCAGCTGCGCGACGTCCGCGAGCGTCGCCGCGCCGGGGCCGGCCACTCCCCCGGTGCTGCTGCGAACCAGTCGCGGCGCACTGCCTTCCACCACACGGTTCGAGGCGAGGACTGCGGCGAAGGCGCGGCGTGCGGCCTCCGTCAGTTGCGCGTCCTCCAGTGCGGGGCCGGCCTCAGCTAGGGCGATGACGGCGAGCGCGTTCCACTCGGTCACGAGCTTGTCGTCTCGCTGCGGCAGGGTGCGGTCCGCACGCCTGCGCGCAAGCCCGGCGCGGGCGGTCTCCGCATCGGGGGTCTCCCACGGAGCAGGGGCGTCGGCAGCCGTTGCGTCCTCGCCCGTGACCCACTCGGCGATCTCAGGGAATCCCACGGCGAACGGCCGGTCCGGGTGCGCCGCATGGACGGGGCCCAGCGGCTGGAACGGAGCGGGCACGCCCCCGGGTCCCTCGAGGCAGTACGCACCCTCGGTGTGCTGGCCCGCATCGTCGAGCGAGTCGGCGTCCAGCCCCGAGGCGAAACCCCCGCCGGGCAGCTGCAGCCGCTCGAGCAGGAACCTCGCGGTGTCGCGCGCCTCGCGCTGGGCCAGGCGCGCGTGCCGCGAGTCCGGGTCGTGGCCCTGCTCCACCCGCAGCCAGTGCGTCGCGGCTCGCAGGTGCTGCGCGTTGTCGAAGAGCATCTTCTCGAAGTGCGGTATGTGCCATTGGGCATCGACGCTGTAGCGGGAGATCCCACCATCCACCTGATCCCGGATGCCCCCGGCGGCGATGCCCGCGAAGGTGCGGCGCACGGCCTGCAGCTCTGCGGTCTCGGGCCCGGTGTTCAGCCGTTCGTGCCGGCGCAGCAGGTGGATGATGCTCAGCAGCGGCGGGAACTTGGGCGTCGAGCCGAACCCGCCCCATCGGCGGTCCTCAGCGGCCAGGAGGTTCTCGGCCGCGGCGGTGAGGGTGTCGTCGTCGATCTCTGGGGTGGGGGCCTCGGCGGGCAGGCCCAGCGACAGGTCCGGGAGGCGGACGAGTCGCTGCGCGAGGTCGGTGGCGATCTGCTCCGCCCGCGGACGGTCCGTCGACCAGGTGCGCGCGATCGTCGTGATGACCTGCGACAGGCTGGGCATGCCGTCGCGCGGCTCAGGCGGGAAGTAGGTACCGGCGAAGAACGGGCGACCGTCCGGCGTCGTGAAGGCAGTGAGCGGCCAGCCGCCCTGGCCCCGCATCGCCAGGAGAGCGTCCATGTAGAAGCCGTCGACGGCGGGCAGCTCCTCGCGGTCGACCTTGATCGCGACGACAGACTCGTTCGCCAGCTGGCCCAGCTCGGGGTCGGAGAAGGACTCCTCCGCCATGACATGGCACCAGTGACAGGTGGCGTACCCGATGCTCACGAGGACGGGGACGTTGCGGCGGGCGGCCTCGGCGAAGGCATCCTGCCCCCACACATGCCAGTCGATCGGATTGGCCGCGTGCTGGTTGAGATACGGGCTGGTCGCGTCAGCCAGTCGGTGTGCCATCGTCTGCCTCCTGCGGGAGCGGGTCGACGTCTGCGTCGCCTCCACTGTCTCATCACGGGCAGTGGCAGGGGCCGCTGACGTGTCACCTCATCCACCATGGCAATGGAACGAGTTAAGTACTCGCGGATTTATTAACACGTCCGCCGGACATGTACACCGATGCGACAGATGAGATCCCGCACCCGACAGTATCGAACGGCTCTCGTCCCACAGCCACCTGCGCGGATTAGGCTGACTCCCATGAGCGACGTCCCGCACTCCCCTTCCCCGCAACCCGACCCGCCGAATGGGCAGCCGCACCCGGCTCCCCCATACGGGCAGCCGCCGGTACAGCAGCCAGATGCCCCGGGACAGCCGTACCCGGCTGGTCAAGCGAACGCCTACGCTCAGCTGCACCCCTACGCCCAACCACAGTCGACCGTCGACCCTCGCCTCCCCCTGCCAGGTCTGCCCTTCGGCTCGTCATACCGCACCCCGCACACGCGCTGGTGGCGCGGTGTCCTCAGCATCGCCATCGTCGTCGCCGCCATCCTGATCCTGTCGACGGTCTTCAGCTTCATCGCTGTCGCGATCGACCTCGCCCTGGGCGTGCAGACCGCAGATGCGCTCATGAACGGCCAGATCATCATGTCGCCCGCACTGCTGGCCGCGACCAACCTGGGACTCGCGTCCTCCGCGGCCCTGGCATTCATCACCCATCGCTTCGTCAACGGCGTCCGCTGGGGCTTCATCCACGCGGTCGTCGGCCGCCTGCGGTGGCGCTGGCTGGGAGTCACGACGCTGCTCGTCGCTCCCGTGTACGCACTCTTCGCGATCTCGGGCTTCCTCGACCCCTCCTACCAGGACATCCGGATCGACGGCACCGTCATCGCCTTCATCCTCATCATCGTCCTCACGACCCCGCTCCAGGCCGCCGCCGAGGAGTACATGTTCCGCGGCGTCATCCAGCGCGCCGTCGGCAGCTGGTTCCGCTCCACCCGCTGGGGCCTCATCGTGGGCACCGCGGTGAGCTCGATCGTCTTCGCCATCGCCCACTTCGCCAGTGATCCCTGGCTCATCTTCTACTACCTGTGCTTCGGCATCCTGCTGTCGATCCTCACGCAGCGCACGGGCGGGCTCGAGGCCGCGATCGCGATCCACACCGCGAACAACCTCTTCCTGCTGGTGGTGGGCGCGCTGGCCGGTCAGATGACGGAGGGCTTCGACCGCTCCGCCGGCAAGGGCGGCCCCGTCATGCTGGTGCCGGTGGTCATCCTCGCGATCGTGGTCGTCGTCCTGTCGCTGCTGGCGAAGCGCCGCGGCCTCGCCCGGACCACACCCGAGGCCGTGCCCGGCTCACAGGCCCCACCCCAGACCCCACCGCACACCGCCCCCGGATCAGCTCCCCAGAACCCTGGACAGACCGGGGGTGAGTGAGTCCATACTCACTGGTGGATGACCCCCTGACGCAGTAAACTGGAATCACTCAAGAAAACGAGGCGTCACGAACTCCGCGACGAGGACCTCGGCACGCTCCTGAGGAGGGACGACCATGAACAACCTTCATCGCGAACTCGCACCCCTGTCCGACGCCGCCTGGGCGGACCTGGAGGACGAGGTCAAGCAGACCTTCCGCCGGCACATCGCTGGCCGTCGTTTCGTGGAGATGCCGGAGCCCCGCGGCTACGAGTTCTCCTCGCTCACCACGGGCCGCGTCAAGGAGACCGGCACGGACGTCGACGGCGTCCGCGGCCGCACCCGCGTCGTGCTGCCCGTCATCGAGCTGCGCGTCCCGTTCTCCGTCGACCGCGACGAGGTCGACAGCGTCGCCCGCGGTGCGGTGGACGCTGACTGGGATCCGGCGAAGGACGCCGCGATGCGCCTGGCGAAGGCCGAGGACAACGCGGTGCTGAGCGGCTCCGCGGACAGCGTGGGCCTCTCCGGCATCATCGCCGCGAGCCCGCACAAGCCCATCCAGCTGCAGCCGGACATCAAGGACCTCACGTCCGCCGTCGCCGAGGCGATCACCGCCCTCCGCCTGGACGGTGTCGCGGGTCCCTACAACCTGCTGCTCTCGGCAGAGCTGTACACGCAGCTCGCAGAGTCGGCTGATGAGGGTAACCCTGTCTCCGCCCACATCCAGCGCATCCTGGGTCAGGGCCGCGTCATCTGGGCCCCGGCGATCGACGGCGCCCTGGTCGTCTCCGAGCGCGGCGGCGACTACGAGCTGCACATCGGCCAGGACGTCTCCATCGGCTACGACTCGCACGATGCGGAGAAGGTGAACCTGTACCTGCAGGAGACCTTCACCTTCCGCGTCGCCAGCGCCGAGGCCGCGGTGCACCTGGCACCCTGAGTCACCTCTCTGCGGGGCCGGTCGCCCGGCCCCGCAGCGCACGGTGCTCCTCAGCGCACCAGGCTCACTGCGCGCCACAGCGCAGAGAGACACCGGGAGTCGCAACCTGCATGTCCATACGCATGCAGGTTGCGACTCCCGGTGTCTTTTCACGTGGGGGCGAGACCGGACGGGGCAAGCCCGGACAGCGTCGCGCCCGTCAGCTCAGCACCCCGTCAGCACTCCTCGCGTCAGCGCACCTCGCCCAGGAGCACGTGCGTCGAGTTGGGGAACCGGTAGAGCCCGTCCACCGCGTACGTGTTGAAGATCCGATGGAGATCCTCGATGAGCGGCTCTCGCACAGGGTCGCCCTCCTTGGGCGCGAACGACAGCGACAGATGGCGCTCCCGGAAGGTGTCCCACGTGATGAGTTCATCGTTGTCGTACTCGAGCCGCTCGTAGTGACTGCCGCCGAAGAACTGCGTCAGCTCCCGGTCCGTCACCTTCTCCGCCAGCGTGAGACCGGTGAAGCCGCCCACCCGCGCACGGAACGCGTCGATGACCGCGTCGACGGACTCCTCGCCCGCCCGGCGGAAGTTCCAGATGAGCGCGGCCTGTCCGCCGGGGACCAGCATCCGGCGGCACTCCGCGCGGAACGCCTCGAGATCGAACCAGTGGAAGGCCTGCGCGACCGTCACGAGCGAGACGGTGTCCGCCGCCAGCGTCGTGTGCTCCGCCGGCGCACCCACGACGGTCAGCCTCTCAGCCTCACCGATCGTCTCCACGAGTGCCGCCCGCATGTCGCCATTGGGCTCGACCGCGATGACGGCCCAGTCGCGCCGCAGCAGTTCTGCCGTGAGCTTGCCGGTGCCCGCACCGATGTCCGCGACAACCGCCCGCGCTCCCGAGGCCGCAGCCGGGTCGCCGTCCCCGTCACTATGCGCAGTGGTGCCAGTATCCGCAGTGCCGGCCAGGCCCTCGGCGACGCACTGGACCAGCCTGTCCAGCAGCGCCGCGGGGTATCCCGGCCTGCTGCGGGCGTAGATCGCGCCCAGCCCTGTGAACTTCCCGGTGTTGTCCGTCGCTCCGCCGGAATTCGCGGTGTCAGTCATCTGCGGTCGTCTCTCCTTCGTCGAGACCACCATCATCGCCCACCGTCAGGGCAGGCGAGAACTCGGGTCTCAGGGAGTTGGCCGGGATCCGGCGAGGGGTCTCCGACCGTCCCGCGCAGGGACCTCAGACGCCCACGCCGCCCAGGAAAAGGCGGGTGGTGAGCGGGAAGCGGACGACGTCGTCCTCGCGGTGCTCGTCGAAGAGGCGTCGCAGGTCCGCGATGAGCGGCGCGTGGGCCGGATCGCCCTCGCGCGGCGCGTAGGTCGCGGACAGGTTGCGGCCCAGGAACTCATCGACGGTGAGCATCTGGTCGTGGGCGAATTCGCGGTACTCGTAGCCGTCGGGCTCGAAGAACGCGTCGAAGTCCTGCTCGCTCACCTTGTGATCGCCGCTGAAGCCCGGGAAATCAGAGATGTGGCGGCGGAAGACGTCCGCGGTCGCCTGTGTGAAGGGGTCTTCGCGGCGGCGCGAGTTCCACAGCAGCGCGACACGGCCGCCCGGCCGCAGCACGCGCCGGCACTCCTCGCGGAAGCGGCGCTGATCGAACCAGTGGAAGGACTGCCCGGCGGTGATGAGGCTCATCGACGCGTCCGGCAGTGTCGAGTCCTCAGCCGTCGCCTGCACGGCGGTCAGCAGGCTGGTCGTCGCCGACTTCGCCTCGAGGATCTGGAACATGTCCGGGTTGGGCTCGATCGCGACGGTGCGGATGCCCTGGTAGACCAGTTCTTCGGACAGCTTGCCCGTGCCGGCTCCCACGTCGGCCACGTGGCACGAGGTGCCCAGGCGCAGCGTGTCCGCCAGCCAGCTCAGGCATTCCGCCGGATAGCCCGGCCGGAATCTGTCGTAGATCCGGGCCAGACCGGTGAAGCGCGCTGTCGCGTCCTGCGGCGCTGTGCTCACGTTCATTGGTCGAGTCCTCCCCTGCCAGCCGCCGCAGACATCGGCGATCGGATCAGACGATGAAGACGGCGGTCGGGTCGGTCCGCGGACGCACCGACCCGGTCGTCTCATCGAGAGTACCCAGTGCGTCGACTGAATATCGCCTGAATGGAATGACGGATACCTCACACTGGCGACGGGCCGATCACAGTGGTGCCGCCGCGCTCACACCCGCCGTGCACCAGCCAGTGCCACCGCACCTGCCCTTGTCCCTGAGTTGCGGCGCCCCCTACACTGGCTCACATGATGTTGCACGGAAGGCTCCGATTCCGCTTCCGCCGCTGACGGCGGACGCGAACTGGTTCCCACACCCCTCTCCTCCGCTGTCGGACGCTCCCCATCCGACCGGCACTTCCAGCGTGCCCGTTTCCAGGAGATTCCGTGCCTCGCACCTCCCCGCATTCCCCTGCCCATCTGACTGCTCCTGCCGGCGATCGCGCCCATCTGCGCGGACGCGGCATCACTCACGCACCGGGCTCACGGCCGCTGCTCACGGACGTCGACGTGACCGTGTCCGCCACGACGAAGCTCGCCGTCGTGGGCGAGAACGGCAGCGGCAAGACGACCCTGCTGCGCATCCTCACCGGCCGCCTCGACCCGGATGCCGGATCCGTCGAGCACGCCGGCACGCTCGCGATCGCGGATCAGGACCTGCCGGCGGCCGGAGACACCACCGTGGGCGATCTGACCGACGAGGCGATCGCCCCGGCCGTCGCCGCTCTCGCCTCTCTCGACGAGGCCGCAGCAGCACTCGCCGATGCGTCCGCAGGCTCCGAGGACTCCTACGCCCGCGCCCTCGATCTCTGCATCCAGCTGGATGCGTGGGATGCGCAGCGTCGCGTCGACATCGCACTCGACGCACTGGGTGCGGTCACCGATCGCGACCGCCCCCTGGCGCACCTGTCCGTGGGCCAGCGGTACCGCGTCCGCCTGGCGTGCGTGCTGGGCGCACAGCCGGAGCTGCTGGTCCTCGACGAGCCCACGAACCACCTCGACGCCGCGGGCCTCGACTTCCTCACCGCGACCCTGGCCGCCCGCTCGGGCGGTCTGCTGCTGGTCTCCCACGATGCAGCACTGCTGGCGGACGTCGCCCACGAGTTCCTCGACCTCGACCCTTCGGCAGACGGGCGGCCCCGGCTCTACGGCGGCGGCTGGGACGGCTGGCGGACCGGCCGGGCGCGCGAGCGCGACGCCTGGCAGTCCGCCTTCGACGCCCAGCAGGCCGAGCACCGTCGCCTCCAGGAGGCGGTCGACCAGGCCCGATCGCGGCTCACCACCGGTTGGCGGCCGGACAAGGGCACGCCCCGGCACCAGCGCCAGTCCCGCGCGCCGGGCGTCGTGCAGGCACTCCACCGCCGCGAGGACGAGCTGCACCGCCACGCGCTCACGGTGCCGCCTCCCCCACCGCGGCTGACGGTACCCACGGGCAGCACTCAGCCCGGCGCCCCGCTGCTCACCGCCGCCGAGGTCGCAGTCACCGGCCGCTCCTCGCATCCCGTGACCGTCCGGCTGGCCGGCGGTGATCGCCTGCTGGTCGTCGGACCCAACGGGGCGGGCAAGTCGACGCTGCTCGCGGTGCTGGAAGGCGACCTCGGGCCCGACGAGGGCGCCGTCCGCACCCACGGCGCGGTTCGCGTCCAGCGGCTGAGCCAGGAGGACGTGCCTGAGGCGGACGAGGACCCGCGCGATCACCGCTCGCCCGGGCAGTTGCGGCGGCAGCGCCTCGCCCGCGTGCTCCGGGAAGAGCCGGACGTGCTGCTGCTCGATGAGCCCACCAATCACCTGTCGATGGCGCTGGTCGACGACCTGCTGGAGGGCCTGGAGACCTCGAGCGCGGCCGTCGTCATCGCGACCCACGACCGGCAAGTGCTCCGGCGGCTGTCGCACTGGCCACGACTGGAGGTGGGCGAGGCACTCGCGTGACCCGCACGGGAGGTCGGGACCCTACTGGGCCCAGGCCTCCCACAGCCGTTCGTACCGGCCACCGGCCGCGACGAGATCCTCGTGCGTCCCCTCCTCGACCACGCGTCCGTCCTCCATGACGAGGACGCGGTCGGCGGCCTCCGCCTGGCTGAGCCGGTGGGCGACGACGAGTGCACCGCGCCCGGCCAGGGCGGCCGCAGCCGCGGACTCGAGGACGTGGGCGCCGGCGGATCCGGCCTCGGCGGTCGCCTCGTCAAGGATCGCGATGTCTGGGTCGGCCAGCACGAGGCGGGCGAGCGCGATCATCTGCTCCTCCAGGGGCGACAGCCGCGCACCTCCGTCGCCCACGACCGTGTCGAGACCCCGAGGCAGCGCGAACGCCCAGGTGGCTCCGACGGTGCGCAGCGCCTGCTCGACGGCCCGGGCGGGCGCGTCCGGCACCGACAGCGCCACGTTGTCCCGGATCGTGCCGACGAACGTGTGGACCTCCTGCGCGACCATTGCGATGCGGGAGCGGAGGGCGGCCTCGGGCACGGCGGTCAGGTCCTGACCCGACGCACCACCCGTCAGCCGAGCAGTCCCGCGCGTGGGTGCGGCCAGCCCCGCCGCGATCTTCGCGAGCGTCGACTTGCCCGCACCCGTCGTGCCGACGACCGCGACGACCTCGCCCGGCGCGACCGTGAGGTCGACCCCGCGCAGAACATGGTTCTGGGGCGCCGGGTCATCGTCGTAGGTGAACCAGATGTCCTCGAGATCCAGACCGACGGTGCGGGTCGCACGGTCCGATGCGGGTGCGGCCGAGGTCGGGCGCGCCGCTTCATCGATGACGCCGACCATCCGGGTGAGCGACGCCCCGGCGGACTGCACCTGGTCGAAGAGCCCCACGAGCGCGCCGATCGGGTTGAACAGCCGGTGGAAGACCAGCGCGGCCGTCGTGACCGCACCGGCGCTCGACTCCCCCGCCCACACGAGCCAGAACCCGGTGAGGAGGAGCAGGGACAGGACGACGGCCTCGGCGCGGTTATTGCGGCTGAAGGCGCGGGTGAGGAAGCGGAATACGCCGATCGAGAGGTCGCGGGCCTCGGCGGAGGCGGAGTCGATGCGGGTGAGCTCGACCTGCTCGGCGCGGTGGGCGCGCAGCGTCCGCGCGCCGGTCAGCCCGCCCAGCAGTCGGCCGGAGCGTCGGCCGATCGCGGCGCGCTCGCGCACGTACAGAGGCGCGGACCGCGGCAGGTACCAGCGCAGCGTGAGCCAGTACATCGGCAGTGCGGTGAGCCCCACGAGCCCCAACCGCCAGTCGACGACGGCAAGGCCGACCGCGGACACGACCACCACCAGCAGCGACTCGACGACGAGCGGAAGCACCTGGGCCGCGCCCTCGCTCACCTTGCGGGAGTCATCCGCGACGCGGGAAACGAGGTCGCCGGTGCCGGTCCGCTCGACGCGCTGGGCCTCGAGCGACAGTGCGGCCGTCACCACTTCGGTGCGCAGGTCACCCACCGCGGGCATCGTCACCCGGGCCAGTGCCCACGCGCCCGCCCACGTCCCCACCGCCATGACGATGCCGGCCGCCGCGACCGCAGCCGCCGAGGTCCACACGACGTCCGCGCCGCTCCCGGCCGGCAGTGCGTCGACGAGACGGCCGATCGCCCACGGGCCCACAAGACCCGCCGCCGCGTTCGCAAGGCCCGCGATGACGAGGAGGACGATCCAGCCCGCTCGGCCCCGCAGGTGCGGGGCCAGGTGCGCGAAGGCGCGCCGGCGGGTGGCGATGGGCAGGCTCGCAGCCGCCGAGGCCGCAGGCTGTCCGCTCATCGGCTCACCGCCGCCCGGTAGGCCTCGCCGACGGGACCATCCGCGCCCACGAGCTCCGCATGGGTCCCGGAGGCGGTCGTGCCGTCGCCGCGGGCGAGGACGAC
>Ga0079224_100010705_pt1 | contig 12594 bp, 7 predicted proteins | sample Stecom2015_FD_80414 | JGI IMG/M metagenome (GOLD analysis project Ga0079224, IMG submission 80414) | Agricultural soil microbial communities from Utah to study Nitrogen management - Steer compost 2015 | ecosystem: Environmental > Terrestrial > Soil > Agricultural land | place: USA: Utah...
CGATATTTCGATCGACCAGGGCGGCTGCTTCGAGACCAGTCGACCTACCACACACGCGGATCCGACCTTCATCGTCGACGGGGTGGTGCACTACTGCGTCACCAATATGCCCGGCGCCGTGCCGCGCACGTCCACGTTCGCGCTCACCAATGCAACGCTTCCTTACGTGAAGGCGCTCGCCGACCAGGGGGTGGAACATGCACTGAGCATGGATCCACACTTTGCGCCGGGACTGAACGTACACCAGGGCGCGATCGCTCACGAAGCAGTAGCGCGCGCCCTGGGCCTGCCGTACGCGCCGCGCTGCGCGCAAGGCGCACATGCGGCCTGATGAACGTGATGAACGCGCCCATGCCGATGGAACCAGCCGACGCGCGAGGCGTTCGTGCGTTGAAAGGCTCCGGTCCGGACAGGCGCAATCGCGCTGCGCGCTGCCGGCTGCGCTTCGATGTGGATCGGCTGAGCACAGATCGATCACGGATCATCCATCAGGCTCGCAGTCCTCAGGGGCAGCAAGCTGCGGATCGCACGCTACGGCATATCAGATCTTGCAACTACGGATCAGGGCGCTAGCCCAGTCACCACCCCCTGACTGCGGCGCAGCGGCGCACACGCCGCACCCTGAGCCGAATCAGCCCGCCTTACGGCGGGCTTTTTTTTTTGCTTGCCGAATCACACGGCCGTGGCCGCCGACCGCGCTGCGCCGCAGCCCTCGCGGAATTTTCCGCCTGCCGGTTTGAAACCAGCCCGGACGTGCGCATACTGCCGTGATGTTCGATCGCATCACCCCCGTCAACAAGGCGCTGATCATCGCGAACGTCGGCGCTTTCGCGTTGCAGTTCCTGTTCGGCAGACTGCTCGAAATCCATTTCGCGTTGTGGCCCCCGCAGGCCGCCGAATATGGCTATCCGCCATTTCGCCTCTGGCAGCTGCTGACGTACGGATTTCTGCACGGCGGGTTCGCGCACCTGTTCTTCAATATGTTCGCGCTGTTCATGTTCGGGTCGGACATCGAGCGGCTGTTCGGTTCGCAGCGCTACGTGACCTACTACCTGGCGTGTGTGATCGGCGCTGCGCTCATGCATCTCATCGTGGTGAGCTCCGCCGCGTTGCCGCCGTTGCCTACCGTGGGCGCATCCGGCGGCGTGTTCGGTCTGCTGCTCGCTTTCGGTATGGCCTATCCGAAACGCATGATCATGTTGATCTTCCCGCCGATTCCCATGCCGGCGTGGCTGTTCGTGACCTTGTATGGCGTTCTCGAGCTGTACCTCGGCATCACGCAGACCGCCTCGGGCGTCGCGCACTTCGCGCACCTCGGCGGCATGGCCACCGGTTTCGTCATGATCCGTTACTGGCGGGGGCAGCGCCGGCGACGATGAATCAGGCGGCCAGTCTCATGGACGCGGGCGCGCATCTGTTGTTCCTCCCAGAGCCGAATCCCCGCATGTTCCTGTGGGGCGCGCGGGCTGCATCGCTCGAGCTCGCGTCGGCCGGCCGGCCCGAACGCGCGCGACGCCTCGGGCCGGACTGCACATTTCAGGACGTCGAGGGTTTCAGTGTGCCGCTGATCGAGGCGCTGGGGCCGCTGGCTGCGATGAGTTCGGCCGACGCAGCGCGCGCGCCGGCCTCGATCGCGGCCTGGAGTCAGGCGGCCAAGCTGGCGCTCGAACTCGTGGCGCGCGGACGATTTGCGCCCTGGCTCGAATCACAGCAGGAAGGGGGCGGCGAGGCGTGTTGGCGCGTGTCGCTGTCGTCCCCCGCTGATGCGGAAAGATTCGCGCGTCTGGCGCAATCCTTCCCGCTCGCGGCGCACGCCGTTCCCGCACGCGAAGCGGTGCAGCCAGCTGCGCGATCTCGCCGGCGCAGATCGCCGGCGCACGTCTGGTCGGCTGATGCGTTGCTCGAACGCTTCTTGCACGCTTGCGCGGACGCGCTGGTTCGCGCTGGCGCTCGCGAGGCCGGATCCGCCGCTCGTCGACCGACGCGTGCGCCCTGGGAGGTGCGCTTGCGTCACGCGCTTACCAGCGCCGATCCGCGCTTCGTTCCGGCAGGCTTCCACGAACGCATGCTCGGCGACGAAGTGCGCGCCTGGGCGAGGCCTCTGCTCGGTGCGCAACGTGGTGAAGCCCGTGCGGCGTTTCGCCTCGATCTGCCGCAACCGACGGTGGGCGACGGCGCCTCGGCGGAGCAATTCGTTCTGCGCTTCTTTCTGCAGTCCGCCAGCGATCCCAGTCTGCTGATCGCGGCGTCGGAGGTGTTCCGTGCGTCGCCGGCGGTGCGACGCGTATCGCCGAGCGGCGCGCGGGCGGCGCAGGAGACGCTGCTGGCGGGCTTGGCGACTGCGGCGAGAATCTTTCCCGCGATCAATACAGCGCTGTCGCAGGCCCGGCCAGAGCACTTGATCCTCAAGCCCGCTGCGGCCTGGCAGTTCCTCGAGGAGGCTGCGCCGCAACTGATCGAAGCTGGTTTCGGCGTCCTCTTGCCTGGCGAGCTCACACGCAGCGGGCGGCGCAGACTCAGGATGCGGATGCGGGTCGGCGGTGCGCAGCACGCGCCGGCTGCGGCCGGCGTTCATACGACGACGCTCGCGCTCGATGAGATGTTCGATTTCCGCTGGGAGGCGGAGCTGGCGGGCGAGACGCTCACCGCGAAAGAGCTGCGTGCGCTCGCCGATCTCAAGGCGCCGCTCGTGCAGTTTCGCGGACAGTGGGTGGCGGTCGACGCGGCCGAGGCGGCGGAGGCTTTGCGTCTGCTATCGCGCAGCGAGGGAAAGTTGGCTGCTCACGAAGCGCTCGCTGCGGCGCTGGGCGCAGCGCCGCGCGAGGCGCCGAGCTCGCTGCAAGTCGACGTCGCTGTGGAAGGGCCGCTGGCTCAGACGCTCGCCTCTTTGCAGCTCGCCCCTTCGCAAGCGAAGTTCACCGCGCCGGCAGGCTTCGTCGGCCAATTGCGGCCTTACCAGGAACGCGGCGCCGCGTGGCTCGCGAACATGGCGTCGCTGGGACTCGGGGCGTGTCTGGCCGACGACATGGGTTTGGGCAAGACGATCCAGCTCATCGCTCTGCAGCTTCATCTATGGGAGCGCGGCGTGACGGCGCCCGCGCTGCTCGTGTGCCCGACTTCCGTGGTGGGCAACTGGGAGCGTGAGCTGGCGCGCTTCGCGCCTTCGGTGCACGTCGTACGCCACTACGGCGCCGAGCGCGCTCGCGACGATCAGGCGTTCGGCGCGCTGCCGGCGCAATCGATCGTGCTGACCACGTACGGGTTGCTGCGCCGGGACATCGAAGCGCTCAGCGCCGTGGCATGGTCGACGGCCGCGCTCGATGAGGCGCAGAACATCAAGAACGCCGACTCACGCACGGCGCAGGCGGCGCGCAATTTGCGCGCGCAGTTCCGCGTCGCGTTGACCGGCACGCCGGTAGAGAACCGGTTGGCGGAGCTCTGGTCGATCTTCGAGTATCTGAATCCGCGCCTGCTCGGATCGCAGGCCGCGTTCCGACGCGACTATGCGATCCCGATAGAGCGCTACGGGCAGGACGAGGTCGCCGAGCGTCTGCGCCGGCTCGTCGGGCCGTTCATCCTGCGGCGCCTGAAGAGCGATCCGGCCGTGATTCAGGACCTGCCGCCCAAGCAGGAGATGAAAGTGCTGTGCTCGCTCACGCGCGAGCAGGCGACGCTGTACCAGGCGGCGCTCGACGACGCCATGGGTCGCATCGAAAGCTCCACAGGCATCGAACGGCGCGGCCAGGTGCTCGCGCTGCTGACCTCGCTCAAGCAGATCTGCAATCACCCGGCTCAGTACCTCGGCGAGTCCGGACCGCTGCACGGCCGTTCCGGCAAACTGCAGCGTACGATCGAGATGCTGGAAGAGACGATTGCGGCGGGAGATCGAGCGCTGCTGTTCACTCAGTACCGTGAGATGGGCGAGCGCCTGGTCGCCGAGCTCGCGCGCGTGTTCGGCTTCGAACCGCTGTTCCTGCACGGCGGCGTGCCGCGCGCACGGCGCGACGAAATGGTGCGTCGCTTCCAGGAAGACGAGCGTTCGCCGCCGGTGTTCGTCTTGTCGCTCAAGGCGGGCGGCGCGGGTTTGAACCTCACGGCCGCGAGCCATGTCTTTCACTTCGATCGCTGGTGGAACCCGGCCGTCGAGGATCAGGCCACCGATCGCGCCTATCGCATCGGTCAGCGTCGCGCAGTGCAGGTGCACAAGCTGCTGTGCGCCGGCACGCTCGAGGAGAAGATCGACGAGCTGCTCGAGCGCAAGCGCGAGCTCGCGGCGAGCGTGGTTGCGGGCGGAGAGCGGTGGATCACAGAACTGGACGACGCCGACCTGCGCGAGCTGTTCTCGCTGTCGCCGGATGCAGTAATCGCCGGCAGCGCAGCGGATGCGGAATGACGTTGCTGGCGCAACAAGGATGGGACGTTCTCGATGAAAGCGAGACCTCAAGGACTCTCGTCTCACGGCCATTCCGCCGGCCGGCGGACTGCGGACCGGATCGGCGCGCATCTGCACCATGAACTGGCGGAATTTTGACAAATCGAAACCGAAGCCGCCGCCCGCGGACGGAGTGAAAGTCCGCAAGCTGGGGGCGACTTGGTGGGGGCAGCGCTGGATCAGCGCGCTCGAGCTGTTCTCGCGCGACTATCTGAACCGTCTCGGGCGCGGCAGAACCTATGCGCGCACCGGCCGCGTGCACGATCTGCGCATCGCGCCGGGCCGCGTCACGGCCAGCGTCACGGGCTCGGAGTCCGAGCCGTACGAGGTAGTGCTGGAGCTCGACGTATTCCGCGATCGGGAGTGGTCCACGGCCATCGAAGCGATGGCGCAGCAAGCGCGTTTCGCCGCGCAGCTCCTCGCCGGGGAGATGCCGGACGATATCGACGAGGTGTTCCGCAGCGCCAGGCGCAGTCTGTTCCCGCGCAAGAGCCGCGAGCTGCAGACGGATTGCTCGTGTCCTGATTGGGCGAATCCCTGCAAGCACGTGGCCGCCACGCACTACGTGCTGGGCGACGCCTTGGATCGCGATCCGTTCCTGCTGTTCGAGCTGCGCGGGCGGACGCGAGAGCAGGTGCTCGCAGAGCTCAATCGCCTGCGTACGGGCGAGGAGCACGAGCCGCCGGCTAGAGAAGCGCCGGGACCAGAGGTGAGCATCGCCGTCACTGCGCAGATGTGCAATGCATACGACGTTCCCGCCGCCGCTGCGCCGCTGCTGCGGTTTGTTTTCCAGCCGCCGCAGACGCCTGCGGCGATCCTGCGCTCGGCGCCGCCGCCCCGGGCATGGTCGGCGGATGCGCCGCCCGAGGATTTTTTCGCGGAGGATTATCGGCGCGCTGCGGCGCTCGCCCGGCGCCTCGCCATGGCCGGCGATGACGAAGCACAGCCCGTCATCGAGGAAACCCCAACGGATGACGAGGCAGTCCGCGCAACGCCGCGACGCGCCGGCGCAGCTCCTCGAGCAAAGCGCGCTGCGGCGCGACGCTCAGGCCGATCCTGAGCGAGCTCGCTTCTTCAACTCGGCGCCGTGGGTATCGTGAAACTCATCGTCGTACCGCTTCCTGGCTTGCTCTGCGCCCAGATTCGGCCTCCATGCGCTTCGACGAGGCCCTTGGCGATCGCAAGGCCGAGCCCGGCGCCAGCGCGCGCGGCGCGGTGCGCTTGCCAGAAGCGGTCAAAGATGTGCGCCAGGTTCTCGGCTGGAATCCCCGCACCGGTGTCCGCCACGGTTACGTGAACGTACTTTTCCTGCAAATGCGTTTCGAGACGCACGCTGCCGCCAGGCGGCGTAAATTTCATGGCGTTGTCGAGGAGATTCGACAGGACCTGGTTGATTCGAGATCGATCCGCAAGCACAGCAGGCAGGCCCTGCGTCGGACTGCAGATCAGGGTGATGTTCTTCTCGGCGGCGGCGCACATGAAGGACTCGAGCGCTTCATCCAGCAGAGCGCCCAGATCGCAGCGGATCGGCTCGATCGCAAGACCGCCTGCCTCGATCGTGGATACGTCAAGCAGATCGCTGATGAGCCGTCCCATCGATTCGATGGTTCGTCGCATGATGCCCAGATCGCTGCCCGGACCGGCTTGCGCCTCGGTCGGCGCTTTCAGCATTCGGGTCGCGAGTATCGCAAGCGTGTGCAGGTAATTGCGCAGATCGTGCGCGACTATGCCGAGCGTCTCACCACGCTGTTGTGTAGCGCGCTCCGCGCGACAGCGCGCCTCCCGCTCCAATTCGAGAAGACGCTCGCGCTCGCACTCCGCAGCCTTGAGCTCCGTAATGTCTTCGAGCGTGCCGACGTAGCCGACTTGCCGGCCTGCAACGTGCATGGGCGCGGCGCGCCCGCTTACCCACACAACGCGTCCGTCGGGATGCAGGAATCGGTACGTTTCGGACCACGGCTTGGCCATCATCCGGGCGCGACGCCACGAGTCCGCAACCCACTGTCGATCGTCCGGGTGCAGCGCTCGCGTCCAGCCGCTGGCTCGCGCCTCTTCGAGGCTCGAGCCATGAAGCATCTCGCACATGGGGTTGTAGAAGATCGGTTCGCCGTTCATGTCCATGACGGCGATGCCCAGTGGAGACGCTTCGACGAGCGCGCGAAACCTGGCTTCGCTCTTGCGCAGCTTCTCGGCGCCTTCGAATTGCGCCGTGATGTCTGTGCTGACGCCGAACCATTGCTTGATCGCGCCGCTCTCGTTGCGTACCGGGAAGGCGCTGGTCAGAAACCAGCGGTAACGGCCATCCTTGCCGCGTAGAGGAAATGTGTCCGTCCAAGGTTCGCCGAGCGCAATCGCGCGGTGATAGCCTTCGGCCGCTCGATCGACGTGCTCCGGATGGTGTGCGGCGCGACATGCCGCGTCTGCCGGCTCCTGCGGCGTCGCGCCCGTGAACGCATACCAGTAGCGGTTGAACCACGCGACCGAGCCGTCCACGCGGGCCATCCAAGCGAGTTGCGGCATGGCGTCCGCAAGGAGCCGCAGTTCCTTTTCGGTGAGCCCCGCGTCTGAAGGCGACGTCGGACTACTTTGCTCAGAAGGCCACACAGCTGCTCTCCCGGTCGCTTGCAGCAGCAGCGGCTCCCAAAATCGGGGCGCGTGGTCGACGATTCGAGCGGACAGCGTCGATGCGGAGCATCGAGCCGACCACTTGAAGCGAGCCGCTCAGCCTTGGCGGCCCTGCTCTGCAGGCGTCTCGTCTCGATCTGGTTGAAGATCTTCAAAGAACATAATGCGCCAAATCTTGTCAAGGGCGTCGCATGAGGTCGGTCGCCGGAAACGGCGCCAATCGCACGGTATCAGTGCGGCCGCTCAGCTTCTCACAGGCGCGAGCGTTCTCTCAAATTCTCGCGGAGAGTCTGAGCGCGCTACGAGCCGCAGCATCCGTGTACGCGATTCGCGATTTGCACGCAGCGTGTGCATCCATTGTCGATGTGCGCGATGCAGGGCTCGGAACACCAAGGCGAGGGCCGCCGTCGTATCGGAACGGACCCTGTAAGCGCGTCGAGCCACATGGCCAGCATGGTCGGGCGCCGTACTGGAAATGATGGCGCGGGTGCGGCGGCTCGAAGCTGAGCACTATCCCTCATCAAGAGGAGATGATCATGTCTCACGACAAAGTAGATTTCGCGGCCCCGAGGGTCGTCGATCGCGCGATATTCCAAGCAGAAGTGGACGCATTGCGAGTGCGCGAGAAGGCTCACACGAGAGCAGGCGACGCCATTGCGGCCGCCCGCCGACGGTTGCCTATGGTGAACGTCGATGGAGCTACGCCGCTGATGGGTGAAAGGGGAGCGGCGACGCTGCTCGATGCGTTCGAGGGACGCCAACTGCTCATCGCCTACTATTTCATGTGGTACGCCGGACATACGGCGTCGAATCAATGCGAGGGGTGCACCTTCTTCACCTCGCAAGTTCGCGAGCTATCGATGCTTCACGCCAAGGATGTCACCTACGCGACGTTCTGCCAGGGGCCCTATGAAGAGAGCGCTCGGTATCGCCAATTCATGGGCTGGAAAATGCCGTGGTACTCCACTCCAGAGACATCGCTGGACACTCTGCTGGCGGGCCGACCGGCGCGCACCATGTACCTCATCTGCTACCTGCGGCAGGGATCAGATGTCTTCGAGACATACTGGACCACGCGCCGCGGAGTTGAGGCGATGGACAACAATTACCGTCTTCTCGACTTGACGGTGTACGGACGGCGACAGTCGTGGGAGGACTCGCCGGCGGGCTGGCCGCAAGCTCCAGAAGGTATGACTACCGATGGGCGCCCGATTTCTCAGTGGCCCCGCCTGAAGGCAGGTTATTCAGACGATCTGAATCGGTAGGGCGCGGCGCCTGCTTGTGCGCAGCGAATGAAGCACCTCCGACGTGCGACCGGTTCGCACCAGGGACCTCAGACACCTGGTTCGAAGCTGCAATGAGCTAGATGATCGGGGCGTAACTCGAGTTTCGCCGCTTCGCGCGCCACGCATCTTCAACAACTTAATCGCGGGTCGCCTGTTGCACAGTCGAACGCGATCCGAGATCGAAGGTCAATGTCCTCAAAGTCACGCAACCAAATGGCTAGGGTCAAGAGCGGCGCCCTGGGGCGACGCGCAGCGAGAGAGTCGGACTCGAAGCCGACGAAGTCATCCCTCGGCTAACCCGCGCTGAAAAGCTACCAGCTGCAAGCGAAACCCCTCGGCATCGAGTGCACCTGATTGCCCAATGAGCACGCGCGGGCCTGCAGGATCGGCCTCAACATAGAGAATGCTGTTGAGCTGTTTGCGTACCGCCTGTGATTGATCGCCGTGGCGATGCAAGAGTGCAGATGCGTCTCTTCCAGCGAGGCGTGCACTCGCTATGGGATAGTCGAAGTCTTCGTCGATCAGATCGGCATGGCTTTCATAGAGACGCTGAACGTTTCCCGTCAACGCCGACTGAATTTGACCCACCCTCGACCGAAATCGCCGAAGTAAATTTGACCCACCCCAAGACCTGTTACTGATTCTTCGCTGCCTTGATCGATCCCGCTTTGCGCTTGTCCTTCAGTCGATAGCTCTCGCCGGTGATCTGCACGATGTGTACGTGATGCAGGAGTCGATCTCGGCCGCGACGGATCGTCGTGAAATCGGCCTGCATCTGCAGACCCGGTGCAGTCTCAAAGCGCACCACCGGATCGATGCGAACGACCTTGAACGGCCGCACGTATGCCTTGAGTTGGCTGATGCCGCCGCTGTAGCCGGCGGCTTGAATCTCGCGCATCAACACGGTCGCCGGAATCCAATCCGGGCGTGCCTGCCCGATGCGCTCAAGCAGATAGGGCTTGAATGGATCGAGCTTGCAGGGCCGAGCTTCGCGCGGCCCGTACTTCGCCTTCGCCGCACCGCGCAGGTACTTGCGTACCGTGTTACGCGATAGCCCAAGAAAGCCGAAGAGCACCTCGCGAAGCGGATAAACGAAGTCCGCGCAGCGACGGCGAACGGCATTCCGACGCGGCGCACGTTCCGGGCGGCTGCTGCGAAGTATCTCAACGAGAACCTGCGCAAGAAGAGCATCAAGGAGGATGCGCTCCACTTGAAGCAGCTCGACCCCTTCATCGGCGAGCTGGATCTGCGTCAGGTCCACATGGGATCGCTGCAGCTGTTCATCGCAAAGCGCAAGGCCGATGGAGTCAAGACCAAGACGATCAACATCGCGCTCGCGGTGGTGCGTCACATCTTGAATCTCGCGGCCTCGGAGTGGATCGACGAGCGGGGCAAGACTTGGTTGGAGACAGCACCCAAGATCAAGCTGTTTTCCGTCAAGGACGCTCGCCAGCCATATCCGCTCACAGCCGAGGAACAGGCGCTTCTGTTCAAGGAACTGCCGGATCACCTCGCACAGATGGCGCTGTTCAAGGTGAACACCGGATGCAGGGAGCAGGAAGTCTGCGGACTGCGTTGCGACTATGAAGTGAAAGTGCCGGAGCTCGACACGTCGGTCTTCATCATTCCGGGCGAGCGCGTCAAGAACGGCGATGAGCGTCTTGTCGTGCTCAACCGCGTGGCGAAGTCCGTCATCGAGGCTCAACGCGGCAAGCACGCCACCCATGTGTTCGTGCAGGTACCGAAGGAAGGCGAATCGAAGCCGGTGACGAAGATGAACAACACCGCGTGGAAGTCGGCCCGAGAGCGTGCGGCCGACAAGTGGGAGCAGGAGCACGGAGAGCCAGCACCGGAAGGATTCCGGCGGATGCGGGTCCACGACCTCAAGCACACGTTCGGCCGCCGCCTGCGGGCAGCCGGCGTATCGTTCGAGGATCGCCAGGACCTGCTCGGCCACCGAAGCGGGCGCATCACCACGCACTACTCGCAAGGCGAGCTGAGCAACCTGATCGCGGCGGCGGAGAAGGTCTGTGGTGACGAAAACTCCCGCAAACCTCCCGCAACCACCTGGCTTCGGAGGCGAGTAACGTCGGTAAGTCTTTGAGTTATTGGCGCGCCCGGAGAGAGAAACTTCAAACCCCGTCCTGGAGATCTTCCAGCAATGGAACCACTACCTGAACTCCGTCTCACGGCGCATGAACCTCGTAGCTCACTCGCTCACTCAACCAACGCTTTGAACACCGCATCGGAGACGTCCTTGTAGAACTCAATACTGATCCGAGTCCAGAGATCGTCGGGAAGGTCATTCAACTGGCGGCGGGCCGAGACCGGCATCAATAATGTCTGCGCCTGCTTATCGACCGCCAGTTCCGCGACGCGCACAGCGTTCGGGATCGTTTCGACCGACCCGCCGAGGTTCAGGGCTCCAACCACGATGGTACCGCCACGAGTGTTCCGGCCGAGCAAAGCACCGCAGAGCGCCACGATAACGGGCAGGCCGAGACCAGCTCCAGATCTGTCCGCATCCATTGCCCGCATCTGGATCGAGAATTCCTCCTGACGCGGATTGCGGTCGCCGACCAGTTCCTTGGCCCGGGTATAGAGGTTCTGCTCACCCACTCTCACGCTCTCCCGGAATGACGGCGGCGTCGGCTGATTGAGAATCCGCACGCCGCTGCCGGGACCACACGTGGCTTCGATCCGGTAGAGACCTGGTCCAGTCTCACCGCTACCGATGCTTACGCCCCATACCTGTCCGGGCGGCAATGGGTCGCTTTCGATGGCTTCGTCGCTGTGCAGCTCAGGGGTAGCGACGAACTGTTCGATGCCATCCGCCCCCAACGTGTAGCTGAAATGCGTGTTTCGAAACTCGCTCTTGAACACGCGCTTCTGCTGCTCTTTCACACGACGGCGCGCTTCCAGTGCCACGCGCACCATCCACTCAAGATCGGCATCAGATACCTCGGCCTCTGGATCGGGGAACAACAGCTTGGTCAGGCCGCTGACAGTTTTATTGACGGCCTCAATGTCACGGCCAGACAGCGCGCCGCCGAGATGGACGCGTCCTTGCATCACCGACACCCGGTTGCCCAGTCGCAGCTTGTTCCAGCACTCGCTGAGAAAGTCGCTCACCAGGCCAAAATGCGAGGTCAGGTGCTGGCCCGGATTCAGCTTCGGGTAGTCCCATCCCGGAACGTAGGCATGCAGTCGATCCATGAAGGCCGTATCGTCGCGCATCTCCGGAGGCAGGGGACTCAGCAGGTGCCCAATCTTCTGGGCCTGTTCGACATCAACGTCCAGGTTTCCCAGCATCACGATGCTGCCGTCTGCGCGGATGTTGTCTTTGCCCCGGCTAAACTGCCCGGCGGCCATGTACCCCTTCATGATGTTGACGCCGTCCTTCTGGTCGAAGGAGATGCCCGACACCTCGTCGAAGCACACCACGTCGTACTGGCACACCAGACCACGCTGCCCGGTGGCATTGTTGACGAACATTTTGGCAACAGTGGCTTTGCCGCCGGAAATGAGGTGCGCATACGGAGAAATTTGTTGAAACAGGTGGCTCTTGCCCGTGCCGCGTGGCCCCAGCTCCACCAGGTTGTAGTTGCGTTCCACGAAAGGAACCATGCGTAGCAGCGCGACGCGCTTGGCCCGCTCATCGAGCGCCTCGGCCTCAATGCCGATGGAGCGCAGTAAGAAGTCGATCCACTGCGCGGTGCTGAATGCCGATCTGGCCTTGGCGAATACCGCCAGCGCATCCGATTTCGACATCTGAATCGGGCGTAGCGCCTCGATCCCGAACGGCTTGCCGCCTTGCTGCTGGGCGATGATGCCGTCGTAATTCAGCGTCACCTCTGCATAGAAGCCGTCGGTCAGCATGCGCTCGTTCTCTTGAACCAGCGCATCTTCGATACGCACGTCGCGCAGCGCGAGGCTCGGCAACTCGGCAACATAGCAGTCGTTCTTTGCATCGAGGCGCGCGCGGACGATATCGATGAGTTTCACCGATCCGCTTTCCCTGGCGCGTGCTTTGAACAGCTCCTCCTCGCCGGTCCGGACGGTGCGATCCTTGAGTTGCTTCTCAACGATCTGAAGTCCTTCCTGAATTTCCTCCTCAATGACGCTCGCGCAGTAGCGGCCCAGCAGAAACTCGACGACATAGGTCGGCACCGGATACTGCCGCGAATACTTCCGCACCAGGTCCTTGCGCACGAGATAGCCATCGAAGACCGATGCCGCCAGTTGATCCAG
>Ga0079224_100010706_pt1 | contig 12593 bp, 14 predicted proteins | sample Stecom2015_FD_80414 | JGI IMG/M metagenome (GOLD analysis project Ga0079224, IMG submission 80414) | Agricultural soil microbial communities from Utah to study Nitrogen management - Steer compost 2015 | ecosystem: Environmental > Terrestrial > Soil > Agricultural land | place: USA: Utah...
AGAGCCTGAGCGGCCTGATCGATTTCTACTTCGCCTGCAACGACTATTTCGCCTATGACCTGGCGATCGCGCTGAACGCCTGGTGCTTCGAGGCGGACGGCGCCTTCAACGTCACCAAGGGACGGCAGCTGATCAACGGTTACGAGAGCGTGCGCCCCCTGACCGACGGCGAGGTCCATACCCTGCCGCTGTTCGCGCGCGGCGCGGCCCTGCGCTTCCTGCTGACGCGGCTCTACGACTGGCTGAACCAGGTGCCCGGCGCGCTGGTGAAGCCGAAGGATCCGCTGGAATACTGGAAGAAGCTGACCTTCCACCGCCAGGTGCTGGGCGCCTCGGCCTACGGCATCGAGCGCCCGTGATGGGTGAGCGGTGATGGGTGAGCGGTGATGACCGGCGATACGGTGGAGATTTTCACCGACGGCGCCTGCCTGGGGAATCCCGGCCCCGGCGGCTGGGCCGCCCTGCTGCGGCTCGGCGCAACGGAGAAGGAACTCGCCGGCGCGGAAGCCGCCACCACAAACAACCGCATGGAACTGACCGCGGCAATCATGGCGCTGGAAGCGCTGAAACGGCCCTGCCGCGTGGCACTGTATGCCGACAGCCGCTACGTGATCGACGGTGCGACGAAATGGCTGCGCAGCTGGAAGGCGCGCGGCTGGAAGACCGCCGACCGCAAACCGGTCGCCAATGTCGATCTCTGGCAGCGTTTCGAGGCGGCGGCGGCGCCGCACGAGATCGACTGGCACTGGGTGCGCGGCCATGACGGCCATGTCGAGAACGAGCGCGTCGACCAGCTGGCCCGCGCGGCGGCGACGGAAATCGCGACCGCGCTGAAGAAGGGCTGAGGCTTTACCCAATCCATGGCCTCACCCTCGGCGCGGCCGGGAATGACGATCTGCATATAAAGTGAAAGGCCGGCGGGTTTCGCCGGCCTTTTCCGTCGGAGGCAGCCCGGATCAGAGCTGCGCGAGCAGCGTGCTGGCGTCGGACACCTCGAAGGCGCCGGGCTTCTCGAGATTGATCTTCTTCACCACGCCGTCTTCGAGCAGCATCGAATAGCGCTGCGAGCGCACGCCGAGGCCGCGGGCGGAGAGATCGAATTCCATGCCGATCGCCCTGGTGAATTCGCCCGACCCGTCGGCCAGCATGGTGACCTTGTCGCCGGTATTCTGCTGCTTGCCCCAGGCGCCCATCACGAAGGCGTCGTTGACCGAGAGGCAGGCGATCATGTCGACACCCTTGCCCTTCAGCTCGTCATGCTTCTCGATGAAGCCGGGCAGATGCTTGGCCGAGCAGGTCGGCGTGAAGGCGCCGGGCAGGGCGAAGAGCGCCACCTTCTTGCCCTTGAACAGCTCGCCGGTCTTTACTGCCTGCGGGCCCTGTTCGGACATGACATAGAGCGTGACATCGGGGATGCGGTCGCCGACCTTGATCGTCATGGTTTCCTCGTCTGATTGGTTCTGGTTCTGACCGGTGCGGTCGAAGCCGAATACGGCCCGGCGCAGGATGATCCGGCTGCGCCGCCGAAACAAGCCCCCTCAGGGCTGCAGGCGCAGTTCCGCCGCCCGGCCCGCATCGGTCACGGTCAGAACGAGCGGACCGCTGTCCTTCAGGGCGCGTTCGGGCTGCACCGGAACGGTGAAATGCGCTGCACGGCGATCGGCGCTCAGCGCCAGCTCCGGCCGGCCGAACCACACCTCCGGCGCCGCCTCGACGAACAGGTCGGGCCGCTCGAACGGCGTTTCGCTGTGCAGCGCCACGACGAGACGCCCGGATTCCATGCGATGGCCGGCAAGCGCGATGCCGGCCTCGGGCGCAGGCCGGGGCACCCGGTCCTGCCAGCGCGCCAGCAGCTCGGCGGCGCCGGCATCCACCGTCATGCCGGCCGGCAGAAGCCGCGCGAGTTTTTCCTCGCGCAGAATGCAGATTTCCTTGCAGATGCCGAACTCGACATCGAGCGCCAGCGTGATCGCCTCGCCGCTGCGCTGCGGTGTGAGCGCGACCGGCAGCAGCACCTCGCCGGTATAGCCGTGCAGATCGGCGCTGCCGATGCTGATGCGGCGCGGCGCCGGCCAGGCGATCTCGGCTTTCGCCAGGTTCTGCGACTGCGACCAGTCGAAACGCGGCGGCACACCACCCTCGCCCGGACTGCGCCAGTAGAATTTCCAGCCTGGCGCGAGCCGCACCTGAAGTCCGACCTGATCCGGACCGGCGGCGATGAGCGACAGCTGCACCGGATCGCGCGTCCTGAGCCGCGAATCCGCCATCGCCGCGGGACTCAGCATCAGCACGCACGGCAGAAGCGCGAAAAGCCGGAGAAACAGCGGCACCATCCTCATATTGCCACTCTGTCCCGTCGCCGCGAAATTGCAAGACCTTGGAACCATTGGCATATGGACAAGTTGAGAAGCAGGAGTAACATGTGGGTGATGCGGGAGCTGGCATGACGGTTGGTGGCGGCAAATCGATATCCGGTTATCTCGACCGGCAATTGCTCGTCGCGATGCCGACGATGGGCGATCCGCGTTTCGCCCGCACCGTGATCTACATGTGCTCGCACAATGCCGAAGGCGCGATGGGGCTGGTGATCAACAAGCCCTATCCCGGCCTCACCTTCCCGAATCTGCTGACCCAGCTCGGCATCGAGCCGGCGATCGACAACGACATCATCGTGCGCCTCGGCGGGCCGGTGGAAACCGGCCGCGGCTTCGTGCTGCATTCCACCGACTACATGCGTCAGGGCAGCGTGCCGCTGGATGAAACCATGGGCATCGGCCTTACCGCCACGCTGGACGTGCTGCGGGCGATCGCCACCGGCACCGGGCCGCAGCGCAGCCTGTTCGCGCTCGGCTATGCCGGCTGGGGGCCCGGACAGCTGGATGCCGAGATCCAGGAGAATGCCTGGCTGGCCGCGCCGGCCGACGCCGACCTGCTGTTCGAGTCCGATCTGGATTCGGTGTGGGAGCGCGCCGTGCGCAAGATCGGCGTCGACGTCTCCAAGCTGGCCAGCGCCGCCGGCCACGCCTGATTCCCGCCGGCTTCAGGGTGGCGGATCGCTCGCCAGCCGGGCATAGAGCCGGTGGTCGCGCCACACGCCGTCGATTTTGAGATATTCCCGCAGCACGCCCTCGGGCCGGAAACCGGCCCGGCGCAGCACGCGCTGGCTGGCCTCGTTCTCCGGCACGCAGGCCGCCTCCAGGCGGTGCAGTTTCAGCGGCCCGAAGCTGTGCGCCACCACCAGCGCCAGCGCCTCGGTCATGTAACCCTTGCCGGTATGCGGCAGGCCGATCCAGTAGCCGAGCTCGCCGCATTGCGAGGCGCCGCGGCGCAGATTGGACAGCGTGATGCCGCCGAGCAGCGTGTTGCTGCGGCGCAAATGGATGAACCAGGCCTCGCCGAGATCCTGCCGCCGCAGGCGGTCGAACCAGGCGAGCCGGCGGCGATAGCCGTCACGGGTCAGCGCGTCGTCCGCCCAGCGCGGTTCCCAGGGCTGCAGATGGTCGCGGCTGACGGCACGCAGCGTCGCCCAGGCCTCGAAATCGGCGATGCCCGGCGCCCGCAGGTCGACGCGCTCGCCCGAGAGCATGCCCACAGCGCCGGGGAGAAAGCGGCCGAACAGCATCTCCCCCCTCCCCGCCGTGTCAGCCGAAACGCCCGGCGAAGCGCGCGTAATCCTCCAGCGCGCCGATCGGGCCCAGCGCCGCGAGCGAAGGCGGCGCGGTCCGCATCACGCGTTCGGCCACCGCGTGCACCGCCGCCTCGTCGACGCGGTCGACGGCCTCCAGCACCTCGTCAATGTCGAGCGGGCGGCCGAACAGCAGCATCTGCCGGCCAAGCTGCTCGATGCGCGCGCCGGAGCTTTCCAGCGACGTGACCAGGCCGACCTTGAGCTGGGCGCGGGCGCGCTGCAGTTCGTCGGCGCCGATCGGGCCGGTGAGCTTCGCCAGTTCGTCGGCGAGCACCGGCATCAGTTCGCCGAGCTTGTCGCCGCCGGTACCGGCATAGACGGTGAGCAGGCCGCCATCGCGGTAGGAGGCCGGATAGGCATAGACCGAATAGGCCAGGCCGCGCTTTTCGCGCACTTCCTGGAACAGGCGCGAGGACATGCCGCCGCCGAGCACGGTGGCATAGACCTGCATGGCGTAATAGGCCGGGTCGTCAAAGGCGACGCCGGGCAGCGCCACCGCGACATGGGCCTGTTCGAGGTCGCGCGAAACGCGCCGCTCGCCGCCGCGATAGACCGCCTGCTGCTGCTTCGGGCGCGGCGTGGCCTGCAGCGCCGCCAGCATCCGGCCCGCGCTCTCCACCAGCCGGTCGTGATCCACCGCGCCGGCCGCCACCACCACCATGTTCGGCGCATGATAGAAGCGGTCGAGAAAGCCCTGCAGGTCCTCGCGCCGCATGCCGGCCACGCGCTCGACGGTGCCGAGAATCGACCGCCCCAGCGCCTGGTCGGGGAAGGCGGTTTCCTGCAGATGGTCGAAGATGATGTCGTCGGGCGTGTCTTCCGCCTGGCCGATCTCCTGGATGATGACTTCGCGCTCGCGCTCCATCTCCCCGGCGTCGAAGACCGAGTTCTGCAGGATGTCGGCCAGCATGTCGAGCGCGAGGTCGGTGTCGCCCGCCATGACGCGGGCGTAGTAGGCGGTCTGCTCGCGCGAGGTGAAGGCGTTCAGATGGCCGCCGACCGCCTCGATCTCCTCGGCAATGGCCAGCGCGCTGCGTCGCCGCGTGCCCTTGAAGGCCATATGTTCCAGCATATGGGCGACGCCGTTGATTTCCGGCGTCTCGTCGCGCGCGCCGGCATCGACCCAGATACCCACCGATACCGTCTTCACCTGCGGCATGGCATCCGACACCACGCGCAGGCCGTTCGGCAGGGTACTGATGCGCAGGCTCATGCCCGCACCCGGATCCGCTCGATGAAGCCGCGCACGGCGGAGATGTCATTCGGCAGCATGGTGAAACGCTCCTTGCGGTCGAACAGGTCGGACAGCCGCGGCGGCAGCGACGGGCGATGCCCGGTCGCCGCCTCGACGGCATCGGGGAATTTCGCCGGATCGGCGGTGGCCAGGGTCACCAGCGGAATCTCGGGGGCAATAACCCGGTCCGCGCGATGCTGTTCGGCGACGGCGAGGCCGACCGCGGTATGCGGATCGACCATGCGGCCGTTCGAGGCGGCAAAAGCCTGCTTCAGCATCGCCCGGGTCGCGTCCTCGTCGGCACGGCCGGCGGAGAAAAGCCTGCGCGTCTCCGCCAGCGCATTGGGCGAGACGCTGAAGCCGCCTTTGGCATCCAGTTCGGCCATCAGCCCGCGCAGCTGGGCGGCATCGCGGCCATGCATGTCGAACAGCAGGCGCTCGAAATTGCTCGCCACCTGGATGTCCATGCTCGGGCTGATGGTCGGCGCCACCTTGTCCTTGCGGTATTCGCCGGAGGCGAAGAAGCGCGCCAGGATGTCGTTGCGGTTGGTGGCGACGATCAGCTTCGCAACCGGCAGGCCCATGCGCTGCGCGGCATAGCCGGCGAAGATGTCGCCGAAATTGCCGGTCGGCACGCAGAAGGCCGGGGCGACGTCCGGGCCGCCAAGGCTCAGACTTGCGGTCACGTAATAGACGATCTGGGCCATGACGCGGGCCCAGTTGATGGAGTTAACCGCGGTCAGCCCGGCGCTGTTTCGGAAGGCGGCATCGTTGAACAGGGCCTTCACCATGGCCTGGGCATCGTCGAAGGTGCCCTCCAGCGCGATGGCATGCACATTGGCGTCGGGCACCGTCGTCATCTGCCGGCGCTGCACATCCGAGACGCGGCCATGGGGAAAGAGGATGAAGATGTCGAGATTGGCGCGGCCGCGGCAGCCTTCGATCGCCGCCGAACCGGTGTCGCCGGAGGTTGCGCCGACAATGGTCGCACGCTTGCCCGAACGCGCCAGCGCCCAGTCGAACAGCCGCCCGAGCAGCTGCAGCGCGACATCCTTGAAGGCGAGCGTCGGGCCGTGGAACAGCTCGAGCACCCAGTCGTTGGCGCCGGTCTGGCGCAGCGGCACCACCGCCCGGTGGCCGAAGGTGCCGTAGGCCTCGGCGATCATCCGCTTCAGGTCGGCATCGGGAATGCAGCCGCCGGTGAAGGGCCGGATCACCCGGAAGGCGACCTCGGCATAGGACAGGCCGCGCATGGCGCGCCACTCCGCCTGACTGAACTGCGGCCAGGTTTCGGGCAGGTAGAGGCCGCCGTCGCTGGCCAGGCCGGCCAGCAGAACGCCTTCGAAATCGAGAACCGGCGCCTGGCCGCGGGTGGAGATGTAGCGCATGGAATCTTTCGCTCGGGTCAGTTCAGGTAGCGCGCCTTCAGGTGCGCCTTGAAAGCGGCGGTGCCCAGGGGCCTGCCGGTCGCATCGCGCAGGATCCGGTCGGTCGAGACCAGCGATCCCCTGCCATGCACGTTCTGGCGCAGCCAGCGCAGAAGCGGCCGGAAATTACCCCTGGCAATCCCGGGCAGGATAGCCGGATCACGCTCCTTTGCAGCAGCAAAAAGCTGCGCCGCGGCCAGTGCGCCAAGAGTATAGGTCGGAAAATAGCCGATCGATCCCACCGCCCAGTGGATATCCTGCAGGCAGCCGCGGGCATCGTCGGGCACGTCCACGCCCAGCAGGGTCTGCATCCCGTCATTCCACGCATGGGGCAGATCGGCGACCGGCAGGTCGCCGCTGAGCATGGCCTGCTCGAGCCGGTAGCGCAGGATCACATGGGCCGGATAGGTAACCTCGTCGGCATCGACGCGGATCAGGCCCGGCTGCACCCGGCGGTAGATGCGGCCCAGATTTTCCGCAGACCAGGCGGATCCCTCGCCCCGGAAGGCCCGGCGCAGGATCGGTGCCGCATAGGTGAGGAATTCCGGGCCGCGGCAAACCTGCATCTCGATCAGCAGGCTCTGGCTCTCATGCAGCACCATGCCCCGGGCTTCGCCCACCGGCTGGTTGCGCCAGAATTTCGGCAGGCCGAGTTCGTACAGCGCGTGGCCGGTTTCGTGCAGCACGCCCATCAGCGAGGAGGTGAAATCCGCCTCGTCGTAACGGGTGGTGATGCGCACGTCGGTCGGCACGCCGCCGGTGAAAGGATGCAGGCTGACATCGAGGCGGCCATGGCGGAAATCGAAGCCGAGCGCCTTCATGAAGCGCAGGCCGACCTGCCGCTGGGTGTCCGCCGGAAACGGACCGGGTATTTCCGTCGCCGCCGGCCGCTTGGCCTGGCGCGCCATGGCCCTGTCGATGAAACCCGGCAGGAAGCGTCCGAGATCGGCGAACAGCGCGTCGATCTGCGCAGCGCGGCCTTCCGGCTCGTACTCGTCCAGCAATGCGTCATAGGGGCTGAGGCCGAAAGCGGCGGCCTTGGCGGCGGCAACCTCGCGGGTGAGTTCCAGCACCGGCGCGAATGCCGTCGCGAAGCTCTTGAAGTGGTTATTGGCGCGGGCCTTACGCCAGACCATCTCGCAGGCCAGCGTCGCCTTGCTGCGCGCCTCGACCAGTCGCGGCGTCAGCGCCGTGGCATGGCGCCACTGGCGCTGCATCTCGCGCAGATTGGCCCGCTGCCATTCGTTCAGCCGGTCCTTCCTCGCCTCGGCCTCGCCCAGCAGGCCGCCGATCGCGGGGTCGGTAATCCATTCATGGCGGACCACGCTCAGAACCGCCATCTGCTCGGCACGCACCTTGGCGCCGCCTTCGGGCATCATGGTCGACTGGTCCCAGCCGAGCACGGCCAGTGCGCCGTTCACGGCCGCAATGCGGCGGAAACGCTGTTCGAGCGCCCTGTAGCTTTTCATCCCTGCCCGCTTGCCGGTGTGCCGCCACCGCGTTCGCGACGGCGGTGCCAGATCACGTAGATCGCTGCCAGGACGATAGCACCGCCATACCAGGTGAAGGCATAGGCCAGATGGTTGTTGGGGAAAGTGACGCGGGTATGGCCCGGCCGCGGCCAGCCGCCCGGCACGGTCGCCGAGGCTTCCGCATCGACGATGAGCATCGGCGCATCGTCGATCCCGGCCGCAGCCAGCATCCCGGCGGCGTCGGCATAGTACCAGAGATTGCGGTCCGGCTCGTTATCGGGCACGAAGAGGCCCTGCGGCGCCGACAGGCGGACGATGCCGGTAATGCTGACCTCGCCCGTCACCTGGCCCTCCGGACGCATGGCGGGATCCTTCTTGTCGGCCGGCACCCAGCCACGGCTGACCAGCACATGGCCGGGGGCATCGCTGCGCTTCAGCGGCGCCACGACGTGATAGCCGAAATTGCCGCGCTCGGAATGGGCGAAGACGTGGAATTCATGCGCGTGATCGAACGTGCCGCTGACCGTAACACGGCGATAGTTCCACGCCTCAGGATCGAAGTCGCCGGCCGGCAGCGGCACCGGATCGGCCGTCAGGCCGCGTTCCACCGTCTCGATCAGGTCGAGTTTCCAGAACAGCCGGTCGACCTGCCAGGTGCCCAGCGAGAGCAGCAGAACCAGGGCCGGAATGGTGAACAGGGTCGGCCAGAGGGCCGGCCGGAAGCCGAAAATTCTCAACGGATTTACTCGCGCAGCAATTCGATGTCGGACGACGCCTTATGGCGGAATTGTAGCGCGATGAGGGTCGCTTTGAAGGGCCGCAGCAGCAGAATGGCGCCGCCGATGATCACCGGGGTCCACAGCACCAGATGCAGCCAGATCGGCGGCGAAAAGAACAGCTCGACCCACAGCGCCAGGCCGACGACGATGAAGCCGAGGATCAGGATGACGAAGACGGCCGGCCCGTCGCCGGAATTCACCGTCGCGTAATCGAGGCCGCAGGACGGGCAAACGGGCCGTACGTCCAGCAGGCCTTCGAAAAGCGGGGCCTCGCCACAGCGCGGACAGCGGCAGCGAAGCCCCGTGGAGAGAGGTGGCAGCGGCGGGTATTCCGCTGCCATCGGAGACGTCCTCAATGGGCCGGACCCGAACCCCACCAGTAGATGGCGGCGAACAGGAAGAGCCAGACCACGTCGACGAAATGCCAGTACCAGGCCGCAGCCTCGAAGCCGAAATGATGGTCCGGCTTGAAATGGCCTTTCACGGCGCGGATCAGGCAGACCAGCAGGAAGATGGTGCCGACGATGACGTGGAAGCCGTGGAAGCCGGTCGCCATGTAGAAGGTGGAAGCATAGATGCCGTCGGTGAAACCGAAGGCGGCGTGGCTGTATTCGAAGGCCTGGCAGGCGGTGAACAGCACGCCGAGGATCACCGTCAGCGTCAGGCCGCGGATCAGTCCCTTGCGGTCGCCATGCTGCAGCGCATGGTGCGCCCACGTGACCGTGGTGCCCGAGAGCAGCAGGATCAGGGTATTGATGAAGGGCAGCTCCCACGGATTGAAGGTCTCAATCGTGGCCGGCGGCCATTGATGGTTGATCGCCTCGGTCGGATAGAAGGCGGCGTTGAAATAGGCCCAGAACCAGGCGACGAAGAACATCACCTCGGAGGCGATGAACATCACCATGCCGTAGCGCAGGTGGATCTGCACCACCGGTGTGTGATGGCCTTCATGCTCAGCTTCACGGATCACATCGCGCCACCAGCTGGCCATGGTGTAGAGCACGACCAGCAGGCCCGGCGCGATCCACCAGTAGCTGGCGCCATGGAAGGCGGCCACGGCACCGATCGCGAGCGCGAAGGCGCCCATCGAGCCGACGAAGGGCCACGGGCTTGGATCGACGAGATGATAATCGTGATTGCGCGCGCTGCTGGCAGCCATGGTTACGAACCCCCTAGTTACGCAAGGTTTGCATTCAGTTCACCGTCGCGGCGGCACCGCCGCGGTCGGAAACCCGTTTGACCTCTTCCGGCTTGCGGAAGAAGGTATAGCTCAAGGTGATGGTGCGGACATCCCGGGTCGTCGGATTGGTCAGGATCTCGGGATCGACGAAGAACGAGACCGGCATGTCCACCGACTGGCCGGCTTCCAGCATCTGCTCCTCGAAGCAGAAGCAGGCGATCTTGTTGAAATACTGGCCGGCCTTCTCGGGCGTGACGTTGAAGCTCGCCTGCCCGGCAACCGCTTCGCCCGTCGGGTTGCTGGCCTTGTAGAAAATCAGCATCTCCTCGCCGGGCCGCACCTTCACCGCGCGCTGCACCGGCTGGAACTTCCACGGCATGCCCGGCGCGATATCGGCGTTGAAGCGGACGGTGATGGTGCGCTCGGCGGCCTGCAGCGAGGCCGGCAGGCTTTCGGCGCGCAGCGGCGTGCCGCTGAAGCCGGTAACGCGGCAGAACAGGTCGTAGAGCGGCGCCGACGCGAAGGCGAGACCGGTCATGCCAACGACCACGACGGCGCAGGTCAGCGCCACGCGGCGATTGCGACGATTACGCTCTGCAGCCGGCAGACTCACTGGCCCCCTCCTCCCATCCGCGCGAGGGTGATCAGGTAAAACAGCACGACAAGGCCGCCCAGAGCCAGGGCGAGCGCGATGTTGCGCGCGCGGCGGCGCTTGTCTTCGTCGCGTCCGGCCATGGCCGTCACGCTCCCCAGCCGAGCCCGCGCTCGGCCAGCAGCAGGGCGAAAAGCAGGAAGAGATACAGAATCGAATACGCGAACATGTGCTTAGGCGCCCGGTCGTCGCGGCCACGCCAGATGCGGAACGCCAGCACAAGGAAGAAGGCACCGAGCAGCGCCGTGCCGAGGCCATAGAGCGGGCCGGCGAGGTCGAGGGCATAGGGGCTGAGGGTGAGCGGCACCAGCAGCAGGCTGTAGATCAGGATCTGGCGACGCGTTTCGCGCTCGCCCGCCACGACCGGCAGCATCGGCACGCCGGCACGGGCGTAGTCGTCGGACCGGAAGAGCGCCAGCGCCCAGAAATGCGGCGGCGTCCACATGAAGATGATGGCGAACAGCAGCACCGGCAGCAGGCTGAGGTCGCCGCTGATCGCTGCCCAGCCGATCATCGGCGGGAAGGCACCGGCAGCGCCGCCGATGACGATGTTCTGCGGCGTGCGGCGCTTCAGCCACATCGTGTAGATGAAGACATAGAAGCCGATGGTCAGCGCCAGAATGGCAGCCGCCACCCAGTTCACCGCCAGCCCCATCACCAGGACCGAACCGATTGCCAGCACCGAGCCGAAGCCGAGCGCTTCCTCGCGGGTCACCCGGCCCTGGGGGATCGGACGCTTCTGCGTGCGCGTCATCACGGCATCGATATCGGCGTCGTACCACATGTTGATCGCGCCCGACGCGCCGGCGCCGATCGCGATGCAGAGCAGCGCCGTCGCCGCCAGCGTGGGATGCAGGCTGCCCGGCGCCAGTGCCATGCCGACCAGTCCGGTGAAGACGACCAGCGACATCACCCGCGGCTTGAGCAGCGCGATGTAATCGGATGGCCGCGCCTCGCCGGACTTGGCGTAAGCGCCATCGAGGCCGGCGACGCCGGCCCCGTGACCCTGACCTGTATAACTGGCGTCAGACAACGACTTACTCCCGAGTCTGCGGTCTTACTTGATGACCGGCAGCTTCTCGTACTGGTGGAACGGCGGCGGCGAAGGCAGGGTCCACTCGAGCGTCGTGGCACCCTCGCCCCACGGATTGGCGGCCGCCTGCTTCTTGCGGATGAAAGCCCAGATCACCGTGCCGACGAAGAACAGCGTCGAGGCGAAGGCGATATAGGCGCCGATCGAAGCGACGTAGTTCCAGCCGGCGAAGGCATCCGGATAGTCCGGGATGCGGCGCGGCATGCCCTGCAGGCCGAGGAAGTGCATCGGGAAGAACAGCAGGTTGACGCCGATGAAGGTGGTCCAGAAATGGATCTTGCCGGCCGTCTCGCTGATCTCGTAGCCCGACATCTTGCCGAACCAGTAGTAGAAGCCCGCGAAGATCGCGAACACCGCACCCAGGCTCAGCACGTAGTGAAAGTGCGCCACCACGTAATAGGTGTCGTGCAGGTAGGTGTCGATGCCGGCGTTGGCCAGCACCACGCCCGTCACACCGCCGATGGTGAACAGGAAGATGAAGCCGATGGCGAACAGCATCGGCACGGTGAAGCGGATCGAGCCGCCCCACATCGTGGCGATCCACGAGAAGATCTTGATGCCGGTCGGCACCGCAATCACCATCGTGGCGGCGGTGAAGTAGGCGCGGGTGTCGACATCCAGGCCCACCGTGTACATGTGGTGCGCCCAGACGACGAAGCCGACGACGCCGATCGCGACCATGGCGTAGGCCATGCCGAGATAGCCGAACACCGGCTTGCGCGAGAAAGTCGAGATCACCTGGCTGATGATGCCGAAGCCCGGCAGGATCAGGATGTAGACCTCGGGGTGACCGAAGAACCAGAACAGGTGCTGGTACAGGATCGGGTCGCCGCCGCCCTCAGGCTTGAAGAAAGAGGTGCCGAAGTAGCGGTCGGTCAGCAGCATGGTGATGCCGCCGGCCAGCACGGGCAGCGAGATCAGCAGCAGGAAGGCCGTGACCAGCACCGACCAGGCGAACAGCGGCATCTTGTGCAGCGTCATGCCCGGGGCACGCATGTTGAAGATGGTGGTGATGAAGTTGATCGCGCCGAGGATCGAGGACGCACCGGCGATATGCAGGGCGAAGAT
>Ga0079224_100010707_pt1 | contig 12593 bp, 12 predicted proteins | sample Stecom2015_FD_80414 | JGI IMG/M metagenome (GOLD analysis project Ga0079224, IMG submission 80414) | Agricultural soil microbial communities from Utah to study Nitrogen management - Steer compost 2015 | ecosystem: Environmental > Terrestrial > Soil > Agricultural land | place: USA: Utah...
ACCTCGGGATACAAGCCTATAAGCTGGACATCGAAGAGAGGATCTTGACCGTTCAGGTTCAAAAAGTGATTGACAGTATTAAAACAGTATTGTGCTCCCGCAACCGCCTGGACCACACTGCCCTCCATGGCTAGAATTCTGATTTTCTTCATTCGGCCAATTTATAAAAACTTGTCGCAAAAGCCCCTTTCCTTGTCAGGTTTCACCCAATTCTTGGCCCTTGAGTTCGTTATGTTTGTAGTGAACCGATAACCCCAAAACAATACGACAATGACTACCAAAACAAAAATCACGGTCTCGACAGAGATTGCCGCGCCGGTCAACCAGGTATGGACAGCTTACAATTCTCCGCGGCATATTGTGAAGTGGAACAGCGCCTCGCCTGACTGGCATTCCCCATCTGCCAAAAACGAGCTGGAAGCCGGCGGAAGCTTCTCCTATCGCATGGAATCCAAAGACGGTTCGATGGGTTTTGACTTTGAAGGAGTATTTCAAGAAGTACGCCCCAACGAATTTGTCAGCTATGTCATGGGTGACGGCAGAGAAGCGGAAGTGGAATTTGACGACAGGGGAGAAAGTACACTCGTGACGGTGACTTTCGACGCCGAGCAGACGAACTCCGAGGAGCTGCAACGGGAGGGCTGGCAGGCGATCCTTGACAATGTCAAAAAACACGTGGAGGGCTTTCAGCACGATTCGATGCACTTTGAGATCGAAATCGACGCGCCCGTCTCCAAGGTGTTTGACATCATGCTGGGGGATCAGACCTACCGGGACTGGACGGAAGCATTTCATCCCGGATCGTACTTCAAGGGCGATTGGACCAAAGGTTCCAAGATTCTCTTTCTGGGTCCAGGCGAAGATGGAAAGGAGGGCGGCATGGTATCCAGGATAGCCGACCGTGTCACCGACAAGTACATCTCTGTCGAGCACCTGGGTTTCTATAGCGATGGCAAAGAAGTCACTGAGGGGCCCGAAGCAGCAGCATTTAACGGTGCTACTGAAAACTACAGCTTCGTGGATCTGGGAGGAAGAACCCTGCTGAAGATCGACATGGAATCCGGAGGTGAGTACAAGGAGATGTTTGAACAGATGTGGCCAAAAGCGCTTCAGCGTCTGAAAGAAATTTGCGAACGATAACATCCTGAGCCATGAAATCGCTTTATCCCTGTATCTGGATGAACAATAATGCCATCGAAGCGGCGGAGTTCTATTGTTCGGTATTTCCTGACGCCAAGATCGAAGACAGCAATCCGATGGTGACTATGTGGTCCTCGATGGGAGAGAAATTTATGCTCCTGAATGGCGGTCCGATCTTCCAACCTAATCCGAGCATTTCCTTTTACTCCATTTTTCCGGAGAGTCAAATTCAACAAATCTGGGATAAACTCGCGGACGGGGGCATGGTCATGATGCCTCTGGATTCCTATCCATGGTCAAACAAATACGGATGGCTACAGGACAGGTATGGAGTTTCTTGGCAGTTGGAATCAAACGTACCGGATGACATGCGACAAAGATTCAGTCCCTCCTTGATGTTTACCGGAGAACAATTTGGTAGAGCAGAAGAGGCCATCGAGCTGTATACTGACATTTTTCCAGGTGCCTCGATCGACTTTATCTCCAGATACGACGATGATGCAGGAGACCAGGCTGGCAAGGTAAACCATGCGCGGTTTTTCCTCAATGGACAGCGTTTTACCGCTATGGACAGTTCCTTAGACCATAAGTTCAACTTCACTGAAGGACTGTCGCTAGTGATTCCCTGCGATGACCAGCAGGAGATTGACTTTTTCTGGGAAAGGCTGACAGAAGGAGGGCAGGAAAGTCAGTGTGGGTGGCTTAAAGACAAGTATGGAGTTTCTTGGCAGGTCGTACCGCAGATGCTCCCTCAGATGCTCGCCGATCCGGAGAGAGGCCAACGGGTAATTGAAGCATTCATGAAGATGAAGAAATTTGACATTGCAGCTCTCGAAAATGCCTGAAACAAGAATCCCGGTCTTTTGGCCGGGATTCTTGTTTAGCGTCTTTTCGCTTTATCTAGCGAGTAAGCTCCGCCGCCGCTCAGTAGCAAACTGACGAATACGATGCAAAAGAGCAGAGGCAGTTCTTTTTTCCCAAACGGATCATTCAAATGCGCATAAAAAGCTGCCGTCAGCATCGTGATGATGAGCGGTATCACAGCGAGCCGGACTTTGAACCCGATGATCACCAAGATCGCGCAGACCACCTCAGCAAAGGTTGCCAGCCCGAGCGATACGATCGGTCCCAGCCCAAACGGATCTGCAAATTTTATCTCACCGCCGCCAAAAAGACGCTGGAGCTTGGGGATGCCGTGGGTTAAGATAAGGCCACCGGACCCGATACGGAGGAGTAGCAGAGCTAGAGAGGATTGGAAGTCACGTTTCATGATGCTAGGGATTGATTTGAGATAAAACTAACAAAGAACTTTTTAGACTTCCAGTCTTTTTACACTAATGTCAGCCAAGGGTCGCGGAGATCATCCTGTCTTTGCCATTCAGGTCCTGGTGGATTTTTATCGATTCGTATCCCATCTCCGCTAGAAGCCTCGCCACTTCTTTGGCGTAGCCTTCGTAGATTTCGAAGTAGATCTTGCCTCCCCGTCGGATCATTTGCTTTCCTTTTTCGCTGATTGCCCGATAGAATAGCAGCGGATCCTCATCCGGCACAAACAGCGCATCCCAAGGCTCATGAGCGAGGACGTTTTGGTGCATTTGTTCCTTGTCAGACTCGGGGACATACGGAGGGTTCGATACTAAGATGTCCAGATCTCTAGGCGAGGGAGTTTGACTGAGAATGTCGCAGTGTTCAAAGTTGATCCTGGCAAAGAGTCGTTCCGCGTTTCGTCTGGCAATCTCGAGAGCTGGCTCGGAGATATCGACCGCATAGATTTCCGGGTATTTCATCTCCAAAGCCAACGTGATAGGAATGCAGCCCGTGCCGGTTCCAATGTCCAGGATTTTCAATTCAGGCGCCGGGTTTTCTTTGATGACGAGATGCACCAATTCCTCGGTCTCATTGCGCGGAATCAGCGTGTCTGGAGTGACAATAAACTCTCTGCCGTAAAATGGCCCGTGACCCAGGATGTATTGGATGGGCTCCCCTTTCTTCAATCTCTCAAGATCAGCATGCAAGGCTGGAGTGAGTTCTTCCTCCTTTACCTGATGCATGACGTCCACTCGCTTCATCGACAAATGATGCTCCAGCAGCCAATAGATTAAGTTTTCGGCTTCACTCGAATCGTATTGGGTCAGTTGGGCAGACCAGTTTTTGATCAGTTGTTGGAAGGAAATAGCCATGAACAAAGATAGTCAGATGCGCGAAAGTTGAGGCGGATTTTAAGGTGTGGGCGGATGAGAGGCTTTTCCTCGACAAATCCCCTTACCTTTGTGAGCAAGAATTTCCTCTAATGAAGCTACATAACAACACCATCCGGGGCGTGCACACTGCGCTTGAAGCCATCTTCGTGGATGGTCAATATGCCGACAAAGTCATCGAAAGAACTTTAAAGTCAAATCCCAAATGGGGCGCACGTGACCGCTCATTTATTGCCGAGACAACTTACGAGATGGTGCGCTGGTGGAGGCTGATTAATTATCTCAGTCCGTCCAAGGACTATTGGGATCTCTTTGGCACCTATTGGCTGATGCAAGGACACGACCTTCCCGAATGGGAGGAGTTTGCCCGCATCAATCCTGACAAGCTCAAAGGCAAATACGAATCGATCTCTGATCCCGCACTGATGGAGTCCATTCCGGACTGGTTGCAAAACCTTGGGTCAGCAGAACTCGGCGCTAGATGGGAGTCCGAGATTCATGCCCTCAACGAGGAAGCCGAGGTGGTCTTGCGGGTAAATACGCTGAAAACTACCCGGGAAAGACTCAAAAATGAATTGCTGGCGGACGGTATCGATACCTACATCGTCAAAGGATATCCCGACGCTCTGATCTTGGAAGAAAGACAAAATGTATTTAGACATCCGGCTTTTAAGGCCGGTCACTTTGAAGTGCAGGATGCGAGCTCTCAATTGGTCGCCTCAGCGTTAGCGGTTGAGCCCGGCATGCGGGTGATCGATGCTTGTGCGGGAGCCGGTGGCAAGTCACTCCATCTGGCAGCTTTGATGGAAAACAAGGGAAAAGTGATCTCCATGGACATCGAGGAGTGGAAGCTTCAGCAGGCAAAACTTCGCGCGAGACGTAACGGAGTTTCGATCTTTGAGCCCAAAGTCATCGAGGGGACCAAGACAATCAAGCGTCTAAAAGAGTCCGCTGATCGCCTGTTGCTTGACGTTCCTTGTTCAGGACTGGGGGTGCTGAGAAGAAATCCGGACACCAAGTGGAAACTCAGCCTTGAATCCATTGACAAGGTTAGGCAGACTCAGCAGGAGATTCTCCAGAGCTATCCGTCCATGCTCAAGCCGGGCGGCCAGCTGGTCTATGCGACCTGCAGTATCTTGCCTTCGGAAAATGAACTTCAGGTTCAAAAGTTCCTCGAAAGTGAAGCGGGAAAAAACTTTGAATTGATCGAAGATAAAAAAGTCTTGGCTCAGGAGAGCGGCTTTGATGGGTTTTACATCGCTCGGATGATGAAAAAAGCCAACTGATAAGAATAGCGGCTTTTTAGCTGTTGCCAAATCAGCCCTACACTCTATTTTAAACAAAGATTTGAAATAAGTGGAAGGGGCTGATTTGTTGTTTTTTGGGGTCTCGTTCCAAAACATATTCTAAAAACGCGAGCGGAAATCGGCCCATTCCACATTTATTTTTGTTTTTCGCTGGCGTGGCATAGATTTTTGTTTGTAACTTTGACGGGCAAATAGGGTTACCTACAACCAATATTTGCCATGAATCGAAACTCCTCGAAGTTCCTTTACGAAGCACTCACCTACGACGACGTGCTTCTTGTTCCGGGTTATTCTGAAGTGCTCCCACGCGAGACCAACACTTCCACCCAGCTCACCAAAAAAATTAGATTGAACATCCCGCTGGTGTCCGCTGCAATGGACACCGTGACTGAGGCTGAATTGGCAATTGCCATTGCCTTGGAAGGTGGCTTGGGATTTATCCACAAAAATATGTCCATCGAGAAGCAGGCTGCGCAGGTACGCAAAGTGAAGCGTTCGCAAGCTGGGATGATTCTCGATCCGATTACCCTTCATATTGACTCCAAGGTACGCGACGCGGAGACCATCATGCGGGAGTACCACATCGGCGGAATCCCCGTGGTCGACAGTGACAAGGTCCTCAAAGGCATCATTACGAATAGAGATCTTCGATTCATCAAAGATCAAAACCGCCCCATCCGTGATATCATGACGAAAGACAACCTGATCACAGCCAAGTCAGGAATATCACTGGAGCAAGCCGAGGAAATCCTCCAAGAATATAAGATCGAAAAGCTTCCTATCGTCGATGACGAAATGAAGCTTACTGGATTGATTACTTACAAGGATATTCTGAAAAGAAGAGACAAGCCCAATGCCTGTAAAGATGAATACGGTCGTCTGAGAGTCGGAGCGGCTGTCGGTGTGACAGCAGACATTGAGGAAAGAGTAGAAGCGCTGAAAAATGCAGGCGTGGATGTGGTATCGATCGATACCGCCCATGGACATTCCAAAGGAGTGATCGAAACCTGTAAAAAGATCAAAGCTGCCTTCCCTGATCTGGAAGTGATTGTCGGCAATATCGCAACTCCAGAGGCAGCAGTTGCCTTGGCGGAGGCTGGCGCTGATGCGGTCAAGGTCGGAGTAGGACCTGGATCTATCTGTACCACTCGAATCATCGCAGGTGTAGGCGTGCCACAGCTGTCCGCTGTCTTCGAATGCGCTGAAGCATTAAAGGGAACGGGCGTGCCGGTGATCGCAGATGGCGGAATCCGCTACTCGGGCGATCTGGTCAAGGCAATAGCTGCTGGCGGAAGTTCCATCATGATTGGTTCGCTCTTGGCAGGCACCGAGGAAGCTCCCGGTGAGATGATCATCTTCGAAGGAAGAAAATTCAAGTCCTATCGGGGCATGGGTTCCTTGGAAGCCATGGAGTCAGGTTCCAAAGATCGATACTTTCAAGATGCCGAAGACAACATCAAGAAACTCGTGCCGGAAGGAATCGTAGGACGGGTACCATACAAGGGCCTCGTTTCTGAAGTGCTTTATCAATTGGTCGGTGGACTTCAGGCCGGTATGGGATACTGCGGTACGAGAACTATCGAAGATCTTCAAGAAGGGGGTAGGTTTGTGAAGATCACTGCAGCGGGAGTGAAAGAATCTCACCCGCACGATGTGAGCGTGACACGGGAAGCTCCTAACTACAGCTTGAAATCATAACAAAAAAGCCGGCGAGAGCCGGCTTTTTTTATTGGGAGAGTCATAGCTGAAACCGGAAGACACGTTTGACGGCCCCGAATTCAACAGCCGACAGTCACGGCTCTCCCTTATTCGGTCGCTTCAGTCAAGACAATGAGGATTTCTGTACAATATCCTGTACGATAGTTTCTGCATGGACAATGCTGTTTTCGATGAAGAATTCCCGGGTATTGAGCCCTCCGCACACGACCCCGGCAAGATATACTCCCGGTACATTGGACTCTTGGTTGGTCTGGTCGTAGCAGGGCTGGCGCTTGTCGTCTAGGCTGAGCTCCACGCCAAGCTGATCCAGGAGGGCAAAATTTGGTTTGTAACCAGTCATCGCCAGCACCCAATCGTTCGGCACAGTTACTTCTCCTTCGGGAGTTTCGACGACTACTTCATGCTCGCGGATTTCCTTGATCTTGGAGCGGGTGAAAGCTTTGACCGACCCTTCCTTGATCCGGTTCACGATATCGGGTCGTACCCAATATTTCACATTCTCTTCGACCTCGTCTCCCAAAAGGACCATGCTTACTTCAGCGCCTTTTCTCCAGCACTCCAGGGCGGCATCCACCGCAGAATTAGCTCCGCCGACCACCAAGACCTTTTGGTTGATAAACGGCCAAGGCTCCTTATAGTAGTGTAGGACTTTTGGCAGATTTTCCCCGGGCACGTTCATCAGGTTAGGTAAATCATAGAATCCTGTTGCTAATACAATTTTCCTGCATGCATACTCTCCTTTGCTCGTCTTTATGCGGAAGCCGTCTTCAGCTTTTTCGAGAGTCTGGACAGCCTCGTACAAGTTGACTTTCAGGTCAAAATGAAAGAAAATCCGACGGTAATATTCTAGAGCTTCGGTACGGGTAGGCTTGACTCCGACCGACATGAAGGGGATGTCTGCCATCTCCAAGCGGTCCGAAGTGGAGAAAAAAGTCATGTTGACCGGGTAGTTGTAGATCGAATTGGTCAGCGCTCCTTTTTCCAAAATAAGGTAGTCCAGACCTGCTTTTTTGGCTTCGATTCCGCAGGCCAAGCCAATCGGGCCTCCCCCGATGATGATGAGATCGTATGTTTTTTCCATGGTTAGGTGTGAAAGCTGAACGAAATGTCTCGGTAGTTTCCATAGTCCCAGTCGAAGCTTCGCTCCTGGAGTACGGTCCGACCGTTCTTGTCTTTTAAAACAGAACTCGCCGAAACAGTTCCATAGCGGGGAGGCATTCGGATCAGTTGCGCAGAAAGTGCGATTTCCATCGGTTCTGGGACGCCCGTGGTCGGGAGTGTCTCAGCGGGATAACTGACGGTTGATTTTAGGATTGAGAGAAGAGCGTCAGCGTAGACTTCTGAGGAAAGCACTTCGGCGAGTTGGTTCTTCGCAAGCTCCACCTTTGGCCAGGGATCATTGATCAGCCCGTTGCTTAGTCCATGGATGCCGGGCTTGATCTCCTGAATGCCCTCGCCATAATTGCTCAGATAGAATAACTTTTCCCCATCGGAGACCAGCAGATTGAATCCATCGTATCGATGCTGATCTTTATGGACCAGTTCAAGATAAGCCTCGGGGCCAACAGAGCCTTCAAGGTAATTTTGGACGAGCTTTCCCCGGCTGATTTCTCCCGGATGGGTGCGGTGAAAATCCCGGTAATTGGTCAGTAGAGACCATTTCCCGTTTGGATGAAAGCCCATCCAAGTCCCTCCACCCCGCAGGTCCTTGCCAGCATAGATTCCGCTTGGCCACTGGTGCAGCGGCGCAGTGGGCCGGTCAAAAAACTCATCGCGATTTGCCGAGATGAGAAGGGGGAATTCCGGATGGGTTTGCCAGGAAAAAGCTACAAGACACATTTCCTAAAGGTAATCAAGCATCGCTTTTTTCGAATTTTGCGAGTGGAAGAATTCTGGGTTTATCTTGAAATTGTTTTCGTTAGTCCTGTCAATTCCCAGCATATCAGTCCTTAACACTTTTTAATACGATAATTGTCGTACTATTTTTTGTATTACGATTCTCTTCGTATAACTTTGGTACGAAAGCTATCGTAAATACCGGCATGAGCAAACCAACTGAAGCAGAACTGGAGATTTTGTCCCTTTTATGGGAGATGAAAGAGGCAAGCGTAAGACAGATTCACGACCGTCTCGGAGAGACGAAAGAGACTGGCTACACGACTACCCTAAAGATCATGCAGATCATGCATGCGAAGGGTATGGTGAATCGGGATGAGGAAAACAGGTCGCACATCTATAAGCCTGCCACCAATCAGAAAGAAACACAAAAGTCTCTTCTAAGAAATCTCATGAGCACCGCTTTTGGAGGCTCCTCCAAGACCTTGGTGATGCAGGCATTGGGTCAGGATAATCCTTCTAAGGATGAGATAGACGAGATCAGAGCGTTTTTAGACCAACTTGAAAACAAACCGAGATGAAATTTTTAATTGACTGGATACCGGAGAATTTTCTTCAGGCCATGGGGTGGACACTGGTTCATTCGCTTTGGCAGCTCGTATTAATCGCTTGCGTGCTATGGGTGGTGTTGAAATTGTCGCGTCGCTCCAAGCCGGCCTTTAAGTATGGTCTAGCAGTCGGAGCGTTGGTCGTCTCCTTGGTGCTATCGATCGGGACCTTTGTCTATGAGTATCAGCCTTTGTCGATTACAAGTTCAAGCCTGTCGGTAAGGGAATTGCAAATCATCTCCAGCAGTTCCTCAATCCTTCAAACCGAAGCTGGGATCGATTACGGGGTCGGCCGGGCGAGTCTCTGGGTCGAACAGAATATTCCGTTGTTGGTGAATTTCTGGTTCTTGGGAGCACTTTTGTTTCTGTTTAGAATGGTCAACAGTCTGTCAGAGATCCGCAATCTCCGCCGGTCCTCCCGGTCCGCTGACGATTTTCAGCTTCGAAAGACGCTTTACCGGCTAGCAGCTAAGATGGGGATAAGCACCCATGTTCAACTTAGAATCAGCAACTCAGGGGTCTCTCCCTTGACATTCGGGGTACTCAAGCCTGTTATCCTGTTTCCCGCAGGGCTGCTTTTTCAGCTTTCTCCTGCTCAGCTGGAAGCGATCATCGCTCATGAACTCGCACATGTGAAACGCAACGACTACCTCGCAAACCTGCTGCTCTCGGGCCTGGAAGTCATCTTCTTTTACCATCCCTGCTACTGGTGGATGAATGCCACGGTCAAGGAATTGAGAGAAAACGCTGCCGACGATCTTGTCATGAAAGCCGGGGTTGAACCCAAATCCTTGGCCACGAGCCTTGCCGAGGTGCTCAATTTCGCGAAACAAAATCCCCCGGAATTGGCCTTGGCTGCCGGAAAGCAGCGGAACCCAACACTGCAACGAATCAAAAGGATCCTGAGCTATCCATCTCAAAACTATCCACAAACCCCTATTATCTCTATTCCCATGCTACTCACTCTATTTCTCAGCGTCGGTCTGATGGCAGGTGCCCAGCAAGATGCTCCCCACGACACAGGCCCGGTAGAATCTAAAGGACAAGCGGCTGAAGTTGGGCCTATATTGTCCGATATGCCGACTCAAGACACAGTCAAAAATTCGCCAGTTCCTCAGGCAAACCGCGCTTCCGAGGACGGTAAAAACACCATGGTGTTCACGAACGACGCGGGAGAAACCTATAGGATTCAAGGCGACCGTCTGATCTACGCTGGCGACACGGTCAAGCTTTCCCCAAAGGCCAAGGCGGCGCTGGATAAAATTCAGGCTTTTGACCTTCAAAACATGCCGAAGTTTGATGTGCCCATGACTCCCCTCATGCCGATGGACTTTGCCATGGCTCCAATTCCTCCGGTCGATTTTACGATCGACATGCCTGAGATGGCTCCAATGCCTCCTATGCCACCGATGGACATGGAAGTATTTAACTTGGCGCCCCCGATAGACATGGATTTCGACTTTGATATCGCGCCTTTTGATTTCCCGATGGACACCACCAAGATGACCAAGGAAGAGAGAGAAAAATGGGCGAAGAAGATGGAGGTGAAAGCAAAAGAGTGGGCGGAGAAGTTTGAGAAGGATTTTCAGCCGAAGATGAAGGAGTTCGAGTCGAAGATGCAGAAATGGGAAGCTGAAAATGGACCCAAAATGAAGGAATACCAAGCTAGAATTGCGGAATGGCAAGCTGCCAATGGCCCCAAGATGGAAGAATTTGAAGCCAGAATGGAAGAGTGGCAGGCCGCGAATGCTCCCAAGATGAAAGAGTTCGAAGAGAAGATGAAAGCCTGGCAGGAAGCCCAGGGTCCCAAGATGGAAGAATTTGAACTGAAGATGAAGGAGTGGGAAGCGGCTCAAAAACCGAAGATGGAGGAATTCCAGCGGAAGATGGAGATCTGGCAAAAGGAGCACAAAGTGAAGTTGGATGAATTTGAAAAGCTACTCCAGGAGGAACTCAAGAAAGATAATAACTAATAATTATGTGTTGATGCATTAGAAAGACCTGTTCAGATGGACAGGTTTTTTTGTGTCCGGCTGTCTCAAAGAAATACAAAATCTACAAGCTCGGACAGAGGAAGCAGAGACTTCTCGGGATGTGTCTAATCCAGGAAAAGGGGCTTGGCGAGTTTGTACGGATTCCCGCGGACGTTAAAGCGTCGCCGCGATCTTGCTTGACTATTGGTGGTGGTCAGCGGCCCCTCTCCGGTGTTCCTATTTTGGATGAAGTGAAATTTTATCGGCGTAGAGAGATTTAGCTTGTTATTTCTAAACTATAATCACTTTCAGCACAGCTATTGCAGCTGAAAAAATGTCAAATAACGCTTCCTGTTGAGACTTTATTGTCCTCCGCAGCCCCGAAGATAAACACTTGAAACTCACCAAAACTTTGCCGGATTTTTTCCAATAACTATTGGGATGGACGATTCTTTTGGCTACTTTTAATTCAAAGTGGGAAAAAGTGGGAGAAAGTGGACGAAAGTGGGATTCATTTTCTTACTTTTGTCTTTACGGTAGACCCTATGTAGCCGAGTCCAATCTATGTTTAACAGTCAATATGAAGTAAAGCTAGACCCTAAAGGGCGTCTGGTGTTGCCCTCCAAGATAAAGGGGGCGATTCCGGAGGCAAACGGGACTGCGCTTATGCTTCAGAAGGCTGCTGACAAATGCCTCAAGCTCTATCCTATGGTGGAGTTTCGCAAACTGGAAAGCCGAGTCAACGCACTGTCGGACTTTAACGAGGAGACGCGCCGCTTGAAGCGGTCGTTTTTCACGCGAATAACAGAGGTGGAATTGGACAGCGCGGGACGTTTTTTGATCCCGAAGTCATTTCAGGAGCATGCCGGCTTGGAAAAAGACGTAGTCCTTATTGGGATGGGTAGCCAGATCGAAATCTGGAGTGCGGAACGCTTGGGTGACGATGCCATCCTGGATGACAACGCGCTGTCGCAACAGATGGAAAAACATCTCTCCTAAAGCCATGAATGAATCTGCATACCATATACCCGTGATGCTCACCCGATGCATTGAAGGCATGGCCATTGATCCCAATGGTATCTACGTCGATGTGACTTTTGGTGGAGGCGGGCACTCTAGAGAGATCCTGAAGCATTTAGAAGGCGGCCATCTCTACGGTTTTGATCAGGATGAAGATGCGCTTGCCAATGTTCCCCAGGATGAACGCTTCACGATCGTGCAGGCAAATTTCAGGGATATCAAGAGATACCTCCGGCTATACGGGGTGAAGCAGGTCGATGGGATTCTGGCGGACTTGGGGATTTCTTCCCATCAGATCGACGAGCCTGGCCGCGGCTTCTCCACCAGATTCAAGGGTGATCTTGACATGCGGATGAATCAGTCTGCTGAGATCAGTGCCAAAGAGGTGCTGAACACCTACGAAGAGGGAAAGCTCCATAAGATTCTTGGAATCTACGGAGAGGTCAAAAATGCCAAGACCCTTGCCCAAGCGATCGTCTCAGAGAGAGCTCTAAGGCCTTTTGAGACGACGGAAGATTTTACGGCTTTTCTTAAAAAATTTGCTCCGAGAGGCAAGGATTTCAAATACTATGCTCAGGTGTTTCAGGCGCTGAGGATTGAGGTCAACGATGAGATGGGTGCTCTGGAAGAGTTGCTTCTCAGCGCGGTCGAGTTGCTGAAGCCGGGAGGGCGACTGGTGGTGATGAGCTATCACAGTCTTGAGGATAGACTGGTCAAAAACCTGATTGCCAAAGGCAAATTTCAGGGTGAGGTAGAGAAAGATTTCTATGGAAATCTGATCCGGCCTTTGGA
>Ga0079224_100010708_pt1 | contig 12593 bp, 10 predicted proteins | sample Stecom2015_FD_80414 | JGI IMG/M metagenome (GOLD analysis project Ga0079224, IMG submission 80414) | Agricultural soil microbial communities from Utah to study Nitrogen management - Steer compost 2015 | ecosystem: Environmental > Terrestrial > Soil > Agricultural land | place: USA: Utah...
CGCGGTCTGGATCCAGGGCAGGAACGACCCGACGATCACCAGCGCGGACGCGGCCACCAGGCGGCCCCGGCCGGGGACCCGGACGCGAAGGCGGGCAGGGGCGGCGGTGGAGGTCATGCTCCGACTCTGACTTCCCTGTGACCGGCGGCACAGGGGCTCTCGCGACCGGGGGGATGAGCGGTCGGTCTGCTGCGACGAGCGGTTGCACCCCTCCGCCGCTCGGCGCGCAGCGCCTACCGCTCGGCGCGAACCGTGACCGGCATCACAGAACGTGCTTGACCCGTTCTCCCCGCGCTTGCTTCCCTCCGAGGACGCCGGACGCCACTCGGGTGAGGCCGGCGATGCCCCCGTCGAGGAAGGAAGGCACCTTCATGGACGAACGACAGCGCCGGGAGTACTGGCGCCGGAATCTCAGGCTGATGGCCATCTTGCTGACGATCTGGGCGGCGGTCTCCTTCGGGGCCGGCATCTGGTTCGTCGAGCCCCTCAACAACATCGTGATCGCTGACTTCCCGCTCGGCTTCTGGTTCGCCCAGCAGGGCTCGATCCTGACCTTCCTCGCCCTGATCGCCGTCTACGTCTGGCGGATGGACAAGCTCGACAAGGAGTACGGCGTGGACGAGCTCGAGGAGGAGGTCCACCACTCATGAGCGACATCCAGATCTGGACCCTCGTCTTCGCCGCGCTGTCCTTCGCGCTCTACATCTACATCGCCGTCGCGAGCCGGGTGAAGGACACTGCCGGCTTCTACGTCGCCGGCGGTGGCATCCCCGCCCCCGCCAACGGCGCGGCGATCGCGGCCGACTGGATGAGCGCGGCGTCGTTCATCTCGATGGCCGGCATCGTCGCGTTGTCGACCAACGGCTACGACGGCTCGGTCTACCTGATGGGCTGGACCGGTGGCTACGTGCTGCTCGCGCTGCTGCTGGCGCCGTACCTGCGCAAGTTCGGCAAGTACACCATCCCCGACTTCGTCGGTGACCGGTACTCCGAGACCGCGCGCATGGTGGCCGTCATCTGCACCGTGGTCATCTCGTTCGTCTACGTCGCCGGGCAGATGTCGGGCACCGGTCTGGTGTTCGCCCGGTTCCTCAACGTCAACGCCACCACCGGCGTCATCATCGGCATGGTCATCGTGTTCTTCTACGCCGTCCTCGGCGGCATGAAGGGCATCACCTGGACCCAGGTGGCGCAGTACAGCGTGCTGATCGTCGCCTACCTGATCCCGGCGGTCGCCATCTCGACCACGGTCACCAACATCCCGGTGCCCCAGATCGGGTTCGGGCAGATCCTCGCCGAGCTCGACGGGCTCCAGCGCGACCTCGGTTTCGCCGAGTACACCGAGGCGTTCACGAACTCCAACATGCTCAACGTGACGCTGATGACCGCGACGCTGATGTTCGGTACGGCGGGCCTGCCGCACGTGATCGTGCGGTTCTACACCGCCAAGAGCGTGCGGGCGGCGCGGTTCTCCGCGCTGTGGGCGTTGTTCTTCATCGCGCTGCTCTACACCACCGCGCCGTCGATCGCGGCCTTCAGCAAGCTCAACATCCTCCAGGACGTCTCCGGCACTGCCGTCGACAACCTGCCGGGCTGGGCGCAGACCTGGGCCGACGTCGACCTGATCTCCGTCGACGACCTCAACAACGACGGGATCATCGACTACGGCGCAGATGCCGCCAACGAGCTGACGATCAACAACGACATCCTTGTCCTCGCGGCACCGGAGATCGCGGGCCTGCCCGCGCCGGTGATCGGCTTGGTGGCAGCCGGTGCGCTCGCCGCCGCGCTGTCGACCGCATCGGGGCTGCTGCTGGTGATCTCCTCCTCGATCGCCAACGACGTCTACTACAAGAAGATCAACCCGCAGGCGACCGAGGCGCGGCAGCTGATGGTCGGCCGGATCACGATGGCAGCAGCCATCGTCGTCGCCGGCTACCTGGGCATCAACCCGCCCGGCTTCGTCGCACAAGTGGTGGCACTCGCCTTCGGCCTGGCCTGTGCGAGCTTCTTCCCGGTGCTGGTCCTCGGCATCTTCTGGAAGAAGTGCACCGCGATGGGTGCCACTGCGGGCATGATCACCGGCCTGGTGGTCACGTTGGCCTACATGCTGTGGACCATCGACATCTACGGCAACAGCGATGGCATCTTCGGGATCACCGAGACCAGCTTCGGTGTGGTCGGCATGGCGCTGAACATCATCGTCACGGTGGTGGTCTCGCAGTTCACGCCGAAGCCGTCGCCGGTGATGCAGGAGTTGGTGGAGGAGATCCGCTACCCGGGTCGCACCAAGCTCGTGGAGGCGCACGCCCACGGCGACCTGCCGCCCGACGTGCACTGATCCGACCGTAGGACCCAGCCCCGCCGAGAGGGCGACGGAGGCCCGGACCGCCAGGTCCGGGCCTCCTCGCGTCCAAGGGGTACACCGCTGGTCGGTGGGGTCAGTCGGTACGGATCAGCCGGCGGCGCCGACCAGCCGCCGGGTGGTCTGCCGTACCGCCCGGGCCAGCAGCGGCGCGAACCGCTCGACCGACGCGTGCCGGCCCGGCAGCCCGACCGAGATGGCGCCGACCGGGCCGTGCGGGCCCAGGATCGGCGCGCCGATGCCGCGCAGGTCCCACGGCATGTCGTCGGTGGTGACCGCGACGCCACGGCGCCGGCGGATCCCGTGCAGCCGGTCGTGCAGGGCGCCGGTCGCGCGCCCGCCGGTGAGCAGCTCGTCGACCCGCTCCGGTGGCAGGGAGGCGAGCATCGCGCGCCCGGCGACCGCCGTCTCTGCCGGATAGCGGGTGCCGACCGTGGTCGGGATCGCCGAGGTGCGGAGCCCGCCGAGCTTGTCGACCATCTCGACCTGTCCCCGGTCGAGGATGGCCAGGTGCACGACCGCCGAGGTGGCGGCGTGCAGCTCGTGCAGCGGGTCGGCGGCGGCCGACCGCAAGGGCAGGTGTCCCTCCACCCGGCGCCCGACCCGCCGCATCCGCGGCCCGAGGGCGTACCCGCGCTCGTCGCGCTCGAGCCACTCGAGGTCGACCAGCTGGGCGAGGGTGCGCGCGGTGCTCGATCGGGGCTGTCCGGTGAGGGCGGCGACCTCGTCGAGCCGCAGCCGGTCGGGCCCGGCGACGAAGAGGTCGAGGATGTCGGTGAGCTTCGCGATCACCCCGGGCTGCGGCGCCCGGGCGCGCGGAGTGGCGGCATCGGATCGGGTGGCACCCATCGTTCTCCCTCCTGCCTCGGCGGCCGCGAGCGGCCGCTGTCGGCTGCGGCGCGACGGGATCGACCCGTCGGTCCAGCCCAGTTGGACCGAGTGTGACACGCACCACGGCCATCAGGATGCTCAGGTCCCATGGCACTTCACATCGCTGACCTGTTCGAGCACACCGTCGACGTGGTCCCCGCGCGCACCGCCCTGATCGTCGGTGACCACCGGTCGACGTACGCCGAGCTCGACGCGGCCGCGAACCGGTTCGCCCACCACCTGCAGACCGTGGGAATCCGCCCCGGCGAGCACGTCGGACTGATGGCCCGCAACGTCCCCGAGCACGTGGCGGCGATGCTCGGCTGCTTCAAGGCGCGGGTCGTCCCGATCAACATCAACTACCGCTACGTGCGCGGCGAGCTCGACTACCTGGTCGACAACTCCGAGATGGTCGCGCTGGTGCACGAGGCGCAGTACGCAGAAGTCCTCGACGAGGTCGTGCCGAAGCACCGCCGCCTGCGCCACCAGCTGGTGGTCGAGGACGGCACCGGGCTGCGCCCCACGGCGTACGCCGCGGGGGAGTGGGACGCCGCGATGGCCGCCCAGTCGCCCGAGCGGGACTTCGACGAGCGCAGCCCCGACGACATCTTCATCGTCTACACCGGCGGCACGACCGGCTACCCCAAGGGCGTGATGTGGCGTCATGAGGACGTCTGGCGCACCCTCGGCGGCGGCATCGACTTCGTGACGAAGCAGCCCCTGGGTGAGCACGACCAGTCCGCCGGTGCCGACCGGATGGACCCGCTCACCTGCCTGCAGCTCGGCCCGATCATGCACGCCAACGGGCAGTGGGGGATGCTGCTGCGCTTCTTCACCGGCCACACCAACGTGCTGCTGCCGAAGTTCGACCCCGACACCGTGTGGCGCACGGTCGAGCAGGAGCGCGTGAACACGATCTCGCTGATCGGCGACGCGATGGCCCGTCCGCTCATCGAGGCCTACGAGGCCGGCTCCTACGACGCCTCCACCCTGACCACCGTGACCAGCGCGGCCGCGATCTTCTCGGCCGAGGTCAAGGAGCGCTGGCTGGCCGCCCTGCCCGACGTGATGGTCATGGACATCATCGGATCCTCGGAGACCGGCATGACCGGCAACGGCCGGATCGAGAAGGAGACCATCGCCGACAAGGGCAGCCTGGTGGCCGTCGGCCCCGAGACGGTGGTCCTCGACGACGAGGACCGGGTGCTCGACCTCGACAGCGATGTCGGGGCGATCGGCCGGATGGCGCGGGGCGGGAGCATCCCGCTGGGCTACTTCGGCGACCCGGAGAAGACCGCCCGCACCTTCCGCGTCATCGACGGCGTCCGGTACGCCGTGCCCGGCGACTTCGTGCAGATCGAGCCCGGAGGCAAGCTCACGCTCCTCGGGCGCGGCTCCAACTGCATCAACACCGGCGGCGAGAAGGTCTACCCCGAGGAGGTCGAGGTCGCGCTCAAGTCACACCCCGACGTCTACGACACCCTCGTCTTCGGCCTGCCGGACCCGACGTACGGCCAGCAGGTCGCCGCGCTGGTGCAGACCCGTGAGGGCGTCGCGCTCGACGCCGACGACATCCGCAGCCACCTGCGCACCCGGCTGTCGGGCTACAAGATCCCCCGCACGCTGCAGCAGGTCCCCCAGATCCCCCGCCATGTCACCGGCAAGGCGGACTACAAGACGGCCCAGGAGATGTCCACGTCCCTGACCGCACCCCGAGAGAGCGAGGTCGCGCGATGACCAGTCCCACCCCCAGTCGGTCCGCCAGGTCCCGGACCCGGCGACGTCCCCTGACGCTGACGGCGCTGCTGCTGTCGGCCGCCCTGGTCACCGGGTGTGCCGGCAGCGACGGCGGCGACGGCGGCGACGCCGCGCCGAAGGCGGACCGCGGCGGCAGCATGTTCTCCATCGGCTTCGTGGGCGACCAGCTCGAGGGCGAGCCCACCGACGGCGGCCGGCTGTCGATCTCGACCTTCGGCGAGCTGCGCAGCATGGACCCGGTCGACCTGATCGCCAACGGACTGTCCGGTGGCAGCGAGCTGGCCGCGATCTACGACGTGCTCGTGCGCTACGACCCCGAGACCGCGGAGTACGAGCCGCACGTGGCCGAGTCGCTCGAGCCCAACGACGACTCCACCGTGTGGACGATGACGCTGCGTGAGGGCGTGAACTTCTCCGACGGCACCCCGCTCGACGCTGCCGCGGTCGTCGCCAGCATCGAGCGCTACCTCGCCGACGAGGGTGGGCAGGCGTCGCTGTGGTCCAGCAAGGTCGCGACGACCGAGGCCACCGACGAGCGCACCGTCACCTTCACCCTCGCCGAGCCGTGGGTGGACTTCGAGTACATGCTCGCCACCGCGCCCGGCATGATCATGGCCCCCGCGGCGTACGCCGGGAAGGAGTTCACGCCCATCGGCGCCGGACCCTTCACCTTCGGCCACTACCGGCCCAACGAGGAGCTGCTGCTGGAGGCCAACCCCGACTACTGGGGTGGCGAGCCGCCGCTGGACGAGCTGCGGTTCCACAACGTGCAGACCGCCGAGGGCACCTTCGACGTCGTCCGGGCCGGCAGCTCCGACGTCGGGGTGATCCGCGAGCCCAGCGTCACCAAGGAGGCGATCGACGCGGGCTTCGGCGGCGCGATGAACGTCGTCAGCATGGGCTTCGGCCTGATCGTCAACAACCGCGAGGACTCCGCCACCGGCGACGTGCGGGTGCGGCAGGCGATCGCGCACGCCGTCGACCCGGAGGGCATCTACCGCCGCACCTACAACGGTGTGGGGCTCCCCGGCACGGAGATGTTCCCCGAGGAGTCGCAGTGGGGCGGCGCGGCCGGACCCGAGATCGACCTCGACAGGGCCAAGCAGTTGGTCGAGGAGGCCAAGGCCGACGGCTGGGACGGCAAGGTGGGCTACCTCGGGATCCAGGTGGTCTCGCAGAACACCGGCCTCGGTCTCGAGGCGATGCTGGCCCAGGTCGGCATCGAGCTCGAGGCGGAGTACGTCGCCGGGTCGGCCGACATGATCCAGCGGGTCTTCGCCGAGCGCAGCTTCGACCTCGCCGGCTGGTCGTTCGGCACGCCCGACGCGGCGGTCTTCCCCGAGCTGTACGAGAACTTCCACAGCGAGTCCCGCTCCAACGCCGCGGGCTACGCCAGCGAGACGATGGACGGGCTGATCGAGCAGCTCGGCGCCGCGGAGTCCGAGGACGAGCAGCAGGACCTGATCGACCAGATCCAGGAGGAGTGGAACGCCACGATCCCCTCGATCGTGCTCGGCGCCCAGCCGGAGTTCGTCGTGTGGGGCGACCACGTCGGCGGTGTCGTCCCGCACGTGGACTCGATGATGCTCTACCACCGGGCCTGGACCGAGAAGTGACCGGCGAGCAGCAGTCGTTCGTCCGGGTCGACCGGCCGGTCGACGGGGTCGCCGTGGTGACCCTCGACCGGCCGGACCGGATGAACGCGATGGCCTTCGACGTGATGGTGCCCTTCCAGCAGCAGCTGGCCGAGATCGGGCGCGACAACGGCGTCCGCGCGATCGTGGTCACCGGCGCCGGGCGGGCGTTCTGCGCCGGTGCCGACCAGAAGTCGGCCGGGCGACCGCCGTACGCCGACGGGCTGCGCCGACCCGGCTACGCCCTGCGTTCGCTGGAGGTGCTGGAGGAAGTCATCGCCACGATGCGCCGCCTGCACCAGCCGGTGATCGCCGCGGTCAACGGCGCGGCCGTCGGCGGGGGCCTGTGCCTGGCGCTGGCCTGCGACGTGCGGATCGCCTCCGACGCGGCGTACTTCCGGGCCGCGGGCATCAACAACGGCCTGACTGCCAGCGAGCTGGGCCTGAGCTATCTGCTCCCGCGGGCGGTCGGGTCCAGCCACGCCGCCGACATGATGTTCACCGGCCGCGACGTCGGGGCCGAGGAGGCCGCCCGGATCGGGTTGGTCTCGCGGCTGGCCGACCCGGTGCTGGACGAGGCGATCGCGGTGGGCGAGCGGATCGCGGCCCTCTCCCAGCCGGGCATCGAGATGACCAAGCGGTCGCTGCACGCCGGCATCGCGGCGGGGTCGCTGGAGAGCTACATGCCGATCGAGGGCATCGGGCAGCTCTATCTGCGGCTGCTGACCGACAACTTCGAGGAGGCCACCCGCGCCCGCAAGGAGGGGCGCGCCGCACAGTTCCGCGACGACCTGCCCTGATCCCGCAGGACCCGGCCCTGCGGCGGCGGGCGCCGGACATGCGACAGGCCCGGACCATGATGGTCCGGGCCTGTTCGCGTTGGCGACCCCGACGGGACTCGAACCCGCGGCCTCCGCCGTGACAGGGCGGCGCGCTAACCAACTGCGCTACGGGGCCAGGTGACACCCTGGGCTGGGCCCAGCGCCGAAACTCTAACCCACGACCGGCCCATCGCACGAATCGGGGCCGATCACCGCACCCCCGACCGGATTCGAACCGGCGCTACCGCCGTGAAAGGGCGGGGTCCTGGGCCGCTAGACGACGGGGGCCAGCGCCGGTGTGGCACCGGCGCACGAGGAGTCTAGAGCACCACGCCGACGGGCTCCGCCCCCGCGTGCCCTGCTGCACGGCGGCGGGTCTGGGTTGTCGGGTCTGGTTGTCGGGTCTGGGACGATGGCGGCGTGGTGCAGATGTCGCGCGAGCGTTTCGAGGAGCTGGTCGCCGACGCCCTCGACGGCGTACCCCCCGAGCTGGCCGGGTTGATGGACAACGTGGTCGTGCTGGTCGAGGACGAGCCACCCGCCCACGAGCCCGCCGACCTGCTGGGGTTGTACGACGGGGTGGCGCTCACCGAGCGCGACAGCACCTATACCTTCCGCCCGCCCGACCGGATCTTCATCTTCCGCAACCCGATCCTGGCGATGTGCGCCGACGACGCCGAGGTCGTCGACGAGGTGCGGATCACCGTCGTGCACGAGATCGCCCACCACTTCGGCATCGACGACGGGGCCCTGCACGAGCTCGGGTACGGCTGAGCGCGGGTCCGACGGGCCGGACAGGCGGTCGGGCGGTCGGTCAGTCAGGCGGAGCGAGCGGTGCCGCTCCACGGCTCCGGCGCCTGACCGGCGGCCTGCTGGACGAACTGCCCGGCGTACCACTCGACGAGGTCGAGATGGTGCTCCGACGGCGCGGAGGCGAGCAGTCGCTGGTCGCGGCAGAACCGCACCGCGCGGCGCAGCAAACCGACCAGGCGATACATGTCCGACGGAGCGTCCATGGGGACCTCATAGGTCAGGTCGGCGGTCGGCTGCCCGGCGGCGATCGCCCGGTCGAGGTGCAGCAACCCCGTGGCCCGCAGGCGCTGGGCGTCGACGGTGCGGGCCAGCTCGGTCAGCTCGGCGGCGAGCGGGTACTCCTCCGGGTGTGCGATCGCCAGCAGCCGAAGCTCGCGCCGCAGCTCGGTGTACATCGCTCGGAACCGCGCCCATTCCTGCACCGGGAAGTTGAGCAACCGCACGGTCAGGCGCTCGCCGGCGACCTCGGGCTCGACGACGCCGGGGTCCTCGTTGACGACGTGGTGGCCGATCACCGGCTCGCCGTCGGGCTCGTCGGCGGTCGGCTCGAACCAGACCAGCTTGCCGGTCGGATCGACGACCGACCCCCAGGCACGGGAGAACAGCGCCACCAGGTCGAGCCCCCGGCCACCGTTGCCGAGCTGGTCCTCGTCACCGGTGATGCCGGCGGAGGTCGGCAGGGCTGCCGAGCAGTCGAGGACCTCGATGCGGGGGTGCTCGCGCGTGCCCCGCAGTCGCAGGTGGACCGGCGGCTCCGCGTGTAGGAGCGCGTTGGTGACCAGTTCGGAGACGCCGAGCTCGGCCGACTCGGTCAGATCGGTGCGGCCCAGCCGTCCCAGGAGCTCGGTGACCCAAGCGCGCGCGGTCCGCGCAGCGCTCGGGTCAGGATCGAGCTCGAGCTGTTGGGACAGGGGCACGAAGGGATCCTCAGGCGGGGGGGCAGACGTCGCTTTCAGCATTCTTGCCCGCGCGTCTCGCCTCTCACACCCCCGGGGCTCGGGACTGGGGACGGGGCGCGAAGGGGAGTAGTCACGGGTTCAACCACCGAGGGGATTGTGCGCCAGCAACGCGTTCTCGGCAACCTCCGAGAGCGCTGGATGGATCCAGAACTGGCCGCGGGCGAATTCGTGCGCGGGGATACCGAAGGTCATCGCGGTGATCAGCGGCTGGATCACCGTGGTCGCGTCGAGTCCGTAGAGGTGGGCGCCGAGCAGCCGGCCGGTCGCCGGGTCGAGCAGCAGCTTCGCGAACCCGTCGGTGTCCTCGGTCGCCCAGCCGTACGCGACGTCGCCGTACTGCTGCCGGGCCACGACGTAGTCGATTCCCCGGCGGCGCGCCTGCGCCTCGGTGAGGCCGACGGTCGCGATCTGGGGTCGGGTGAAGACCCCGGCGGGGACGGTGCGGTGGTCGCGCTCGCGCAGGTCGTCGGGGTGGAGCAGGTTGTGCTGGACGATGCGCGCTTCGTGGTTGGCCAGGTGCTTGAGCTGGAAGGGGTTGGCGACGTCGCCGAGCGCCCACACGCCGGGTGCGCTGGTGCGCTGGTGGACGTCGGTGACCACCACGCCGGCCTCGTCGACCTCGACACCGCCGGCTGCGAGGTCGAGGAGGTCGGAGTTGGGGCGCCGCCCGGTCGCGACCAGCAGCAGGTCCGCCTCGACCGTGCCGGGGTCGCCGGGACCGCTCAGCTCCAGGCGTACGCCGCCGTCGGTCGTCACCTCGGCGCGGGTAACACGCGCGGGTGAGCGGACGTCCCAGGTGCGGCGGGCGTGCTCGGTGAACGCCGTCGAGAGGTCCTCGTCGAGCGCACCGAGCAGACGCTCGGAGCGGTTGATGATCGTGACCCGGCTGCCGAAGGAGCCGAAGACGTGCGCGAACTCGGCCGCGATGACGCCGCCACCGAGGATCGCGAGCCGCTCGGGGACGTCGTCGATGCGCATGATCGTGTCGCTGGTGTGCACCGGCACGTCCTCGATGCCCGGCACCGGCGGGATCGTGGCCCGGCTGCCTGCGGCGAGCACCACCTGGTCGGCGGTGATGGTCTCCTCGCCCCCGTCGCTCAGCGCGATCCGCAGGGTCCGGTCGCCGACGAAGCGGGCCGTCCCCTCGAACAGCGTGGTGCCCGGGATGCCGGCCGCGCGGTACTCGCGACCGTTGGCCGAGATCGGGTCGATCCGGCCGAAGACCCGGTCGCGGATGTCGCGCCACCGCACCCCCTCCAACCGCAGGTCGACGCCCAGCCGCCCTGACTCGGCCACCGAGGCCGCCAGGTCGGCGGGGTGGACGAACATCTTGGTGGGGATGCAGCCGACGTTGAGGCAGGTGCCGCCGAAGACACCGCGCTCGACGATGGCGGTCCGCAGGTGGGAGAAGGAGTCATCGATCAGCGTGTTGCCCGAACCGCTGCCGATCACGACCAGGTCGAAGTGGCTCACCCCGCCATCCTGCCCCGCCATCGGAACCGGCCGGCGGCCCGGCCCGGGGGCGACCCGGGGACGACGTGACCAAGCCAACCTGCTCCGGAGGCATACCTGGGCGGTGGAGGCGGAACAATCGTCGTCGGGCACCGGTTCGCCCGGAAGACTGCCCGCGCACCCTCCGTCCCCGTCCCCCGAGGTGAGCACATGAGCGTCGACCCCGTCGACGGCCCCGCAGCGTCCGTCCCCGACCACGCCGCGGGGTCCCGCGGTTCTGGCGCGCACCCCGGCAAGCACCCCGGCAAGCACCGCGTGGTGGTCGTCGGCTCCGGCTTCGGTGGACTCTTCGGCACCAAGGCGCTGCGCCGCTCCGATGTCGAGGTGACCATGGTCGCCAAGACGACCCACCACCTCTTCCAGCCGCTGCTCTACCAGGTCGCCACCGGGATCCTCTCCGAGGGCGAGATCGCGCCCCCGACGCGGGAGATCCTGGCCAAGCAGCGCAACGCCCGGGTGATCCTCGGCGAGGTGACCGACATCGACCTCGCCTCCCGCACGGTCACCTCGCAGGTGCTGGGCCGGCACACCGTCACGCCGTACGACACCCTGCTGGTCGCCGCCGGCGCCGGGCAGTCGTACTTCGGCAACGACCACTTCTCCGAGTTCGCGCCGGGCATGAAGAGCATCGACGACGCGCTGGAGCTGCGAGGCCGGATCTTCGGCGCCTTCGAGCTGGCCGAGATCGCCGAGTCCGACGAGGAGGTCGAGCGGCTGCTCACCTTCGTCGTCGTCGGTGCCGGGCCCACCGGCGTGGAGATGGCCGGTCAGATCGCCGAGCTCGCCCACCGCACCCTGCGCCGCGACTTCCGCCGGATCAACACCCGGCACGCCCGGGTGATCCTCGTCGACGCGGCCCCGCAGGTGCTGCCGCCGTTCGGCGAGAAGCTCGGTCGCAAGACCAAGGAGGACCTCGAGGACCTCGGGGTCGAGGTCCAGTTGGGCGCGATGGTCGTCGAGGTCGACGAGCGCGGGCTCGAGGTGCAGGACAAGGACGGCAATCGGCGCCGGATCGAGGCTGTCACGAAGGTTTGGGCCGCCGGTGTCTCCGCCAGCCCGCTGGGGAGACAGCTGGCCGAGCAGACCGGTGCTCCGCTCGACCGGGCCGGCCGGATCGGCGTCAACCCCGACCTGACGCTGCCGGGACACCCGGAGGTCTTCGTCGTGGGCGACATGATCTCGCTCAACAACCTCCCCGGCGTCGCGCAGGTTGCGATCCAGGGCGCGAAGTACGCCGCCAAGGAGATCGACAACCGGCTCAAGGGCAAGGCGCCGCAGGCGCCGTTCCACTATTTCGATAAGGGCAGCATGGCCACCATCTCGCGGTTCCGCGCGGTGGCGCTGATCGGCAAGGTCCGGTTGACCGGCTTCATCGCCTGGCTGATGTGGCTGGCCGTCCACCTCGTCTACATCACCGGCTTCAAGAGCCGGGTCACCGCGCTGCTGCGCTGGGCCGTGAGCTTCATCGGCCGCGGCCGCTCGGAGCGGACCACCACCGAGCAGCAGATCTTCGCCCGCACCGCCCTGAACCGGCTCGAGGGCGGCGCGGCGGAGCTCGTCTCCTCCCCGGGGGAGTGGAACGAGCAGCGCGCGCGTGCCGAGGCCGAGCGCCGCGCGGCCCTGGAGGCGCGGGCCTCCGAGGAGGTCCGGCTGACCGACACCGGCGTGCGCGGCGCCCGCATGGGGGACTGACCCCGGCTCAGAGGCTCTCGTCGTCCTCCGGGATCTCGTGGACGGCCGCCTCCTCGGCGCTGGCCGCGGCGCCGTCGATGCCGACGTCGTCGGCCACCAGCTCGGAGGTCTCGTCGGGCCCCAAGCCCTGGTCGTCGGCCACCAGCCGTCCGGCGCGGGCCTCGCCCAC
>Ga0079224_100010709_pt1 | contig 12593 bp, 10 predicted proteins | sample Stecom2015_FD_80414 | JGI IMG/M metagenome (GOLD analysis project Ga0079224, IMG submission 80414) | Agricultural soil microbial communities from Utah to study Nitrogen management - Steer compost 2015 | ecosystem: Environmental > Terrestrial > Soil > Agricultural land | place: USA: Utah...
ATTTTAAATGCAAAAACTATTCCAACGTGGGTTCTAAAAATGAAAAGACCGTAAATTGATTAGGTTTACGGTCTTTCTGTTATTTTATGCGATTTTTTAGGATTCACAGCTACTGCATGACACCAAATTGGTTACCATTTCTTTTGAAACGCTTTGGCTACGTTGATAATACAAGGTTTTTACCCCCAATTTCCACGCTTCAATCATCAGATTATTTACATCTTTAATTGGAAGTTCCGCTGGAATATTGAGATTCAAACTTTGTGCCTGGTCTACAAATTTCTGACGAATGGATGCTTGTTGGATGATTTCCAATTGGCTGATTTCACGGAAAGTTTTAAACACAGCTTTCTCATGATCAGTCAAACCTTCAAGCCCTTGCACACTTCCTTGGTTCAACATAATATTTCGCCAAGTATCTTCATTATCCATACCTTTTTCTTCAAGGAGTTTTGCCAGATATTTATTTTTACGCATGAAATTTCCCTTGGACAATCCGGCTTTGTAATAATTGGAAGCAAAAGGTTCAATCCCAGGCGATGTCTGGCCTAAAATAGCGGAAGATGAGGTAGTTGGTGCAATCGCCATTGTTGTGGTATTGCGAATTCCATATTCTCTCAATAATTCCGGTTCTCCGTAAATTCTCGCTAAATCTTGAGTGGCTTTGTCTGCTTTATCTTTGATGTTTTTGAAGATTTCAGAAGTCAGCATTTTTGCTTCCAACCCCTCAAAAGGAATCATATTTCTCTGTAAGTAGGAATGCCAGCCCAAAACACCCAATCCTAGTGCTCGGTGACGTTTTGCAAAACGGTTAGCTGAAGCCAAATAGTGATTCCCTTCGGTTTTTTCTATAAATTCCTGCAGAACGGCATCTAAAAAGAATATGGCGAGTTTTACTGCCTCTGTATCTTTCCATTCATCATACAATTCCAAATTCATGGAAGACAAACAGCAGATAAAAGATTCATCTTCACTTGATGGCAACATAATTTCTGAACACAAGTTACTTCCGTGAATTCTCATATTCAAATCCTTGTAAACCTGTGGTTTATTTCGGTTAATATTGTCCGAAAAGAAAATATACGGCAACCCTTTTTGCTGACGGCTTTCCAAAACTTTGGCCCAAATCTGGCGTTTTTCTACGTCTCCATCAATCATTTCCTGCATCCAGTAGTCGGGGACACAAACTCCGGTAAATAAATTCTGAATCGGATTCCCAATGTTTTTGATTTTAAGAAATTCTTCTATATCAGCGTGGTCAATGTCAAGATATGCAGCAAAAGCACCTCTTCTTACACCGCCTTGGGAAATAGTGTCCATTGCCGTATCAAACAACTTCATAAAACTTACGGCTCCACTACTTTTTCCGTTATCGGTAACAGCACTTCCCCTTTCTCTAAGCGATCCAAAATACCCTGAGGTTCCTCCTCCGATTTTGGTCTGCATGATTACTTCCCCCAATTTGTGGGTGATACCTTCAATACTGTCGGGAATAAATACGTTGAAGCATGAAATAGGCAAACCTCGTTGGGTTCCCATGTTGGCCCAGATGGGAGAACTCAAACTCATCCACCCGCGTTCAATCATTTCTTTGAAAGGTTCGATCAATTCGGGTTTATACAAACGTTTTGCTGCCGCAGTAGCTACTCTTTCTATGGCTCCTTCTACGGTTTCACCTTTTAATAGGTAACCGCGGTTAAGGATTTGTTCACTTTCTTCGTTTTTCCACCAGAGTTTTTCCATCATTTCTGGTTGCAATGAGGTTTGTATAGGGAGTTCGTTGTTGTTTGCTTCCATATTGTGAATATTTTTTGTATATATTAAAATAAATCGTTTGCGGTAATGGGTTTGTCATGTTTTGTATAGTCCGTAGGACGTTTGGCGAAGAAATCGTCCATGCTGTTAGCAAATACTTCCTCTTCAAACCATGCCATAGGTTTAAAATATTCTGCCGTTACATCATAAATCGGCTTCAGTCCGATTTTTTTCATGCTGTCATCTACTCTGAATTTCATGAAATTAAGTAAATCGGTTTTATTTACTGTGTCTATTTCTCCTTCCATAAAAATCCAATCCAAGATTTTGCCTTCTATATCAATAGAATTTTCAACGGTTTCATGGATGTATTCTGTCGTTTCTTCATCAAAGAAGTCTGGAAATTCTTCACGGATTTTATTGACTATGTAAATCCCAGCATTGGCATGAATTTGTTCGTCAATTGAGGTCCAAGCGATGATATTGCTCACATTTTTCATGTATCCTTTGAATTTGGTAAAGGATAAAATGATGGCAAACTGGCTGAAAAGTGAAACGTTTTCAATTAAAATAGAAAACAAAATCAATGATACTACATATTTTTTCCGGTCTTGAGAACGTGCGTCTTTTAATGCGGCTGATAAATAATCAATTCTTTCTTTGATGACCGGAACATCCAAAAGTTTCTGAAATTCGTCATTGTATCCCAAAACTTCCAACAACCTTGAGTAAGCTTCTGAATGGCGGAATTCACATTCGGCAAATGTGCTTCCCAATCCGTTAAATTCCGGTTTCGGAAAATGTTCGTAAATGTCTCCCCAAAAGGTTTTAACGGCAACTTCAATCTGTGCAATTGCCAGCAAACTGTTTTTAATCGCAGTTCTTTCCGCTACATTCAAATGTGAGTGAAAATCCTGGGTATCGGCGGTAAAGTCTACTTCACTGTGCACCCAAAAGGATTTGTTGATCGCTTCTGTAAATTGTAAAATACCTGGGTATTCAAACGGCTTGTAATTAATTCTTCTGTCAAATATAGACATAAGGCAAACAAATTTTAGTGTTAATTTAACCTACTCTTTTTCCAAATCTCTTCTTAAAATTTAGGTCGTCGAATTTGCGGATTCAGATGTGAAAACTGAATCGGTTCAAATTCAAAACCTTATCTAAATTTTAGGTGGACACTTTGGTATTTTCAAAAGTATAATAAGCATTTTATGAATCCCAACTCTTTCAGAAAAAGTAATCAAAAGGTTATCAACACGAATTTAAATTACTGATAATCAATATTTTAAATTTCTATAGATTTAATAAAAATCTTAGGCGAAAAAACTTAAAACTTTTTACTGCAAAGCGTTACAGCTGACTTTCGTCATAAAAAAATCCCGGTCATTTTTACGAAGAAATTACCGGGATTTGTGAATAACTATTTTTAATTTATCTTGCCACATTTACGGCTCTTGTCTCCCGAATTACGGTAACACGAACTTGCCCCGGATAAGTAAGTTCATTTTGAATTTTATCGGTAATCAAAAATGAAAGTTCAGACGCTTTGGCATCATCCACTTTGTCGCTTTCAACCATAACACGCAATTCACGTCCTGCTTGAATAGCAAAAGCTTTTTCCACACCATCAAAACTCAAGGCTGTTGTTTCAAGGTCTTTTAATCTTTGGATGTAAGACTCCACTACTTGCCTTCTTGCGCCCGGTCTTGCTCCGCTTATGGCATCTGCTACCTGAACAATAGGAGAAATCAAAGACGTCATTTCTATTTCGTCATGGTGCGCACCGATTGCGTTCACTACTTCCGGGTGTTCGCCGTACTTTTCTGCCCACTGCATACCTAAAATGGCATGTGGCAATTCGGATTCCTGATCGGGCACTTTTCCGATGTCATGCAATAATCCGGCACGTTTGGCCAATTTGGGATTCAGCCCGAGTTCTGCGGCCAGCGTTCCGGCTAAATGTGCTACTTCTCTTGAGTGTTGGAGCAGGTTTTGACCATAAGAAGAACGGTATTTCATTCGCCCTACGATTTTTACCAAATCTTTGTGCAATCCATGGATGCCCAAATCCAATATGGTTTTTTTACCTACTTCCAGTATTTCGTCTTCAATTTGTTTAGTGGTTTTTGCTACGACTTCTTCAATTCTCGCCGGATGAATTCTACCGTCAGTTACCAATCTGTGGAGTGATAAACGTGCAATCTCACGTCTAACGGGGTCAAAGCAGGAAAGGATAATCGCTTCGGGTGTGTCATCTACAATTACTTCTACGCCTGTTGCAGCTTCGATTGCCCGAATATTTCGACCTTCACGCCCGATGATTCTCCCTTTTACTTCGTCTGATTCTATGTTAAAAACAGACACGGCATTTTCTACGGCTTGCTCGGTTCCGATTCGCTGAATGGATTGGATGATGATTTTCCTTGCTTCATTTTTAGCATTTAATTCAGCTTCCGTCATGATTTCCTGAATGTGTGACTGCGCTTTGCTTCTTGCCTCATCTTTCAAAGTTTCCATCAATTCGGCTTTGGCTTCTTCCGCCGTGTAGGTGGCCACTTTCTCCAATACCTCTACTTGCTTTTTGTGCAAGGCGTCTACTTCCTTTTGCTTGAGGTTGAGCTTATCCTGACGGGATTGTAGGTTACTGGATTCGTTTTTAAGCAAGTCTCTTTGTCTTTGCAGTTCAGATAAATCAAGTTTCAATTTATCCTCTCTTTCCTTTAACTTGGATTCGGATTCCGCAAACTTTCTTTCTCTTTGGTTAATGGCTTCTTCGTGAGCTGATTTCAATTCAAGAAATTTTTCTTTGGCTTGAAATATTTTTTCCTTTTTGATGGCTTCCCCTTCTTTTTCTGCATCGCTGATTAATTCATCGGCTTTTCTTTTGGCGTTGTCTACCAAAATCTGGTTTTCTTTATTTACAGATTTTTTAGCCAGAAAATAACTTACCACGGCTCCTATCGCGAGCGCCACAATTCCAACAATTATAGTCGTCATATCCATTTTAATTCAATTTTAGGTCATAAAAAAATCCCACATTAGTTAAAGTAAGTTTTGAGTAAACTCCTGAAAAACAGGCTTTGAGCTATTTTGTCAGTCAATAATCCGCTGTCAAATAATTTGAACAACTTACGTTGTTGCGGCCCGCTTTCCGGACAACTTTCACTCGGTAACAAAACTAGTGTTGAGTTTACCAAAATGTTAGAACTAATGTGGGATAATATTTTTTACTGCATTTAAGCAGCTGAACGTCTTTTAATTTATATTTTATCCAATTCTTTATCTATGAATTCTGTTAATTGCGCCAATTTTTCATTTAATTCAGCTTCATTCCCCGACCCGGTTTGCTTCATTAAATTATATTTTGAAGCCATCTGCAAGGCTACCATAGAAATGGCGTCTTGCTTGTCGGTTACCGCATAGCGCTCCTCAAATTCCTGAATCAGTTTATTAATTTCTTTTCCTGCATTTCGCACGGCTTCTTCCTCTTCTGCATTGATTGATAAAGGATATTGTCTTCCCGCTATGGTTATTTTTACTTTCTGCGTACTCATCCTTTTTCGTTTTTAACTTGGGCAATGCAAACATCCAGTTCTTTTATGAGTTTGTTTACCCTGAGTTTCATCAATCTTCTGTGTTCTTCATCTCCCAGCATTGCATTTGCTACTTTCAATCTGTCACTATCATCTTTTAACTTTAACATCTCTGTTCTTGATAATTTCAGGTTTTGCTTTAATGCATCGACTTCCTGTTCCAGCGTCTCTTTTTCTTTTTTAATATTTCTATAAGCATCTACCAATTGATAGAGCTTTTGTTCGAGTTTTATGAAATTTGATTCATTTTGATCCATTAGATAAGAGAACTTTTGTCCTAACTTATTTTAACGCAAAGGTAAGTTTTTTTACATAAGTTTGAAAGGGAATCGAACTTTAATTTGTCGATCTTGGAATTATGCTTTCCTTTAAATTTATATTTTTGTTTAAAATTTAATCTGAATGAAGAAGTTAAATGTCCTGTTGTGTGGTTTAATTTTTTTCAGTGCTTGCGCCCAAGAATTATCCGAACCTAAAAAAAACAAAACCCAACACCCTAAAGATGATTTTAGAAATCCTTTGGGAATCACCAATTACCTCGCAGGTAATTTTGCCGAATTAAGAAGTAATCATTTCCACAGCGGAATTGACATCAAAACAAACCAAAAAGAAGGTTACAATGTGTATGCTGTCGGTGACGGATTTATTTCGAGAATCAATGTTTCGCCGCGCGGATACGGAAACGCCATTTACATCGATCACCCGAACGGCTATACTACCGTTTATGCGCATTTACAGAAATTCAATTCAGAAATTGAAGAATTTGTAAGAAATTACCAATATAAAAATAAAACTTTTTCAGTCGAAATTTATCCGAAAAAAGACGAAATTAAAGTGACTTCAGGTGACATCATTGCCCTTTCCGGGAATTCCGGCGGTTCGGGCGGTCCGCACCTTCATTTCGAAATCCGCGACACCAAAACCGAGGAACCGATTAATCCTTTTTTATTTGGATTTGACATACCGGACACTTCTGCACCCATGATTAACGGCACTTATATTTATCCGATCAACGGAAACGTAAACGGGAAAACTTCACGTCAAGCTGTTTCTTCAGGCACCACCGTTTCTGCGTCGGGCAAAGTGGGCTTAGGAATCAAAGCTTATGACAAACACAACGGCGCTGAAAACATGAACGGCATTTACCAAATCAATGTTTGGGTGGATGACAATCCTTATTATACTTATACTGCGGAACGTCTGAATTTTGACTGGAGTCGTGCCATTAATTGTTTGGTAGATTATGAAGACCGAATCAAAAACAATAGTTGGGTGTATCAATTATTCAGAAAAGAAGGCGACCCGATTCAGATGTATTCCAATGTTCAAAACAACGGTATCATCGATTTAGAAGAAGGTAAAACCTATGATATTCAAATTGAAGTTCGGGATTATGCAGGCAACAAAAGAGAATCAAAGTTCAAAATTACAGGAAAAACTCCTCCAGCTGAAAAAACGGCGGATTCCAATGCAATTATTTTTCATTGGGACAAAGAAAATCATTTCAAAGAGGACGGTGTAGAGATTTTAATGCCCAAAGGAACGGTTTATGAAGATTTAGAATTCAAATTCAGAAAAACCGAAAACGGAAAATTTGAAATCCATGATTACAACGTTCCGGTACATTCTTATTATACACTTGCCATAGAACCCGAAGGAATTCCGACTGCTCAATTGGACAAAGTCGTTTTCAAACTCGAATATAAATATCGGGGAAGTTGGAAAACGGATTACATTCCAGCAACTTACAAAAATGGTAAAGCAATCGGGCAAGTGCGCGACTTCGGATTTTTCTCCGTTGTGACTGACAATACGAAACCCGTAATAAATCCCGTTAATATCAAAGAAAATAGTACATTTACGGGCTCCAAAGGAGTGATTCGTTTTACGATAAGCGATACCGAATCAGGAATTGAAGATTTTGCCGCTTATGTAGATGGAAAATGGATTTTGACCAATTATGACCAAAAAACAAAATCATTGACCATCGATTTAAACAAAGAAGGAATCACTCATGGAAAACATCAATTAGAATTAAAAGTTTGGGATGAAAAAAACAACACTGCTACCTATTCGGTCAATTTCAATAAGAATTAATTTTCTTTTAATCTTCTTATTAATTGCCGGACTTACCTATGCACAACAAGCAACTTTCAAAGGAAAAGTTTTTGACGAATACCAACTTCCACTCATGGACGTTGCCGTTTCAGATGGAATTAACACCGTTTATACGGACGGAAATGGAAATTTTTCGATTGAAGTAACCGCCGAAACCGAAGTTTCAGTAGAGTTCCAACAAGACGGAAAATCAACTTTTAAAGAAACACTCAACCTTTCTGAAGGCGAAATTCTTGAAAAATACATCATTCTCGCAAACAGCGTACAACTTGAAGGCGCCGTCATTTTCCATAAAGAAACAGAAAAACCGCTGAACAGTATTTCGCTTGACCCTGCCGCCATGGAAACTTCCATCGGAATGACCGGTGGTGTTGCTGAAATGTTGGGGAGTTTACCATCTGTAAGCATTGGTTCTGAGCTGACTTCTCAATACCGCGTTCGTGGTGGAAATTTTGATGAAAATTTAATTTATGTAAACGGAATTGAAATCTACAAACCGCAATTGATTCGTTCCGGCGAACAAGAAGGTTTGGGATTTGTCAATCCATCTATGACAGACGCCGTTAACTTTTCGGCAGGAGGTTGGGAAGCCAAATACGGCGACAAAATGTCGAGCGTTTTGGATATCATTTACAAACGTCCGAAAGAATTCGAAGCAACTCTGGAAGCCAGTTTGATGGGTGGAAGTTTGACCGTTGGTGGTGCTTCCAAAAACAAAAAACTATCGGCAATAGTTGGAGCTCGTTATCAAAATAGAAATTTGGTTTTGAATACGTTGGACGGCGAAAGTGATTTCAATCCGGTTTATTATGACGTTCAGGCCAACATTAATTATAAATTTAATTCGAAATGGGAATTGTCATTTTTAGGTGCCAAAACCGAAAGTAAATTTGAATTGGTACCCAAAAACCGCGATACAAAATTCGGTACACTTGACACTCCGATGAGTCTTACCGTATTTTACGAAGGAAATGAAGAAGACCGTTTCGCAACCGAATCGGGCTCCATTTCGCTTAGACATACACCCAATTCCAAATTGGATTTGGTTGTGGATGCTTTTGCTTTTCATTCAAAAGAACGGGAATATTTTGACATTTACGGGGCTTATTTGTTGAATGAATTAGACGGAGAAGGAAATGTAATGACCACTTATGACATCGGTAGCCAGATTGACCACGCAAGAAATAATTTCGATGCTTTGGTCATAGGTGCACAACACAGAGGACGGTATAAATTAGACATAAATACTGACATCGAATGGGGCGTAAAATACCAGCGTGAAGATGTTCGGGATTTGTTGAGCGAATGGCAATATTTGGATTCAACGGGTTATTCTGTTCCAAATACTTATTATCCTGGGGTTTTAGATGAATCTGATTTGGTACTAAATTACCACGTCAACGCTCGAAATGAACTGGCTACCAACCGATTTTCAGGTTATGCGCAGTACACCAAAAAATTTAATTGGGCCGGTTCAAAAGTTTTGGTAAACGGGGGTGTTCGGGCAACTTATTGGGATTTTAATGAAGAATTCAATATTTCGCCAAGAGCACAAATCGCTGTAAAACCGGACTGGGGCGCAGATATGACTTTCCGTTTCAACACCGGAATTTATTATCAACCACCATTTTACAGAGAAATTAGAAGATTGGACGGAACTTTGAACAATGAAGTAAAATCACAACAATCTATTCACTTTATATTAGGTCACGATTATGAATTCGAAATGTGGAACAGTCCATTTAAATTAACGACCGAAGCTTATTATAAGATTTTCAATGATTTGAATCCGTATTTTGTGGATAATGTGCGCATTCGTTACACGGCGGACAATAATGCGGACGGATACGGATACGGAATTGATGCGCGATTGTATGGTGAATTTGTTCCGGGTGTTGATTCTTGGTTGAGTTTGTCTTATGCGAGAGCTTATCAGAACATCGATGGACGTGGCGACATTCCGTTGCCGACCGACCCGAGATTCAAAGCTTCGATTTTCTTCCAGGATTATATGCCGATTTTGCCTTCATTCAAAGTAAATGTGAATTTGGTGTATGCTTCAGGCTTGCCAAACGGAGCGCCGCCTTTGACCGATCCTTATGATTTTCAAAATTATCTGACCGATTACAAAAGGGTTGACATCGGATTCATCAAAGAATTCATCAACCAAACCGATTTGGTAGCCAAAGGAAATTTCTGGAGCAACTTCAAGGAATTATCATTGGGTGTGGATTTGTTCAATATTTTTGACATCCGTAACGAAATCAGCAACACATGGGTTCGTGATGTGAATTCCTCTATGATTTACGGGGTTCCCAACCGTTTGACCGGAAGGTTCATCAATGCGAAGGTAAGGATGAAGTTTTAATGGAATTATAAATATTGAATGCTGAATTTTGAATTGGAAAGCGAAATTTATTTTATTTGCTGTTTCATTAGCAATCTGTTCTTGTAATAAAACTTATTACGACAACAAAAGACCAAGTTATTTATCAAAACCTGATTTTAATATAGACTTAAAACACAAAGAAGTTTTTAAAGAAATGGATCAAATGCCAGAAGTATTTGATTTAATTGATATGGAAAAAAATGAAAATCAAATAAAGTCGAGTAACCTAAATTATACAATCAGAGATTCTACTTTTCATTTAACATCTGGGAATATAAAAACTAATTGTAAAGCTCGAATTTATAAAAATGATTTAATTGTTAATTTAGGGTTTAATACGGGTTATGGAGGCAATGGAATAAGTATAGTTTTTAATCAAGGAAATCAAAATTACTACATTAAAGAATCAGGATATACTGATGTGATTTATAAAGCAAAAAGAAGTCAAGAAATTATTCATCAACATTTAATTTTGGATAAGCTATCTTACAATCCATCGGATAGTGTTTATGGATATGTAGAATTTAATATTCTAAAAAAAGAAAATGAGCATATTGAAAAACATATCGGAAATGGGTACTTTAGATGCAAAATTCAATAAAGTAATATAGTATCATTCAAAATTCAACATTTAATATTTAGGATTACTTCCCCTCCAAATAAAACCCCGGATCCACTTTTTTATTTTCACCATTTTGGTAAATCGTATAGCAAAATCCTTTGTGGATCGAATACGCACCGACTTCCCCTTTTTTATTGACCGCAATATAACCGACCTGAAAATCTCTCCGGTCTTTTTGTTTTTCCATAATCCGGGCAATAGCTTCCTCACATGCTTGTTGCGGACTTCTTCCTTGACGCATCAATTCCACTATCAAAAACGAACCCACCGTTTTTAAAACCTCTTCACCCAAACCCGTTGCCGTAGCGGCTCCGACTTCATTGTCCACAAAAAGTCCCGAACCGATGATGGGCGAATCTCCTACCCGACCGTGCATTTTATAAGCTAAACCGCTTGTAGTACATCCGCCGGAAAGATTTCCATCCTTGTCCATCGCCAACATCCCGATGGTATCGTGATTTTCAATATTGATAATCGGTTTGTATTCCGATTTGATTTGCCATTCTTCCCAATCTTTTTTGGAAGAATCTGTCAATAAATTCATGCGTTTGAAACCCTGAGAAACCGCAAATTCTTCTGCACCTTTTCCGGCCAGCAATACATGCGGAGTCTCTTCCATCACTTTTCGGGCAACAGAAATCGCGTTTACAATGTTCTGCATAAAAACCACCGAACCGTAATTTCCCTTTTCGTCCATCACGCAAGCATCCAAAGTCACGTTGCCGTCACGGTCAGGCAAACCGCCGTATCCGACCGAAGAGTTTGCAGGATCTTCCTCTTCCACATTGCAACCTTTTTCGATGGCATCTAAAGCCGAACCGCCTTTTTGCAAAACATCCCAAGCCGTTGAAACGGCTCTTTCCACGTTCCAGGTCGCGATGACAAGCGGTTGATTTTCCGTATTGGTTTCGGCATTCGGATTAAATTCTGGTAATCCTTTTGCCAAAGCCGAAGCACCCACCGAAAGTCCCAATCCGGAAAGTGCCGTGTTTTGTAAAAATTTTCTGCGGTTCATATTTTCTATTTTTGAATTTTGTCTAGGGCTGAACCTTGGACAAGCACATCAATTAGCTCTTTTATTATTTTCTCTTCATCCGAAACAAACAACTTCGTTTCATCAAAAAATTTTTCACTGTTCATCGGGATTTTAGGTTTGGGATTTTCTTTCCAAACGTACGAAGCCGAAGCGTGAATTTCCATAAATTCATTTTCTTTGAACAAATGCAGATTTTCCACAGAAATTCCGCCGCCGGGCAAAATTATCAAACCGTCTTTTGCCAAATCTTTTAATTTTTTCAACAAATCAATTCCCATTTCGGCAGAATTTTCTTGTCCCGAAGTCAGAATTCGGTTCACACCAATTTCCATCAATTCTTCCAAAGAATCCGTTGGATTTGGAGTCAAATCAAATGCGCGATGAAAAGTAAATTCCAATGGTTTTGCCAATTCTACCAATTCTTTTGTTCGAATTAAATCCACCGAAAAATCATCTTTCAAAACACCCGAAACGATTCCGGCACAACCCAATTCCTTAGAAATCCGAATGTCATTTTTGATGATTTCAAATTCTTCATCCGAATAAACAAAATTTCCACTTCGAGGTCGAATCAACACAAAAACCGGCAAAGAAACTTTCTTCAAAACCGCTTGCAACAAGCCATACGAAGGCGTAATTCCGCCCACCGCCAATTCTGAACAAAGTTCAATTCTTTGTGCGCCACCTTTTTGTGCATTCACAGCAGATTCGACAGAAGTTGCACAGATTTCGAGAAGCATTCTTTATGTTTAAAGTTTAATGTTCAAGGCTTAAAGATAGAGAATTAGTTTGATAGAAGATTGATGTTGAATGTTGGATGTTTGATGTTGGGTGTTTTTTATTCACAGAGATAGAAAATAAAGCAAAAATTCAAAAATAAAATTCGTGCATTCGTGGCTTTTCTAACTTCTATGCTCTAATTTCTAAATTCGAGAACTGCCAAACTGTCACGAAATTCCGCTTGGCAAACTATTTGACTTAGTGAACTTCAAAAATTTCAAGAGAATGTCAGAAAATACGATTAACGAAGAATTGAACAATGAAAATACTGAAAATCAAGAAACTAACACAGAAAAC
>Ga0079224_100010713_pt1 | contig 12590 bp, 12 predicted proteins | sample Stecom2015_FD_80414 | JGI IMG/M metagenome (GOLD analysis project Ga0079224, IMG submission 80414) | Agricultural soil microbial communities from Utah to study Nitrogen management - Steer compost 2015 | ecosystem: Environmental > Terrestrial > Soil > Agricultural land | place: USA: Utah...
GACTTCGCTCGCGGCGGCGGCGCCGTGGTGCTGATCACTCACAAGCTCGACGAGGCGATGCGGGTGGCCGACAGGGTGACGGTGCTCCGGCGCGGCCAGGTGACTGCGAGCGGAAGCATGGGTGAAACCACCCCCGCCGAGCTTTCCCGCGCGATGATAGGCAGCAGCATACCCCTGCAATCGACCCTCGAGCGCAAGGTGAATCCGACCGGCGAGATCCGGGTCCGAGTTGCGAACATCGAGTTGCGCGCGGGTGAGGTGGTGGGGATAGCGGCGATCGAGGGAAACGGTCAACGCGAACTGTTGCGTGCGATCGCCGGTTTCGGCGATGCCGACGTGACCACGTTCGGCCGCAGCAGCCTGGTACCCGAGGACCGGATCGGCAGTGCGCTGCTTCCCGACCGCACCCTGGCTGACAACCATCTCCTTGGCAATCTCGATCGTGCCGGCGCCTGGCTGGATCGCGATCGGGTTCGACGAGACACCGCCGATTCAATGGCTCGTCACGATGTGCGTGCGGCTGGGGTCGACGCGCTGGCGCGCGAGCTCTCGGGTGGCAATCAGCAGAAGTTCGTGCTGGGCCGCACCCTGGATCGCCAGCCCCAGGTGATTGTCGCGGAGAATCCGAGTCGCGGGCTCGACTTCGCAGCCGCCCGCGCAGTGCACGTGGGACTGCGCGAGGCCGCTGCCAGTGGTAGCTGCGTCGTCGTGCACTCGGCTGACCTCGACGAGTTGCTGGCGATTTCGGACCGAATCCTGGTGGTGCATCGCGGCAATGTGCGCGAGCTGCCGATCGACACGCCCCGTGAAATCATCGGTGACGCGATGCTGGGGATTGCAGCTCGATGAGCGGATTTCTCAGGGTCGAGCAGGGTCGCTTCAGTTGGCGCCTGGTCGCGACGCCACTGGTAGCGACCCTGGCAGGGATTGTCGCGTTGGTGCTGTTCCTGATGCTCACAGGCCATGACGCCGTAGCCGGCCTCGATGCACTGTGGCGTGGTTCGTTTGGATCGCCGTATGCGATTCTCTCCGCGACCCTGGTCCGCGCCATCCCGCTGCTGGTGCTGGGGCTGGCGTTCACGCTCGGTGCCCGGGCAGGCGCGCTCAACATCGGGATGGAGGGCCAGTTCGCGGCGGGTGCGATCGCGGCAACCTGGATGGGCGTGTCGCTGGGTGACGCCCCGATGATCGTCGCCCTGCCGGTGGTGATGCTTGCCGGAATCACGGGCGGTGCATTGTGGATGCTGGTGCCAGCAGTGCTCCGCCTTCGCGTCGGTGTGACAGAAGTGATCACCACGCTGCTGCTCAATTTTGTCGCCGAGGCGGCGGTGGGATGGGCAGTCACGGGGCCGCTGCGCGAGTCGAGCGGTGCATATCCGCAGAGTGATCCGATCGCGATTGCTGCACGGCTGCCGCGAATCCTTCCCGACCATCGCGTCCACTACGGCCTGGCCATGGCGCTGGTCATCGCCGTGGTGTTTGCGGTGATGATGCGGCGCAGTAGGGTGGGTTTCGTGCTCGATGCCACCGGAGCGAACGCCGAAGCCGCGTGGTTGATCGGCCGGCTCAGAGTCGATCGAGTCCTGGTGCTGGCACTGCTCGGCTCCGGTGCACTGGCGGGACTCGCCGGTGCGATGGAAGTGAGCGGCGTGAGCTACGCGCTCTATCGGCGACTCTCCCCCGGTTACGGATTCACCGCGATTGCGGTGGCACTGCTGGCGCGGCTCAGGCCGGGTTGGATCATCGCGACTTCGTTGATGTTCGGCGCGCTCGCTGCGGGTGCTGGCGCGATGCAGCGGGATGCGGGAATTCCAGCCGTGGTCGTGCAGGTCGTCGAAGCGGTCGTGCTGGTCGCGATGGTGCTGGCGGTGAGGGAGCGGCAATGAACGAAGAGGCACTGCTGATCGCGTTCGGTGCCGCGACCTTTCGTGTCGCCACGCCGTTGCTGCTCGCCGCATTGGGCGAGACGATCTCGGAGCGCGGCGGCGTGCTCAACCTCGGCATCGAGGGATCGATGCTGGCGGGTGCCTTTGCCGCTGCACTCGGGGCCACGTCTGGTGGCGCCTGGTTCGGAACACTGATGGGGGTCGCCGCAGGTGCGCTCGCGGCAATGCTCCTGGTGATCGTCTCGGTGTGGCTTCGCGGTGACCAGATCATCGCCGGCACCGCGATCACGCTTGCGGCCTTCGGCGTCACTGGATTGCTCGCAGCAACATTGCCAACGGCTGGTGACGCTGCGATCGCGGTACCGGGACTGGGGCCGGTTGCGATCCCGATACTCTCGCGGATCCCGCTGGCTGGCCCGGTCCTGTTCAATCAGTCTCCGCTCACCTGGCTGGCGCTGCTGATGGCCCCCATCTGCTGGTGGCTGCTGTACCGGACCCGATTCGGGTTGGAACTGCGCGCCTCGGGAGAGTCACCCGAGGCCGCGACGGCTGCGGGAGTGCGGGTTACCCGGGTGCGTGGCCTCGGTACCCTCATCGGCGGCGCGCTGGCCGGCCTGGGCGGCGCGGCACTGGTCCTGGCCCAGGTGGGGTCATTCACCGAGCGGATGACCGCCGGGCGGGGCTTCATCGCGATCGCGATCGTGGTGCTGGGTCGCTGGCATCCGGCGCTGGTGGTCCCCGCCGCGCTGCTGTTCGGGGCCTGCTCGGCGCTCCAGTACCTGTTCCAGGCGGCCGGTACCCCGGTACCCTATCAATTGATGCTGGCCCTGCCCTACCTGATGGCGCTGCTGGTGCTGGCGGTTCTCAGGGGCCGGTCCGAGGCCCCGGCGGGGTTGGCGAGGAACGCCCCACTTGCCGATTAGCCCCGGCGGCGGCACTCTCCCACGGTCCCCGATGCATCCACCGAGAGCGGAAAGGTCGGCTTCCCGATGCGGCTTGCCAGGACGATCCTCGGCTTGATGCTGGTACTCGGCTGCAATGGCCGGAGTCGGGACCTGTCCCCAATCACCATTGAGCCGTTCGCCGTGATGGGCGATGAGTCGGGCGACGGCGCGATGGCCACCTGGCCTCGAGTCTCCGCCAGGCACCCGCTTGGATTCCGGATCCTGGTGCCCCAGCCGAGCGGGGTGCCTACCCTGCCTTTGGTATATGACGACAGCGGCAAGTTCGTCGGAACGCTCGGCAGCCTGGGCGATGGCGCGTCGGACTTTGTCGATCCGCTGTTCGCGCGGTTGGGTCCTGGCGATTCGATCTGGATTTTCGACGGCAGCCGTCGGGCGCAGGTCTTCTCGCCTGAGCGCCAACACGTTCGCACGGTGCCGTTGCCGGTCGCACCCTGGGATGCGGTGGTGCTGCGCGGGGGACGTATCGCGCTTACCCCGGCGCTGTTCGGTCAGCCGCTGCCGTTCCTGGTCCTGGATGTCGATGGCCTGATCATTCGCAGGATCGGGGTGAACGACTCGACCTCACCCACGCCGCGAAGGATCATTGCGGGCACCGATGGCACGGTTTGGCTGCTCTCGATGACCCACCGGTTCAACCTGCAGCAGTGGGACCTCTACGGGAACAAGCTCAAGGAGTTTGACACCGCTCCCCAGTGGTTCGAGCCCTACGACGATATGCAGGCCCCGGATGTCGCCAGCGATCGTGCGCCGCAGGCTGCGGTCCAGGACGGCTGGGTCGACACCGACGGCCGGATCTGGATCGTGGGCAAGGTCGCGGATCCCAACTGGCGTGACGGATTGGGCGCCGCCGTGGACGGCAGTGCACCGATCACCGACGCCGACAAGGTCTACGACACTGTCGTCGAAGTTCGAGACGGTGAGACCGGTCGGGTGATCGCGCAGAGCAGGTTCGATGGCACCTATCCACTCAGTGCGGAACCCGGAGTTATCACTCGGGTGCGCACCACGTCGTCAGGCTGGCATCGCGCCGAACTGGCGCGGATACTTGTCGATGCACGGCGACTGTCGCGCTCGCAATAGCGGTTGAGTCACACGGCACTCGGGGGTAGTCTTGAGAAGCACATTGCTGGTCACGGTGTTGGCGGTTGCCGCTCTCGGCGCGTGCAGACTGGAACAAATGGAACCCGCGACCGCAGACAGCGGTCGTGTAGCTACGACTTCGGAGTCAACAGCAATGAGCGATTCCCGATTCCTGGGATTGCGCACCGCCAAGTACGCCGCAGCAGACCTCGCAGCCGCGCGCGAGTGGTATATCAAGGTCACCGGCGTGCAGCCGTACTTCGATGAACCGTTCTACGTCGGCTTCAACATCGGTGGCTTCGAGCTTGGAATCGTGCCACTCGAGGGTGCCGGGCTGAAGCGTGCCGAAGCGGGAGTTGCCTACTGGGGCGTCGAAGATGCGCGCGCCGAGTGGCAGCGGTTGATCGACCTCGGTGCGACGGCTCACGAGGAGCTGCAGGACGTCGGCGAAGGGATACTGATCGGATCGCTTCACGATCCGTTCGGGAATGTGCTTGGGATCATTGAGAACAAGCATTTCGATCGTGAGTAACGAGTCCTGAAGAACTGGGGAGAAGCCGCCTCACCTCAGGACTCAGGACTTCAGGACTCAGGACTCTAGGACTCACATCTCTCCAGGATTCTCCAATGCGTGCCACCACTGCCATCGCTGCCATCGTCGCGGTTCTCACCGCGTGCTCCGGCGGCGATGATTCGCGGACCGAAGTCTCCACCGTCCGTGACTCGGCCGGTGTGAGCATTGTCGAGATCAGTGCGCAGGGCTGGGCTTCGGCGCCGTCGTGGCGGCTCGCGTCCGCCCCGATCGCCGTGATCGGTGGCGAGGTCGACGACGGCTCGGTGGATCTCTCCAACTCGCAGCTCGGCACCTTGCTGCCCGACGGGCGAGTGGTCGCGATGTCGATGCAGCCGGTGCAGCTCTACCTGTTCGCACCCGATGGTTCGCTGGCCGGTCGGCTCGGGCGTGGCGGGGAGGGACCCGGCGAGTATCGCCTCCTCACTTCGCTTCTGGTGCTCGGGTCGGACACCATCGCCGGGTTCGACTTCATGAACCGTCGCGCACTGATGTTCCGTTCCAACGGCGACGTTCTCGACCCGGTGCAGTTCCCGATGACGGCGAGCCCGGTGCCGCCGCTGCTCACCGGTCGCCTCGAAGACGGCAGTTGGGTGTTCCAGACCATGAACCCGCTGCAGGAGCCGCCCGAGGGCACCACCGGTGTGTATCGCCTGCCTGCGCCGGTGCTGCACTGGCGAGCGGGGATGGAGACCTACGACACTGTCGCGATGTCGCTGGGTCCGATGCTGATACAGGGCACCATCTCGATGGGCAGCAACTCAATGACGATGGGTCGCGGTATCGGGTACGGCTCCAATTCGTTCGTCGGTGGAGCCCGCGACCTGATCTGGGTCACCACCGGTGACAGGTTCGTGATCAGCGGCTACGACGTCGACGGCAACCTCAAGCGCGAGATTCGCGTCGGACTGCCGACACGCACCGTCACCCAGGCCGACCGAGATCGCTTCATCGGCGTGCTGCGCGAGCAACTTGAACTGGCCCGCGGGATGGCCCCGGACCAATTGATCGATTCCGAGATTGCCAAGCTGTCGGAGACCACCTTTGCGGACAACCACGCCGCGATCGGCCAGATGCTGGTCGACCGTATGGGCCGCATCTGGGCCACTCCCAACCTGCCGATGGTCGACTCGACGGCAACGTGGGGTGTGTTCGACCAGGAGGGTCGCCTGATCGGCTCGGTGGTCATCCCGGCCGGAACGCTGTACGCTGCCAGCGAGGATCGCGTCGTGGTCCGGATCGAGGATGACGAGACCGGGCTGGTGCGACTCGAGGTGCTGGGGCTGGTTCGCGACGAATCGGAATGACCTGACGACATCACGCACTTCACAAACAGGGGCCGCACGATGGCACGGTCGCTGGAATCGGTGACACCGACGGGGATCTTCGCTCGTTTCGTGTTTGCGCTGTTGCTGGTCTACGCCACCTGGAATCCGTTCGGCAAGTCGTTCGTGCATTGGGTGGTGGTGCCACTGTTCGGCGGCAGCGCTGCCGGATCATCAGGTGCCAGCGCGCCACTCAAGTTCCTGCTGGCGGTGGTGCTGGTTGCCGGCTGGGCGATCTACCTGCAGGCGACGAGGCGCGCGCTCGGAATGGCCGGAACGATCCTGGTCGCGGCCCTCTGCGCCGGAGTCGTCTGGCTGCTGACCAGTTGGCAGGTCATCTCGATGCAGGGCAACGGCATCCTGCACGTGGTGCTGGTCTGTCTCGCGATTCTCCTCACCGTGGGGATGAGCTGGTCGCACGTGTCGCGCGCGATGACCGGCCAGACTGACACCGACATCGTCGAATGAATTGAGCTTCGCTGATCGGCCCTCGCGCCGATCGGTGCCCTGCAGGTCAAGCTGCTCACCACCAACCTGGAGCGATCGATGCCTGCAATTGTCTGGACCATCCTGATCGGTTTCGTCGTCGGTGTGGTTGCGAAGTTCATCATTCCCGGCAAGGTGGGAGGCGGGTTCATCCTCACCACGGTGCTCGGCATCGCCGGCTCTTTCGTGGGCAACTGGTTGTTCGGGATGATGGGATTCGGCGGCGCCGGCTTCATCGGTGCCGTCATCGGTGCGATGCTTCTGATCTGGGTCGCACGCATGCTCAACAAGTGACCAGGGGAGACTACCACAATGGCAAAGTTCGAGGTTTACAAGGACAAGGCAGGTGAGTGGCGCTGGCGCCTCAAGAGCGGGAACGGCGTCCAGATCGCGTCCTCAGGTGAGGGGTATAGCGAGAAGTCGAGCTGCCTGAACGGAATCAAGGCCGTCCAGCGCGACGCTCCTGGGGCTGAAGTCGTTGTCGAGGAGTAGGCTGATCGCGGCGGTGGCGCTCCTGGTGGGCGCCATCGCGGCTCCGGCCGGAGTCGCCGCTCAGGCTGCGTCCCAGATGTTCGTGGTGGTGCGCCACGCTGAGAAGGCCTCGGAGACCGCCCGCGACCCCGACCTGAGCGCAACCGGCCACGCTCGCGCCGCAGCCCTCGACAGCGCGCTGGCCGCGATGCCGGTGAGCGCGATCGTTGTGTCTCCGTTCCAGCGCACCCGGCAGACCGCAGCGGTCGTCGCCGCTCGCCACGCTCTCACCCCGATCGAGGTGCCGATCGGCAGGGAGGGCGTTCCGGCACACGCGCGCGCAGTGGCCGCCGAGGCACGGCGTCACGGCGGTACCGTGCTGATAGTGGGACACAGCAACACGGTGGGAGCCATCGTCGCCGCACTCGGGGGCGACCCCACGATCGGCGATCTCGACGACAGTGACTACCGCTCGCTGTTCGTGGTCGTTCCCAGTGGCGACGCGGTCGGCACGATCAGGGTGCAGTACGGCGCGCACTAGCGCGCGACATTCGCCATCCTAGTTCGATTCAACCCGGAGGACGCGATGAATCGCCGGGAACTGATCAAGTTGCTCGGCGGGACCGCGCTCGCGACGTCTCTCTCTTCAGGGCAACTTCTGGCGCTGGGCAGGGACACTCACCGACAGGCCGCCAGGTGGCGAGGCGCCGGTTTCTTCGATCATCACCAGATGCACACTGTGGCGGCGGCGGGCGAGCGAATCCTCCCGGCCACCGACACGCCCGGTGCGATGGCCGCCGAGTGCCACCGATTCACCGAACGGATCGTGGCGGATCACTACGATGCCAGGCGCCAGCGTCGCTTCGTGGAAGGACTGGTCAACCTTGACCAGCGCAGCGCGGCCCGGTTTCAGCGCCTGTTCGTGCAACTGCCCGCCCAGCAGCAGGACGCGATCCTCGCCGAGGTCGAGAGTGATGCCTACCAGGCCGGTTCCAATGGTGCCGACAGCTTCTGGCGCGACCTCAAGTATCTCACGCTTTACGGCTACTACACCTCGGAGATCGGCATCGAGCAGGAACTCCGCACCGACTTCTACCCGGGTCGGTTCGATGGTGCCGCGCCACTGGGAGACCCGTCGCAATGAACAGGCGTGAGCAGTGGGACGCGATAGTGGTCGGGTCGGGTATCTCCGGCGGCTGGGCCGCAAGGGAACTCTCGCAGAAGGGACTGCGGGTGCTGGTGCTGGAGGCCGGTCGACCGATCGATCCGGCACGCGACTACCTGATGAACGCGCCCGCGTACGAGTTCGACTATCGCTACCTGGGTGACCAGCGTCACTTGTCGGAGCGCCAGCCGATCCAGCGCAAGTGCTACGCGTGCGATGAAGGTGCCACGCAGTTCTTCGTCGACGACGTGGACAATCCCTACACCACTCCAGATGGTCGTCCGTTTGACTGGATTCGCGGCCGCCAGGTGGGTGGCAAGTCGATAATGTGGGGTCGGCAGTGCTACCGGATGAGCGACCTCGACTTCGAGGCCAACAAGCGCGACGGTCACGGCACCGACTGGCCGATTCGCTACAAGGACATCGCTCCGTGGTACGACTACGTCGAGTCCTACGCCGGAATCTCTGGCGAACGACTCGGACTGCCGCAACTTCCGGACGGTCCTTTCCTGGCGCCGATGCCGCTCACCGCCAGCGAGCAGTGGTTCCGCGAGGGACTCACGCGCGCGTTCGGCGATGAGCGGGTGATGACGATCGGCCGGGTCGCGGTGCTGTCGGAGGTGCACAACGGCCGTCCCGCGTGTCACTACTGCGGCGCGTGTCACCGCGGCTGCTCCACCGGCAGCTACTTCAACAGCGTGCAGACCACGCTCAAGGATGCGCTGGCGACCGGTCGCACCACCATCCGACCGTTCTCGGTGGTTCACTCGCTGATCTGGAACGAACAGCAGGGCAAGGTCACGGGGGTGCGCGTGATTGACGCTCAGTCGCTGGCGGGACTCGAGTTCGAGGCGCGGATCGTCTTCGTGTGCGCGTCGACGCTCGAATCGACCCGCATCCTGCTCAACTCGCGCTCGCGTTCGCACCCGGAAGGCCTTGGCGGCAACTCCGGAGTGCTGGGTCGATACCTGATGGATCACACGATGCAGCACGGCGCGCGTGGTGTGGTGCCGGGATTCGAGAATCTTCGCACCGTCGGCAATCGTCCCAACGGCATCTACCTGGCGCGGTTCCGCAACGTGAAGGATCAGCACCCCGATTTCCTGCGTGGCTACGGCTACCAGGGTGGTGGCTATCGCAGCGTGGAGGGCTGGGGGCGTGGCGCCGCGATGCGCGGATTCGGGGCGAATCTCAAGGAGTCGTTGCGCACCATGGAGTACGGTCCGTGGCGGATGTCGCTCGGCGCCTTCGGCGAGTGCCTGCCCCATCCCGACAACCGGGTGACCATCAACCCCGACAAGGTCGATCGCTGGGGCGTCCCGGTGCTGCACATCGACATGCAGTGGCGCGAGAACGAGCTGGCGATGATGCGCGACGCGCAGGCGGCTGCCGCAGAGATGCTCGAGGCGGCCGGCTGCACCAATGTCGAGACGTATGACAACAAGACGCCACCCGGGCTTACAATTCACGAGATGGGAACCGCGCGGATGGGTCGGGACCGCAAGGAATCGGTTCTCAATCGCTGGAACCAGGTGTGGGACGCCCCCAACGTGTTCGTCACCGACGGCGCATCGATGGCATCGTCGGGGTGCCAGAATCCGTCGGTGACCTACATGGCGCTCACTGCCCGCGCTGCCGATCACGCAGTGCGCCTGTTGAACCGCAAGGAGCTGTGATAGATGGATCGCCGAGAATTCCTGGCCTCTACCTGCGCCGCGATGATGACCCCGGGCCTGCGGAACCCGTTCCGGGATGATCTGGATAGGATCGGGTTGCAGCTCTACACCGTGCGCCGCGAGATGGAGGTGAGTGTCGAGCGCACGCTGTACGAGGTGGGCCGGATCGGATATCGGGACGTGGAGTTCGCCGGCTACTTCGGGCGGCCGCCCCGTGCGATTCGTCAGTTGCTGGACCGCAACAATCTCAAGTCTCCCGCGGCGCACATCTCACTCGACACCCTGCGCAGCGGCTGGTTCCGTACCCTGCAGGAGGCCTCGGAGATCGGCCAGAAGTGGCTGGTGATTCCGTCACTTCCCGAGAATGCGCGCGACTCGATCGATTCGCTCAAGCGCACTGCAGAGCTGATGAACACCGCGGCGAACGATGCCCAGACATTCAGGATCCGGCTCGCCTTCCACAATCACGACACCGAGTTCAAGGAGGTCGGGGGTCGTCGCATTCTCGACGTGCTGCTCGACGAGACCGATCCCAAGCTGGTCGATTTCGAGCTCGACCTGTATTGGATCACCAAGGCCGGCGCCGATCCGTTCGACTACTTCCGCCGCTACCCGGGACGTTTCCCGTTGGTACACGTGAAGGATTCCGGTGGTGCTCCCGAACACCGGATGACCGAGGTGGGTCGCGGGACCATCGACTTCGCCCGGATCTTCGCCGCCCGCAAGCAGGCCGGGATGAAGCATTTCTTCGTGGAGCACGACAACCCGAGCGATCCCCTGAGCAGCGTCAGGGTCAGTTACCGCCACCTGGACAGCCTCCAGTTCTGAAGCCGGGCCCGGGGCCGCACGATCCCGGGCTCCGCTACTACAGTTTGCCGACCGGTCCCGGTAGAATGGAGCCGCTCACGATCGTCGAGCGTCTCGCCCCATCTGCCCAGGAACGGTGTATGAGAGCCCTGTTCGCCGCACTGCTGGTCGTCGCCTCACCCCTCACCGCACAAACCGATACAGTCTCGTGGATGCGCTACCCGGCGATCTCGCCGGATGGTCGTACCATCGTGTTCGCGTATCGCGGTGACCTCTATCGCGTGTCGAGCAGTGGTGGTGTCGCCACCGCGCTCACTTCGCACCCGGCTCCCGACTGGGCACCGGTGTGGAGTCCCGACAGTCGCACGGTGGTGTTTGCCAGCACTCGCTACGGCAACGCCGACCTGTTCGCGGTGTCGATCGACGGCGGCGAGCCGCGCCGGCTCACCTACTACTCCGGCAACGAGACTCCGTACGCGGTGACCCGTGACGGCTACGTGCTCTATGGCGCGCCGCGACTGGACGCCGCGACCTCGCGGCTCCATCCGACCGCGGCGCAACCTGAGCTCTACCGAGTCCCGCTCGGCGGTGGTCGTCCGGTGCAGGTTCTCACCACTCCCGCCGAAGCGGTCGCGCCGAGTCGGGATGGACGACGCTTCCTGTATGTCGACAAGCCCAGCCAGGAAGATCCGTGGCGCAAGCATCATCGCTCTGCCGCCACGCGCGACATCTGGGTTCACGATCGCGACCAGAACACCCACGTCAAGCTCACCAGCTTCGACGGCGAGGATCGCGATCCGGTGTTCTCGCCCGATGAATCCGAGTTTCGCTACCTCAGCGAGCTGAACGGCAGCTTCAACGTGTTCAGCCAGCCGGTTGGTGGCGGCACTCCGGTGCAACTGACCCAGTTCACCGGCGCGCCGGTGCGGTTCCTCACCAGCGCCGACGATGGCACCCTGGCATTCGGGCACGATGGCCTGATCTACACGATGCGCGTCGGCGGCCAGCCCGCGCGGGTCAACATCACCATCTCGGCGGATGCCAAGGCCAACAACGAGCGGATCATTCCGGTCACTGGTGGCGCGAGCGGCCTGGCCGTCTCGCCGACCGGCAAGGAAGTGGCGTACATCTATCGCGGTGACGTGTTCGTCACCGCGGTCGAGGGCGGCATGACCCGGCAGGTCACCCGGACTCCCGAGATGGAGCACGGCGTCCAGTTCTCGCCCGACGGCAAGACGCTGGTGTACGCATCGGAGCGCACCGGTCGCTGGTCGATCTGGCAGGCGACGCGCACTCGCGCGGCGGATCGTCATTTCTATGCCGCGACTGCGATCACCGAGACACCGCTGATCGACAACGACAACCAGAACTTCCAGCCGCAGTTCTCCCCGGATGGCAAGGAGATCGCCTTCGTCGAGAACTACCGCACCCTCCGGGTGATGAACCTGGCCAGCAAGGAATCGCGCACGCTGGCCAACGAGGGTCACATCTGGGGCACTGGCCCGGGACTGCACTACACCTGGAGTCCCGACAGCAAGTGGATCCTGTTCAACCTGTCGGTGCCGGGACTGGCCCCGGGTGAGGTCGGCCTGGTGAACGTCAGTGGCCGTGACAGCGTGATCAACCTGACCAGGAGCGGCTTCAGCGACTTCGCACCCAGGTGGGTGCTCGGTGGCGCGGCGATGATCTGGCGCAGCAATCGCGACGGCCTGCGCAATCTCGCGGAGGCCGGCGGCGGTCAGTCGGACATCTACGCGATGTACTTCACCCAGGAGGCGTGGGATCGTTCGAGATTGACCAAGGAAGAGCTTGCGCTGGTCAAGGAGGCGGAGGAGGAGGCGGCCAAGGCCAAGGGTGAGTCCAGGGACAGCAGCAAGGCCACTCCTGTCGACCCGGTCAAGCTCGACATCGAGCGCAGCATCGACCGCAAGGTTCGTCTCACCACCCACTCGTCGTCGCTGGGCGACGCGCTGCTGAGCAAGGATGGCGAGACGTTGTACTACCTCGCCGCGTTCGAGCGAGGCCACAACCTGTGGTCTACCTCGCTGCGCACCGGCGAGACCAAGATGGTGCTGGCGCTCAACTCCAGCGGTGGTTCGATGCAGTGGGACAAGGAGCAGAAGAAGATCTTCCTGCTCTCCGGCGGGTCGATCTCGAC
>Ga0079224_100010715_pt1 | contig 12589 bp, 6 predicted proteins | sample Stecom2015_FD_80414 | JGI IMG/M metagenome (GOLD analysis project Ga0079224, IMG submission 80414) | Agricultural soil microbial communities from Utah to study Nitrogen management - Steer compost 2015 | ecosystem: Environmental > Terrestrial > Soil > Agricultural land | place: USA: Utah...
ATCTGCTCGCCCTTTGGCCTACTGGCCTGACGGGAGTCTTAAATGGTCTGCTATTTCTGTAGGGGAACAAATAAATACCCTGTTAGATATTAAAAAGCCCATCGTACTCACGCGGGATTCTGATAGCGAGGCGACCGACTCCATTGAGGTGAAAGTACTGGACAAGGAGATTGTGGTAAAAAATGGTCTGCTTAGGGCGACGTTTGAAACAGCAGGACATACGCTTCTAAAAGAAATGTGGCTGGGGGATAAGCTGTTGGGATCAGATGTTCTTTCCGAGCTTATCCTTCAGGACACGATCCAGGATGTAAACACGCAACAGACAAGACCGTTTCACTGGAATACGCATGTTCAGGCAGTGGGGGTCGAAAACGACACCGAGACACGTGCTGTCGTAAAAGTGGAGGGAATACACCGGCAGGGAGATGAAGTGAAAATTCCTTTTATCGTCCGTTTTTATTTTTACCAAGGAGTAACGTCAATCCGTATCGTACACAGCTTTATTTATGACGGTGACGATCAGATAGACTTTATCAAAGGGCTTGGCCTTTCTATTAAGCTGCCGATGGACAAAGCACCGTCGTTTAACAGGTATGTTCGATTTGTCGAAGCCAATGGGCGTGTCTTTAAAGAGGCTGTAAAAGGATTGACTGGCCTACGCCGGGATCCCGGAGCATCCGTAAGACAGGCACAGATAGCGGGTAAAGAAGTCACTATAGATCAAATATCCGAGCCTGTGAAACGTGGATTGCCCTACATTCCCGAATTCGGGAGCTATCGCCTTATTCAGTCTTCTGATCAGGCGTATACTATTCAGAAACGGACAAAAACTGGGTACAGTTGGTTACAATCGGCACGTGGGCAACGGTCATCGGGAATTGCTTATCTAGGTACACCAAGTGGGGGAGTATCGATAGGTATTAAGAATTTTTGGCAAAGTTATCCGGCAGAGCTGGAAATTGCAGATGCAACGGAGAATGAGGGGCGATTGACTGCCTGGCTATGGTCGCCCAATGCGGCTCCGATGGATTTTAGGTTCTATCACGATGGTATGGGACAGGATGACTACGAAAAACAATGGGAAGGCCTGGAGATTACGTATGAGGATTATGAAGCAGGATATGGGACAGCATACGGTGTGGCGAGGACCAGCGAACTGACATTGACGATACATCCGCAAACACCCACCGATGAGAGCCTCGTTGAATTAGCTACTGCTATCCAAGAGCCATTAGTCTTGCTGCCGACACCGGAATACTTATTCCATAAGGGCGTCTTCGGTGCCAACTGGAGTCTGCCGGAACGAAATCATCCGCAGCGTACTGCCATCGAAGATCAGCTGGATAAACTATTTGATTTCTATTATGCAGAAGTCGAACAAAGGGGGTGGTATGGATTCTGGAATTTCGGTGACGTCATGCATGCCTATGATTCGGATAGACATACCTGGCGATACGACGTGGGGGGATATGCGTGGGATAATTCCGAGCTGTCCACCGACCTTTGGCTTTGGTATTATTTTTTGCGTACAGGGCGCTACGATGCATTTAGGTTTGCCGAAGCGATGTGCAGGCATACGGGAGAAGTGGATGTATATCACAAAGGCCGCTTCGCTCCGTTGGGCAGTCGCCATAACGTACTGCACTGGGGCTGTAGCGCCAAGCAACTGCGGATCAGTACAGCCGCAAACCGCAGGATATATTATTATCTCACCGGCGATGAGCGGACAGGCGACCTGCTTAATGAGCAGGTCGAAGCGGTACAACGGCTGGAGACCGTCGTCCCGATGCGCAAACGGCTTAAAGAACCGGTAAAGACCGACAAGGGTAAAGTTCTGTTGGGATTCGGTACCGACTGGGGAGCGGTCGCTGCCGCTTGGTTTACAGCCTGGGAGCGAACATTGGACTCGCAATACCTTAACAGACTAAAAAGCGGTATGGACACCATTGCTGCGCAACCCAAAGGTTTTTTCACGGGATCATCGTATTTTGACTATAATACAGGTGCCTTTGATATAGCTAACTCTACAGATGTGCAGGTTTCCCATCTCAATTCATTGTTTGGACTGGTGGAGATTTTACAGGAATTGCTGGAGACGCTGCCGCATGAAGCATTTAAGAAGGCTTGGTTGGATTATTGCCGCTATTACAATGCACCAATGGAGGAACGATCCAGATTTTTAGGGACGAACGAGGGAAGATTCAATCTACGGAGTAGCCATGCCCGTCTTACGGCCTATGCTTCAGCACAACTGTTGGATGATCAGTTGGCTGCACGCGCCTGGCAAGAATTTTTGGAAAATAGTGTCAAAAACCACAATCTTCAAGACCAAGATGGCTGGCAGGAATGGCCCGGTATTTCAACAAACTGGGCCGCACAATGGAGCTTGAATGCGTTTCAATGTTTACATTATATAGGAGGATTTCTCAAATAGAAAGTTATGTTAAAGTATAATCAATGTTTTCGTCTTGTACTGCTCTTGCTGGTGCAGATGGTTTTGAGAGCACATGCACAGGAGAAGTCCGGGCTATGGCAGGTTCCTTTAGACGAGATTGATCGTTGGATGATAGATCTGGAGTATCCTGACAAATCTACAGTGGAAGCCGCAGATGAGGGACTGTTGATTGATTCCTATGGCGGGGCTACCTTGTGGTTGGATACGTTGCTTACCGGAGATTATGAGATAGTATACGAGCGTGAGATTTTGGTCGATAGTGGCGCTAACGATCGATTATCTGATCTGAATCAATTCTGGAATGCGCAGGAACCGGACGGCAGTACCAAACTCAAACCACGTGATGGCAAACTGGACAGTTATAACGATCTAAAGCTTTTTTATGTGGGTATAGGGGGAAATCACAATACGACGACCCGGTTTCGTCGGTACGATGGGACCGGAGAAAGGATACTACTGGCAGAAAAAAATGAGAAACCTTTTCTGCTTGAAACCGGTCGTACCGACACAATCAAAACAATCGTACGGGCATCCACGAACCAAACAGAGGTGTGGATGAACGGTCAACTTCTATTCTTATACCAAGGTCTTAGCAATTCGCAAGGATACTTTGGTATACGGCTTACGGCCAGCCGTCAGATCATTAAACGGTTGACAATATCGCCCTCGTAGAAAATTTAATAGATTAAACCACATGGATACCATAACGAAATTAATCAAATGCTTTTTCCTCGCTATCTTTGCCTGTATTTTTTACGTCCAGGCACAGGAGATCACCAAACCAAATATCATATTGATCGTTGCCGATGATCTAGGGTACGGCGATTTAGGAAGCTATGGCAGCCAAATTATAAAGACACCTCACCTAGACAGATTGGCGGCTCAAGGCGTTCGTTTTACCGATGCCTATGCGGGTGCCAGCGTCTGCTCTCCATCGAGAGGGACATTATTGACCGGCAAACATACCGGTCATGCACGTATACGGGGCAATATGACACGTCAGGGCGGTGTTGAAGGATTTAAAGATGGTGTCCCTGTCCGACGACCCAGTTTGCTTGACACGGATACTACCGTTGCCCAGATCTTACAAGAGCATGGCTACCGAACATTTCTGGTCAATAAATGGCACGTCGAAGGATTTAACGAATCGGCTCATCCGCAGCGGAAAGGATTTGACGAGTTTGTAGGCTGGTTGGTCAAAGAACCTAAAAGCCACAATCACTATCCCGAAATCCGTTTTAAGGGTTATGAACCCTATGTTGTGGAGGAAAACAAAACGGGTAAACATGGAAAGCATGCAACGGATATGACAACAGAAGAGGCGATTGCCATTATCAAACGGAAACAAGACCAACCGTTTTTCTTGATGATAACGTACAATGCTCCACATGTTCCGCTCCATGCGAAAAGCACCGCCTTGTATGATTCCCTGCATCTGTCTGCCCAGGACAAATCATACGCCGCATTGGTCTCTCATCTGGATGAGGGCGTTGGATCCATTGTGCAGACCATCGAAGATTTAGGTATCGCGGAAGAAACGGTAGTTATTTTCGTTTCCGATAACGGTGGTTCCCGTGAGGCGCAATTACAACAAATTGTCCAAAACGGCCCACTACGGGGTATGAAAGCAGATCTATACGAAGGTGGGATACGGGTGCCGCTCATCGTGAAATACGGTGCCGTGACAACAGGCAAGACATCTACGTTTCCCGCCTATTTCCCAGACCTATATGCGACGCTATTGGATATAGGTGGTGTACAGGATGGACGGGAAACAGACGGCACCAGTTTGCTTCCCGAACTATTTACACCCAATAGCCAAAATCGGGAAGGTCGTTTTCTTTATTGGGAACAATATCCGAAAAAAGGAATTCAACAGGCGGTGCGATGGGGAGACTGGAAACTTATCCGCCCAGGAGACGATGCACCTGTTGAACTTTATAATCTGCGAGCCGATATCGGCGAAACAACAAATCTGTCGGAAAAGCACCCTGACATTGTAGACAAACTGCAGGCGTTTTTGCAACAGGCGCACGTTCCATCAGATTGGTGGCCGGTTGAATAGTATCAGATCCTCTATAAAAGAGTTTTTAAGAAAATTATTATAATCAATATACCACAATGAAAACATATTTTTATCTTTTGCTTTGCTTTTTAGGCCTTAATTTTTGCACAAACGTACAAGCTCAGCATACGCCACCGGCAGATTCAGGAACAAAAAAATATAATATTTTGTTCCTGATCGCAGATGACCTGCGGACGGATATGGGTATATATGGGCATCCTTTAGCAAAAACACCTAACTTAGATAGTTTAGCAGCGGAAGGTGTATGGTTTGAACAGGCGTATTGCCAATATCCCTTATGCAATCCTTCCAGATCTTCATTATTAACAGGAAAACGACCTACGACAAGTGGCCTTTATGGCAATAGGGAGTGGTTTAATGCGTCATTTCCAGATTGGATCAGTCTCCCTAAATATTTTAAGCAACATGGATACACTACTATTCGGAGTGGTAAGGTATTCCATGGCGGAATAGATGATACAGAAGCTTGGGATATTGGTGGGGAGCCGCGTCAGTACGGCACTTTGATCCATGCCGATCCTCCTGCTGCAGTCGACTCTCAATCTTATTGGCAAGGATATACCAGTTCGCCTCCCAGTATCGAACCCTATACTGCAACAGTACGTTCGGATCAATGGGCAGCTTTAATAGGTGAAGATGCCCGCCAACTGGGAGACACGAAAGTGGCTGACAGGGCCATTCAATACCTGGAAGATCATAGGCAAGCGGAACAACCGTTCTTCTTGGCCTGTGGTTTTTCAAAGCCCCATACGCCGTTCATCGCACCTCAGGAGTTCTTTGATTTATATGATTTGGACAGCATCGTTCTGCCACCCGATTTTTCCTCCTTGCCGGGGATACCCGTTGGTTTCCCGGCCGGATCCATCCGCCGAAGAAACGCCGATTTTTTCGTTAATCGTACAGCGTCGCCACAGGAAGCCAAAGAATACATCCGGGCTTATCTCGCCTGTGTAAGCTATATGGATTGGAACGTAGGTCGCGTGTTGCAGAAGTTGGAAGAATCGGGATTAAAAGAAAATACCATTGTGGTCTTTTGGAGCGATCATGGCTATCAACTGGGCGAAAAGGGAAAGTGGTCCAAAGCTGGATCGCTGTGGGAACAAGGTACGCGTGTACCGTTTATTATCCACGATCCACGCGCTAAAGGCAATGGTCAGTCTTCTCCACGCGTAGTGGAGTTACTGGATATTTACCCAACATTGGTAGACTTATGTGGCTTACCCAGCTATGAAGGCTTGGAAGGAGCGAGCTTAAAACCTTTGCTGGATCAGCCAGATTATGTCTGGGAAAGACCGGCTTATACCGTTTGGAGCGAAAATGGGCAAGGTGTTACTGGGATTACGATCCGGACGGAAAAATGGCGGTACGCTGAATTTTTTGGCCACGGAGCAGGAAAATCGTTGACGGATGTAGTGAACGATCCGCATCAATTGATTAATCTCGCGAACGATCAAAAATATGCCGATGTTATGGACTATTTTCACAGGTTGGCTATCCAACAAGTACATGGTAAGACAGAGCTATCTTCTGTAAACGATTAGATTACAGTATTTTGTTCTTTCTTAAAAAAATCTACTAAAACAGTAGTCTTTATTAAAAATGTTTTTTACATTTGTATCGTTCGTTTCAATTGGCGTTGGCACAGCAGTATTTAAAACATTAAACAATATGAAGACTTTCAACCAAACCCTACCCTCTTTTACTCACGCAACAAGTGATTTTATCAATCTTTATTGTCTCTCCATGAAAATGCGAATGTGTAAGCACTAATTTTCCCCTCTCTATATGAATGCAAAAGGGGAAGTTGACGCTTCCCCTTTTTGTTCAATAACAAATAACAAGTTCAATTGGTCTTGGCACTTGTCTGTATTTACTATTAAACATTCAAAACTATGAAATTTCGTAGAGTATTCCGATACTCGCTTCCAATTTTTTCCATTGTGGGTGATCGCTGCTCGATCGCAACAAACCATGTCTTTTATTAAATATGTTGCTTTCTCGGGTTGTTAATCGTGTGTTGATATGATAACCTGATTGTCAATGCACGATACGATTAGGTTTAAAAAAATGAACTATTGGGGATAAAAAGCATGGCTTTTCACTACAAAATTGACGGCTGTACATTGCTGTAACTAATTATTATGAAAAATATAGAGTACAATAAAAATCAACGATCCTTACTACATGAATTGAGTTTCAGAGCGGCATTTGTTTTTGCGCTCTTAGTCGCTGTGCCTATTACTACTAGCTTTTATAGGTATGTTTTCGAAACTAACTGGTTAGAAGTAAGCTATAACAAAATAAATAGATTATCTAATTATTATCCTTGGTTTGTAGGAGGAGATGGAAAAGATTATGATGGACTTATCATAGCCTTAGGTATAAGTGCAGTGCTTGCGATCGGTTGGTATATTTTAGATAAACGGCAGTTGTCGAAAACGGAGTATTATTATTGGTTCTGTGTCATTGTAAGGTACAAATTGGTGATGGTTATGCTTTATTTCGGTTTAGTGAAATTGTTTCCAATTCAGATGCCTTTCCCTACCGAAAGCTGGATGAATACAAAAATAGGTGATGTCACCCCGGGAAAACTCTATTGGATAACTACTGGTGCTTCGACTCCTTTTCAGGTATTTAGTGGACTGTTTGAAACAGTAGGAGCAGTCTTACTGCTGTTTAGGCGAACAGTGGTTTTGGGGGCATGTCTACTGTTGACCATTATGATAACGGTCGTTATGATCAATATTGGATATGATGCAGGGGTACAAATGAAAAGTATAGTTATTACGCTGCTGATTTTGTTCCTGCTGACGAAACATATGAATGGGATTTTGAAATTTTTGCTTTATGAAACAAACATCAATTTAAACAGAACGATTACACCGAATCAGAAATGGCTCAACCGATATCGAATTGTTTTAAAATCATTATTTATTCTTGTGTTTTTGGTTATTAGAGGCTGGGATGTGTCCTATAACTATTTCGCAGGGAAGACATTTAAACTCCCTGATACGCCTTTTTTAACAGGTGTATCAGGGTTCTATAATGTGGAAGAATTTACATTGAACGGAGAAGTTCTGCCTTATTCTCCTGTAGACTCAAATCGGTGGAGAGATGTTGTGTTTGAAAATTGGGGCACGTTAAGTATAAACATCCCACGAAGTATAGCGATAAATAATGAGAATAGGTATAGAACTACCGAATTTTTCAGTAATGCAGGTCGAGAGTTCTATCAGTATCAAGTAGACTCCACGACAAAAACCTTGATATTGGAACGAATGGGTAGACCAACCCAAAAATTTGTATTAGGATATGAAATCCATGGTAATGAATTGTTGTTAAGTGGTGTTAACGACCAACAGGATTCTATACATCTGACGCTTACAAAGATTCCTAGGAAATATGCATTGAAAGAAAAGGACGGCATATTTGTGCCTTACTAGCGTTTGGTCAGTAATGCGCGAAATGGCATGGCCACCTTTAAAAATCCACGACGAAACTTTATTTTAAAATGAAAAAAACTAATCTATTTTGCTTTTTTATTCTTTTCCTGTGTTGTAGTTGTATAAGCCATGCACAGGAGCAAGTCAAACCACTTATAAACGCCGTCTTTGAAGGTTTTGTTCTGGATGCGAAGACAGATAAACCAATAGGAGGGGCGACCGTGCGGCTCGAATCCGTTACCCATTCTGTTACGACAGATGCTCAAGGGAGGTTTCGGTTTGTCACTGGGCAAAAGTTGCCCGTTACGGTTATAGTCTCCCATATAGGGTATAAAAAGAAATCATTTGTAGTAGAAGATGGTATTGTTACACTTTACTTAGAGCCGCGTGACGAAAAACTGGACGAAGTTATTGTCATCGGATATGGAACTACAACCAAAAAGGATTTGGTAGGTTCGATTTCAAAAATTAATGCCGATGATGTCAATACGATCCCCGTTGGTAGTTTTGATGCCCAATTGCAGGGGAAGGCTGCAGGCGTCCAGATCAACGCGCAATCCGGTATTCCGGGAGAAGGGGTTTTCGTACGTGTCCGTGGAACGACTTCTATCAATGCAGGGAGTACGCCTTTGTATGTAGTCGATGGGGTTTTTATCAACAACTCCAGTTTACAAACACAAAATTCAGGAGGGAAACTCACTTCTCCCATTGCGGATATCAACCCGGCGGATATCGCCTCCATTGAAGTGCTCAAAGATGCTTCCGCAACGGCCATCTATGGGGCGAGAGGTGCAAACGGTGTTGTCATTGTCACCACAAAAAGAGGGAATTATGAGAGCAAACCGACCTTGTCTTATAATACTCTAGCCGGAGTGGCTGAACCCTCCCGTCTATGGGATCTGGCTTCAGGAGCCGAAAATGCGGAGATATACAACGCCTACTGGATTAATTCAGGGATTGACAACCCGGCACTTAACCAGACGTTTGCCAATAGGCCCTTTCGCCCAGTTTCAGAGGGTGGGCAGGGTTTGCCCGAAGAACAAGAGACATATGATAGGCTATCCCCAGCGTATAGAACAGCTTTTATACATTCTCATGACTTGTCTTTTCAGGGAGGAACAGACAAAACACGGTATTATGTGGGGGGCAGCTATGTATCACAGGAAGCCACGTTGCGCCCTGTTTTTTTCAACAGAGCAGGGTTTAAATTTAATCTTGACCAAAAGCTATCCGATAGAGTTACGGTTAGTACGAGCAATACGCTATCCCGTACGTTCAGAAATCAGGCGCGAACAGGTGACGGTGGTACAGGAAACCCAGTACTCCATTCGATAAATCTGGCTCGGTTCTTACCTTTTGAGAACCCGGACGGCACTCCAGCAACCTATACCAACTATGATGATCAGCAGACGCTGTTGAACAACCTCAATCAGAACACCAACAGTTGGAGGTACATCGGCAATGTTGCAGCTGATATAGAGCTACTGAAAGGGCTTACCCTTAGATCCAGTTGGGGGTTAGATTATAACAACTATGATGAATTTATCTATTGGAGCAGTATATTGGTCAACGGGGCTCCTCCGTTAAATGGGGCTGCTACTTCTTCCATCACAGGCAACATTAGTTGGCTGAATGAGCAGACACTGACTTACCGGAATACCAATTCGGAACGACATAAGTGGGGGGCTTTAATAGGAAACACTATCCAAAGTAGAACGATCAAGAATACCACTGCTGAGGGATCGGGATTTCCTAATGATCAATTCACCTTGATTTCTTCAGCTTCCAACACCTCTAGCAGCAACGATTGGACTAAGGTTAATCTGGCCTCCTTCTTCACGAGGTTAGATTACAACTTTGACGGTAAATATTTTATTGAAGGCACCTTACGGGCAGATGGAGCATCAAATTTCGGACAAAATTCACAATGGGGCTACTTCCCTTCATTGGGTTTGGCTTGGCGCTTAGGGGAAGAAAATTTTATTAGGAATCTTGGCGTTTTTGATGACCTGAAATTGCGATTCAGCGTAGGTGTGACGGGTAACCAAAATGGCATCAGCGACTTTGCCGCTAGAGGGTTGTGGTCTGGAGGATCGCCTTACGATGGCGGTGCAGGGACATCTCCGTTGCAATTGGCAAATCCGGATTTGAAATGGGAGCGTACCAACCAGACCAATATCGGGTTGGATCTATCTTTATGGAAAGGAAGATTAAATATCACGAGTGATTTATACGCCAAAGTGACCAAGGATATCTTGTTAGAACAACCGGTGCAAGGTATCTCAGGGCTTAATACCTATTTTTCAAATGCTGGGCAGATCAGCAACAGGGGCGTAGAGCTTGCAGTCAATGCAGAGATCATTAAGAAAAAAGATTTTTCGTGGAACTCCTCCCTCAATTTCTCCTATTCCAGAAACAAGATAGACAGACTGCCCACTCCGGTAAACGTATATAGCAGAAACTGGCTAAGAATGGAGGAAGGAAGCAACTTATTCGCTTTTTGGTTATACAAACAATTGTATGTGGATCCACAAACGGGAGCACCCGTCTACGAAGACGTTAACGAGGATGGTCAAATTACCGCAGCAGACAGGCAGCTGATAGGCACAGCTGTTCCTCCTGTTTTTGGCGGTTTTTCGAATGAGTTTCGCTTCAAACAATTTGACTTGAACATCTTGTTTAGTTTTCAGCAGGGGAATAGCGTCTATACCCTTTACAGGTTTTTTGCGGCCAATGGAGGAAGTAGAGCAATAAGAGCGTTGTACACATCCGAAGCCAATTATTGGAAACAGCCCGGCGATATCACGGATGTACCAAGACCATCCATCGATAATTACAGCATCGAAAATACCAGTCGGTTATTGGAAGACGGATCTTTCATCCGCTTAAAATTTTTGACCTTAGGGTATAATTTGCCCGGTACGCTCATAAACAAAATAGGGTTGTCGAAAGCAAGAATATATGCGCAAGGAACTAATCTTTTATTGCTCACCAACTATCACGGCCCCGATCCGGAAGCTAACGTATCTGATGCAGATCAAAACGTACAAGGTTTGGACTGGGGATCGCCACCTCAGCCAAGAGTATTTCAATTGGGTGTTAATCTAACTTTTTAAATAAATGTTCATCATGAAAACAATATATTTTTCTCTTTTAATAGCTACATGCTTGATCGTAGGTTCATGTAAAGATTTTCTGGATATAGAACCCAGAAGCTCGGTTTCGGATGAAACGACGATAATAGATCAAGCCAGTGCCCAAACGGCTCTTAACGGGGTGTATAACGCATTGGGTGCCTCCGGATATTATGCGGTTTCGTTTCCGATGATCGGGTATACATCAGGTGACAATGTTGTTTATATTGGTACGCTGAGATACAACGGCCAATTTTCGCAGCACAATGTTCTCGCAGACAACCAGACTATTCTAAACTTTTGGAGAGCAGCATATAAGACCATTAATCAAGCTAACCATGTTATTGAAAAGGTGGCGGCGTTGTCCGCAGATGCAATCCCCGATGAGGAGAAAGCCCGGATTACCGGCGAGGCACATTTCGTTCGCGCTTTAGCTTATTTCGATTTAGTGAGGGTATATGGAAATGTTCCGATTGTGTTGACTCCGACTGCCAGCGCATCAGACAAAGCGGGCATTGGCAGGAATCCGGCCGTAGAGGTATATGACCAAGTTCTCGATGACTTAACAAGGGCTGAATCCCTGCTTCTAAATACTGTCAACCGGGTCAGAGCAACCAAAAAGACAGCCCAGGCCTTGTTGTCTCGGTATTACTTATATCAGGAAAATTGGGAGAAGACCATCGAATATGCTTCCGAAATCATTTCTGACCAGGCCAATTATGAATTGGTATATCCGTACAGTGCTTGGTTTGCAGACGATGTTGTACAGACGAGGGAAAGTATTTTTGAAATTGCGTATAGTATATTGTTCTTAAACAACAACAGAGGAGACTGGCAACCCGCCACCAGAGGCGGGGGAAGAAGGATCGTTCCTACGGACGAGTATATTGGCTTGGCCAACGATCCCACTATAGGTGGAGGCAGAAAAGACTTGCTGGATATTACCCCGGCAGGATGGCATGGTAATTTATATTACCGCAGTCCGGCGACAGACCCTAGCTATGTCCTCCGGCTGGCTGAAATTTATCTGAACCGGGCGGAGGCTTATGCTCATCTAGATGGTAGCGACAATATTGCACTGGCGCTGTCCGATCTGAACGCTGTGAGGAACAGAGCGGATCTCCCCAATCTGACCCTGCTCACAAAGGACGAAGTTCTTTTGGCTATAGAAAACGAAAGAAGATTGGAGTTTGGGCTAGAACCGCATCGGTGGTTTGATTTGGTAAGGACAGGAAGAGCACAGGAGGTGTTGAAAATTACGGATCCTAACAAAATATTGCTACCTATTCCAATCGAAGAAATCATCATCGATAATGCGTTGGAACCACAAAATCCAGGATATTAATATCCTCCCATCACAATAGGCATAACTTTAAAAAAAATCTACCAAAATAGTAGTCTTTATTAAAAATGTTTTTTACATTTGTGTCGTTCGTTTCAATTGGCGTTGGCACGGCAGTATTTAAAACAT
>Ga0079224_100010716_pt1 | contig 12589 bp, 12 predicted proteins | sample Stecom2015_FD_80414 | JGI IMG/M metagenome (GOLD analysis project Ga0079224, IMG submission 80414) | Agricultural soil microbial communities from Utah to study Nitrogen management - Steer compost 2015 | ecosystem: Environmental > Terrestrial > Soil > Agricultural land | place: USA: Utah...
CGGCGAACGGGGCGCCCGGCAGTCGCCGAGCGCCCCGCCTCATCCGATGGGGACAGCTGTCAACAGCACCGCGCTCCAGGATTGCGGTCGCCCCGATCGATGTGCTGCCGCCAGAACTCCCGCTCCGACAGCGGCTGCGCGTCGGGGTGGTGGAGGCGGTGGTGCTCCAAGTACTTCTCGTAGGCGTTCTCGCCCACCACCCCGCGCACTACCTGCCAGGCCTCCCGCAGCGCGGCGCGGATCCTGGGCAACACCGCAGCACTGCTCACGAACCAGCCCCCACTTTTTGCGACTCGGCCAGTTCGCGCTGGATCCGCCGCTCCTCGGCGGTCGGGATCAAACCGGACGGAGCCCACAGCTTGGACTCCTCGTAAGGAGCCTCGGTGGTGGGCAGCGGCTCCTCGGCCCGCAACGCCTTGATCCACACGCGGATCGCGTCCACCAGCACGGTCACGATCAGCAGCGCGAACAGGATGCTCAGCACACCGTCGACCGTGGAGTTGAACACCACCTTCTGCATCTCCTCCACGGTGTGCGCGGAACCCATGCTGGTCTGGCCTTGCTCCAGCGCCTCCTGGTAGGCGGCGCGCTGGGCGAAGAACCCGATCTTCGGGTCGCTGGAGAAGACCTTCTGCCAGCTGGCGGTGAGCGTCACCGCCACGTCCCACGCCAGCGGAACGAGGGTCACCCACGCGTACTTGACCCGACCGGACTTGATCAGGATCGTCGTGGCCACCGTCAGCGCCACCGCGGCCAGCAGCTGGTTGGCGATGCCGAACAGCGGGAACAACTGGTTGATGCCGCCCAGCGGGTCGTTGACCCCGGCCCACAGGAAGTAGCCCCAGGCGCCGACGATCAAGGCGCTGGAGAGCCAGATGCCCGGCTTCCAGCTGACGTCGCCGAACTTCTTCCACACGTTGCCCACGGTGTCCTGCAGCATGAACCGGCCGACCCGGGTACCGGCGTCAACCGTGGTCAGGATGAACAGGGCCTCGAACATGACCGCGAAGTGGTACCAGAAGGCCCGCATCGAGTCCCCGCCGACCACCTGCGAGAACACTTCGGACAGGCCGACGGCCAGCGTGGGCGCGCCACCGCTGCGGCCGACCAGTGTGGATTCCTCCACCGCCGCGGCGGCCGCGGCCAGCTCCTCCGGGGTGATCTGGAAACCGATCGAGGCCACCGCCTGCGAAGCCGACTCCAACGTGTCGCCGAGCATGTTCCCCGGCATGTACATCGCGAAGTACAGGCCGGGGTCGATGACGCAGGCCGCCGCGAGCGCCATGATCGCCACGAACGACTCGGTGAGCATGCCGCCGTAGCCGATGACCCGGACCTGCGACTCCTTCTGCAGCATCTTCGGGGTGGTGCCCGAGGACACCAGGGCGTGGAAGCCGGACAGCGCACCGCAAGCGATCGTGATGAACACGAACGGGAACAGCGATCCGGAGAAGACCGGGCCCTGCCCGTTGAGCGCGAACTCGGTGATCGCCTCGGTCTTCATCACCGGCAGCGCGATGAGGATGGACACCGCCAGCATCACCACGACGCCGACCTTCATGAAGGTGCTCAAGTAGTCGCGCGGCGCCAGCAGCATCCACACCGGAAGCACCGAGGCGACGAAGCCGTAGATGACCAGCGCCAGGGTGAGCTCGTTCGCCGACAGCGTGAAGTAGGGCGCCAGCGAGGACTCGGCGATCCAACCGCCACCGGCGATGCTCAGCACCAGCAGGACGATCCCGATGACCGAGGTTTCGACCACCTTGCCGGGGCGCAGGTAGCGCAGGTAGAAGCCCATGAACAAGGCGATCGGGATGGTCATGCCGATGGAGAAGGTGCCCCACGGCGACCCCTTGAGGGCCTCCACGACCACCAGCGCCAGCACCGCCAACAGGATGATCATGATCGACAGCACTGCCAGGAGCGCTGCCACGCCGCCCACCGGCCCGATCTCGTCCCGGGCCATCTGGCCGAGGCTGCGGCCGTTGCGGCGGGTGGAGAAGAACAGGACGACCATGTCCTGTACGGCGCCGGCGAAGATGACGCCGACGATGATCCAGATCGTGCCCGGCAGATACCCCATCTGCGCCGCCAGCACGGGGCCGACGAGCGGGCCGGCACCGGCGATCGCCGCGAAGTGGTGTCCGAACAGCACTCGTCGGTCGGTCGGCTGGAAGTCGGTGGCGTTGTTCAGCCGCTCTGCTGGAGTCGCGCGGGTGTCGTCGGCTTTGAGCACCCGGTAGGTGATGAAGCGCGCGTAGAACCGGTAACCGATCGCGTACGACGCCACGGCGGCGAACACCAGCCACGCAGCCGAGATCTCCTCGCCCCGGCTGAGCGCGAGAACGCCCCACGCGATCGCCCCGCCGATCGCCACCAGCGTCCAGATGGCGATCTCCTTGGGACTCATCTTCCGTTTCCGAGTCGCGTCGCCACTCGGAGCCGTTGTACTAGCCACCGCTCGAGTCTCCATTCCTGCGATGTGCTGTGCGGCCTGACATGGCACAGCAGACACGAGGATCTGCCTGCATGCCGTGGATGTCCAGCATGTGACTGGAGAGTGACCAGGATGTAAGACAGATGGGACACGGTCCGCATTGGGGCATTTACCCGGTGTCGAAGATCGAGCGGAGAAACGGAAAAAACAGACGAAAAGTGCACTGGGTGGCGAGGTGGGGATCGACCCCCGGCCACCGCGCCGCGCGACGCCCCGTTCCCCGTTCCGGCGCCGCGGCAGGTGCCCCGACCGGTTGCAGGCACTGGCCGGTTTGGTCGACTTCGTGATCAACTGAGCAGCTCTCGGTAAGCTTCGCCGCTGGCGGCCACACCGCAACAGACCACCGCAACTTTGGAGGGGCTCCGGGCGTCGTGCAGGAATGTGACGGTGTCAATCGCAATGTCCGAGACCCTCTGGCCGGGCGACGGGCTGGCGGCCATGGATGAGTTGACGAGCAAGCTGACCGACCTTTACCAAGAGCACTACCGCCAACTGCTGAGAATCGCCGTACTGCTGGTGGACGACCGGGCTTCGGCAGAGGACATCGTGCAGGACGCCTACGTGCGGGTCTTCGACTCCCGAGCCCGCCTGCGCGATCCGGACAAGGCCTTATCCTTCTTGCGCCAGACGGTGCTGAACCGGGCGCGTTCACTGCTGCGCCGTCGGCGAGTTGCCCGGAAGTACCAGCCCAGACTTGCAGCCAAGGACGTCCAACCGGACAACACCGAGCGGGGAGTGCAGCGGGCTTTCCTGGCCGACGCGCTGGCGAAACTTCCCCGGCGGCAGCGCGAAGCAGTGGTATTGCGCTACTACGCCGACCTCAGCGAGGCACGCACCGCGGAGCTGATGGGCTGCAGCCAGGGCGCGGTCAAGTCGTACTGCTCGCGCGGGGTGGCTCGACTGTCCGATCTGCTCGGGGAGCGGGTGTGACCGACAGGAAGTTCACCGACGAGGAACAGGCACTGCGCGAGCAGCTGCACATGCTCGCCGATGACGTGGAGCCGCGGCCCGACGCCCTGCCCCGGATACTCGCCGCTGCCCGCCGTCGAAGAGCCGTGCCCAGACGGCCGCTGGCCGTCGTAGCAACGGCCGCGGCCGCGATGGCCGCAGTCTTCCTAGGCGCGAACCTGATCCCGCAGCAGAACACCCCCGAGCCGGTGAGCGTTCAACCGAACAGCTACCTGGCTGTGCTGCGCCCGGGCGTCATCGCTTCCTTCGACGTGCTGTCCGGGCAGCAGAACGGAGAATTCGGACGGATCCCGAATTCCCTGCCGCACCCCCTCACCGCATCCGGCGGCCGGATCTACGTCACCGCACCCGCCCCGGAGGGCACGCAGATCATCGAAGTCCTGCGCGGAGGACAGCAGCGAGCGCTGTACCGGTCGGACAGCGCAAGCCCCAAGCTGTCCGCCGCCGGCGGACGCCTGGCCATCACCGATCGCGATGCCGTCGTGGTCCTGGAGAACTCCGGGCAGCGGCGCATCCCCACACCCTCCGACGCACCGGTGCGGGACGTGGCGCTCGCCGCCGACGGAACCCTGGCGGTGCTGGGCGGCTCGACACCCCGCCCCGACATCTGGATCCTGCCGCCTGGCGCGAACAGCTTTGGCCAAGCCACCGAACTCGACGTGCCCAGCGGCTGCGGGGCACTGGCCATCACCTGGTCCGGACAGCGGTTGGCAGCCCTGCAACCGGTGGACTGCGCCTCCGGCCAGTACCGGGTCGCCGTGTTCGACCCGAAGAGCGGACGCCAGCTCAGCGGCGGAGCACCGTTCCACGCCGGGCTGCTGAACACCGAACAAGTCCAGTTGTCGGTGGACCAGCTCGGCAGATACCTGGTGTCCACCGGCCGGCAGCAGTGGCTGGTGGACGGTGCGAAGATCCGCCCGGTCCCGCGCGCCTGCGGGGAGAACGGCGCCTGCGCCAACGCGCCCGGCACCTTCTGGGAGTAGCAACCGCGGACACCCACCGCGCTCGCATCCCCGGAACCGTCCGATCAGAACAGTCGCTCCAGGACCGATCCCGGTGAGCAGCGGCGAACACCCGGCCCGGCCACCCCGGGCACCGGACCGCTGCCCGCGGAATCACTCCGACCGCCCGATCTCCAACCGCAACCCGCGTTCGGCCAACGACCGGAGGGACACGTCCGTTGGCTCGGAACTCCGCTGCGCCCACACCGCCTGCACGATCCTGACCTGGTTCCCGGTCCGCTCCACCGCTTGCGCGGCGTTGGCGAACTCCGCCGGCCCGCCCGGCCAACCGTGCCCATCAGCGACCAGATCGGTGATCCCGCCCGTGGTCGCCGAACTGGCCAACTCCTGCAGCTGCTGGGCACCGGCCTCATCAGCCGCCCAGACCACCGTCACCGCCACCGCCGCCGGCTCCCCGGAAACCCGGGTCGCGAAAACCGATCGGGACAAAGCGCGACAGGGGTGGTCGGTGAACCAGCGCTGCAGCTCGCCGTAGGAGTGCTCGGCGCACTCGCGCCCCGCCACCTCGGCCTTCTGCACGAACTCGATCCCGTCCACCCGCTGCACCGCCTGCTGCCGGTCCGACTCGGCCGGTGGTCGACCGGTCAGCGCGACCACCAACACGCCTGCCAACACCACCGCGGCAACAGCGGCGGCGATCAGCACCGGTAACCGCTTCACCCGAACGGCCGCAGGTCGCCGGTCGCGGACCTTCGGCAGCAGCACGGTGTCGGCGGTCGCCAAGTCCGGATCGTTGTCCCGCGGGAAACCTTCGCGCTCCAGCTCCTCGGCGGTGAGCTCGATCCGCTCGTCCAGCACCTTCAGCAACCGCTGCGCCGGCTCCACCGGGCAGGCGCGCTCGTAGGTGGCCAACTCGCGGGCCGCGGCGAGCAGCGACGTCGTGCTGGGGGAGAGCACCCGCAACCCGCGGTGCAGATCGGTGGTCGGCTGGGTGATCCGCCCTGCGTAGGGCCCCACCGCGACCACCGCGGCCACCGGCATCGGCTCCAGACCGCGGGACTGCAGGGCGCGCGCCAGCGCAGCTGCCGACTCCAGGGCCTCCAGCCCCGGATTGACCGCCCCTTCGGGACGCAGCAAGGGCCATTCGTCGGCCTTCCACGGGGTGCGCAGCGGCGCCTCCAGGTGCACCACCGGCTCCGGGAGATCGGTGCCCTGCACGACCACCACGCCGCGCGGCAGCACCATGACCGCGTCCAACTGGCGCGGGCAACCAGGCGGACGGCAGTTGAACACCGCGACCCCGCCCAAGACCGAGCACCCCTCGCCCCACGCGGCGACCGCGGCCCGGACATCCGCGCTGACCGCACTGGGGCCGCTGTCGTGCGAAGCCCCGTCTCCGGAGGCTTCCCGCGCATCGTCGTCAAGCCGCACCAGTCGCACGACAACCTCCAGTCCGGCAACACCAACTGCTCATGAGCACGTTAGCGGGAGCGCCCGATCAACACCGCCGAGTTGTCGAGGTCGCTTGTTCGGGTGGTATCGCTCGCTTGCCCACCAGCGGCCCCGGAACCGGGCAGCACGAACCGGAACCCGGGACGGCAGTGCATCGAGCAGCGATTTCGTCCTCGCAGGACAGGTGACGCGGCGCTCCGGTCAACACTTTTCACCCCGATGCGGGGCGGGAAAACCGGAAAAGCTCTTGTGGCGCGCCTCGCCACCTGCAATGCAAAATTACGCGGCAACTGGTTGACCGGGCTTGAGACGAGGTCGTAGGGGAAGACGTCCCTCGTCAAAAGCGGAGGTCAGCAGTGAGCAACCGTGGCAGCACCAGTGGCGTGATCTACGTCCACTCGTCGCCGTCTGCGGTCTGTCCGCACGTCGAGTGGGCGATCTCCGGCGCCCTCGGCGTGCGGACAGAACTGCGCTGGACAGCGCAACCAGCCGCCCCCGGGCAGCTGCGCGCGGAATGCGCGTGGACCGGTGAACCCGGAACCGGGGCGCGAGTGGTGTCGGCCCTCAGGGCGTGGCCCATGCTGCGCTTCGAGGTGACCGAAGACCCCAGCCCCGGGGTGGACGGGCAGCGGTTCTGCCACGTGCCCGGGCTCGGCTTGTGGAGCGCCTGCACCAGTGCGAACGGCGACATCGTGGTCAGCGAGGACCAATTGCGCGCGCTCGCTGCCGAAGCCCGCACCCCGGAGACGTTCAGCTACCGGGTCGACCAGCTGCTGGGCGCGGCCTGGGACGCCGAACTCGAACCGTTCCGCCACGCCGGCGACGGGGCCCCGGTCATCTGGCTGCACCGCGTGGGTTGATCAGCCGACCAGCCGCACCGGCAACGGTCGGCAGCCGATGTGCGAAGCTCATCACGTGGCTGCACGAACCTGGCTGAAGCGGGTTTTCCCGGCTGTTGTTGCTGTGCTGCTGGTCGGCGTCGCCGGCGGGCTCCTCGCCCGCAGCGCTTACCGGACGTCGGCCGGGGCTCCTGAGCAGACCTCCTCGACACCGCCTTCCTCCGGGATCACCTTCAGCCCGGACGCAGCCGCCCACCCCGACCACGAGCGCGTGCGCTGGTTGCTGGAAACCCACTTCAACGCGATCAACTTCCGGCAGTACGACACCTGGAAGACCACGGTGGTGCCGGAGAAGTGGCAAGAACTGCCCAGGGACAAGTGGATGCGGGAGTACCGCACCACCCGGGACAGCGACATCGTGGTGCACCGGATCGAGCCGGGCGACGGCAACTCCCTGCAAGTGCTGCTGACCTTCACCAGCACCCAGGACCCGGCGGACGCCCCGGCCGAGCTCCCGCTGGCCTGCGTGCGCTGGCAAGTGGTGTACTCCCTGGTGGACGCCCCGGCCGGAATCCGGTTGGACACCAGCAAACTGCCGGGCAACACCTTGGTCAGCCGGTGCGAGTGAGGGCGCCGCCGGAAGCGGCGCCCAGCGGGGGCTCAGAGCGGGATGTTGCCGTGCGATCCGCGACCGGCCGGGGCCCCGGCGAGCGCTTCGGCGATCTTCCGCCTGGTGGTGGCCGGGTCGATCACCTCGTCGACCACCCCGATCTGCAGTGCCCGGCCGACCCCGCCGGCCACCCGCTCGTGCTCCTCGACCAGCTTGGCCTGCAGGGCTTCGCGTTCTTCCGGCGGCGCCGCGGCCAAGGTCTTGCGGTGCAGGATGCCGACGGCGGCCTTCGCCCCCATCACCGCGACTTCGGCTTCCGGCCAGGCGAAGACCGCGGTGGCCCCCAGCGCTCGGGAGTTCATGGCGATGTACGCGCCGCCGTAGGACTTGCGGGTCACCAAGGTGACGCGGGGAACCACCGCCTCGCCGAAGGCGTGCAGCAGCTTCGCGCCGCGCCGCACAACACCGCCCCACTCCTGGTCGACCCCCGGGAGATACCCCGGCACGTCCACAACGACCAGGAGCGGAACGCCGAAGCTGTCGCACATCCGCACGAAGCGCGCGGCCTTCTCCGCGGAGAGCGAATCTAGGCAGCCGCCCTTCCGCAACGGGTTGTTGGCGATGACCCCGATGCTCCGGCCGCCCAACCGGCCCAGACCCACCACGATGTTCGGGGCCCACTTCGCCTGCAGCTCCTCGAACTCGGTGCTCCCGTCGGGATTGGAGTCCAGGATGGCCCGCAAGAGCGGTTTGACGTCGTAGGCCCGCTGCGGCCGGTCCGGCAGCAGCGCGCGCAGGTCCTGCTCGTCCTGCACCGAGTGCATGTCGAAAACACCCGGGTCGGCGAACAGGCCGGTCAGCCGGCGGGCTCGCCGGTAGGCGTCGGCTTCGTCCTCGGCCACGACGTGCACCACACCGGACTTCTTGCCGTGCGCCTCGACCCCGCCGAGCCCTTCCTGGTCGATCTGCTCGCCGGTGACGCTGCGCACCACGTCCGGACCGGTGACGAACACCCGGCCCGAAGGAGCCATGATCACCACGTCGGTGAGCGCCGGACCGTAGGCCGCGCCACCGGCGGCGGGGCCCACGACGACGGAGATCTGGGGGATCCGGCCGGAAGCGCGGATCATCGCGGCGAACATCTGGCCCATGCCGTCGAGGGATTCGACCCCCTCGGGAATGCGGGCCCCGCCGGAATGCCACACCCCGATCACCGGGCAGCGTTCGCGCACCGCCATGTCGATGGCATCGACGATGTGACGGCAGCCTTCAGCCCCCAGAGCGCCGCCCTTCTTGGTCGCGTCGCTGCAGTAGACGATGACTTTGACGCCACCGATGCGGCCGCGCACCGCCAGCATTCCGCTGTCGTCCCGCGGGTGCAGCGGGTCGATCGATCCGGCGTCCAACAATTGCTCGAGACGTACTGCAGGATCGCGTGAATCACGTTCTGCCTGCTCATTTTCCGGCCGGGTGGCCAAGGCAGTCATCTCGTACCTCCGAAAATTCGGGGTGGTTGCGGGCCGCACCGGCTGAATCGATTCGTTCTGCGGTGCGGACGACCGGGTGTGGGGTTTTCGGCACGAGCAGGGAAAGCGGCGGTATGAGCAGAAAATCAATTAATGCTCATACCGCCGTCCGTTTGCGGAAATCCCGCATTTCACGGGACCGGCCGGTCATTCCCTGGTAAAGGCGAGTGCAACGTTGTGCCCGCCGAAACCAAAGGCGTTGTTGAGAGCAGCGGACTGCTCGACGTACCGAGGCTTGTCCGCCACCACGTCGAGTTCGACCTTCGGGTCGAGCTTTTCGAGATTGCGGGTGGCCGGAATGATGCCGTGGTGCAGCGACAGGATCGTCACGATGCTCTCCACCGCACCAGCACCGCCCACCAGGTGGCCGAGCGAGCCCTTCGGGGCGGTGACCGCGACGCCGTCACCCAACGCCTTGCGGATGGAGTTGGCCTCGCCCACGTCACCGACCACGGTGGAGGTGGCGTGCGCGTTGACGTGACCGATGTCCGAAGGCTGCAGCTCCGCGGTCCGCATCGCCAGCTTCATCGCGTTGATCTGGCCGATGCCGTCCGGGTGGCTGCCGGTGATGTGGTAGGCGTCCGAAGTGATGCCCACCCCGGCCAACCGGCCGTAGATGCGCGCACCGCGGGCCTTGGCGTGCTCCTCGCTCTCCAGCACCACCACGCCGGCGCCTTCGCCCATCACGAACCCGTCGCGGTCGGCGTCGAACGGTCGAGAAGCGGCCTCCGGGTCGTCGTTGCGGGTGCTCAGCGTCCGGGCCTGGGCGAACCCGGCGATGGTGATCGGCGCGATGCAGGCCTCAGCACCACCGGCCACCACCACGTCGGCCAGCCCCTGCCGGATCATGTCCCAGCCCTTGGCCAGCCCCTCGGCACCCGAGGCGCAGGCCGAGGCGGGGGTGTGCACCCCGGCGCGGGCCCGCAGCTCCAAGCTGACCATCGCGGCCGGCCCGTTGGGCATCAGCATCGGGACGGTCAGCGGGGAGACCTTGCGGATCCCGTCCTTCTCCATCGCGTCGTCCTGGGCCAGGAGCGTCAGCGGACCACCGATGCCCGTCCCGATCGACACCCCGAGGCGTTCCGGTTCGACCGGTTCGCTGTCCTTGGTGGGCAGTTCGAAACCGGCGTCCGCCCAGGCCTCCCGGGCGGCGATGACCGCGATGGCCTCGCACCGGTCCATGCGCCGCAACTGCACCCGAGGCAGCACTTCGCTCGGTTCCACGGCCAGCGGGGCGCCGAGCTTGGCCGGGAGGTCGTGCTCCTCGACCCAGTCGGCCTCCAGCCTCCGCACCCCGGTCCGGCCGTTGACCACTCCGTCCCAAGTGGACGCGACGTCACCACCCAGCGGTGTCGTCGCGCCCAGGCCGGTAATGACGACGTTCACGGTCATTTGTTCTTGGTGATGTAATCCACCGCATCACCGACGGTCTTGAGGTTGGCCAGCTCATCGTCGGGAATCTTGACGCCGAACTTGTCCTCGGCCTGCACAGCGATCTCCACCATCGACAGCGAGTCGATGTCCAGGTCGTCGACGAACGACTTGTCGATGGTCACCTCGGAGGCGTCGACCCCGGCGACCTCCTCGACGATCGCGGCGAGGCCGTTGACGATGTCCTCGTTGCTGCTCACGGATTCGTTCCTTTCTTTCGCTGTTCAAGCCGCGCGGACGCGGCAGTGGGTGGTCAGGGGCACACAGCGACCTGGGCGGCGTAGGACAGCCCGGCACCGAACCCCACCAGCAGCATCACATCACCGCTGGAGATCTCTCCGGCACCCCGCATGTGGTCGATGGCCAGCGGGATGGACGCGGACGACGTGTTGCCGGAGTAGACGATGTCACGGGCGACGACCAAGTCGTCACGCGCGCCCTGGCTCTTGAGCTTGCGGGCGATGGCCTCCACGATCCGCAAGTTCGCCTGGTGCGCAACCAGAACATCCACATCGGACAGCTGGAGCCCGGCGAGTTCCACCGCTTTGGCCGCCACCGGGGCGATCTTCGTCGTGGCCCACCGGAAGACCGACTGGCCCTCCTGGAAGATGTACTTGTTGTCCCGCAGGTAGATGGTGTCCACCAGGTCACCGGCGCTGCCCAGGTGAGCTGGTCCGATCTCCGGCTGGTCGGTGGCGGTCACCACCGCGGCACCCGCACCGTCGGCGAAGATGATGCAGTTCGCCCGGTCCTGCCAGTCCAACCAGTCCTGCAGCCGCTCCGAACCGATGATCAGCACGTTGCGCGCCGCGCCGGACCGGATGTAGTTGGTGGCGGTGGACAACGCGTAGACGAACCCGGCGCAGGCGGTGTTGAGGTCGAACGCCGTCCGCGCCTTGATGCCGATCCGGTCGGCGACCTGGGCCGCCGCGTTCGGGATCGGCCCGGGCATCGTGCACGTCGCCACGATCACGGTGTCGATGTCGGCCGGGGCCAGTCCGGAGTCGGCGATCGCCTTGGAACCGGCCTCGACCGCCATGCTCACCACGGACTGGTCGTCGTCGGCGAGCCGGCGGTGCACGATGCCCACTCGCTGCCGGATCCACTCGTCACTGGTGTCCACCAGCTTCGCCAGGTCGTCGTTGGTGACGACGCGGTTGCCTTGGGTGCTGCCGAAACCCAGCAGCCTGGCGCCAGCGGCCGGAGCGAGCTGGCTGATGGTCGGTCGGGTGCTCACGCGTTGCTCTCCAGCAGTTCAGCCACTTTGTCCAGATCGTCAGGCGTCTTCAACGGCACCGCCTTGACCCCCTTGAGCTCGCGCCGCACCAGGCCTGACAGCGTGCCCGCGGGCGGGAACTCCACGACTGCCCGCACACCCCGCTCCGCCAAGGTGGCCATGCAGCTGTCCCAGCGGACCGGGCTGGTCACCTGGGAGACCAAGCGGTCGACGATCTCGTCGCCTGCGGACACCACCGCGCCGTCGGCGTTGGACAGCAGCGGCAGCTCGGCGTCCTTGGCGGTGATCTTCTCCGCATGCTTGGCGAGCGCTTCCCGGGCCGGCGCCATGAACCGGGTGTGGAACGCCCCCGCCACCGGGAGCGGCCGCACCCGAGCGCCCTCCGGGGGCTGCTCGGCGAGTTCGGCCAGCGCCTCCTGCGGACCAGCGGCAACGATCTGACCAGCACCGTTGCGGTTCGCCGGGTCCAAGCCCAGCTTCGCCAGGGCCGCCACGACCGCGTCGGGATCACCGCCCAGCACGGCGGACATCCCCGTGGGCTGCAGCGCGCACGCCGCCGCCATCTCCCGGCCGCGCACGGCTGCGAGCGCGACCGCGTCGTCGAAGCTCAACGCCCCGGCCACGGCCGCGGCGGCGAGCTCTCCGACGGAGTGACCGGCCACCGGTGTGCCAGCGGGAATCGCCACCCGGCGCTGCAGTTCCTCGGCGGCGATCAGCGACAGCGCGACCACCAGGGGCTGGGTCACCGCGGTGTCCTTGATCTCCTCGGCGTCCGCCGTCGTGCCGAGCCGGACCAGGTCCAGCTCGACCAGCTCGGACCAAGCGGCCAGCCGCTGCTCGACACCGTCGAGTTCGAGCCAGGGTTTGAACATCCCAGGGGTTTGCGACCCCTGACCGGGAGCTAGAAGGGCGATCACCCTTGCTACTGAACACGTCCGGAGCCGATCTCTGTGATGCTGGCGCGGACGAAGTCCAAAGCACAATTTTGTGCATGTCCTACAACAGGTTGCGGAGAGCTGATCGCTGATCCGCGTTCGAGTTGTCGCCCGTGCCAAATCCGTGACCG
>Ga0079224_100010717_pt1 | contig 12588 bp, 8 predicted proteins | sample Stecom2015_FD_80414 | JGI IMG/M metagenome (GOLD analysis project Ga0079224, IMG submission 80414) | Agricultural soil microbial communities from Utah to study Nitrogen management - Steer compost 2015 | ecosystem: Environmental > Terrestrial > Soil > Agricultural land | place: USA: Utah...
CAGACCTTGATCATCGGCGAGGCTCAGCAGCTTGCTGACCCCGAGCCGGACCGCGAGCGAGACCAGCTCGCCGGGATCCGGGCGCGACTGCACGAGCACGCAGGCCTGCCCGCGATCGAGCCGCTGACCGATCCGCACGGGGTCGAGCGGGACCTCGGCGAGCCGGTAGGCGCCGTCGGCAAAGTCCTCGCGCAGCGCGGCGAGGACCTCGAGATCCGGCACCACCACCAGCACCCGCAGCTCGGCGTCGAGGATCAGCTCGAGATCGCGGGCGACGCTGGCCATCAGCATCGGCTTGCGAGCCGCCGAGCCGCTCAGGTGGACGAGGATCCGCATGCCGGTGAAGCGGCGCACGTACGAGAGCCCGTCGACCAGCAATTGATGCTTGAGGATCGGCGTGTACGAAGCCAGCGAGACGTTGCGACCGACCTGGCCGTCGGCGCTGACCACCACCTGCAGCGCCTCGTCGGCGTTGATGCGCACGTAGTCGTAGCTGAAGTCGCAGCCGAGCGCGGTGAAGCTGGCCGGGCCCGCGCCGATCCGGACCTCCCAGCGGACCGTGGGCTCGCGGAGTCGCCGGGACAGCTCGCCGTGGTCGTAAGACTCGAGCGCCGCGCCGCCGCGGACCAGCGGGACCCGCTGGGCGTCGATCTCGATCTCGGTGACGTCGAGATCGAAGCACCGGGCCTCGGCCGCGGCCTGACCGACCGCCGCCGCCAGCCGGCCCCAGCCGCTGGCCTCGCCCGCGAACACGCTGCACTTGAACAGCGAGCTGCGGACGCAGCCGCGGGCGATTGACTTGGCGACCTCGGGCGACGGCGCGCCCGAGACCCGAACCTCGAGCAGCCGGGTCGCGCCCTCGCCGTCGCGCGCGACCTGTTCGGCGAGCGCCAGCAACACGGCCTGCAGCGCGGCGCCGAACCGGGCCTGGGCGGCCTCGTCGACGATCTCGACCCCCGACTCGCCGCTGGCCAGCGCGAGCACGGTGTCGTTGGTCGAGGTGTCGCCGTCGACGGTGATCGCGTTGAAGGTCGGCTCGATCGCCGCGCGCAGCAGCGACTGCAACAGCTCGGGCTCGATCGCCGCGTCGGTGCACACGAAGCCGAGGGTCGTGGCCATGTTGGGGTGGATCATCCCCGAGCCCTTGGCCACGCCGAACAGCCGGATCGGCCGGGCGGCGCCGGGCAGGGTGAGCTGGCCGTGGGCGACCTTGGTGACGGTGTCGGTGGTCAGGATCGCGTTGGCGAACCCGCGCGGATCGGGGCCGAGCGCGTCGCCGATCGCCGGCATCGCGGCCGCGATCTTGCCGACGTCGAGCGGCACGCCGATGACCCCGGTCGAGCAGGTCAGGACCGCGTCGGTCGAGCACCCGAGCGGGCCCGCGGCGGCCTCGGCCATCGCGACGTTGGCCGCGACTCCGGCCGCGCCGGTCATCGCGTTGGCGTTGCCGCTGTTGACCAGCACCGCCCGCACGCCCGTGCTCGGCAGCAGCTCGGCGCAGCGGTTGACGCATGCGGCCCGCACCACGTTGCGGGTGAACACCCCGGCCGCGCTCGCGCCCGCCGGGCTCGTGCAGCGGATCAGCCCGAGGTCCTTGCGCGAGCGCTTGATGCCCGCGTGAACGCCCGCGAAGTCAAACCCGGCCGGCAGCGCGAGCGGGCCGTCGAGCGAGGTCGAGATCGAGACGGGGTGGTTGCTGGTCATGCGAGGTCGTCCGACTGAAGGGCCGAGTTGATCGAGAGCAGGCTGGCGAACGCCGGCGGAACCGCGCGCGGCGGCCGGGCGAGCGGCGGCGGGAGCCCGAGCGCGGGCGCGAGGCCGAGCCATAAATTGAGGTTGTGCAGCGCCTGGCTGGCGGCGCCGCGCATGAGGTTGTCGATGCTGGCGAACACCGGGACCAGGCCGCTGCGGGCGACCGGTCCGACCGCGAGCAGAGCCTGATGGCTGCCGACCACGTGGCCGAGCCCGAGGCCCTCGTCGGGCTGCTCGAGCACCGTCACGTAGGGGTGCTCGGCGTAGCGCTCGCGCAGCGTCGCGCGCAGCTCGGCCGGCTCGGCTCGCGGGCGCACGAAGCTGGTCACCAGCATCCCGCGGACGATCGGCAGCAGCTGGGTGACGAAGCTGATCGGCGCGCCGAGGTGGTGCTCGATCTCCGGCACGTGGCGGTGCTCGCCGACCTTGTACGGGAAGCTGTTGCCGGACAGGTTACAAAAGTGCAGGCGCTCGGCGAGGCCCTTGCCGGCCCCCGACGCGCCGCTGGTCCCGAGCACCGCGATGGTCTCGCGCTCGATCAGCCCGGCGTCGATCAGCGGTCGCAAGCCGAGCAGGGTCGCGGTCGGGTAGCAGCCCGGGTTGGCGAGCAGGCGAGCATCGGCCGGCGGCGCGCCGAACAGCTCGGGGATCCCGTAATGGACCGCGGGATCGCGTCGGCGGGCGTCGGAGAGATCCAGGATTCGCGCGGCGCCGGCCTCGGTCAGCGCCGTCGTCCAGTCCTGCGCCGCCTCGCTGGGCAGCGCGAGCGCGATCGCGTCACAGGCCGCCAGCATCGCGCGGCCGCTCGCGTCGAGCTCGTCGGGGCTGCGGGCCGGGGAGAGGACCGGCGCGATGCATGGATGATGCATGACTAGCGCATGCAGAGCTTGCCCCGCGTAGCCCGTGGCGCCGACGATGCCGAGTTGAAACTGCCTGGAAGACACGTCAGATCGGCGTCTATCCCGAAACGGCGCCGGTCGCAAGGGACCGGCATGTGATGCATAGCCATGCATCGCCGCGAGCGCCGATTAATGTGAGTTGGCATACAGATCGGCGTTGGCCGCACGCTTGACTCGCTAGCGCGCTCGGGTACAGTTCGCGCCCCAACGCGGGAATAGCTCAGTTGGTAGAGCGCAACCTTGCCAAGGTTGAAGTCGCGAGTTCGAGTCTCGTTTCCCGCTCAAAGAAAAGCCCCGGCCCCGCCGGGGCTTTTTGTTTTGAGCTACTTTCGTTCGCGGAGGGGCCGCCGATCTGGAGGCTTTTTGCTCGGGCACTGATCGTCGCGCGATCGGCTTCGTCTGCCGCGACAACATGAAGAGCAAGATTTTCGGTCTCGTTGCATTCGCCCTCGCAACCGTCGGCGGCGCCGGCGTCAGTCATGCTTATATTGGCTTTACCCCGTGGGTGTCGGAGGAGAACGGTGGCCCCTGGAGCTACTGTCTGTACTCCAACGAGGCGGTGCGCGGCTTCTTCTGCAGCGGCAGCTACTGTGACAATGTCCGACTCTATTGTGATGTCCTGCCCTTCGACATCAGGGTCCACAGCTACGTCGCGTCCGGCTTCTTCTCCGAGGAGACCAGCGGCGTCGGCACGGTCACCTCGCACGGCTGGTATCGCTACGACACCGATAATTCGCACGTTTGCAACTATGCCGGGGCCGCCGGGGTGATGACCGGGATTCGCTGTCGGGATCGTTATTGCGACGACATCGACATCGAATGCGCGACCCCCTACACCAATTTGAACGGCGCCTACGAGCCGGTCGAATTGACCGATTGCGAGTGGACCGCCTACGTCTCGGAGGAGAATTCGCCCATGTACATGCCGGTCGGCCATTTCATCACCGGGGTCCAGTGCAAGGGCTCGTATTGCGACAACAAGCGGTTCTACATGTGTCGCATGCAGCCGGCCGCCGACTCGTGCGAGGAGTCGTGCGGCGGGATGGCGCGCGGCGGCTGTGCGTGCGACGAGTCGTGCTTCTACTATGGCGATTGCTGCTCGGATTACGTCGACGCCTGCCTCAACAGCTGGTGAGCGGAGCTCGAGAGCGGGTAGGGTCGCGCTCGTGATCCCGGCAGGCGCGACCCCGGGCGTGTTCGGGGTCACGCTCACGCACGCCCGGCCCTCGGCCAGCTTCGACGGGGTCTGTGTTGCGGCTGCCCGACCTGTTAGAGTCCGACGGTGTGGTCGCAAGCTGGCGGTATCTCGATGTTGGCGCTCGCGGTCGTGCTCGCGGGCTGCAGTGACCCAGCGAAGTCCGACGACGGCGGCTCGACGAGTAGCGAGTCCGAGAGCGGCTCGGGCCCGACCGAGTCGGACACGCAGACCGACGCGCAGACCGAGACCGGCGACGAGATTCCCGAGGACGCGATCTGGATCCGCGTCGAGCTCGGAGCCGAGATCGCCGAGCTCGATGAGCGCTTCTTGTCCTATACCCTCGACACTTTGACGGTCGTCACCCGGCAGTTCGATTTCGATCGGCCGCGGCTGCTCAACCTCGCCGCCGAGCTGTCGCCGGCGTTGCTGCGGATCGGCGGGACCCAGGCCGACCGGGTCTTCTATGACCTCTCGGATCTGCCGGTCTCGCAGGCGCCGGAGCCCTACGTCGACGTCATGGATCGAGCGATCTGGGACCCGGCCTGCGACTTCGCCGAGGCCCTCGACCTCGAGCTGATGTTCACGATCAACGCCGGCCCGGGCCCGCGCGACCCGGACGGGCTGTGGACCGACGAGCAGGCCCGCGAGCTGATCGAGTACACGCTCGCGCGCGACTGCCCGGTGGCGGTGTGGGAGCTGGGCAACGAGCCCGGCGCGTTCGGGCTCGAGCACGGCCTGCAGATCGAGGGGCCCGAGTACGCGGTCGACTTCGCGCTGTTCGACTCGGTGGTCGCCGAGCTCGATCCCGGCGCCCGGACTGCGGCGCCGGCGGTCGCCTACTGGCCGCTCGAGGGCGAGGTGCCCAAGAAGATCCTGCCGAGCTTCCTGACCGACGCAGGCGATCGGGTCGACGTGGTGACCTGGCACTACTATCCGCAGCAGTCGAGCTCGTGCCCGATCGGCAGCCGCAAGATCGACGAGCCGATCCTGCCGCTCGCGTGGCTCGAGACCGTCGAGGGCTGGGCCGCGGAGGTCGAGGGCCTGCGCGACACCGACGCGCCGCAGGCCGAGCTGTGGCTGGGCGAGACCGGCCACGCGCAGTGCGAGGGCGAGCCGGGCATCTCCAACACCTTCGCGTCGAGCTTCTGGTGGCTCGACCAGCTCGGCCGGATCGCCCGACGCGGGCAGCCGATCGTCATTCGCCAGGCGCTGTCGGACTTCTCCTACTCGCTGATCGAGGATCGCGGGCTGACCCCGGCGCCCGACTACTACGCGTCGGTGCTGTGGAAGCGGTACATGGGCACCCGGGTGCTGGCGGCCAGCGTCGAGGGGCCGGGCACGATCCGGGCCTACGCGCACTGCGACGCCGGCTCACCCGGGATCTCGATCGTGGTCGTCAACTACTCCGCCGAGGCCAGCGAGACCATCGCGTTTCTCGACGGTCGCGTGGCCTTCGAGGCCGCGATCGTGACCGCCGAGCAGCCGCTCGCGACCGACGTGCTGCTCAACGGCGCGCCGTTCGAGGCCGACGCCGAGGGCCACGTTCCGACACCGACGATCGCGGCCGAGCTCGGCGCGATCACGCTGCCGCCGCTGTCCTACGCGTTCGTTCGGCTACCCGACGCCGACGCGGCCGCGTGCGAATGACCGCGGCGGACCGATTGCACGAAGGGATTCGATTAATCCGGCATACGAACTTTTGTGGGACTCGATGGGCGGGCCCGGCGGCCGATTGCCAGGTTTGGCCGCCCACGGATTTTGGTCCAAGGATCCGAAATGACGTTACCCGAGTCGGTTGCGCAGCGGCTCGCCCGATTGGGGGTGGGCGTCGGCGCCGGGCTGACGTGGCAGACCTTGCGCACCTCGCTTCGCCCGGATAGCCTCCGTTTCGAAAGTGCGCGTTGCCTGCACAGATCGGCCCCTCTGGGCGATCGCCCTGCGATCGCTGGGGGCGATGCTGATCCTGGTGGCCCTGCTGGCGCCGGGGCTGGCTTCGGGCCTCGAGCCGGTCGCGCCCGGTGGGCCGGCGGCCGAGGCCGTGCCGCTCGACGACGGAGCCTGCGGCGAGGAGCAGGAGACCCTCGAGGAGCTGATCGACTGCGGGGCCGAGCTCGACGCCCGGCTCGACGAGCCGCTGGCGATCGCGCTGCTGCGGACCACCGAGGTTCGAATGACCTCGCAGCAGTGCGAGGAGCTGCTCACCGACATCTGGTCGCGGCAGAGCTGCTCGCTGGCCGGCCGCGAGTGCGGCAACCTGTTCGCCGGCGGCGTCGTGCCGCCGGGGCTCGAGCTGGCCTCGAGCTCGACGAGCGGCCAGCTGTCGGCGCTGGTCGACGGGCCGTTGGCGGCCGACGGGCGACGGCTCGGTCGACCGCTCGACGAGCGCATGCCCAAGCTCCCCGATCTCTCACCACCGGTCCCGCCGCCCAAGCTCGTGCTTCGCTGATCGCTCTTCGCGGGCGCCCGCGGTCGCTGGTTTCGGCCGACCGTGCGCGACCGTGACGAGGTGGGATCCGTGCGCCGGATCTCCGGTCGATGGCAGTCGACCCGCATCGAAGGAGCGCCTGGGCGACGAATTTCGTCGCGCGGGCTCCGAGTGAATTTGACGGCGAAGACCATGAACCCAGCTTTCAAGACAGCGCTGCTCCTCACCTGCCTCGGGCTCGGCTCGGGGCTCGGCGGATGTCTGGCCAAGCCCGATCCCGAGCAGGCGGCGGTCGACATCGACCTGCGCCGCTACGTGGTCGATCTTCAGGACCAACAAGGCGACTACGCGCTCGGCGGCGAGCAGCCGCTGGTCACGATTGTGGTCTGGTCCGACTACGCGTGTGCGCCGTGCGGGCGGACCTGGAAGGTCATGCAGCACCTCGTCGAGGACTACGGCGACGATCTGCGGGTGGTCTACCGGGCCGGGACCGTGCCGGGCTTTCAGCACGGCGAGCGGGCGGCCGAGGCCGCGTATGCGGCCGGCGAGCAGGGCAAGTTCTGGGAGATGCACTGGCGGCTGTTCGAGCACCCGGACGACTTCTCGCGTCCGGTCCTGCTCGGTCACGCCAAGGCGATCGGCCTCGACATGGCCAAGTTCATGGATGATCTCGACACCGGCCGGTTCTCCGGTCGCCGGGTCCGGGATCGTCGGCAAGCGACGGAGCTGGGCCTGAGCCCGCTCCCGGCCGCGTTCGCCAACGGGCTGTTCGTGCTCGGCTTCAAGGACGAAGCCGGCTGGCACGCGCTCATCGACCGCGAGATCGTCAGCGCCCGCAAGATGCTGCAAGACGGCATCGCGCGCGCGGACATCTACGAGGAATTCATGCGCACCGCCAAGCGCGGGCGCGTCGACGAAGGCGATCAGTCCAACGCCGATCTCGAGCGGCTGCGGGCCGAGCAGCTGGCCAAGGCCGAGGCCCAAAAGCCCGGCGCGCTGGCGGGGCCCGACGCCGAGCAACGCTACGCGGTCCCGACCGGCGCGCCCGGGTTCGGGCCCGCCGACGCGCCGGTCGTGATCGTCGAATTCGTCGACTACCAGTGCCCGTACTGCCTCAAGGCGCACGCCGAGGTGATCCCGGCGCTGCGCGAGCAGTTCCCGGACGACGTGCGGATCGAGATCCGCCACTTGCCGCTCGAGATCCACCCGGCGGCCGCGGCCGCGGCCCGGGCCGCGCTGACGGCCGACGAGCAGGGCAAGTTCGGCGAGTTCCACGAGGCGCTGTTCTCCGGTGATCGGGGCAGCCTGGGATTTGCGACGTTCGTGAAGGTGGCCGAGCAGCTCGGCCTCGACGTCGAACGGTTCGAGCGTGACTTTCAGACCCGCGCCGTCGGTGAGCGACTGGCCGTCGACGTGCTGCTCGCCCGCCGGCTCGGGGTCCAAGGAACGCCTGGTTTCTTCGTCAACGGTCGCTACGTCGACGGGGCCCGCAACGCGGCCACCTTCGCGCGGATGGTCGACGAAGAGCTCGCGCGCGCCAAGCAACTCGAGGCCGAGGGCACGCCCCGGTCCGAGCTCCACGCCGCGCTCATGCGCGGGGCTCTGGGCCCCGATCAGTTCCCCAACGCCAAGCTCGCGGTCGCCCGACCCGAGCCTGCAACCACCACAACCTCGACCACGGCCGAAGCTCCCGGCCAACCCTGACAGCATCACGCGCCGCCTGGCGCCGAACCAAGAGAATCATCATGAAACGTCCAATCATTGGCTCCTTCATCGCCGTCGGCCTGGTCCTCGGCCTCGCGTCGTCGTCCGCCTGCATCGAACCGCCGCCCAAGACCGGCGCCGCGCAAGCCACCAGCGGCGCGACGGTGACCATGGATCAGGTCGACGACTCGCTCAACGCGAAGATCACCGGCGACCGCTACCAGATCAGCTACGAGCCGGCCGACATGTGGAAGGGCGCGCCCAACGGCGCGCTGGTGACCATCGTCGAGTACTCGGACTTCCAGTGCCCGTACTGCGTGCGGCTGACCGACTCGCTCAAGGCGGTCGCCGACGAGTACCCCGACGACGTCCGGGTCGTGTTCAAGCACTTCCCGCTGCCGATGCACAAGCAGGCCAAGCCCGCCTCCGAGGCGGTGCTCGCCGCCCACGCCCAGGGCAAGGGCTGGGAGATGCACGACCTGGTGTTCCAGAACAACCGCAAGCTCAGCAACGAGGACCTGATCCGCTACGCCGAGCAGGTCGGGGTCCCGGACATCGCCCGCTTCAAGAGCGAGCTCGAGAGCGGCACCTACGGGGCCAAGGTCGACGCCGACATGAAGCAGGGTCAGCAGTTCGGGGTCGGGTCGACGCCGAGCTTCTTCATCAACGGTCGGCCCGAGCGCGGGGCCAAGAGCGTCGAGCAGCTCAAGCAGCTGATCGAGGAGGAGAAGCAGTTCGCCCAGTCGCTGATCGACGCCGGCTCCAAGCGCGAGGAGGTCTACGCGCGGATCCTCAAGGGCGCCAAGGGCAAGCGTGACATGCCCGAGCGGCCGCAGAACAAGCAGGCCCAGCAGGGCGCGCGGCCGGGCAAGCCCGATCCGAGCAAGAGCTACGCGGTCCCGGTCGAGGACCGGCCCGCCAAGGGCTCGGAAGAGGCGCTGGTGACCATCATCGAGTACTCGGACTTCGAGTGCCCGTACTGCCGCAAGGTCCTGCCGACCCTCAAGCAGATCGAGGAGACCTACGGCGACAAGGTCCGCGTCGTGTTCCGACAGCAGCCGCTGCCGATGCACAAGCAGGCGGTCCCGGCGGCCGCGGCCGCGCTCGCGGCCCACAAGCAGGGCAAGTTCTGGGAGATGCACGACCTGTTGTTCGCCAAGGCCGAGAGCCGCGGGCTCAACGACGAGGCCTACGTCGAGATGGCCAAGCAGCTCGGGCTCGACGTCGACAAGTTCAACGCCGATCGCAACAGCTCCGAGATCGCCCAGCTGATCGAGGGTGACCAGAAGATCGCGGCGCAGTTCGGCGCCGGCGGGACCCCGGCGTTCTTCGTCAACGGCCGGTTCCTGTCGGGCGCGCAGGCGTACGAGACTTTCCAGGCGGTCATCGACGAGGAGCTGAAGAAGGCCGAGGCGTTCATGGCCGCCAACAAGGTCGCGCCCAAGGACCTCTACGCCGAGATGTCGAAGAACTGGGAGACCAAGGTCGAGCCGCCGCCGCTGGCCGACGAGACCCGCCGCGAGATCCCGCTCGACGGTCTGCCGGGCAAGGGCAACCTGAAGGATCCGAAGATCACGCTGGTCGAGTGCTCGGACTTCGACTGCCCGTACTGCGTCCGCGGTGCGCAGCTGGTCGATCAGATCTTCGCGTCCGAGAAGTACAAGGATCAGGTCGCGTTCTACTTCGTCAACTTCCCGCTGCCGATGCACAAGAACGCCGAGGGCGCCCATCGGGCTGCGATCGCGGCCGGCAACCAGGGCAAGTTCTTCGAGATGCACGACCTGCTGTTCGCCGACAAGAACAAGCGGTCCGAGTCCGACTACAAGGACATGGCCGCCCAGCTCGGGCTCGACGTCGACAAGTTTATGACCGACTGGAACTCCGAGGCGACCAAGCAAAAGCTCGCCGACGACAAGGCGCTGTGCCAGAAGAACGGGGTCTCGGGCACGCCGAACTTCTTCGTCAACGGCCGCTCGATGCGCGGCGCGCTGCCCTTCAACATGGCCGAGCAGGTGTTCGACGAGGAGCTCGCCGGCGGCTTCGAGGCCAGGAAGAAGGCCGAGGGCGACAAGGGCAAGGACGACAAGAAGCCGGCCAAGGCCGAGAAGAAGCCCGCCGACAAGGACGCCGGCTGATCCGCCAGCGTCCACGCGCGAAGCCGGGTCGGCGCGAGCCGGCCCGGCTTCGGTCCCGCCCCCAGAATGAGTAAGCTTCCGCGACCCGGAGACCGAGATGTCCGAGCACGACGAAGACGACAAGCGCGAACAGCCAGACGACGACGTGATCGATCGACCCGACACCGACGATCGCACGCTCGAAGACTCGAAGTCGCGACCCGTGGCCGCGGCGCCCGAATCTCGGCCCGAGTCGGACGACCCGGCCACGCCGGTCGCTGCGACGGCCACGGCCCCGAGCAAGCAGAGCAAGCTGCTCGGCAACCTGGTGTTCGTGGTCGGCTTCCTGGTCACGCTGGCGGTCGGCTACTTCGTCGGCCAGTGGGTCCGGGTGAAGTTCGGCGACAAGCCTCAGCCCGAGAGCGGCGATCGCTACCGGGTCGAGCTGCGCGGCGACGAGCCGCAGCTCGGACCCGACGACGCGCTGGTGACCATCATCGAGTTCGCCGACTACCAGTGCCCGTACTGCGCCGACTCGGTCGAGCCGCTCAAGGACGCGATGAAGCCCTACGAGGGCGACGTCCGGCTGATCTTCAAGCACTACCCGCTGCCCGGCCACACCCGGGCGGCGCCGGCCGCCTACGCCAGCTGGGCTGCCCACCAGCAGGGCCAGTTCTGGGCCTTCCACGATCGCCTGTTCGAGGCCAAGGCCTCGATCGAGAAGATCCCCGAGTGGGTCAAGGAGTTCGGCCTCGACGCCAGCAAGTTCGGCGCCGACATGGAGTCCAACGGCGCCAAGCAGGCGGTCGATGGCGACATGCTCGCGGGCGCCAAGATCGGTGTGACCGGGACGCCTGCGTTCTACGTCAACGGCCACCTGTACCGCGGCAAGCGGACCGAGGTCGACTGGCGCAAGATCATCGAGGCCGAGCTCGACTACGCCAAAGAGATCGTCGATGACGGCGTCGCCCGAGCCGATCTCTACGAGCACCTGATGAAGGACGCGCTCGTCCGCCAGCCGGGCGCGCCCGAGCGGGCCGGGCCGAAGATCGATCCCGACACCTACAAGGTCCCGATCGACGGTCGCCCGAGCAAGGGCCCCGCCACCGCGCTGGTGACGGTCGTGGAGTTCGCCGACTACCACTGCCCGTACTGCGCCAGGGTCACGGGTGATCTCCAGCGCTTGCTCGACGAGCACCCCAACGACGTCCGGCTGGTCTATGTCCAGCGGCCGCTGCCGATGCACCCCAACGCCCGCGACGCCTCGAAGGCCGCGCTGGCGGCCGGCAAGCAGGGCAAGTTCTGGGAGATGCACGACAAGCTGTTCCTGCGCCAGCTTCACAAGCTCGAGCAGTTCGCCAAGGTCGCCGAGGAGCTCGGGCTCGACGTCGAGCAGTTCAAGGTCGACTACGCCAGCGAGGAGGTCGCGGCGCAGCTCGCCGAGGATCAAAAGCTCGCCGATCAGCTCGGCGTCAACGGGACCCCGGCGTTCTTCATCAACGGCCGCTACCTGTCGGGCGCTCAGGGCTACCAGGTGTTCGAGGCGCTGGTGCAGGAGGAGCTCGAGGAGGCCAAGCAGCTGGTCGCGATGGGCACCGCGCCGAGCGAGGTCTACGAGAAGGTGATCGCCGACGGCAAGACCACGCTCCCGCCACGGAAGTAGCAGCTCGCCTTGGCTGACGAACAACAACAGCCGGCCAGCCCGGCCCCGGCCCCGGCGGAACAGCGAGCGGTCGCGCCGACGATCCCCCCGCCCAAGCTCGAGCGCGGCGGCACGCGTGGGGGGCTCGACACGGTCGCGATCGTCGCGATGCTCGCGTTCGTGCTGGTCGGCGGAGTGCTGGTGTTCGGCTTCGCCCGGGCCCTGGTGCCGGCCGCCGAGGCCCAGCTCGGCGCCGCTTGCCGGCCGCTCTCGCCCGCGCCGAAGTCGGGGCCGGTGCCCGAGCTTCCGCTCGAGGATCTGGCCGGCAACCCGGTCTCGCTCGCGGACTTTCGCGGCAAGTTCCTGGTCGTCAACTTCTGGGCGACCTGGTGTCAGCCCTGCACCCGCGAGTGGCCGGACCTCGACATGCTGGCCGAGCGGCTGGCGGAGCGCGACGACGTGGTCGTGATCGCGATCAGCGTCGATCAGGAGCCCGAAGCGATCGCGCCCTACCTCGAGCGGATGGGGCTGACCAAGACCGGGGTGACGATCCTGCGGGCCAAGCCGGCCGACGCCCACAAGCTGTTCGGCAGCGAGAAGATCCCGGACACCTACTTTGTCAACCGCGAGGGCGAGTTCGAGGCGCTGTTCGTCAACCTCCGCGATTGGGGCAAGAGCAAGGCGGTCCGCTGCGTCGAGAGCAGCGCCGATCGAGGCTAGTAGCCCGTGGTGCAATCCCTCGCGCCACCTCGCTTGGTCTTTCCGCCGAGGGCTTTGTCGCCGAAACTTGCAGTGGGTCCACCACAGCGGCGTTTCGGCTTCGCGCCCTCGACGAAAATCCCGGCGCGAGGAGC
>Ga0079224_100010718_pt1 | contig 12588 bp, 9 predicted proteins | sample Stecom2015_FD_80414 | JGI IMG/M metagenome (GOLD analysis project Ga0079224, IMG submission 80414) | Agricultural soil microbial communities from Utah to study Nitrogen management - Steer compost 2015 | ecosystem: Environmental > Terrestrial > Soil > Agricultural land | place: USA: Utah...
CCGGTAACGACCGCCGCGCCGATCAGGCTAACGACTTCCAAATAGTCGGCTTCGACGCGGAACTCCCCGCCGCTCAACTGCTCGACACCGTCAATCGTCAGGCAGTTGGTACCGATTCCGCTGACCCGCGCGCCCATCCCATTGAGCATGCGGCACAGGTTCTGCACGTGCGGCTCGGACGCGACGTTGCGCAGAATGGTCGTGCCGCGTGCTAGCACTGCCGCCATGACAGCGTTTTCGGTGGCGGTGACGCTCGCTTCGTCCAGCAGGATATCGGCGCCGCGTAAGCCGTCCGTCTGCATCGTGAAGCGCCCGTCAAACTCGACGACTGTCCCCAGTCGCTCCAGCGCGAGGATGTGCGTGTCCAGCCGGCGCCGCCCGATCACATCACCCCCCGGCGGCGGAAACGCAACGCTCCCCATGCGCGCCAGCATGGGCCCGGCGAACACGATCGAGGCGCGGGTGCGCACGCACATTTCCGGGTCAAGCGCGTGCGTGGTGAGGTCCCGCGCGTGAACGCGCACGCGATGGTCGCCCAGGTCATCCACCTCGCAGCCGAGCCGCCGCAGCAATTCCAGCGTCACGCGCACGTCCGCGATGTCCGGTACATTCGTCAGCGTGACCGGCTCATCGGTCAGCAAGCAAGCGGGAAGCATCTTAAGCGCCGCGTTCTTGTTGCCGCTGACGGTGACTTCTCCGTGCAGGGCGTGGTTGCCTTCGATTACAAATTGCTCGCGCATACATCTCTCCAGCGCCAAAGCGGCGGGGGTGTTCGCTACGCTATTCGTCAAAAACAAGCCGCACGGGGTCGCCCACCTGGATGTGCAGGCGTCCCGCCGCGCTGCCCTGATTGACGCCGATCTCCAATTGGCCGGAGCTTCCCACCAGCGCCAACAGATCGCCGCGCGCGGTTGCGCCATAAGTCCGTAGCACGCCACGCAGCGACTGTCCCGCGATCTCGATCTGGCAGGCGCGTGCGGTAAAAGTAAGCGCCTCGCTATCCTGTTTGCCGAAAGTGGGCGTCAAAGTCAGAGTGTCGTTTTCCCAGGCGAGGTGGCCGATGCTGGTGATGATGTTGCCGAAGTGGTCGATGTAGATCACCTCACCGTCGATCACGCCCTCGCTGACGCTCAATTGCGGCGGATCGAGCTTGACCAGCTCTGGCACGGCGGGGCCGAGTTCGGTGATCGGGACGCCTGCGGCCAGGTGCGCCGCGGCAGGCGCGAAAATGTCGCGGCCATGAAACGTCTGGCTGTTGCTGGCGAGCCGGTAGCGCGGCGCTTCGAGCTTGACCGCGTGGCGCACCTCGACATGGGGCAGTACGAAGCTCAGCACGCCATTGTTCGGCGCGACGTAAATGCCGTGCGCAGTCTCGACGGCGACCGGCTCGCGCGCCGTGCCCACGCCTGGATCGACGACAATCAGAAAGACTGTCTGTTGCGGCAAGTAGCGGAAGCTGGTCCATAAAAGATAGGCGGCGCCACGCACATCCTGTGGCGGGACATAGTGCGTGAGGTCAACCAGCCGGGCGGACGGGCAGATTCCGAGCGCGACGCCTTTCATCGTGCCCACGTAGGTATCGGCCAGCCCAAAGTCAGTCAGCAAGGCGATGATCGGGTTTGGAGTCATGCTTCGATTGTACCCCCGGATGCGCGTTCAGCAAGCGACGAAACATTGTTCGGAGAGCCGATTTGAGGTATAATAGCCGCCTTGAAAACTGGCCGGAATAAGGGGCTTGTTTTATAATCTGGGCGAGCGAACATTCGTTCCAATTGGGCACTGTTCTCAGGGCGCGCGAAGCCGCGCGCTGGCCGGTTTGACCTCTTGAATTATCGAGTATCTGTAATCAACGTCGAGAAATGACAACCCATGAGCTATCGCTCGCTCAAGAGGGCACCCGTATACGCGTGACCAAGGGTGTCCATTGGATCGGGCGGGTGGTCTAGACCGCAAGCGGGCATGGGGCGATAGCGAAATACGCGGGGAGGAAGCCGTGGCGGAACAGTTCAATCGGCAAACTGAAGAAAGCATTCGCGTCCTGGAAGGGCTTGAGGCGGTTCGCCTGCGGCCCGGGATGTACGTCGGTGGCACCGACATTCGCGCGCTGCACCATCTCATCTATGAGGTGGTCGACAACGCGATTGACGAAGCGCTCGCCGGTCGGTGCGATCACATCCGTGTGACGCTGTATGCCGACGGGTCCGTTTCGGTGTCGGACAATGGCGGCGGTATCCCCGTCGGTCTCAACAAGCAGAAGGGCGTTTCGACACTACAAGTCGTGATGACGACGCTCCACGCGGGCGGGAAGTTTGACTCTGGCGCGTACAAGGTGTCGGGCGGCCTGCATGGTGTTGGCGTTTCGGCGGTCAACGCGCTGTCGGAGTGGATGGTTGCCGAAGTGTGGCGCGACGGGAAGATGTACCAGCAGCGTTACGCGCGCGGCATCCCGCAGGGCGATGTCGAAGTGGTGCGCCCGATGGAAAAGGACGAGCCGACGGGAACGCGGATCACCTTCATGCCGGACAGCACGATCCTCGAAGAACTGGACTTCAGCTTCAGCACGCTGGCGCAGCGCTTCCGCGAGATGGCGTTTGTGACGCGCGGGGTGATGATCACGCTGCGCGACGAGCGCGTAGAACCGCTGCCCCGCCAGATCTCGTTCTATTTCGAAGGTGGCGTGCGCTCCTTCGTGCGCTACCTGAACCGCAACCGCGACGGCTTGCATGAGCCGGTCTACGTTGACCGTGAAGTTGAGATCGACTTTGAGGGCAATGGCCGGAAGCCTTTGACGCTGAGCGTTGAGGTTGCGTTCCAGTATACGAACTCGGCCACCACCACCGAACTGTACTTCGCCAACACGATCCACACGCCGGACGGTGGCACGCACCAGGCCGGGCTGCGCACTGCGATCACGCGCACCATCAACAACTACGCGCGCAAGGCCGGGCTACTGAAGGATAAGGACCCGAATTTCTCGAGCAACGACACGCTTGAGGGCCTGACCGCGATTGTGAGCGTCAAGCACCCGTCCCCGCAGTTCGAGAGCCAGACGAAAGTCAAGCTCATGAACCCGGAAGTGCAGGGCGCGGTCTCGCAGGTGACGTCAGATGTTTTCACCGAGTTCCTCGAAGTGAACCAGCGTGACGCGCGGCGCATCGTCGAGCAGTGCATGACCTCGATGCGCGCGCGCGATGCGGCGAAGAAGGCGCGCGATCTGGTGCGCCGGGGCGCGAATCTGCTGGAGAATACCACGCTGCCGGGCAAGCTGGCGGACTGCTCTGAGCAAGATCCGACCAAGTCCGAGCTGTACATTGTCGAGGGTGACTCGGCGGGTGGTTCTGCCAAGCAAGGGCGCGACCGGCATTTCCAGGCGATTCTGCCGTTGCGTGGTAAGATTCTCAATACCGAGCGGGCGCGCCTGAACAAGACGCTCGACAATAACGAAGTCAAGGCGATGATCTCGGCCCTAGGCGTGGGGATCGGCGATGATTTCAACATCGAAGGGCTGCGTTATGGTCGCGTCATCATCATGACCGACGCGGACGTGGACGGCGCGCATATCCGCACGCTGCTGCTGACCTTCTTCTTCCGCTATATGTCCCCGCTGATCACCAATGGGCATCTGTACATCGCGCAGCCGCCGCTGTACCTGATCCAGAGCGGGAAGCAGAAGCACTACGCGTACTCGGAAGAAGGACGCGAGCGGATTCTGAAGTCACTGGGGAACCCAGACCGCGCGAACATTCAGCGCTATAAGGGTCTGGGCGAGATGAACCCGGATCAGCTCTGGGAGACCACAATGGACCCGGCGAATCGAACGCTTCTCCAAGTGACGATCGAAGACGCCGCCGAGGCGGATCGCGTGTTCGATATGCTGATGGGCAGCGCCGTTCCGCCGCGCCGCCGGTTTATCACGACACACGCCAAGAACGCCACGCTCGACGTGTAAGCGCCGCCGAGCACGACACGAAAAATGACGGGCTTGCGATTTTCTCGCAGGCCCGTTTTTGTCTGTGGGGAATAGGACGCCAGAAGAACAGCGAAAAGTTGTGAATCACAGCCTCTTGTATTTGCTGCTCAGCTGCTGTTGTTGGCTTAACTAGATCTGCACGATGCTGTTTTCGGCGAGCACAAAGCGATGCGTCTGCGGCTTGTGCGTCGACTGACATACCTGCGCATTGTCTGCGATCAGGCTGGCGTCGATACGCCCGTTAATATCGCGGATCGTACAGCCCGACATGACGATGCTGTGCTCGATTTCGCTCGACTCGATCAAGACATCATCCCCGATTGACGTGTACGGGCCGATATAGGCGTTGCGGATGGTGACGTTGCTGCCGATGATCACCGGCCCGCGCACGGTGCTGTCAATTATCCGGCTGCCTTCGCCGAGCAGGACGCGATGCGAGACGCTTGACTTGCCCTCAACCCGCTCGTCGTCGAGGTTGGCGGGCGTGTAAGGGATTTGCTCCAGGACGAGCTGGTTTGCCAGAGTGATCGCGTCCGGCTTGCCCGCGTCAATCCACCAGCCTTCGACAATATACGGCAGGACCAGCTTGCCGTGATCCAGCAGGTACTGGATTGCGTCGGTGATCTCAAGCTCGTTGCGCCACGATGGCTTGATATGCTCGATCGCTTCGAAAATCTCTGCTGTGAAGACGTATACCCCGGCAATTGCCAGGTCCGAGGGCGGGTCTTTGGGCTTCTCAACCAGTCGTGCGATGTGATCGCCTTCCAGCACAGCGATGCCGAACGCGCTGGGGTTGCGGACGCGGGTGAGGGCGATCGCGGCGCTGGCCTTCTGCTCGCGGAAGTTCTCGTAGAGCGAGCGCATCCGGTCCTGGAAGATGTTGTCGCCCAGGTAGACGATGAACGACTCGCCATTGACGAACGGCTCGCACAGCTTGACGGCGTGCGCCAGCCCGCGCGGATTCTCTTGCGCGATATAGGTCAGCGGCACGCCAACCGTCTCCAGGCCGTCCCCCAGCCGGTCACGAATCGGGGAATCAAGGCTGTCGACGACCAATCCGATCTCGGTGGCGCCCATGTCGGTCAGAGTCTCAATTGCGTAGCGCAGAAGCTCTTTGTTGGCGACCGGCACAAGAGGTTTGGGCATCGTCAACGTGACCGGATACAGCCGGGTGCCTTTACCGGCACACAGAATGACTGCTTTCATCGTCGATATACCTACCTTCTCTGTGTTGGAGTTCTCTGATGATTAAACTGCTGAACGGCCGGCTAGATGCTAGCGCAGCGCGTCTGGCGTGGCAAGCCCGAGTTGGGTGGAAAGGCGTCAAGGCGCGTCTTTGTCCACAGGCTTTGCAGCGGCTTCCATTGTGTCGATCCAGCGCTTGAGCAGGCGGAACCGCTTGTCCGATGCCTCGATAAGCGTCTCGGCGAAGCGCAAGTCGCGGAGCGCCTCGTCTGTCTGCCCAAGCTGGTGCAGGCTGATAGCGCGATAGACGTAGATTTCGAAGCGGTCTTGCGCGAGGTGCTGGGCACGCGAAAACGCATCCACCGCAGCGCGATAGTCACCGGCCTCGAAGTCGCGCAGCCCGCGCCCGTAGTGCGCGCCCCACTGCGTCGGATCCAGCGCCAGCCCATAGGCGAAGTCTTCTTCGGCATCGTCGGCACGCTGGTCTGCCAGCAGCGCCAGCCCTCGTGCGATATATAGCTCAGCGCGCTTCGGCTCGGCCTGGATCGCTTCGTCGAGATCCGCGATCGCCGCGTCATGACGGCTGCGGCCATACGCGTGCAGCGCGCGCTCGTAATAGCGCTCAGCGAGAGTTAACCGGCGGCTGAGTCTCCGGCGCCGTCCGGGTGTAGCGGATGAAGCCATGCAGCGTGCTCCTGCGTGCGCGGTTTGTCGCAAAGAAGTCTAACACATTCGCAAAGTATCCGGTTGTCAGAATGTGCGGTTCGGCTATACTTCAGGCAGACTCTACTCGGCACGAGGGTACCCCTGTGGTCAAGTGTCTGTTATGCGGGTTCGAGAACCCCGATGGCGAGGCCGTTTGCGCCAATTGCGGCTCGAGTCTCAACATGCTGTCACAAGACATGGCAGAGACACGACAGCTGAACGCGAGCGCGCTTGGCATCCAGGTATCGAACTGGGGCACCGCCCGGCTGGGGCAGGAGCGTCAGCTTCTGTTGCACATTCGCGGCCACGCGAAACCACTGGTTGTCACCATTTCTGATCAACTCATTCTTGGGCGCTTCGATGTGGAGACGAAGCAGTCGCCGGATGTTGGGTTAGATGACTATGACGCGCAGGATTTAGGCGTCTCACGGCGGCACGCAGCGATCTTGGTTGAGGATAACGCGTTGAAGGTGATGGACCTCGGCAGCGCAAACGCGACGTACATGAATGGACAGAAATTGATCGCTCACCAGGCTCGCATTTTGCGTGATGGGGATGAGCTGCGCCTAGGGCGCCTGGTGATGCGAGTGAATTTCGCATGAACGGCGTGTGGCGCTGTCCAGCAGAGCGAGGCACGCTGGGGCATGCACGCTGTCACGTAGGGGCGGCGCGCTTGCCCCGGTTCGGTGAATCGGGATTTAGCAGGTAGGGTGGAAGGGCTTTATGTCGCGGTACGTATCGCCAACTTGGTACAAGGATACTGTTTTTTATCAGATATATGCGCGCGCTTACAAAGATGGGAACAACGACGGACACGGTGACTTCAAGGGGCTGCTGACCAAGCTCGATTACTTGCAGCAGCTTGGCGTCGATTGCATCTGGCTCATGCCAATGTACCCATCACCGCTGATCGACGATGGTTACGACGTAGCAGACTTCTACGGCATCCATGAGGATTACGGCGATCTCGAAGACTTCCAGGCGGTGATCGACGGCATCCACCAGCGCGGCATGAAGGTGATCATCGATATTGTCGTCAATCACACATCGGACCAGCATCCCTGGTTTATCGAGTCTCGCTCGTCGAAGACGAACCCCAAGCGCGACTGGTACGTGTGGAGCGACACCGATCAAAAATACCGTGATGCGCGCATCATCTTTCTCGATATCGAGACGTCGAATTGGACGTTCGACCCGATCACGGGCGAGTACTACTGGCACCGCTTCTACAGCCAGCAGCCCGATCTCAATTATGACAACCCCGAAGTCCAGCAGGAATTACTGGACATTATCGACTTCTGGATGGAGAAGGGGATCGACGGTTTCCGCGTCGACGCGGTGCCATACCTGTTCGAGCGTGAAGGGACGAACTGCGAGAATCTGCCCGAAACGCACGCGTACATTCAACGAATGCGGGCGCACGTCGAAGCGAAGTGGCCGGGGCGTATTTTGTTGGCCGAGGCGAACCAGTGGCCGGAAGACGTCCGCGCGTACCTCGGCGACGAGGACGCGCCTGAGTTTCACATGGCGTTTCATTTTCCGATCATGCCGCGCCTTTACCTTGCACTGAAGCAACGCGCTCGCCGCAGCATCGTGGACATTATGAACCGCACCCCGCCGATCCCGCCGGACGCCCAGTGGTGTATCTTCTTGCGCAACCACGACGAGCTAACGCTGGAAATGGTCACTGAGGAAGAACGCCAGTATATGTGGGAGCAGTACGCGCCCGACCCGCGCATGCGGCTGAACCTGGGGATTCGCCGCCGCCTCGCGCCGCTGGTGGATAACGATCACCGCCGTATCCGCCTGCTGAATGCGCTGCTGTTCACGCTGCCTGGCTCGCCGATCATCTACTACGGGGACGAGATCGGCATGGGCGACGACATCTGGCGAGACGACCGCAACGGCGTGCGCACACCCATGCAGTGGGATTTCACGAAGAATGGTGGGTTCTCGGACGCGGATGAGCTCTATGAAGCACCGCTGACGGACGACGTCTACGGTTATCACAAGCTGAACGTGGTCCAGCAGCAAGCGCACCCGGAGTCGCTGTGGTACACCGTACGGCATATGCTCTCCGTGCGCCGCAATTATCGCGCATTCGGACGCGGCTCGTTTGAGTTTGCGCTACCTGAGAACGAAGCGATTCTCGGCTATTGGCGCGAGATCGAGGGCGAAGATGGTGGCGTGGGCGAGGAGGAGCGGTTCCTCATCCTGGCGAACCTGACCGACACCGATCAGACCAGCGAGCTTGATCTGAGCGCGTACAAGGGGAGCGAGCCGGTCGATGTGCTGACAGGGTATACCTGGACGCCCATCGGTGACCAGCCGTACATCTTCTCGCTGCCGCCCTACGGGTATTTCTGGCTGCGCATTCGCTAGGCGCCGTTCAGTAAGAGGCGGCGCTATAATTCGCTTGACACCGACCAGGACCGGAGTAGACTGCGAGTAGTGCCTGCTGCCGCCAAAGGAGGGAAGGATGGCGCGCCAAGAGGAATCCGTAGACCCTGCCCGTGATACGCAGCGACATCCGCTGCTCGTCTATCACAACCTGGGCCGCCGCTATCGACCGCCTGCGCTGCTGCTGATTGTGATGGGCTTGTTCGCGCTGCTGCCAAGTTTTATTGAAGAGCTTGAGAATGATTCTGTCTCGCCGGACGCGCTCGCGCTGGTGGGGTTGGTTTTGATTCTGGCGGGCGCAGGGTTGTGGCTGTTCAGCATCTTGGCGTCCGAGCGGTCGTATGTCGAGGTACGCCCTGATGTGCTGATGGTGCGCGGGCCGTTTCGTCGCACGATGATCAGCTATCACCGGATCAAGCTGGTGCAGCCGGTGCAGGTGTCGCAGTTGTACCCGCGCAAAGACCTGAAAGGGATGGGGCGCCCGCTGGTCCGACCGCTGCTCGCGATGACGGCGGTTGAGGTGCAGATGCGCTCCTGGCCGGAGCCGAAAGAGCGGCTGGTGCGGCGTTATGGACGCTACCTGTTCTCACCGCGCGCGGATGCCTGGTTATTCATTGTGCCCGCGTACGCCGCGCTGATTCGCCAAGTTGACGCGGCGGTGCAGCGCAAAGCGGAGCGCGAGCGCGGCGGCACGGCTTATGAAGATCCGATCGCGCGGCTCAAGTATTACGGCGAATCGGGCGGCTAAGGCCCGACGGACGTGCGCTATTGAACAAAACAGGCGGCTCTGAAATCAGGGCCGCCTGTTTGTGTTTGAAGCGGATGATGCAGTCGCTTACTTGACCTCGACGGTCGCGCCCGCGGCTTCCAGCTTCGACTTGGCATCGTTCGCGGCATCCTTGCCAACCGCTTCCATGACGTTGGCCGGCGCGCCTTCGACCATGTCCTTGGCTTCCTTCAGGCCGAGGCTCGTCAGGCTGCGGACAACCTTGATGACCTCGATCTTCTTCGGGCCAACGTCCTTGAGGACGACGTCAAACTCGGTCTTTTCTTCCTGCTCTTCGGCAGGGGCCGCGGCCGCCGCGCCAGCCATCATGGGCATCGCGCCCATCGCCATCGGGGCCGCCGCTTCGACGCCCCATTCCTCTTCGAGCATGCGCTTCAGCTCAGCGGCTTCCATCACCGTGAGAGTGCTGAGTTCTTCAACGAGCTTCTGTAGATCGGCCATTGTGACAGGATCCTTTCAGGTTTCTGATTTCACATGAACGTGTGCGTACGTCTGATAATCGAGCAACTAGACCGCGTTACGCGGCATCCTTCTGGCTGTAAGCAGCGAGCACGTTGACCAGGCCCTCGCTGCCGGCCTTGATAACCGCAACCACACCGCGAGCCGGCTCGTCGAGCAGGCCGAGGAACTGGGTCATCGGCATGGTCATCATCCCGAGAATTTCGGCGCGGAGCGTTTCGAGCGGCGGCAGCTCAGAGATTGTCTTGAGCTGCGGGCTGTCGACAACTGATTCGCCGATGATGCCACCCTTAATCACGAAAACGTCGCTGTCGTCCGCAAATTCCAGGACGTTCTTAACCGTCTGCGGCAGATCCTGATACGCGATTGCGATCGCGACTGGTCCGTTGAGTAACTCATCGGGCACGGCCATGCCGGACTGCTCAAGAGCAATCTTCAGCAGGGTGTTTTTGGTCACGACTAGGCTGGCGTTGTTCTCGCGCAGCCGTGCGCGCAGGGCTGCGAGCTGGTTCACGGTCATACCGCGATATTCGGTGACGACCATGCCGCGCGCGTTCTCGAGCATGGCAACGTACTTCTCAAGGATTTGTGTCTTGCGTTCCTTCGTGAGAGCCAAGTGCGCTTTCCTCCTTTCCTCCGGAATAATCCGCAGCGAAGGCCAGCACAAAAAACGGCCTCCGCACAAGAGCGAAGACCGTTCACATTTCAACACGAAATGCGACACCTGTAAAAGGCTCGGTTCGGGTCTTCACCTCGGCAGGGTGGCGGTTGCCTGATTAAGCCCACAGAGGGCGCCTGCTGTCTGCGGTAAAGCGCCAGTTTCCTGGCGGATGATGCGACAAGATGATACCAGTCACGCCCCGCGCCGTCAATGCCGAGTTCGGCTTCGTCGTGTGGCTTAGTGCCGCCCACGGAGCCGGTCGAGCTTGCGGCGGATGAACGCCCAGCGCGCTTCTTCCCACGCCTCTTTGATCGTTTCAGGCGGACTCTGCGTTTCGTGCCGGTCGGCGGGCGCGTAGCGGTTGGTGATGTACGCTCGCGTGATCGCATTGATCGGCTTCTCGCCGGTGGGGACTTCGCCCACCAGGTAGCGGCGACGTTCGTCAGGCGTAGCGGAGCGATCCAGCCGCAAACCGAGCCAGTTGGCGTAGATGCCGAGTCGCGCATAGGCACGCTCGACACCGTTCAGCCCGCCGAGGCCGCGATATTCGATGTACCAGATGACAAACAGCACCGCAAGCAACAGCAGAACGATCACCAGCGCGAAGATGCCAAGCGTGATCAGGATTGTACGCAGCACGTTGCTGCCGGGGTCCGCGTCTACCGGGGCCATGTCGGGCGGCGGCGTGGGCGTCGGGCTGGGTGTAGGTGTTGGCGTCGGCGTGGGCGTCGGCGGCACAAGCGGGTTGGCGGATTGGCTGGTAGGCGTCGCATTCGCGCCTGCATCCTGCGTTGGCATATCCGGCGTGGCAGTTGGCATGGGCGTGAAGGTCGGCGTGGGCATTGGCGTCACTGTCGGCAGCACCGCCTGCGGCACCTGATCGCCTTCACGGTCTAACGGCGCTTCGTCAGCCGTTGGCTCAAATTCCACCCAGCTATAGCCGGGGAAGTAGACTTCCACCCAGGTATGGGCGTCGCGCTCGCGCACCAGGAAAGCGTTGCGTTCCGGCTCCCATGATCCCTGCGCGAAGCCTGCGGCTAGCCGCGCGGGAATCCCTTGCGAGCGGAGCATCATCACCATCGCCGACGCATAGTAATTGCAGTAGCCCTCGCGCTCATCGAAGAGGAACCAGTCGATCGGGTCGTGTCCTTCAGGCGGGGCAGGGATCGCTTCATTGTACTGGATGTTGGTCCGCAGCCAACGCTCGATCGCTTTGGCGCGGTCGTACGGATTCTGCGCGCCCGCCGATGCGACGATCTGCGCGGCGAGATCGCGCACGCGAGGGGAGATGTCTTCAACACCCTGCAGATAGAGGTCGCGCACCCATGACGGGTAATCCGGGCTGGCCGCGCGTAGCTGGTCGGCGGTCGCCGTGCTGATCGATGAGGTGACCGTGTATGAATCGCCCCGGCGCAGCAACGACCGGGCGCGGATGATCGCCACATCGGTGGGCTCGTTGTTGTTGACGCACGCCTGGCTGGAACGATCTAGCACACAGTCTAGCTCCGCTTCGACTGGCAGCCCCATGCGGAGCGGTTGCGGCGCGCTGTAGACCATGTCAGACGCGCGCATTAAGAGGTCAAATGACTGCGTAACCTCGCGGCGCGCGTTGGGCTGCGTGGGCTCCAGATTAAGCTCTAGCCCAGACGCGTCGGTGAAGGCGCGGACCGTGCGCACATGGCTCCATTCCCACAAGGCCGCGTTGTAGCTCTCAAACACAGTGGAGCGCCAGTAATAGCGCGGGCCGAACGGCGCTTCAACGCTCAGCACGGGTTGATCGCCAAGCTGGATCGCGCCGCTGAGTTGCAGCCGGTCGCCGCCGTAATAGTCGGTAGTTGCGATTCCCTCGCCTTCCAGCGACGAGAACAGCCGGTTCCACACATCTGCAAGCTGCATCAGGCGGTCATCGGAGAACATCTCGCGCATCCGGTCGAGGCTGCGATTGTCGGCTCCGGCTGGGGCCAGCCATGCCAGCGCGACTATTGCGACCGCCAGGATGCCCCCCACCTGAAAGAACGTGCGCCGCACATGCTGCGGGAAGCTGACGCGATTGATATACCACTCGAACTCGCGGGCGTCGATGTGCGAGCGAATCAGCAGCAGGAGCGAGAGGATCACAAAGGCGATCATATAGCCGTCGAGCGAGCGATCACCCTGGTAATAGAACTGGTTCGTGACCAGCACCAGGCCCGCCGGGACGATCACGCGCCACACGCGGTCGATGCGGAAGACGTGCCACGCGGCGTTGTGCCCGAGGTACCAAAACAGGACGGACAGGAAGACGACAAACGCGACCTCATCGTTCGGCGGCTGGCGACCGGCCAGCGCCTCGTGAAGCCACGCGTTGAGCTGCTGCGCAAGAACGGCGACGCGCTCACGCGGGCCGCCCTGGTCGACCAGCACCACCGCACACACCGCGCC
>Ga0079224_100010720_pt1 | contig 12587 bp, 8 predicted proteins | sample Stecom2015_FD_80414 | JGI IMG/M metagenome (GOLD analysis project Ga0079224, IMG submission 80414) | Agricultural soil microbial communities from Utah to study Nitrogen management - Steer compost 2015 | ecosystem: Environmental > Terrestrial > Soil > Agricultural land | place: USA: Utah...
CACGACGGTCTCGGCGGTCGGCGGATTACTTGGCACAGCGCTTTACGGCTGGATCACCCGGCATCTGAGCCTGAGCAGCATCATGCGGATCGGCCTGATCCTGGAGACATTGACGCATCTGGTGCTTGCCCTCGCCACGTCCGGCTGGATCGCCGCCGTGACCATGTTCGTCATTGGCGCGCACAACTTCATCTGGAGCACAACATCGGTGACCATCCGGCAGCGCGCCGTACCCACCGAGTTGCAGGGTCGGGTCAACAGCGTCAACACCATCTGTGTCTTCGGTGGCCTCGTGATCGGGTCGGCGATCGGCGGGACGCTCGCTCGCCATTTCGGCGCGGCGGCGCCGTTCTGGTTCGCATTCGTCGGCACGGCCATCTTCCTGCTCGCCCTCTGGCGGCAGCTGACCAACATAGCCCACACCGAGGTCGATCCGGCCGAGGTTCGCGCCCCGGTGTCCGTCGCGTCATGACGCCGGCCGGGCGTCACCCGTACGGCCTTGCTCTCGTGGATGTCCACGAAGGAGCGTCCGAAGACCGTCAACAAAGGTCTCGGCCGTGAAGGTGGAAGCGTCAACCCGCCCGCCGGTAGGTCCAATCAGGACACCGCGCCGGAGCGGGTGCTCAAGCCGCCAGCCCTGACTGAACAGCGCGTCCTCGAGGAGGTCGACGAGAACTGGTGGATACTCGTGGGCGTCATCGACCGGTTCGTCGGCGGCGCCGGCCTCCCGCTCATCGTCCGTGTTCCCGGCGAGCTCGGGATGCAAGATCGCCATCAGTTCGTCGTTTCGATTGAGGAGCACCTCGGCCATCTCCGGGTGATCGACCGGCGCGCGTCCGAGCAGTTGGGTCAAGCCGGCCCGCACGCGGTCGGTAGAGCGACGTGCCCGGTCCTGCCACCAGTCCACCGGAGCCGTCGGTAGCGTGTACCACCGCACCGGCGTGAGGGGACCGATGCCCAGGGTCCGCCGCGCCAGCCTCCGCCGGTGGCGCCGCGCGAAAGGTTGCCGGCGGATCGGCGTGGCCGGCGGCCGCGGGGTTGCCTCGACTTCGCTGAGCCCTCGCAGCGCGTTGCCCAGGTCGGGGTGCTGCTGCGCCAGCTCTGCCGCCGTCTCCTCCCACGCCCATGGAGTCAGTCCGCTGTGGAGCTCCTCCCACCAGGCACTATCAATGTCTTCGATCGCCACCCGCCACGGCTGCCACGCCCGCCGGGCCGGCAACCCGAGGTCGAAGCGGAGGTCATACTGCGCCAGGTCCAGCCCGTCGCGCCGGGCGAGCGCACGGGCGGCGGCCGCGCGGCTGCCCGCCGCGACGGTGGCTGCGGCGTCGGCGGCTCGCTCAACCTCGAGGCCGAACGCGCGCAGCTCCCGCTCCGTCGCCACATCAGTCGGCAAGGGTTCCGTTTCGGATCGCGCCGGCGCCGCATCACGCCACACGCGGGCGAGCGGCACCACCAGGTCGGGTCGCGGGAAGGCGAGTTGGGCGTACTCGTGAGCGATCAGCGCACAAACCTCGTGCTCGTCCAGGCAGATCAGCAGCGGCAGGCCGAGGAGCAGGTCGTGCCGGTGCCTTCGAGCCCGTACCAGGACCTCGGCCTCATGGGTGAGCCAGACCCGGCGTGGCGGCGCGACGCCCGCGTTCTCGGCCACCCGGGCGATCACGGACCAGAGCTCTGGTTGCGACTTCGGCGTGACCCGGACACCGGGCGGTTGGCTCACGTAGAACAGCGCCAGCGCCGAGATCGGGCCGAAGACGAGCGCCCACCCGAAGTTGCCAGCCGCCGCCGCAGCGACGCCTATCGCCAGCATTGCGGCACTGACCACCACTCCAGGCCAGCGCGGGCGAGCCGGCTCCACATGCCTGCGCGCCTGGCGGGCCGTCAGCCCACCCGGAAGCCGCCGCCGATCGCCGGGCCAGTCCACGGCCGAAGCGTACCCGTGCGCTAAGCCGCGAGCTCCTTCTCCAACGGCGTACGGAAGCGCGGCGTCACCCGTACCTTGCCGATCCACTCGCTGAGGCGCCCCGCCTCGGCCTCGACCTGCGCGGCCTTCGCCTTTCCGACGTCGTCCAGCAGCCGGTACACGATCTCCCCGTTGGGCCGCTGCGACCAGCCACCGACGATCCGGCCGTCGCTCCACACCGTTGGCCCGATGTTGCCGGAGCGGTCGAAGAGGCGCGCCTTGTGTTCGCCGAGGTACCAGTCCCGCCGCTGCCATCCCATGGCCGTCGAGTCCAGCGCCGGTAAGAACGCGATCCATGGCTTGGGCGGCGGAACCGGCTCCTCGTCGCCCGGCAGGACGTACCCGACTTCACCGTCGAGGTCCACCTCGACCGCACCGACCGCAGCAAGCGCCTGCTTGATCGGCGCCACGTTGAGACCGGTCCACCACTTGAGGTCGGCGAGCGTTCCCGGACCGTAGGCCGCGAGCCACGCGCGCACCAGCTCGGCCCGCGCCACCTCGGCAGGCATCTTGGTGACGCCGCCGGGCAGCCAGGAAGACATCGGTGACCAGTGGTACTGCGTGCTCGTCCAGGAGCCACGGGGACGGCCACGGACGATGCGTCCCTGGGCGGCGAGCAAGAGCAGTACCCAGGTCGTGATGTTCTGCTTCGCCGCGTACGCCTTTCCCTCGTTCATGCTGATGGTGGTGCGCAGCAGCGGCTCGTCGGCGGAGAGCTGGGCGCCGGTCGCCGATCCCCTCGCCTCCAGTGCCCGCAGCGTCGCCTTCTCGGCCCGCGCCAGCAACGCCCCGTCCCCGACGCCGGCCTCGGTCAGCAGCTTCGTATAGGTACGTCGCTGCTGGATGGCGACCGCGTCGGCGCACGCGGCCTGCACGACACCGACGAGGTCGGCCGGCACGACGAACATGGTGCGACGCATGCCGAGCATGCGGATCACCGACCGCTCCTCGTAGAGTTCGCGCTCGATGTCCGCCACGGTCAGGTCGCTGCGTGCCCGGATTCCCAGGAAGACCGACGATGGGTCGGTGGCGTGCACGGCAACCAGCCCTCGGGCCACGGCAGCGGCTGTGCTGGCCCGTGACTCCCGCGCAAGGTGATGCCGGACTCCGATCCGCGCGCGCCGCTCCGCCTCGGAGATGCGCCTCATGCCGTCTATACCTACCAGCGAGCGATACCGGCCAGCGGGCCGGAGTCGGCAGACGCGGGGCGACAAGCACAATCAGGACAGGCCATCCGGCGACGACGAAGGGATCACATGCACGCGCAACCGGAGACGCCGGACGAGGCGCTCGCTGAACTGCTCGCCGGCAACGCCCGCTTCGTCGCTGGCACGCCCGTCCACCCCAATCAGGACGCCACGCACCGCACCGCGGTCGCCCGTCTCCAGCGCCCGTTCGCGGTCGTCTTCGGCTGCTCGGACTCGCGCCTCGCCGCCGAGATCATCTTCGACCGCGGGTTGGGGGATCTCTTCGTGATCCGTACGGCTGGCCACGTCATCGACTCGGCGGTGCTCGCCACGATCGAGTACGGGGTTGCCGTGCTCAACGTTCCGCTTGTGGTGGTGCTGGGCCATGACTCCTGCGGGGCCATCGTGGCGACCCAGCAGGCGCTGGCCGGCGCCGCGGCGAGCCCGGGGTTAGGCCCGATCGTCGATGGGGTGGCGCCCAGCGTTCAGGCCGCGGCGGAGGCGCAGATCCACAACGCCGACGACGTGGCACCCGTGCACGTGCGGCGCACCATGGACCGCCTCGTCGCCGCGCTTGGCACCGCGGTCACCGCCGGTCGCTGCCGGGTCGTCGGCATGACGTACCGCCTCACCGACGGCCGCGTGACCGTACTCACCACGCCAGCCGCCTCGCCCGCCCCACCCGCGGGATCTGAGCGATGACTCAGCATCCCGCGGGAAGGCCGTGCCCCGGCCGCTGGCCTGGTTCGTGACTCAGAGCCGGCTGAGTGCCGACTCACGATTCATCGTCAGCCGGCGCAGCCGCTGGCCGATCGGCGACATGAGTCCGCCGCGCCCCGGTGGGCACGCGTCGAGATACCGCTGCAGCAACGCGATCTCGGCCTCAAGGTCCCCGCGCCGCCGATAGATGACCGCGGCGCGTTCGGTGTAGGAGGGCGGAGGCTCCAGTCCCTGGATGCGGGCGGCGCGCTCGGCCGCGTCGATGATCTCAAGAAGGAGCGGCAACGCCTGTTCGTCATCGCCCTTCTCGCGCAGCTCGTCGAGTGTTGGAACCCACTGGATGTAATGACGTCCACGAACCTGGCTCGCCCGCTCTGCCTCAGCACGCATCCGGCGGCCAGCCTCGAACTGACGCTCGATCTCCTCGATGTCGGGCATGGGGCACGCTAACCACTGCCGAAAGTGGACTGCCCTCGGCTGTTCGCCCGGTGCGGATCGCCGAACGCACGACTCGCGGTTCCGGCATCCGCACGTGTGCCCAGGCAGCATGGCGTACGGAGACGGGGCGGCGCGCTTGTCACATTCCTGATTGATGCGGCGGCGAGGGCACCGAGCGCAGCGGCCCCGTGGCGGTCGGCTACACGATTGGCTCTGGCGAGAGCACCTCGCGCACGCGCCACGCGCCGTCGGCCCGCTCGAGCACGACCTGGCACGTGAGGAAGCTGCCGCCGGGAACGACCTCGACGAGCGAGCCGTCGGGTCCGATAGCCGAGCGCGGGCTGCGGTCGAAGACGATCCGCAGCGTGGGGGCCTCAAGGCTCCAGAAGTCATCCGCGCTCACCGTCCGTACTGTGTACGTGCCGCCGCGTAGCGACGCCCGGTCGCGGTAGCCGTCGCGGATCACGGTGCCGGCATCGGCGCATGCCCGGCATTGCGGACTGCTCGCGGCCTGGAAGGCAGTGACATCGCCGGTGCTGACCGCGTAGTTCAGGGCGGCGAACCAGTGGTAAACGAACGCGGTTGCTCCTTCGAGCGACTCCGGTGTCGCGCTGGCGGCGAGCGATGGCGGCGCGCTCGGGGCGGCGATTGGCTCGAGCGCCGCCGATGACGCACCGGTGGCGGGCGTCCCGGCCTGCGGCGGCTCCCGACGGTCGGTCACGAGAATCCCGGCGACGACGAGGGTGAGTGCCACCGCGGCCGCGGAGGCTGCGATGGCCAACCGGCGACGGCTGCCGCCCGGTCTCGCCGCGGGCGGGCGGGCGGGCGTGGTGGGGGACGGAAAGGCGTACGGCGGCGGGGGCGGCGCTTGCGACCCGGCGGTCGGAGCGAGTGACGGAGCAGGTGCCGCGGCCGTGGGCGCGGCAGTCGTCGCCGGGTACTGCAGTCCCTGGGTGACCTCCCGGGCGGACGGGCGACCCACCGGGTTTGGATCCAGGCATTCCTCGATGAGCCGGCGCAGGTGCGGCGGCACCGTCATCGGGACGGCCGGCTGGCCGCTGGCGTGTCCGGCGAGAACCGCTTGCGGATCGGAGCCCCGGTACGGCGGAACACCTGTCAGCATCTCGTACAGCGTCAGCCCGAACGCATAGACGTCGGTCGCCGGCACCGGCGGTCCGCCCGCGATCACCTCAGGTGCGACGTACTCGGGCGAGGTGTACCAGGCCGCCGGGCCCTGGAAACCGTACGCGAGTCGGGCCACGCGGCAGTCGGTCACCCGCGGCACGCCGGCGGCGGTATCCAGCAGGACGTTGCTCGGTTTCAGATCACAGTGGACTAAGCCGGCGTCGTGCGCTGCGGCGAGCGCCTCCGCGATGCGCAGTCCGATCGTCACGGCCGTCGACACGGGCAGCTGGGCGTGCGACAGATGCCGACGCAGGTCCGCCCCCGAGATGTGCTCCATCACCAGTGCGAGGACTCCCCCGTCGGCGACGAGATCGCGCACGCGCACGAAGGCGGGATGGAAGAAAGCCATCAATACCTGGCGTTCCCGTACAAAGCGCTCCACAGTGGCCGGATCTTCGCCGAACTTCGAATCCAGCACCTTGATCGCAACGACGTCGCGCGTACCGCGGTCCACCGCGCGCCACACCTCGCCGGTGGGCCCACGGCCGATCACCGTTTCGAGCTCGTAGTGCTGGGCGAGCGCGTGCGTCATGTGCCACCATCCGGGACGGGTCGGTGCAGCGGGGCACCGAGCGGACCGGCACTTTACACCGGAACGGCAGGTTCGCCCACCGACCGGCGGCCGCCCGATTGATGGTCACCGAACCGGGCGTCCCCTATCGTACGGAGGCGGTCTATCCCCGCTCGGCGACGGCGTCCAAGCGACCGGACGACGAGCGATCGGTCCAGGAGTTCGGTGATGGCCTACAGCAGATCCAGTCCGGACGTGGTGTCACACCGGATCGCGGAACGCCGGCCATGGGCGGGTCGACTCGTCGGTGTGGCCGCGGTCCTGGCGGTCGCAGGTGCCATCGTCGTGGCGGTGGCCCGGTCCGGCACCGAGAGCGACTGCAGCGGAGAGCCCGTCTCGATCACGGTCGCCGCCGCGCCCGCCCAGTTTCCGGTGCTCAGCGGCCTCGGCCGCAGCTGGAACGCGACCGAGCCGGTCCTCGCCGGCCGCTGCCTCGCCGCCGTCGTGGTGATGAAGGGATCCAGCGAGATGGCGGCGGCGCTCGCTCCCAGCTGGGACACCGAGCGTGACGGGCCGCGGCCAGATGTCTGGGTGCCCGACTCGACCCTGTGGATGCTGGTGGCGAGCAGTCGCCCCGACACCGGACCCATGATTCCGGGCACCGCCACGAGCATCGCCTCCTCACCGGTCGTGCTCGCCGTGCGCCGGCCGCTGGCGGAGGCGCTCGGCTGGCCGGAGCGCGACCTGGGTTGGACAGATGTCATCGGAGCGTTCAGCCAACCTGAGACGTGGGCCCGGCTCGGCCACCCGGAGTGGAGCGGGTTGCGCTTCGGCATGACCGATCCCACGTTCTCGACCTCGGGTCTGGCCGCGACGCTCGCCTTGCTCGACACCGACGCGGACGGTGAGCTCAGCGATGCCGAGCTCACCGCGGCCGTCGCCTTCACTCAGCTTCTCGGCAGCATGGCCCAGGACACCACGGTTTACCTCAACGACCAGCGGGCGGCCGCCGCCGTCGAGGATCCGGCCGACGGGCCGGCCGTCGCGGCGTTCCCGGTCCTCGAGCGAGACATCGCCGCCTTCAACGGAACCACGCCGACGATGGATCTGGTGCCGATCTACGCCGAACAAGCAACGATCGTCGCCGACTTCCCGTTCGTGATCCTCGGCGCGCCCTGGGTCGACGAGACGCGATATGCCGCCGCTGAGCTGTTCCGCGACTTCATCCTCGGCCCCGAGGGGCAAGAGGCGATGGCGGCCGAGGGCTTCCGCCGCCCGGACCACACTCCCGCCGATCCGGAGCGGCTGCCGACTGGACGCGGCTTCCGGCACACGTTCGCCGAGCCCCGCCGGCAGCCCGGCCCGTCGGCGATCAGCCAGTTGATCGCCGACTGGACCGCTCTGCAGCGGCAGTCGAACATCATCGTGCTGCTCGACACCTCGGGTTCCATGGTCGAGGGCGTGCCGGGCACGAGCCGCACCCGCATGCAGCTGCTGCAGGAGACCGCCACGACCGGGTTCGGCCTGCTCAATCCCGACTCGAAGATCGGGCTCTGGCAGTTCGCGACCAACCTGACGCCCACCACGGACTACCGGGAGCTTGTCCCTTATGGACCGTTGTCGGGCACCGTGGGTGGAGTGCCGCGCGGGCAGGCGCTCGTCGAGGCGGTTCAGGGCCTGCGCGCGGGCGGCGACACCGGGCTGTACGACACCGTGTACGCCGCCTTCCAGGAGATCCAGCGCCACTGGGAACCCAACGACACCAACGCCGTCCTGCTCATCACGGACGGTCGCAACGACGATCCCGGTGGCGGGTTGAGCCTCGAGGAGTTGCTGACCCGGCTCCGCGCCGAGATGCGGCCCGAGCGACCGACACCGGTGATCTGCATCGCCGTCGGCCCCGACGCCGACGCCGAGGCGCTGCGACAGATCTCGGCGGCGACCGGTGGCCGTACCTTCGTCGTCCGCGAAGCGGAGGCCGCGGTGCAGACGCTGATCCTCGCGTTCGCCGGCCGCCTGCGCTGATTGCATGCAAGGGCACCTTCTTAACGCATAACGCGGTAGAGGGGCCCCTTCCTAACGCTTGTCGTCGATCTTGGGCGGTGATTCTGCACCCTCGACGACGGAGCGCAGCGCGCCGACGACCGCGGCGAGCTCGGCGAGCAGCCCGGCGACGGTGGTGGCGTTCGCACCGCCGATGGTGACCGCCCGGAGCTCGTCCGGCTTCGGCAGCCGCGACGCGATCTCCGGCAACGCGTCGATGAGCTTGGCCTGGATGGCCTCGGGCGTCTGCTCATTCGCGATCGACGCGCGGATCCGGGCTCGCTCCAGCTCGAGTAGCGCGGCCGCGTGCGCCGCATCGACCCGGGACCGCTCCAGCGCCAGCTCGCCGTCGAGCTCGATCCGTCGCAGCAGATGCTCCCGTTCCAACCGCATCCGCCCGACCTCAACCTCGTCCGCGTCCCGCGCCCGCTCCAGGGCGAGGGAATGCAGCAGGGTCTCGTTCTCAAGCTCCGCGACTCGCCGCGCATCCTGCTGCTCGCGCTCGGCGCGACGAAGCTTCTCGGCCGACTCCCGGTCGAACGCGGCCGCCTCGTGCCGGGCCCGCAGCTCGGCGAGCTCCCGTTCGTTGTCCAGCCGCTGCGTCTCCTGGATCCGGGCGGTCTCCGCCTCGCGAGCCGTGATGGCCTCCTGTGCCGAGAGCTCGGCGAGGCGGGCGATACGGGCCTGTTCTGCCCGGAACGGCTTCTGCAGGTTTTCCCAGAGCCGGGTGGAGCTGACCACCGCCTCCTTGATCTGCACCGTCACGATGCGCAGGCCCAACCCCCGGTCGTCGCCGTCCTCGCCCTCGGCCAGCGCCCGCAACCGGGCGGTGAGCTCCTCCACGATCGGCTGCTTGTCGCTGAGCACATCGTGGACGCTCATGGTCGCCACGGTGTCCTTGATGGCGGCCTCGGCCTGCTCTTTGAGCTGCAGGTTCACCAGGCGCATCGGGTCGGCCGGGTCGCTGAAGTCAAGCTTGCGATAGGCCGTGGCGAAGTCGTCGATGATCCATTGGACGTACGCCTGGACGAGGAGCCCCTGCAGCTCGCGGCAGATGCAGTACGCGTTGATGAGGATCGTCTGCATCGCGCCGGGCACCACGAGAAACGTGTCCGTGGCGGGGTTGTACCGAAACGACGTACCGAGTCCGACGTGCACCGGCTCGGACCGGCCACGTCTGGTGTGGACGACGAAGGCGTTCGGGGGTACGAGCACGGTCTTCCACCGCCACCAACCGGTGATGCGCACGTCGACACCGTTGGGCACCGGGGGTGGCGTGTGGCGTAGCGACCGCGACAGCTGCGGCCCGCCCGGCGCCGCGGCGGCCGGTTCGGGGAGCATGCTGCGCTTGGCACGCAGGTCGTGTTCCAGCTGCTCGTGCTGGGCGACGACCTGATCGAGGTACTCGTTGCGGTTCCCGCTCGCGCTCACGCCGACCATCCTCTCGGGCCAGTCAAGCCAGGGTGTGCCCATGATCAAGTGACGTGGTGCCCGTCTTTGTCGCCGGTACGCCAGTTTGATCAAGCCGTCGGCGAGCCGCCGCGACAAGGCGACCGTTCCGGCGGCAGAATTGCACGCCGGTTCCTCATGAAAGGCGGGGTTTGGTGGAGTCGATAGCGCAGCGCATCGCCAGCGAGCTGGGTGTGCGGGAGGGGCAGGTGGCGGCCGCGATCGAGCTGCTCGACAGCGGCGCGACGGTCCCGTTCATCGCCCGGTACCGCAAGGAGGTCACCGGGATGCTCGACGACGCCCAGCTGCGCACGTTGGAGGATCGGCTCCGGTATCTGCGCGAGATGGAGGAGCGCCGGTCGGCGATCCTCGAGTCGATCCGCAGCCAGGGCAAGCTCACCCCGGAGCTCGAGGCACAGATCTTGGCTGCCGACTCCAAGGCCCGCCTGGAGGACATCTACCTGCCCTACAAGCCGAAGCGACGGACGAAGGCACAGATCGCCCGGGAGGCGGGCCTGGAGCCCCTCGCCGACACGCTGCTCGCCGATCCGACCCAGGATCCGGTCACGACGGCCGAGCCATACGTCGACCCTGAGAAGGGCATCCCCGACACCGCCGCCGCCCTGGACGGGGCGCGCGCGATCCTCGTGGAGCGGTTCGCCGAGGACGCGGATCTGATCGGCTCGCTGCGGGAGCAGATGTGGCAGCGGGGCCGGCTCACGGCGAAGGTGCGCGAAGGCAAGGAAGTGGAGGGCGCCAAGTTCGCCGACTACTTCGACTTCGCCGAGGCGTACGAGTCGCTACCGTCGCACCGCATCCTCGCGCTGTTCCGTGGTGAGAAGGAGGGTGTCCTCGACCTCACCATGGAGCCGGAGTCCAGCGACGAGCCCGCCACCGGGCCGACCGCGTACGAGCAGGAGATCGCTGCCCGATTCGGCGTGGCCGACCACGGTCGACCGGCCGACAAGTGGCTCTCCGACACGGTTCGCTGGGCCTGGCGGACGCGAATCCTCACCCACCTCGGCATTGACCTGCGGATGCGTCTGTGGCAGGCGGCCGAGGACGAGGCGGTGCGGGTCTTCGCGGCGAACCTCCGCGATCTGCTGCTCGCCGCGCCGGCCGGCACCCGTCCCACCATGGGGCTCGACCCCGGCTACCGCACCGGCGTGAAGGTTGCGGTCGTGGACGCGACCGGCAAGGTCGTCGCAACCGACACCATCTACCCGCACGTGCCCGCCCAGCGCTGGCAGGAGTCGCTCGCGACGCTCGCCAAGCTCGCCGCCACGCACAAGGTGGAGCTGGTCGCGATCGGCAACGGCACAGCGTCGCGGGAGACCGACAAGCTGGTCGCCGACCTCATCAAGCTGCGCCCGGACCTGAACCTCACCAAGGTCATGGTCTCGGAGGCCGGCGCGTCCGTGTACTCTGCCTCGGCGTACGCGTCGGCGGAGCTGCCCGACCTGGACGTGTCCCTGCGCGGCGCGGTCTCGATCGCACGCCGCCTGCAGGACCCGCTCGCCGAGCTAGTCAAGATCGATCCAAAGTCGATCGGCGTCGGCCAGTACCAGCACGACCTGGCCGAGCACAAGCTCTCCCGATCGCTCGACGCCGTCGTCGAGGACTGCGTCAACGCGGTGGGCGTCGACGTCAACACCGCGTCGGTGCCACTGCTGACCCGCGTCTCGGGCATCGGCGAGACGCTCGCCGCCAACATCGTCATGCACCGGGAGGCGAACGGACCGTTCCGGTCGCGGCAGGAGCTCAAGAACGTGCCGCGGCTTGGCCCGAAGGCGTTCGAGCAGTGCGCCGGCTTCCTGCGCATCCGTGGCGGCACCGACCCGCTCGACTCCTCGAGCGTCCACCCCGAGGCGTACCCGGTGGTGCGCCGTATCCTCGCCCGCACCGGGACCGACCTCAAGTCGTTGATCGGCAACACGTCTGTCCTCAGAGGACTGAAGCCCGAGGAGTTCGTCGACGATCGGTTCGGCATCCCGACCGTCACCGACATCCTCAAGGAACTGGAGAAGCCGGGGCGCGACCCGCGACCGGAGTTCAAGACCGCGGCGTTCGCCGACGGCGTCGAGACGATCGCCGACCTCCGTCCCGGCATGGTGCTCGAGGGCGTGGTGACGAACGTGGCCGCGTTCGGCGCGTTCGTCGACATCGGCGTGCACCAGGACGGCCTCGTCCACGTCTCGGCGATGTCGCACACCTTCGTCAAGGACCCCCGCGACGTGGTCAAGCCGGGCGACGTGGTGAAGGTCAAGGTGCTCGACGTCGACGTGCCCCGCAAGCGGATCTCGCTCACGCTGCGACTGGACGACGAGCCCGGTGCCGCGGAGCGCGGCCGGCGTACGGGCGAATCAGCGAGCGGCCAGCGCGGCGCGAGCGGGTCCCAGCGCGGCTCGGCGGGCGGATCTCAGCGTGGCTCGGGGCGGCCGGGCGGCGGGCGCGGGCGGGACGCGGCACCCGCGAACACCGCACTCGCCGACGCGTTGCGGCGTGCCGGCCTCGCCCGCTGAACATGCAAGGGCACCTTCTTAACGCCTAACGCGGTAGAAGGGCCCCTTCTTAACACAGGCGCGCAGGGTAACTGCGTGCGTACGGATTGCTACGGGTGCACGTTGCTGCGGAATGCCCACCGAGGTGAACTCTCGCCGCTGTCGATGCGTGTCGTCATCCGGGCACCCATCGTTCTTTCGGTGGATACGCCCATCCGTCGATCCGGCATCGAAGGAGGTTCCGCAGGATGCCTTCACGCTTGCGAACTATCGCGGCTGGCGCCGCCACGCTCGGTGTGGTGCTCGCCCTCGTCCCCGCGGCCCATGGCCACGCGGCACCAGCGGTCCGGGAGGCTGCCACCCCTGCCGCCGTCGGCGGGCTGTTCCCGACCGAGTTTCCCCTGCCCACCGGCTTCCTGCCGGAGGGCATCGCTATCGGCGTACTGCCAGTCGCATACTTCGGCTCCCGCGCGGACGGCGACATCTTCCGGGTCAACCTGATCACCGGCAAGGGTGAGGTCTTCAGCAAGCGTCCCGGCACGCCATCGGTCCGCATGAAGGTCGCTCTGCTGAGGCGGCTGTGCGCCCCACGC
>Ga0079224_100010721_pt1 | contig 12586 bp, 8 predicted proteins | sample Stecom2015_FD_80414 | JGI IMG/M metagenome (GOLD analysis project Ga0079224, IMG submission 80414) | Agricultural soil microbial communities from Utah to study Nitrogen management - Steer compost 2015 | ecosystem: Environmental > Terrestrial > Soil > Agricultural land | place: USA: Utah...
AGCGACCGCCCCCTGGTCCTGCCGTTCGTCTACGTGGCGGTGATGGTGGCGATGGCGTCCCTCTCCTCGCGCAGCAACCCGCAGATGATGCGGCAGTCGATGATCATCAACGTCGTCTTCGGCTTCATCATCTTCGGCTTCCCGGCGGGCGTGCTGCTCTACTATGTGGTATCGATGCTGGTACAGGTCTTCCAGTACTGGCTGCTTTACCGGGGCCGTAGCGCCCCGGCCGGCGCGACCCCGGCCCTGGCGACCGGCAAGCGCGGCAAGTGAGGCCACGCAGATGAGCGATTCCGATCTCGACCGGTACCTCGAGGGTATCGGCATCAACGTCGACGAGGACGCCGCCGCTCCCGAGGGCCTGCCGCGGCTCGACGAGGCGGAGCCCGAGCTCGACGAGTTCGACGTCGCCGCCTACGACGCGGCGATCGTGGTGCAGGGCGACCCAGCCGAGCGGGCCGAGACGTTCCTCGTGAACCTCCTGCTGAACATCGACCCGGGCTACGCGGTCGAGGTCGACGCCGTCACCGACGAGGAGGTCTTCATCGAGGTCTACGGGGGCGACCCGGGCAAGATCATCGGCCGCGCCGGCCGAACGCTGTCGGCCCTCGAGTACCTGACGAACGCCGTCGTGAACCGCGACGGCGGCCAAGCGGTGCGCGTGAACATCGACGTGGGCGGGTACAAGCGGCGTCGCGACGCCAGGTTGCGCGAGACCGCCCTGGCCGCCGCGGCCCGCGTGCGCAAGAACGGCGTCCCGGTCGAGCTGGAGCCCATGACCGCCGCCGAACGCCGCGTCGTGCACATGGCGCTGGCCGAGGAGGCCGGCGTCACCACCGAGTCCACCGGCGAGGGCGCCGAGCGCCGCGTGGTCGTCAAGCCTGCCTGACGGCTTGGACCGAGGCGAGGGCCGCTCCGCCGTCACGGTGGGGGCGGCCCTCGCTCACGCCGAGGAGCGGCTGGCCGCCGCCGGGGTGGACAGCCCCGCCGTGGACGCCATGCGGGTCCTCGGTCACGTCCTGGGCCTCTCGCGCACGGAGCTGCTGGTGCGGCGCGGAGACCTGTTGACCGAGGCGCAGCGGGCCGAGTTCGTGGCGCTGCTGGCGCGCCGGGAGCGGCGCGAGCCGCTGCAGCTCGTGCTCGGCGAGGCGACTTTCCTCGACCTCACGCTGGCGGTGGAGCCGGGCGTCCTGTTGCCGCGGCCCGAGACGGAGAGGCTCGTGGAGCTGGCGCTGGCGGAGCTCGCCGCCACGCCGCCGCGGCCCGGCGACGTCCTCCTCGACGTCGGCACCGGCACCGGGGCCATCGCGCTGGCCCTCAAGCACGCGCACCCGGCCGCCGAGGTCTGGGCCACCGACGTCTCCGGGACGGCGCTCGACCTCGCCCGGCGCAACGCCCGTCGGCTCGGCCTGCCGTTGGTCGTCAGGCGCACCGACCTGCTGGACGACCCCGAGGTCGCCGCCGCCGCCGGCCGGGCCGTAGCGGTGGTCTCTAACCCGCCCTACCTGCCCGCGGCCGACAGGGGCTCGCTGCCCCCCGAGGTCGCCGGCGAGCCGCCCGAGGCCCTGTTCGCCGGAGCCGACGGGCTCGAGGTGGCGCGGCGCCTGGTGGGTCAGCTGGCAGGGGTGCTCCGCCCCGGCACGCTCCTGGCGCTGGAGCTGGACCCCCGCAACGCGCGCGACCTGGCGGCGGCGCTGGGCGGCTGGGGGAGCGTGCGCTTGGAGAGCGACCTGGCGGGGCGCGAGCGGTTCGTGGTGGCGAGGAGGTAGACGGCGCCGGGCCGGCGGGAGCCCGCCGCGCCGTCGTCAGTCGGCGCCTGGAGCGCGCTGCAGGGGCGGGAGCTCGGGGAGCTCCTCCAGGGGGCGCTTGCGCTCGCGGGCGGTGGGCGAGTGCGCCGGTGCCGCACGGGAGGCGTAGGTGACCGGCTCGTCCTCCTCCGAGGTGTCGAAGCCGCTCGGGTCGGGCGCGGCGACCTCCTGGGCGCGCGGCCCGCGCAGCCCGCTCAGCAGCAGCAGGCCGGCGCCCACGACCACGCAGGCGTCGGCGACGTTGAACACGGGGAAGCTGAAGCCACCGCTGCGCAGGTGGATGAAGTCGACGACGTAGCCGAGGCGCAGGCGGTCGATCATGTTGCCGACCGCGCCGGTCATGACGAGGCCCAGGGAGAGGCGCTGCAGCAGGCCCAGCCTCCGGCCCTGCGAGGCCAGGTAGACGCCGATGGCCAGGCCGACGACGCCCGAGAGCAGGCCGAGCATCCTGGTGCCGTCGACGTGCAGGCCGAAGACGGTGAAGTCCAGGTCCTGGAGGATCCCGAACGCCGCGCCGTTGTTCCGCGTGTGCGTGATGCCGAGGCCCGGTACGACCGGGATGTCCACCTGGTTCAGGGGGAGTGTCCTGGCGATCCAGGCCTTGCTCAGTTGGTCGGCAGCGACCAAGAGGGCCGCCAGGAAGAAGGTCATCGCGTCCGAGTATAGTCCGCTGGCCCGAGATGTGGCCGTCGGCGGCGGGCGTTATCCCGCCCACGGGGCCGTCTCAGCGGCCGACGGCGGGGCGGAGATATGGTGGCGCTGACTACGCGGAGGGCCCTCGGCCCCGGGAGTGATCTGCATGACGGCAACCGTTGACCTCGTGCGCCAGCACATCGACCGCGCCGACGGGGCGGTGGACGCCGAGCTGCTCGAGCGCTTCGTGACGGCTCTGTTCGACAAGGCGGAGGAGGGCTTCGCCGCGCAGTTCGACGGTGCCCAGCTCTACGCGATGGCCGTGGACGGCCTCGCCTTCTTCAGCGAGCTGGACGGGGTGTTCAAGGTCGAGGTGCTGAACCCGACCGCGGCGGCCAACGGCTGGGAGGCGCCCTTCACGGTCGTCCGGCTGGTGATGACCGACAGGCCGTTCATCGTCGACTCCGTGCAGGCCGAGGTCGCCAGGCAGGGCTTGGAGCTGGCCTACAAGCTCCACCCGATCCTCGACGTGGTCCGCGACGGGGCGGGCCGGCTGGTCGACGTCGACGGCGAGGCGGCGGGCCGGCCGGAGGCGTTCGAGATGTTCTTCGTCGAGCGCGTCGAGGGCGAGGCCCTGCAGCGCCTGCAGGAGCGGCTCGAGGTCGTGCTGGACGACGTCTACCGGGCGACGCGCGACTACGAGCCCATGAAGGCCCGCTCGCGCGAGACCGTGGGCTACCTCCGCTCCCTCGCCCGCTCGGGCACGCAGCCCGCCGCAGGCGTCAAGGCCGACGAGGTGGGCAGCGACCTCCAGGACGAGCTGGAGGAGTACGCCGAGTTCATCAGGTGGCTGCTCGACGAGAACTTCGTCTACCTGGGCTACCGCGAGTACGAGCTGAAGGAGGTCGGCGGCGAGCCGCACCTGCAGGTGAGCCGCGGGAGCGGGCTGGGCATCCTCTCCGACGAGGCCGGCAGCGCCTACGAGAAGCCGGTGCCCGTGTCGAAGCTGCCGAAGCAGCTCCGCGAGCGCGTCGTCGGCGGCAGGCTCCTGGTCGTCACCAAGACGAACGCCGAGGCCACGGTCCACCGCTCCCGGCGCATGGACTACGTGGGCGTGAAGGTGCTCGGCGCCGGCGGCGAGGTCGTGGGCGAGCGCCGCTTCCTCGGCCTCTTCACCTCCAAGGCCCAGAACACGCCCGTCGACTCGATCCCCATCCTGCGGCGCAAGCTGCGGCAGGTCCTCGAGCTCGACGAGGCCGTTCCTGGCAGCCATGACTACAAGGCCATCGTGGCGGCGTTCAACTCGCTGCCGCGCGAGGAGCTGTTCGGCGCCGACCCCGAGCAGCTCCACAAGGACATCCGCGCCATCCTCTCCCTGGAGCAGGAGCGCGGCGCGCGCCTGCGCCTCCGCGCCGACCCCCTGAAGCGCGGCGTCCTGGCGATGGTCGTGATGCCGCGCGAGAGCTTCAACAGCCAGGTCAGGCAGCGCATCCAGGAGTACCTGCAGCGGGCGCTGAGCGCCACGCACGTCGACTACCGGCTGGCCCTGTCGGAGGACCAGGACCACGCGCGGTTCCACTTCAACTTCGCCACCGACGTCGAGCTGGAGGACGTCGACGTCAAGGAGCTCGAGCTCACCGTGGCGCGGCTGTCGCGGAGCTGGCGCGAGGAGCTCCAGGCCCGGTTGATCGAGCGGTTCGGCGAGGCCGAGGGACGCGCGCTCGCCAGGCGCTACGGCCACGCGTTCGACGAGGGCTACTACGCCGAGGTCAGGCCGGCCCGCGCCGTCGAGGACGTCGCGAACCTGGAGCGGCTCGGGCCCGGCGAGACCGGGTTCGACCTCGTCGACGACGAGCAGGACCGCGACGCCACCGTCCTCGTCTACTACCCGGCCGACAGGTCGCGGGCGCTCTCGGACGTGCTGCCCATGCTCGAGAACCTGGGGCTGCGGGTCATCGACCAGAACCCGTACGACGTGCGGCTCGACGACGGTGAGCGCGCGGTGGACGTCTACCGGGTCACCGACCTTGACGGCCGGCGGCTGGACGTGGCCAGCGACGAGGGGCGGCTCGTGGAGGCGCTCCACGCGCTGGCCGCGGGCACGGCCGAGAACGACGCGCTGAACCGCCTGGTGCTGTACGCCGGCCTCACCGTCAGGCAGGTCGCGCTGCTGCGGGCGTACCAGATGTACTACTCGCAGCTGAACCTCGTCACGAGCCCGGCGTTCGTGACGTCGACGCTGCTGGCGCACCCCGAAGTGGCCCGGCTGCTCGTCGAGTACTTCGAGCGCCGCTTCGACCCTGGCTTCACCGGCGGCGGCGACGCGCCGCTCCCGCCCCGGGCGCGACGGCCGGTCCTGGACGAGGCGGCCGAGGCGGTGCGCGGCGCGCTCTCCTCGGTAGCGTCGCTGGCCGGCGACCAGGCGCTGAGGGGCCTGCTCGATTTGATGGAGGCCACGGTCAGGACCAACTACTTCCTGGGGCACGACCGCATCAGCTTCAAGATCGACTCGAAGGCGGTCGGCAGCATGCCCGAGCCGCGGCCGCTCTACGAGATCGGCGTGCACTCGCCCACGGTGGAGGGCACGCACCTGCGCGGCGGCAAGGTCGCCCGCGGCGGCATCCGCTGGTCCGACAGGCCCGACGACTTCCGCACCGAGGTCCTCGGCCTGATGAAGACGCAGATGACGAAGAACGCCGTCATCGTGCCGGTGGGTTCGAAGGGCGGCTTCGTCGTGAAGCGCGCGCCCGCCGACCCGGCGGCGCTGCGCGACCACGTCAGGGCGCAGTACCAGGAGTACATCCGCGGCCTCCTCGACGTGACGGACAACGTCGTCGACGGCGAGGTCGTGCACCCCGCGGGCGTGCTGGTGTACGACGAGCCGGACCCGTACCTCGTCGTCGCGGCCGACAAGGGCACGGCCACCTTCTCCGACACCGCCAACGCCGTCGCCGCCGAGTACGACTTCTGGCTGGGCGACGCGTTCGCCTCCGGCGGCTCGGCCGGCTACGACCACAAGGGCATGGGCATCACCGCGCGCGGCGCCTGGGAGTGCGTGAAGCGGCACTTCGCCGAGATGGGCATGAACGTGTTCCGCGACGAGTTCACCGTCGTCGGCATCGGCGACATGTCGGGCGACGTGTTCGGCAACGGCATGCTCTACACCGACAAGATCAAGCTCCTGGCCGCGTTCGACCACAGGCACGTGTTCGTGGACCCCGACCCCGACCCGGCGAGGTCGTACGCCGAGCGCCAGCGCCTCTTCGCGCTGCCGCGCTCGTCGTGGGCCGACTACGACGGCAGCCTCATCAGCCCGGGCGGCGGCGTGTTCGAGCGCGGCGCCAAGCGCATCGCCGTCACGCCGGAGATGAAGCGCGCTCTGGGCATCGACGCCGACGAGCTCTCCGGCCCCGAGCTGGTGAGGGCGGTGCTGCGCGCGCCCGTGGACCTGTTGTGGAACGGCGGCATCGGCACGTACGTGAAGGCGTCCAGCGAGCGGCACGCCGAGGTGGGCGACTCCGCGAACGACTCGGTGCGCGTGGACGCCTCCGAGCTGCGCTGCAAGGTCGTGGGCGAGGGCGGGAACCTCGGCTTCACGCAGCTCGCGCGCATCGAGTACGCGCGCGCGGGCGGCCGCAACGACACCGACGCGATCCACAACTCCGCGGGCGTGGACACCTCCGACCACGAGGTGAACCTGAAGGTCTGCCTGGCGCCGCTCGTGCGCTCCGGGCGCCTGAGCCGCGAGGAGCGCGACGCGCTGCTGGCCGAGATGCAGGACGACGTGGCCCGCCTGGTGCTGCGCGACAACGACAGGCAGTCGCAGGCGATCAGCCTGGCGCTGAGGTCCGCGGCCGCCGACCAGGAGCTGTTCGGCTCGCTCCTCGACTACCTCGTGGAGTCCGCCGGCCTCGACCGCAACGTCGAGTACCTGCCCACCGCGCGCCAGCTGGCGGAGCGCCGCGCCGAGGGCATCACGTTCACGCGCCCCGAGCTGGCCGTGATGCTCGCCTACGTGAAGATGGGCCTCTACCGCCGGCTGCTCGAGACCGAGCTGCCCGACGACCCGCAGCTCGAGCACTACCTGCGCGAGTACTTCCCGGCCGCGCTGCAGCAGCGGTTCCCCGAGGCCATCGGCGCGCACCAGCTGCGCCGCGAGATCACGGCCACGCAGCTCACGAACACGATCGTCGACCTCCTCGGCATCGAGTTCGTGCACCGCGCGGTCCGCCAGAACGGCGCCACCCCCATCGAGGTCGTGCGGGCCGCGCTGGTGGCCATGGAGCTGCTGGGCACGCAGGCCTTCGCCGACGACCTGCACGCGCGCGACGAGGAGCTGCCGCCGGAGGCGGCCTACGCGGCGCTGCGCGCCATGACCGGCGCCGTGGAGGGCGTCGTGGCCTGGCTGCTGTCCACCGACCTGGCGCGGCGGCCGCTGGGCGAGGTCGTCGCCGAGTACGGCGGCCCGCTCGCCGAGCTGCGCCGCGACCTGGAGACCTTCCTGCCCGCGGCCGAGAAGCGCCGCTTCCGCGCCAGCGTGAAGCAGTACGTGAAGGCCGGCCACGACGAGCGGACGGCCGAGCAGGTCGCGGGCCTCGAGTACGTGCCCGCGGGCGTGGGCGTGGTCGAGGCGGCCCGCGCCGCCGGCGCCGAGCTGGAGGCGGCCGCCACGGCGTTCTTCGCCCTGGGCGACAGGCTGGCGCTGGGCCAGACGCGCGACGCCCTGCGCGCCCTGCCCACGCAGGGCAAGTGGGAGAAGATCGCCCAGACGAGCATCGTCGTGGACCTCAGGGCCGCCCAGCAGCGCCTGACCGCCGCCTACCTCAAGGCCGCGCGCGACGAGCCCGGGCTGACCGTGGAGGCGTTCGTCGAGCGGCAGCCCTTCGTCAAGCGCTACGACGCCGCGATCAGGGAGCTGCGCGTGCCCGGCGAGCTGAGCCTGGCCGGCGGCGCCGTGCTGGCGCGGCTGCTGGCACAGGGGGCGTCGACCTGAGCGGTCGGTGGGTGCCGGACCTACGGCGTCGCTGAGCCCGTCCGTCGCCCCTAGGCGGCGGCCGTCGCCGCCGGCGCGCGCGTGGCCACGAAGGCGCGCAGCACCGCGTCCAGGCGGGCGAGGCCCGCGGGCGTGGCGGTGAGGCGGCGACCCTCCAGGGTCAGCAGGCCGTGGGCGAGGCAGTCGTCGAGCCAGCGCGCGGCGCCGTACTCGACCGCGTACCCGGTCGACGCCTCCAGCCCGGCCAGGTCCACGCCTTCGACGGTGCGCAGGCCGGTCATGAGGCGCTCGAGCACGACGTCGTCGGCGGTGAGGACGTCGGCCTCCGGCGGGTCGCCCCTCAGCCAGCCCTTCAGCGGCGGGTTCTTGAGGCGCACGCCGAAGCCGTCGCCGCCGGGCAGGTGCGAGGACGCGGACGGCCCGGCGCCGAGGTAGTGGCCGCCGCGCCAGTAGACGAGGTTGTGCCGCGACTCCTCGCCGGGCACGGCGTGGTTGCTCACCTCGTAGCGCCGCAGGCCGGCGCGCGCGAGGACCGTGGCCGTGAGGTCGAAGGCGGCGGCGTCCAGGTCCTCGTCCACCGTCACGCCGCGGAGCGCGAACGGCGTGTGCGGCTCGACGGTCAGCGAGTAGACGGAGACGTGCCGCGCGCCCACCGCCACCACGCGGCTCAGGTCCAGCTCCAGGTCCTGGCCGGCGATGGACGTCATCACGTCGACGTTCACGCGCAGGCCGCTGGACAGCGCCGCCTCGACGGCTGCCAGCCCCTGCGCGCCGTCGTGCAGCCGGCCGAGGAACGCGAGCACGTGGTCTTGCGTGGACTGCAGTCCTATCGAGAGCCGCGTCACGCCCAGCGAGGCGAAGCGGGTCAGGCGCTCCGCGTCGAACGTGAGCGGGTCGGCCTCGAGCGTCGTCTCGAGCCGGGCCGGCCCGCCGAACCCCGCCAGCGCGGCGAAGACGCGCTCGAGCTCGTCGTCGCGCAGGTGCGAGGGCGTGCCGCCGCCCAGGTAGAGCGTCTCCAGCGGTCCGCCGTGCTCCTCGGCCAGCGCGGCCAGCTCCTGCGCGAGCCGCGCGACGTAGCGGGCGGCCAGCCCTTCGTGCCTGAGCATCTTGTGGAAGTCGCAGTAGGGGCAGACGCTCGGGCAGAACGGGACGTGCACGTAGAGGGAGGAGACGGGCATGCCAGCCGAGGTTACCCGGCGGGCGTCGCGCAGCCGGTGGCGCGTGAGCGGGGGCGGCGCCAGGCAGGCGGCGCGCGCGAGGTCGGCTAGGCGCGGGGGCGGGTGGAGAGGGCGCGACGCCGCGGCGTCGCGCTCCGGGCCCGGCGACGAAGAGAGGCGGCGCCCGGACGGGCGCCGCCTCGTGCGGCACCGGCTCGGCCGACTCAGTCGAGCTCGGCCATCTGCTCCTCGAGGATGTCGTTGGCCTCTTCGTTCAGGTCGGTCAGGGCGGCCTGGACGTCGAGGGCGGGGTTCGTGACGATGTCGGCCATCGTGGCGGTCACGATCTCGCGCACGAAGTCGTAGCCGGGCACGGGCGGCTCGGCCACGCCGTAGGGCAGCAGGTTGAACGCCACCTCGTAGCCGGGGACCTCCTCGAAGACGGGGCCCAGGTTCGCCGCGACGCTCTGGCGCACGGGGAAGTACTGGCTGGCGGCGGCCCACGCGGCCTGCGCCTCGGTGCCCGTGTAGTACTTCAGGAAGACCCAGGCGGCCAGCGTCTCCTCGGGGGTGTGGCCCGCCGGGAGGCTGACGGAGGCGCCGTAGATGTTCATGACCGGCTCGGGGGTCGTGTGCGGGATCGCCGCGACGCTCCACTCGTGGCCGGCGCCCTCGGAGACGGCGCTGGCGTAGAAGGGCAGGCCCGAGGACGAGCCGACGGTGAACAGGGTCCGGCCGGCGCCGAAGTTCGTCTGGTCGCCGAACGCCTCGGTCGTGAGCGCGCCGCAGCCGGCGGCGAACAGCTCCTGCAGGAACGTCATGGCCTCGACGGCAGCGGGGGAGTCGTAGGTGAACCTGCCGTTCTCGTAGTCGAAGACGTCGCCGCCGAAGGCGAAGGTCCAGGAGGCGAAGCGGCTGGCGTCGGAGGCGAGCTCGTAGCCGACGCTGGGACCCGTGGCGGTGGCGCCGGAGAACGGGTTCTCGGTGGCGGCGCAGGCGGCCTGCCTGAACTGTTCGGGCGTGGTGGGCGGGCCGTCGAAGTCGATGTGCCCGGCCGCCCGCAGCTCGGCCAGCCAGTCGATGTTGTAGTACAGCATCTCCATCGAGCGGTTGGGCGCGATGCCGAGGCGCTTGTCCTCGAAGCTGGGGAAGACGTCCGAGCTCCAGAAGCCGGGGAAGAAGTCGGCGATGTCCTCCTCGGAGAGGCCCCAACGCTCCGACTCGACCAGCGGGTTCAGGTCCACGAGACCGTCCACGAGCTGGTACGTGGCGGCCTGGTTCTGGTAGGCGACGACGATGTTGGGGGTGTCGGACGTGCCGAGCAGCGCCAGCATCTTCTGGAAGATGTCGCCGTAGCCGCCCTGGTACTCGGCGACGACGGTGATGCCGTACTCGTTCGTCTCGTTGAACTCCCTGATGATCTCCTGCAGGGCGGTCTCGCGCTCCTGCGTGTGCTGGTGCCAGAACGTGACGGTCTGGCCGGACGGGTCGACGCCGTCCCAGTCGACCCCCTCGAGGCCGCCCTGGGCCAGGACGGCGCCGGTGGCGAGCGTGAGCACCGTGGCGAGGAACAGTCTCCGTAGCTTCATGTGCGCTCCCTCTCTGGTGACGGGCCCGCTGCGGGCCCCGTGGGCGTTGCTGCCTCCACTGATGTTAGTCGCGTGGTGTCGGTCGGTCGTACACGCGGTGGTCCTAGGCTTCATCACCCCTTCAGGCCCGAGGTCGCGATGCCCTCGGTGAACTGCTTCTGGGTCACGAAGTAGACGACGAGGACGGGCAGGACGGTGATGACCGCGCCCGCCATGAGCAGGTGGGTCTGGGGCCCGGCCTCGGAGATGAACGTGTAGAGGCCCACGCCCAACGGTCGCCACCGCGGGGTCGTGGTCACCAGCAGCGGCCAGAGGAACTCGTTCCACGACGTCACGAAGGTCAGCAGCGTGGCGGTCATGATGACCGGCTTGCTCATGGGCACCACCACCGCGGTGAGGAAGCGCACGTGCCCGGCGCCGTCGATGCGCGCGGCGTCGTACAGCTCGTGGGGGATGCCCATGAAGAACTGCCGGAACTGGAAGATGATGAACGCCGTCGACATGAACGGCACCGTGAGCGCCGGCAGCGTGTTCAGCCAGCTGCCCCACGGGATGACCTCGCCCCTGACCATCAGGAAGTTGGGCAGGAACGTCACCGTGCCGGGGATCATCAGCGTGGCCAGCAGGACCAGGAAGATGGCCTCCCGGCCGGGGAACTCGATGCGGGCGAAGGCGTAGCCGGCCAGCGTGCAGGTGACGAGCACGCCCACGATCACGAGCGCGGTGATGATCACGCTGTTGCGGAAGTAGAGGGCGAAGTCGGCCTCCGACCAGGCCGTCCGGTAGTTCACCCACTGCGGGGTGCGCGGCAGGAGCCGGCGGTTGATCGTCTCGCCGAGGGTCATGAGGCTGGTCGAGACCATGTAGAGGAACGGGCTCATCGAGATGACGGCCCCGACGACCAGGGCCAGGTAGGCGGGCAGGTGCGAGAGCCTGAACTCGTACGGCTCGCGCGTCACGGTGCGCGCGGGCGCGCGCTCGACGGCGGTCCGCCTCAGGGCCTGGTCAGCCACCGAACACCCTCCGGCCGAAGAAGCGGTTCTGCAGCAGCGTCAGGATGAGGATGATCACGAAGAGGATCACCGACTGCGCCGCGGCCAGGCTGAAGTTGTTGCGGCCGTAGAAGGTGTCGAAGATCACGATGGAGGCGGTGTCCACGGCGTCGCGCGTGTTCGGCGAGCGCATCACGTAGATGTGGGTGAACGCCTGGAACGTGCCGATGAAGCCGAGTACGGTCAGGTAGAAGGTCACCGGCGAGAGCAGCGGCACCGTGATGTGCCTGAACTGCTGCACGCGCGTGGCGCCGTCCATGGCCGCGGCCTCGTAGAGCTGCTTGGGGATGTTGCCGAGGCCGGCGAGGAAGATCACGGCGTTGTAGCCGGTGTAGGTCCAGATGCCGAAGACGATGACGGTCACCAGCGCCAGCGACGGCCCCGCCCAGAAGCCGGTGAGCTCGATGCCCAGCCTGTCGAGCAGGCCGCCGAACAGGACCTGGCTGACGGGCCGAGTCTCGAACAGCCACTGTTGCGTGGGCAGGCCCAGCCACTCGAGGACCGTGTTCGCCGGGCGCTCGGGCCGCGGGCTGAAGATGTTCCTGAACACCGCCGCGGCCGCCACCGCCGGCGTCACGTAGGGCAGGAAGTAGAGCATGCGGAAGAGCTCCTGCCCGCGCAGGTTCTGGAACAGCAGCGTGGCGATCACCAGCGCCAGCACGATCTGCACCGGCACGGAGCCGAAGCCGTAGTAGACGGTGCGGGTCAGTCCGGCGAGGAACCGCCTGTCGCCCTCCTGTGTCATGAGCCGCCAGCCCAGCGAGGCCGACACCCCGGAGCCGAGCAGCACCAGCGCGCCCAGCAGCCGGGCGAACAGGGGCACGGTCCCCTCGTCGCGCCTGAAGGCGTCGGTCCACAGCCAGTGGGCGGCGAGGACCAGCAGCAGCCCGCCGAAGAAGGCCAAGGCGCCCCACCAGTCGCCCACGACGTCCAGGTAGTTCTCGAGCCCTATGAACGCGCCCTTGCGGATGCGCCAGCGGTGCAGGCTCATGTAGATGGCGTAGCCGATGGGGAAGATGCCGAAGACCCCGATGATCGCCGCCGCCGGCAGCACGAACAGGTAGCCGGTCAGCCACTCCCGCCGCCTGGCGGCGGTCACGCGCGGCCTGCTGATGCCCCTGACGGTCGTCTGCATGCGCTAGCTGGGTCCCGGGCCGCCGGTGCGGCCGAGACGAAGGTAGCAGGCGCCCGTCATGGCATCGTCAGCGGCCGGCCACGGCCGAGGCTGGGCTGGGTCGAGGCACCCCCACATCATAGCCGCGCCCGGCGGCAGCCCCGTCGGGCGCGTGGGCGGCCGTTACCATGCGGCGTGGCCAGCGCGCGCTTCGTCGCCGACGTCGTCACCGGCCTGGAG